>Ga0207433_10004895_pt1 | contig 24312 bp, 20 predicted proteins | sample YelNatPaOPGAMG01_FD_187559 | JGI IMG/M metagenome (GOLD analysis project Ga0207433, IMG submission 187559) | Hot spring thermophilic microbial communities from Obsidian Pool, Yellowstone National Park, USA - OP-RAMG-01 (SPAdes) (version 3) | ecosystem: Environmental > Aquatic > Thermal springs... | reverse complement strand
AATAGTTTCTAAGGTTTATGGATTTTTCCGAGCTAAAAGAGATTTTAAAAGACAAGAGAATAACTGTAATTTGTGGCGGTTGGTCTGGCGAAAGGGAAGTATCTCTTAGATCTGGTAGAAAGGTTTATGAGAGCTTACTGAGACAAGGTTTTAACGCAACCCTTTTTGATCTAACAAAGGAGAATATCTCTGAAATTAAACCCGGCTTCACTGACGTCGCCTTCGTAATCCTTCATGGAAAGCCAGGTGAAGATGGAACGATTCAAGGAATGCTCGAAATAATGGGAATTCCTTATACCGGTTCAGGGGTCCTCGCATCGGCCGTTGGAATGGATAAGATAATGACAAAGAAAATCATGCACTACGCAAACATAAATACTCCACCCTATTATTTCATACCATCACACAAAAAAAACTTAAGGGAAGAAGCAGAAATCGCCTTAAAAACTCTGGGGATACCCGCCGTTGTAAAACCGAGATATGAAGGATCCAGCCTCGGAGTCAGAATAGTTCATAATGAGCCAGAGTTCTTTGAAGCAGTTTACGAAACCCGCGAGAAGTTCGGCGATTTTTACATTGAAAAATACATAAAAGGTAAAACTATAACCTGTGGGGTTTTGGGGACCGGCGAGGAAAGCTTCCCATTACCAATTCTTGAATTAGAAGTTATTGGAAGGGAATTTTACGACTACACCGCAAAATATACTAAGGGGCTAACAAATTTTATAATACCTGCACGCCTTTCTGAAGAGACTACAAGAGCCTTCCAGGAAGCTTCCGTAAAACTTCATAGAGAGATAGGATGCCGGGGCTTTTCCAGGGTAGATGGGATAGTCGACGAAAACGATAACTACTATGTTTTAGAAATAAATACACTTCCCGGTATGACAGATCTTTCTGACTTGCCAAAGGAAGCTGAGCACATGGGGATCTCTTACGATGAGGTAGTACTGTACATTCTCAGATCGGCCTTTGAGTAGTGAAAAAGTAAAAATTAAACCACTGATCGGGGTATTTTCTTACACTTTCCGCAAATAATTCAAAGATTTGCTTCTCAATATTTTCTCTCTCAAGAGGCACAATATCAAACCTAACCTTTCTCATCTCTTCGTCCCAATGGCAAGTTAAAAAGTAGACATCACTCTCCAAAATTTTTGGAAGTTTTAAAATCCCCTCGGCAAAAATAACATCCTGTCCCCGGAATTTTCTAACCACATATTTCCCGGAGGTAACCCGATCAACGAGGACCACAAGGGCATACTCCTTTTCCCTCTTCAATCTCTGAAGGGCCTTAATCGTCCCAGTACCCACAAGAAAAACTTTAATACCTTTGCGAAACCTTAACCACATCCACAAATAAAACTTAGGAAGATTTTCCATGAGCGCGTAGAATTCAAATCCGTACAAGTTTATGTATTTAGAGGCTATATCCCAGGGGCCCATATGAATAGAGAAAACTATGGACTTTTTGCCTTTGAAAACCTCAAGGTCTTTAAGGTCCATATAGTTTTCCCACTTTTTTCTATTGATCTTCATAACCCTCACGTAACTGAGGAACATCTTACGAAAAGTATCCCTCATAATCAGTTTCCTTTCCCTTAATGGTTTGTCAGGAAAGAATATTTCGAGATTCCTCATAACAGCCTTTGTGCGCCAATCGAAAATTCGGAAGGCATCAGCGAGAACTATAGCGATAAATTCAGCCACTTTTTGCGGCACAAAAAAAGCAACAAACTGAGCAATCAACGTTACCAACATCTAAACAATCTCCCTGTAAACTTTCTCTATTTGCTTTGCAACTTCAAGCCAGTGATATGGTTTCACAAATTCTAATGCATTTTTAACAATCTTCAATCTTAAATTTTCATTAGAAATAAGCTCTTTAATTTTGTCCGCCAAATCAAAGGCATCTCCCTTTTCGAAAAGAAGGCCATTTTCACCATCGATAACAACATTTTTATAACCCTCTATGTTAGAAGCAATTACAGGGGCGCCGCAAGCCATCGCCTCAAGTAAGATCAAACCGAAACTTTCACCACCCGTCGCAGGAGCTACAAAGATGTCAATTTTCCTATAAAAATCTGGAAGTTCACTCTTCGGAATCTTTCCAAGAAAAGTGGCAGGTATATTGTGCTCCTCACAAAATCCTTTGTAATATTCAGTTAGGGGTCCCGAACTTCCTATTACTAAGTGTGCGTCCTCTCTGAGCTTCCTATCCTTTGCAAAGGCCTCAAGGAGGATATGCAAACCTTTTCGTGGCTCGTGCCTGCTTAAAAAACCCACATTAATCTTCCCGTATACAAAACGACCTTTCTCCTCCGGATAAAAAAGCTCCAAATCAACCCCGTTCGGTATGATAACCCAGTCACCCTTATAAGGAGGGATAACGGCCTCTTTAGCGGTTTTTGATACAAATATGAACTTTCTTAACTTTCTTGCATCTTTTTCAAAAAATATCCTCGCAACTTTATTCCAGTTGAAACCAACAAAGGCGGTGTGAAAGGTTGCCACCGAGGGATAAGGTGAATAATGAAGGGCGAGTCCAGGAAGATTAGGTGCAAGGGGACCGTGAAGATGCACCACATCGAATCTATTCTTCTTGTAAAATTCTTTCAAAAAAGAGGGTAGTCCAGGATCAAAAGTTAAGGTGAGCTGGGTATTATTAAAAATCTTCAAAGCAGGAGTAAGTACTACCCTACCCCTCCTTATAACGTTGGTATCGACCTCCTCCGTAAGTTCAGGAAACCCTGATGTGAGAACAAAAACCTCATGTCCGAGCCTTTCAAGATACTTTTTTAAGTTATATATATGTTCACCAACGCCTCCAGGAAAAGGCAAATAGGCGTCACTTACCTGTAAAATCTTCATTTCTTGAATATAAAGGACCCTAAATAAAATATTGCCGCAGTTACAACCACCGCGGCACCCACCGGTACATCAGCCACAAGGGAAAGAATAAACCCAACAAATGCACTCGCTATTCCGATCAAAACCGATATCCAAATCATTTGACTAAAATGCCTTGAGACCCTTTGTGACAAAGAAGGTGGGATAATCATAAGACCATAAACCACAAGGGCACCGACGGATTTCATACTGAAAACCACAGCGAGGGCTGTAAACAGGAAGAAGTAAAGCCTGAACCTGCTAACATCTACACCAGAGGCTAAGGAAAGCTCAGTTGAAAAAACAATTAGAAACAAAACTCTATGATAGTATATAACAAAAGCAAGGTAAAGAAGGAAGGCGACAAGAAGAAGTGTTATATCAATTTTATTTGCCATTAAAGGGCTACCGAAGAGGTAAGACATGGCATCAGAAGTGTATGTCTTAGTGAGGCCAAAAAACAAAATGGCTAAGGCCATAAAGAAAGAAAACAGAATACTCAGGGTCTGTTCGTATTTGCCTTCTTTCTTTTCGCTCAAGTACCACAGAGAATAGGCAGAAAGCACAGTTACTACGAGGGCTCCCAAAAGCGGATCAAAACGAAGAAGGTACCCTAAGGCAACTCCTGCAAAAGCAATGTGGGCAAACCCAGCCGCAAGAAAAGAAGTACCAGAGAGAAGGGAAAAAGAGCCAGCTAATGGCAGAAAGGCACCTGTAATCAAAATCGCTATGAGTGCCCTTTGTATGACCGAAAGTTTAAGCATTTCGATCATGGTGAAAGTCCCTTACGTTGATAAACTTAGATCCTTCTTTTGTTACAACATCAACCTTGGTTTTGTATACTTCAGAGAGAACATCAGGTCGTATAACCTCTTCGAAAGAACCGAAGAAGTACCTGCCATACCCCATCAAAATAAATTTAGTGGCCACTTCAAGATATGGATTTATGTCGTGGGTAATAAGGATTACGGGAATCTGAAATGTTCTGTGAGTATTTATAATCACCTCATTTACCTGAATCTCGCTGGCCATGTCTATACCAGAAGTGGGTTCATCCAGAAGTAAAGCCTTTGGGGGTCCTATCAGAGCCCTTGCAATTAGCCCTCTTTTCTGCTGCCCTCCTGAGAGATGGGCGAAGGGTTTATCTTTAAAATCAATTAGTCCAACAGTTTTGAGGTTTTCAACAGCCTCTTCCTTAAAATGGGATGGAATCTTCTGCAATGGCTTTAAAAGAGGATAGCAACCTGAAATTACCACATCATAAAGGGTGGCGGGAAAATCTTTATCTATGTTATAAATCTGAGGGACGTATCCAATCATCTTTTTGTGAGGACACACTCCAGTAACCGGACAGCCGAAGATGTAAGTTTCACCCTTTAGTGGTTTCAAAATTCCAAGAATCGTCTTCGCAAGGGTAGTTTTACCTGCTCCGTTTGGCCCGAAAATGATAAGGAAGTCGTTTTTTTCGACGGTAAAAGTAATATCCTCAGCAATAACATTACCAGGATAACCAATTGCAACTTTGTAAAAGACTATTTCCGGCATTCTAAACCTTTTTTAATAAAAACAGCTTGCTCTCTTAACCCATCAAGAAAGTCACCACCGAACAAGGGGTTAAGGAGAACGTAACAGGTCCCTGACTCCTTAGCGAGGTTTTCACAGATTTGAGAAGGCATATTTTTCTCTGCAATAATAAGGCGGATATTTTCACTCTTAATCCTTTGGACCCACTTTGCAAAATCACCGGCTGAGACCTCTTTTTCTCCATGATGAACGAGGGCACCAGCCACTTTCAAGCCAAGGGGCTCGACAAAATTATTCCAGGAGGGGTGATACAATAAAACCTTGGTCCCGGAGTAATTTTTAAATAGATCTTTTAGCTCTGTTTTCAAAGAATCGAAATTTAAAAGAAATTGATTAAGATTTTTTCTAAAAAGAAGAGAATCCGGGGGAAAAGTCTTCTCAAGTCTCTCCTCAATAATTCTCGCACATTCGGGGATGAGGGTTAAATCTAACCATATATGGGGGTTAGAGACTTTGATATTTCGACTTTCGAGCTCATCGTAAATTCTCAAACAGTTTTTGCGTTTCTCACAAATCCTTTTGCCCCATCCCTCTAAATGGTCTCCCACCTCAATATGAAGGTCTGAAGTAATAGCGGTTTTTAGATCCGAAGGCCTAATCTCGTAAGTATGAGGATTTTGAGTTTGATTCAATATAGAAACCACTTTGTACTGTTCACCTGCCAAATAACTAACCATCGAGGCAAGAGGTGGAATTGAAACCGAGATAATTCTTGTAGAAACTAATAGGAAAAGTAACGACATCACCAACCCTCCTTTTTATCTTAATTTTAAAACCTACGAGACGTTTTTGCACGTTGATTTAAGCAGTAAGAAGACAAACAGAACCAAACCTGCCTTTCTTTCGATGCAAAGCCCTAAAGCTCGTAAATAATTCTTTTCTATTGTACTAACGAAATAACGGCCAAAAACCGAATCCAAACAAAGAAATTTTTCAGCCCCCTTGAAGCAAAAAGCTCAAAGCTCCAAAGCAAATAAACAATTTTATTGAAAATTTGAGCAATATTCAGCCCTTGACATTTCGGCAAATCCATTGTACACTCAAATTAGAGTTGAAGGGGTAAAATGAAACGTAAATTTGCTGTTATTCTTATCACTTCCATAATTTCGATACTACATGCAAAAGGTTACCCCATCGCATGGGGGTACATTTACCGCTACATTGATGGGCAGTTAGTTCCGATCTCCGGCGCAAAGCCCTTGATTTTAGAAGGTAATCCACCGTATTTTCCTCCCCCTTCAACAAATCAACCCTTTGATTTTGAAAGTGATGTATCGCTTTTTACGGCAGATAGTAACAGCAACGCAAGCAAAAATTGTGCCATTAATTTCTATCCCTTATGCAATTGGTCTGATTCAGGGTTTAGTGTTTTTGATGTTAAGTTCTTTTCAATCAATAACAGAAATTTCATAGCTCTAACTGGACAATATACCACTCCGCTCCAGTTTAGATTTAAAATAATCGAATATTTTCCAGAGAGCCAAAACTTATCAGTTAAACTTGATCTAAACCTGCCATGGACAACGCGCATTTTTGCAGATCCTCCCTTTGTTTATGTAGGTATGAGGGAATATGGCATAAAAGTTGTAAACTTCAGTAACCCAGAATCTCCAGAAACCCTCACTATCTCAGGTATAAGAGCCCACGACATCTGCGGAGATGACCAATACCTATATGTTGCTTCAGGAACAGGGCTTGCGGTTATTAACAAATCCGACTTCAATGTCGCCTATACTTGGAGTGACAGCGGGGAGCGCAACTACACCATTGCATACAACCCTGCGACTAAAAAAGTTTACCTCAGTCATAGATACTCAATGGTGAGAATCTTTGATGCTTCAAATCCTCCCAACCTCATAGTCCTCGACTCCATTATCTCCCCCGGGGATTATTTCGATGTCGGAGCATGGAATCACGATACATTATTTGTTATAAGGACTCCCTTGATGGGATTTTCACTATTCAAGGAAGATGGAACCAACTGTGGTTCCTATGAACACGATTACGGAATGGTCTATCCGTACGCAGGCATAGCCAGATCACCTTATCTTTACGTATGCTGGGAGGTCCAGGGAATCCATAAATACCTTTATAGTGCAGGCGAATTTCAGCTTATGGGATTTTTCCAGCCAGATACTACCTGGTACGGAGCCGTGGAAAGCTGTGATATCATTGATGATTCTACCATCATTATAGGTGCTGATAATAAAGGGATATACATACTGAGAGAGAGGTCGGTAAGAGTTGAAGAATGTGTTTCTTGCAAAAATATTAAAATAAACGCCCTTTACTCCAGTGGTACTTTAAAATTGGAGTTACCTCCACAGGTGGGACTTCCAGCAAGCATAGAGATTTTTACCATCGACGGAAAAAGAATTTATTCTACCACCCTGAATCGCCCAGGCTTGCAAACCCTCAAAATTCCGTTGGCCTCAGGAGTGTACCTTTTGGTATTAAAAGGGAAAAACAGATACACTGGAAAATTTGTCTCGGTGAAGTGAATACCCGCAGGTTTTCCTTAACAAATATTCGCATTGAATCACACCTTTCAGTTGATTTTCAATAATCTCACTTGAAGTGACGCAAAAAATCCCTGAAAATTTTACAAAGGAGGTTGAATGGATAAAGTTACAATTGTTGACATTGCCATTGAAAACGAAAAGGGTGCTATTTTTACTTACCTCGAAATTGCGAGAAAAACAAAGGATACCAGTGGTAAAAATATGTTTATAACCCTTGCGAGCGAGGAAGTTAGGCACCTCCTTTCTCTCTTAGAAGTCAAGGACCTATTCAGTAAAGAGGTCCACATAAAGACCCTTGAAGTTCCCAAATCTGAAATTGAAAAACTACTCCCAGACATAAAGGCAAGAGAGAAGAAAAAACATGGAAAATCTGAGTTAAACGAACTGGATGCCCTTGAAATAGCATTAGAGCAAGAAAAGAAATCGATGGAATTTTATGAAACCCATTACCAATCGGTTGATGACGATTCATTGAAAGCTCTGCTAAAAAAACTCTATGAGACCGAAAAAGCCCATTATGAGCTCATAATGGCTCAAATCGATTACATAAAAGGAACAGGTTTCTGGTTTGACATCCCAGAATTTAGTATGGAATAAAAATGGGACTCTTGGGCGCTCATGTTTCCATTGCAGGTGGTGTTGAAAATGCCCCAGACAGGGGTCATGAATTAAAATGCGACACCATTCAGATATTTACGAAAAACCAGAGACAATGGATCGCAAAGGAACTCTCCGAAGAATCGATTAAAACTTTTAAAGAAAAAATAAAACTTTACAATCTTCAAAAACCCGTGGTTCATGACTCCTACCTAATAAATTTGGCCTCCGCTAATAAAGAGACCTACGAAAAATCCAGGGAAGCTTTCATAGACGAGGCGTATCGGGCTTACCAGCTGGAAATACCCTACCTTGTCTTTCATCCTGGTTCGAATCCCGATATTGAAGAAGGTATCAAAAGAATTTCCGACGCGCTCAACACAACGATCTCCAAGGTAAAAGATGTAATTCTTCTTATTGAAATAACAGCTGGGCAGGGAAATGCAATAGGTAGAAGATTTGAAGAAATCGCGGAAATTCTTGAACAGGTTGAAGACAAGTCTCGAATTGGTGTCTGCTTTGACACGGCCCATGCCTTTGAATCGGGCTACGACATAAGAGACGAGGAATCTTATCATAAAACCTTTGAAACCTTTGATCGAATTATCGGGCTCCACTATCTGAAATGCTTTCACCTGAACGACTCTAAGACCCCTTTGGGATCCAACGTAGATCGTCATGAACACATAGGTAAAGGTGAAATTGGGCTAAAAGCCTTCGAACTTTTAGTCAATGATCCGAGGTTCCAACAACACCCGATGATCCTTGAGACACCTGGAGCTGAAGAATTCTACGAAGAGAATTTAAAAGTGTTAAGGAAGCTTATAAAGTCCAGAAAGAAGCGCTAAAGAAAATACTTTTGCAATCTTCTTAAGGCTTCCAACTCTTCCCTTTGACCTAATTTAGCCCTTTTGATTGCCTTCTCCAAAATTTCGATGGACTTATCATATACGTCCCTTCTTACCCGATAAGGATATCCATCCTTACCTCCATGTGCAAAACTATAAATGACTGGATCTTCATAACTTGGCCTCGCACCGAAAATCACATCCGAAATCAAGACCAGTGCTCTCATACTCATAGGGCCAAGCCCCCTTACCGCAAGAAGGCTTTCAAAATCCTGTGGAATTGTCTCATAGGTTTTTATGAGAACCTTTTTCAAATTTTCCGGTCTCATATCCTTTAAAGTAATGTAGTGCCTTGACGGCATTTTGTAAGAAATAGCCTTCTGGTAAAGCGAAATAACTTTATCGGGCGAAGTCCCCACTAAGTCAAGGATTACCTTTCGCGCATCTTCCGATTTCCTCGATGTTATGTCAAGGACGCTCCGTTCTCTTCTCTCAGAAATGATTCCAGTATGCGGTTCCAAAGTGAAATCCTGCACCTTTTCCGAAAACCAATGATATCTCCTCGCAGTGCGGGACTCTTCGTTCATGCCTTGCTGAATTACACTCCACTGGCCTTCTTTTGTATAAATAATCACATGATGGTACAGAGAATATCCATCCTGCAACAACACAGAATCGACCTTTGCACTCAACCTACTGGCATAAATGATCCTTTCGGCATCGAAACCAAAGGCATTACCCGTTTTTTTAACCTCCTCAGGCACTAACAAAGAGTGCTTACCCTTCCCACCTGCTACAAAAATACCCAATTCCCCTTCAAGGCCTTTAAGGCCAGACTTTATAGCGTAAGTTACAGTAGTTGTAACTCCTGAAGAATGCCAGTCAAAACCAAGTAGACACCCAAGGGATTGAAACCAGACCGGGTCTGAAAGTCTTCTTAGAACCTCTTCTCTTCCAAATTCCATCACCATTATTGATATAATGCTCCTCGCAAGCTTAGTCATTCTTTCCATCAGCCAGTGAGGGGCCTTTCCGCCATGAAGGGGAAGGGTCATATATCCCGTTTTCATATGCTAATAATAGCGTCTTTTTATTGAAATTTCAAGGATTTTGCCGTAAAATTATCAAATGATCAAAGAGGTAACTCTGTCATCCTTCAGAAATTTCAAAGCCAAAAAATTCGACTTTGACAGCGGAATAAATTTAATTTTAGGCCCAAACGGAAGTGGAAAAACTAATTTGCTGGAAGCAATTTGCTATTTGTCACAGGCCAAATCCTTTAGGAGAGTTTCTGATAGAGATTTAGTTACCTGGGGAGAAAACTTTTTTAGAATTGAAGCCACTTTCGAGAAAGATGGATTAACGCATAACATTGCGGTATATTACGACAGTGAGACAGGAATGAAAAAGATTTTCATCAACAATAAAGCGTTGGACCGAGTGGCAACTCTTTTTTCAATATTACCGAGTTTGATCTCATCGGATCGAGACCAGGACATAATTGACGGTCCACCAAGGGAAAGAAGAAGGGTTATAAATAGGCTAATTTCTATAACAAACAGTGAATACATGAGGCTTATCCTTGATTACACAAAGGTTGTCGAAAACAAGAACTACTTACTAAGAAATCGCAAAGTTGAAGAGTTAAAGCCCTGGAATCAAAAACAGGAACAACTTTCCCGTGAAATTATTCGCTACAGAAAAAATTTCATTGAAAAAATTAAGGACCACTTTTCGGCAACTTCCCAAGAGTTCCTTAGAGGAAAAACCGCAGATATAACATACAACCCTTCTGTAGAAGAGGAGGCTTCTTTTGACAACTTTATTAAAGAAGAATTAGAAAAAGGGTACTCCTTTCATGGCCCACACAGGGACTTGATCGAATTTTTAATTGATGGGAAACCTGCCAAAATTTTTGCTTCAGAAGGAGAAAAGCGCTTGATAATTCTGGCCTTTTACTTTACCTTTTTAAACACATTCAACCCAAATTCAATAGTGATACTGGATGAGCCCTTTAGTGTCCTGGATAAAAGGGGGATCGAGCTGGTCTTGTCACGCCTAAGAAACCAATCCTTCATCAGCGCACCATATCTTGAGTTAGAGCATCAAAGAATTACGAGAGTCATAAAATTATGAGAAACCTGGACGATTCCATAAAAAAAATTTTGGAGAATTTGGGGATTGAGAGAAGTATAGACCTTACTGAGAAGGCAAAAAAATTGCGAGAATATTTGGTAAAAACTTACGGGGAGGAAAACATAGGAAAAGTGAAAGTTAAAAAGGGAAAAATTTTCATAGAGATTAAAAGCCCTGTCCTTAGAAATGAACTTTTTATGAGGAGGGCGGAACTCCTTTCCATCATAAATGGAAAAGAACTGCAAAATAACCCAGAAAACATTGTCATCGTAGGGAGGTTGTAAATGGACGAAAAAATCTTTGAGCAAGAGCAAAATAACTACACTGCGAAAGAAATCAAAGTTCTTAAAGGTCTTGAAGGGGTTAGAACACGCCCTGCAATGTACATCGGAGATACTTCTAAACAGGGCCTGCACCACTTAGTTTACGAAATTGTGGATAACGCTATAGATGAAGCACTGGCTGGCTTTTGCACAGAAATAAAAGTGACAATAAGAAAAGATGGAATGATTACGATAAGAGACAACGGTAGAGGAATTCCTGTAGACATCCACCCTGAAGAGAAAATCCCTGCTGTAGAGATAGTTTTTACCTATTTGCATGCTGGAGGAAAATTTGGATCTAAGGCATATCAAATCTCCGGTGGTTTACATGGTGTGGGTGCATCCGTTGTAAACGCCCTTTCAGAATACCTCGAAGTCAAGGTGTTCCGAGACGGGAAAATTTATCACATGGCCTTCTCTAAAGGCAAAAAAATTAAGGACCTTGAGGTTATAGGAGAAACCGATGAACACGGTACAGAAGTCACCTTCAAACCCGATATTGAAATCTTCAAGAATATAAACTTCGATTTTGAATTGTTAAGTGAAAGGCTGAAGGAACTTGCCTACCTTGTAAATGGAATTAAAATATCCATCGAAGATCAGAGAACAGGGAAATACAAAGAGTATCAATTTGAAGGTGGATTAAAAGAATTCCTTAAAGAACTTGATGAGGGCCAATATGTACTGAATGAAAAGCCTTTTTACTTCCATAGGAGATTTGAAAATGAAAAGGTCGAAGTCGAAGTTGCCTTAGAATATAATAAAGGCTATGAAGAAGTACTTATCTCTTTTGTTAACACGATAAACACCACAGAACACGGGACCCATGTCACTGGGCTGCGCCAGGGGCTTACCCGAGCTCTTAACGACTTTGCAAGAAAAAATAACCTAATAAAGGAGAATCAGGCCTTTCAAGGTGAGGATTTACGAGAGGGACTTACCTGTATTATCCATGTAAAATTACCTGACCCACAATTTGAAGGACAGACAAAAACAAAACTGGGCAACACTTATATAACCGGCCTTGTTTCTTCTGCAGTCTATGAAGAATTCACAAGATACCTTGAAGAAAACCCTAACGATGCAAAAGTTATTATTGGAAAATGCCTTGAAAACCAGAGGGCAAGAGAAGCAGCGAGAAAAGCGAAGGAAATAGAAAGGCGAAAATCTTCCTGGGATGCGAACGGGCTTGCAGGAAAGCTCGCCGATTGTACCACCAAAGACCGGTCCAAGGCAGAACTATTTATTGTTGAGGGTGAATCAGCAGGTGGTTCAGCCAAACAAGGAAGAAACAGAGAATTTCAAGCCATTTTACCCCTTAGGGGTAAAACTTTAAACATTGAAAAGGCATCCTTCGAAAAGGTCCTTGAAAACGAACAGATTAAGATATTGATTCAGGCTATTGGCGCGGGCATTAAAGACAACTGCGTACCAGAGAACTCACGGTATTCTAAAATCATCATAATGACCGATGCAGACGTCGATGGTTCTCACATCAGAACCCTTCTCCTAACATTCTTTTACAGGTATATGCAGCCCCTTATCGAACACGGGTATATTTACATCGCCCAACCACCTCTTTACAAACTAAAGGCCAAGAAAGAAGAAAAATACGCTTACACCGAGGAAGAAAAAGAAGAATTTATAAGAATCCACGGGATTGAAAATGTAACCATACAGAGGTACAAGGGCCTTGGTGAAATGAATCCCGAACAATTGTGGGAAACGACTATGGATCCTGCACGCAGAGTTTTAAAGAAAGTAACCCTTGAAGATGCTGCCCAAGCAAGTATGCTAATTAGCATCCTAATGGGGCCAAAAGTTGAACCTCGTAAGAATTACATAATGGAACACGCAACTCTTGTTACAAATCTTGACATTTAAGTAGCAATAGCGCCAAACATTGTATTTAATTAATAAGGCGAACTAAAATTGTAAATATGAATCGACTAACTTAAAACTTTATTACCACTGAAAAGTTCGCAGAATCGAAGCGGTTCAATTTATTCCTGAAGTAAGCCTCAACAGCGATGTTCTCATTAATCTCGAGACTTAGTCCATAAGTCAAAAAGACCATTGTATTCTCTTTGACAAAGGATGTTCTCTGCCTTAATTGAGAAATTGGAGTCCTAACCACTCTTACCGTAGAATCGCCTCTAAGGGTCGAATCGATCTTCTCACCCGAGGGGACAATTTTTAATTCCTCAGCAGAAAATTTGTGGGTGAAATTAAAAAGACTACCAAACCACAAAGTCACACCTTTTAAGTTAAAGGGATTTACTTCAACTGCAGTGGGGATTTGAATTGCATACTCCTTCGCTTCCGCCGTCTTCCAGCCAACTTTGTTTTGCATTACAACCCTTTCATAGTCATCCGAATCATGGAACACGGTATCGCCATCTGAATACCCCACGGATAAAGAATCCAGTCCAGAATAAGAGAGATTCATATAGCTGTAACGGTAATAACCATTGATCCCAATGGCAAATCTTGCAAAGGGATTTAATTCAAAGACTTCACTATAATAAGCCTTAAAGTAATCCTCAGTTTTGCCCTTTGAACTTGTGAAATTTTCCTCGCTGTAAGTCACGCTATCATATTTTGACATAAAAGTATCAACCACCGTGTTGAAATTTCCGAAGTAGCTCATATTGACCTTTGAGATGTTATCTACTGCCTTGTTATCCCTTATAAAGAAAAGCCCTGCTTCTCTGTAAGTATTGTGGCCCTTCGGAAGAAAATAATCGAAATTTAAAGAATAACCCCTACCTGTAAAAGAAGTCTCTTCGTCTAACCTGCCCTGATCGTAGGCTACGTGGGTTTCCCGTCTCGTAGTATCCGAGTCAATAGCCCAAGAAAAATATCCATCACTTAAATTCCTCTCCTCCGAGGTCTTATATCCTAAAAGCAAGCTTACAAAGGATGAATCGCTGAGAATTATGCCACCGCCAAGCCGGACAAAGTTTAGATTATCTATGATTTTACTCGCAAAATCCCCTCGCCCAATCTTTTGCAAAACAAAACGATTGTCAGGATAAGTGGCCTCTGTCATTGAATAATTGAAGTAGCCAAAATTACTCAAGGTATCACCGGGCTTCTGATATTGGGTATTAAATTGTGACTTTAAGAAAGAGGCAGAAACAAACCAGTTTTCATAAACAAACTGAAAGCCAACAAGGGCAGACAGGTTAAAAACGGTGGAATCTCCATTAACCTCAAACTTCACTAACCTGGCTCTGTCATAAGAGCCGTTAAGGTCTGCATCCTCATATTGGAGTGTATCTTTCCTAAAATATCCAGAAGTACCAAAGGCGTTAGCTAATGGAAACTTTTCTTCTCCGATTTTAATAAGACCACCTTCCATAAGCGGCTCGGTCCTTACATTTCCACCGAATACAAAGAGCTTGTTTTTATCGGAAAAATTACTCAAATTTAGTAATAGATAGGAATTCCTTGCAAGAAGCAGATAAGAGGGATCCTGAATGAGTTCCTGTGGCCCTTTCATCAAAAAACCCGTTGCAAAATAACGTCCAGAGTAAAAGTCTGATATGCAAGAAGCGGGGTTGAATTGAGCCATTAGAATAGCCAAAAGAAAAATCATCACAACCTCCTTTAAGAAGATTATAAATTCGAGGGTCAAAACTTCAAAGATTCCGGCGGTTAACTTTGTGCACCAAGCTACTCGAAACACGAAGTTTAACGATTAGAGCACAAAGTATTTGAAGACCAAATCCGGCACTAATATTGAAGCGCAACACCACGACTTATATCCACTTTTGTATCAAAAAACACTTTTTGAAGAAACTAGATGTAAGAACTTTTCGCTACTTCTTGTTTTTAAAGGACAGCTGCCCTTTCTCTTTTCCTATTTTTACTTTTCAAGAAACTATCCGAGAGTAGATTTAACCTTAATGAACGCCGCAAACTTGACGACATAAAAAGCCTAAATTATAATTATCTTGGCTTATGAGGGGGTGTTTAATGCAAAAATATCTTGAAGGGGTAGCATTAGGGGTGCTTCTTTGGCTTTTTCCCCTCTATGCCTATGTCCCTACAGGTGAACTGATAAACGGATACAGGGGCTTTGAACCCAACTATGGCCAGGTGCAGGACTTTGAAGGGAGACCTGTAAAAGATATCATCTTCTCCACAAAGGCTCTGGGACTCCATTTGTTCTTTAAGAAAGATGGCGTTAGTTATGTGATTTGCTCAAAAACTAATGGAGAATTGAATTCTTTCGAAGGCTTCGATTTGAAAGACAGGCTCAATAAGGAAGATTCTTCCCCTTTAAACTATGCCCGGGTTGATCTTGAACTGGTAGGTGGAAACATTGACAAATCAAAGATTGTCTTTGAAGATGAACTACCGGGTTATGTGAACTACTATCTTCCCAGTTGTCCTGAGGGGATAACAAATCTAAAGAGTTACAGGGTTGTAAGGGTCAAGGATGTTTATCCTGGTATAGACTGGGTCTTCAGGTATGATGCTGATGGGAACTTACACCATGAGTTTGTGGTAAAGCCTGAGGGTAATCCCGATGAAATAAAGCTAAAGGTGAAGTGGGCAGATGTAAAGTTAAGTGATGATGGAAGTGAGATTATTTTATCCACACCTGTGGGAGACATTCTCGATGGTAGCATTTATGCTTATGAGGGTGATAAAAGAGTGAAGGTGAACTATGTTTTTGATAACGGGCTTTTGGCCTATGATGTGAGAGGCTGGAGCAGGAATGAAAATCTTGTCATAGACCCACCCTTAGCAAGATTATGGGCCACTTATTATGGGGGAAATAGTATTGATTGGGCCAAATCTGTAGCAACAGACCCGCAGGGTAATGTTTACGTGGTGGGTCATACTCTTTCTACCAATTTTCCTGTTTACGATCCAGGTGGTGGTGCTTACTACCAGGGAAGTAACGCTGGCTATTATGATGCTTTCATTCTCAAATTCAATTCTGGTGGAGTAAGGCTATGGGCTACTTACTATGGGGGAAGTCATGGTGATTATGCCAATTCTGTAGCGACAGACCCACAGGGTAATGTTTATGTGGTGGGTGGCACTTATTCTACCAATTTCCCTGTTTACGATCAAGGTGGTGGTGCTTACTATCAGGAAAGTGGTAATTTGGATGCCTTCATACTCAAATTCAATTCCAGTGGAGTAAGGCTATGGGCTACTTACTATGGGGGAAATCATGGTGATTATGCCTCTTCTGTAGCGACAGACCCACAGGGTAATGTTTATGTGGTGGGTAGGACTCATTCTACCAATTTTCCTGTTTACGATCCAGGAGGTGGTGCTTACTATCAGGGAAGTAGAGCTGGCTATGAAGATGCCTTCATTCTCAAATTCAATTCTGGTGGAGTAAGGCTATGGGCTACTTACTATGGGGGAAGTAGTGTTGATTGGGCCTCTTCTGTAGCGACAGACCCACAGGGTAATGTTTATGTGGTGGGTTATACTCGTTCTACCGATTTCCCTGTTTACGATCCAGGTGATGGTGCTTACTATCAGGGAAGTTTTGCCGGTTATGATGATGCCTTCATTCTCAAATTCAATTTTCGTGGAAGCAGACAATGGGCTACCTATTATGGGGGGAGTGGTGATGAACGTGCCTATTCTGTAGCGACAGACCCACAGGGTAATGTGTATGTAGTGGGTTGGACTTGTTCTTTAGACTTTCCTGTTTACAATCCACGTAGTTGTGCTCACTATAGGAGAAGTCTTGTTGGCCTGGCTAAATTCTTCTACAATCTTTTAGTGCTCAGTGGTGCTTATTACCAGAGAAGTAACGCTGGTTATCGGGATGCCTTCATACTCAAATTCGATTCCAGTGGAGTAAGGCAATGGGCTACTTATTATGGGGGAAGCAGTGTTGATGATGCCAGTTCTGTAGCGACAGACCCACAGGGTAATGTTTATGTAGTAGGCAAGACTTACTCTTCCGATTTTCCTGTTTACAAACTACGTGGTACTTATCCTTATAAAAGTAGGGCTTGTATAGATTCTGGTGATGTCTTCATTCTCAAATTTAATCCCCGCAGAATAAAGCTACAATGGGCTACTTATTGTGGGGGAAGTAGTGTTGAGGATGCCAGTTCTGTAGCGACAGACCTACAGGGTAATGTTTACGTGGTGGGGCAGACTTGGTCTACAGATTTTCCTGTTTACAATCCAAGTGGTGGTGCTTACTATCAGGGAAGTAATGCTGGTATTTATGATGTTTTCATTCTAAAGTTTATGGTTTCAGCTGGTCCAACTTTGAAAGAGCCAGCCAGAGGGCAAATCTTAAGTACATCCCCTGTCCATTTTGCCTGGAAATCTTTTAATATATTTGGCGCTTATACAAATTATCAACTTCAAGTTAGCACGGATAGTAGCTTTAACTCAAATTTAAGCTATCAAACGGCTGATACCGTTTATAGTGTAAATCTTTCTGATGGGGTTTATTACTGGAGAGTGAGAGCAGTAAAAGCAGATAACTCAGATTCGTCAGGATGGTCACTTGTCTGGAATTTTACCTACGACACCACAGCACCCACGGTGCCTAATCTTATATCTCCAACTAACAACTCGTGGTTAAACACAGCCCAGGTTATATTTATCTGGAACCGTTCCCAGGACAGCCTGTCAGGTGTGAAAGAATACGAACTTCAAATCGCTTCAGACCCATTGTTTGTCAATCCGATAACATATACAACTTCTGATACGACATTATCTATTAGTAATCTTAGCGATGGAGTCTATTACTGGCGAGTAAGAGCGAAAGACTATGCGGGAAACTTAAGTGGATGGTCCGGCGTGATGAGTTTCGGGCTCGATATAACGGGACCAACGGTGCCTAATCTTATAGCTCCAAGCAATAATTCAATATTTAATGTTTCGCAAGTCACATTTATCTGGAACCACTCACAAGACAATGTTTCAGGGGTAAAAGAATACGAATTGCAAATCGGTTCAGACTCATCCTTTACCAACTCTACGACATATACAGTCACCGATACAACAGTTACAATCAGTAATCTCAATGAAGGAGTCTATTGCTGGCGTGTGAGGGCGGAAGATAATGCGGGCAACTTAAGTGGATGGTCAAGTATTTGGACTTTCACTGCAGATAGAACAGTACCGACCCCCCCAATCTTGTATCTCCAAGTAACAACTCGTGGTTAAACACAGCCCAGGTTATATTTATCTGGAACCGTTCCCAGGACAACCTGTCAGGTGTGAAAGAATACGAACTTCAAATCGCTTCAGACCCATTGTTTGTCAATCCGATAACATATACAACTTCTGATACGACATTATCTGTTAGTAATCTTAGCGACGAATTCTACTATTGGCGAGTAAGAGCAAAAGATAATGCGGGAAACTTAAGTGGATGGTCAAGTGTTTGGACTTTCACTGCAGATAGAACAGGACCGACAACTCCCAATCCTGTATCTCCAACTGGCAACTCGTGGTTAAATACAGCCCAGGTTATATTTATCTGGAACCGTTCCCAGGACAACCTGTCAGGTGTGAAAGAATACGAACTTCAAATCGCTTCAGACCCATTGTTTGTCAATCCGATAACATATACAACTTCTGATACGACATTATCTGTTAGTAACCTTAGCGACGAATTCTACTATTGGCGAGTAAGAGCGAAAGACAATGCGGGCAACTCAAGTGGATGGTCTGATGTATGGAGTTATGAAGTTGATATGACGGCACCTAATACTCCTAACCTCGTAACACCCGTGGGCGGATATTTGAGAAATACTACCGTAACTTTTGTTTGGACGCCAGTAAGCAAGCTAACAAAATACGTGACAAAGCCCGCACCTGTCGTTTACGACTTCTACATTGATACAACTTCCGATTTTGCAACTGCAATCGATACAACTATTCAGGATACCATCCTTATTTTAACCCTCCGGGAGGGAAGATATTACTGGAAAGTAAGAGCCAGAGATTTAGCAGGAAACATAGGGAATTTCTCAACTACTGCCAGCTTTGTTCTGGATATAACACCACCTGTTATCGAAAGCACAACGGTGTGGCGTGATACGACCTATATGGGGCCTTTCGATATTTCAACCAGAATTGCAGATAACTTGGCGGGAGTTAAAGTGGTTAAACTCTTCTACAAGAGGTCTACCGATAATAGCTGGGTTGAGGTTGTGATGAATTACAATTCAGGTAATGGAAGATACGAAGGGCAAATTCCCGCTGTTTCACAGGCGGGTGATAGTGTCTATTATTATGTATGGGCATCGGATAGTGCAGGTAATGAAGCAACAGACCCTGCTAATGCACCGGGGAACTGCTACAGATTTAGAGTAATAACAACCAGTGTGAGCGGTGTTGTAACAAAGCCCGACATTAAAGTATTCACAAAAGGCAGTTTAGTTATAATGAACATCAGCTTTCCCCAGCCAACGGAAGTGAAACTGAGCATCTATGACATCACTGGTCGTCCGACTTATGGACCGATTACCGAGAACCTTTCTTCCGGTCTTACAAAGCTCGAGATTCAAGTTCCAAGAGCGGGGATTTACTTCTACGAGGTTGAGACGCCGTTTATGAAAGATAGAGGTAAGGTTGTTATAGTTAAGTAAGAAACATAAAGAGTCTGAGCTAATTTAAAGCGAATTTTACAATTTCCGTGCGGGGCTCCGAAGGAGCCCCGCACGTCTTTAATGATACCCCGAAATAGCCTTAACATGCGACCTTTAATGCTTTTTCGTCCCTATAAATAGGTTTTCCCTCTAAATAAAAAGAGAACGCCACTAATTTAAGCATTTCTTTTCCCCGAAACGAATTAAACTGAATAAAGGCTATGGACCTATAACCCCTACCCTGTCAGCGCCTTTTGTCCTATAAACACAGAACTTAGCACCCTCTTCAGGCATCAAACCCACACCGAAATTTAGCGCTAAATAATAGCCAAGTTAGGCTCGCTCCTTTCAAAATTTCAAATCGAACCAAAATTCCGAGAAAGCATAGAATACTTAAAATTGAGAAAGCTGCTATCCAAACAATATGGAAGGCAAAGAATGCTTAAGAAACCCCTTACAAGGACTCCCAACCTGTAATTCTTTATAATTCAGCCTTTCTCAAAACCATTTCCAAAAGCTGCAACTAAGATTCCATTTTATATTCAAATTCACGCCTTTAAAATTAAACCATGTTTGCGTTGTTCTTGTTCTTTCAACTGGCGCTACAGCCTAATTCTATAACAAATTTTACCGATGAAAGTGCAAAAGTTAAGGCGGTCTTCGATTCCTCTTACTGTGATGTAGTATCAAACCTTATTGACAATGCTCAGAAAGAGATTTTAATAGGTATGTTCCAATTCTCCTACTATGCCGATAAACCGGAGAGCTTCTCCAACAAGCTCCTTTCAAAATTAATAGAAAAATCCAAGAAAGGCGTCAAGATAAAAATAATCCTGGAAGGCGGGGAGCCTTTCTTAGGCAAAGGTTTTTACGAATCTGTAAATGAAATCATAAGGCTCTTAAAACAGGCAAATATCGAAGTAAAAACCGACAAGAGGAATAAGACCACCCATGCAAAGTTCATCGTTGTGGATTCAAGATACATTCTACTTGGGTCTACGAATTGGACCTACTTCGGACTACAGGCAAATAATGAAAGCAATGTCCTGATTGAGAGCGAAGCCCTTGCAAAGGAATTCAAAAAGTACTTTGAAAAATTGTGGAAAGAGTCCGAGGAAAAAGCACCATCCTATTTCGAGACTGAAAAATCCTATTTTGCGGGAGTTATTAGAAGTGTTGAAAGAAAGGTTTCAAAGAAAGGCAGGCCCTACACGATAATATACTTGAAAGATGGCACTAAAATCTTTATAACGGGCCATTACGACCTCTTGCCGGGGATGAGAATAAAAGTTGAGGGTAAGAAAACAACCTTCCGTGGCAAGGAAGAAATCAAAGCTTATAGAATTGAAGTATTGAATTAAAAGGAGTCAATTTATGCTGGAAAAACTTAGAGATATTCTTGGAAAGGTCTCAAGTGGATATGCGGATATCCGCTTCGAGATCTGGAAAGTAACCGATATAAGCATGGTGAATGGGCGGATTGAAAGTTCCTCTACAAACGTCATTTCCGGAGGCTCAGTGAGATTCTTTAACAAAGGAACTTTTGGATTCGCAACTTTCACAAGGCCAGAGGATGCAGAAAAAGCCTTAAGCAGTGCAGAAAAGATGTCGAAACTAATCAAAACGGACAAAGAGGTAGAATTGTATCCCGATAAGCCAAAAAAAGACAAAGCCATCCCCTCCGTTTCTATCCACCCTGAGACGGTTTCCTTAGACGAAAAAGTGGAACTGGTCAAAAGATACCACAACATCTTCACAGGAAACGAAAAATTTTCAGCGGTATCCGTGGTATATCGTGAGGAACTGCTCACAAGATACTATCTCAACACCGAGGGAACGGAAATTACTGAAGAGAGGCCCTATTGCGGTGTAGCGGCAACGGTCGTAGGCAAGGAGGGAAACATCCTTCAGAGAGCATATAGAAGTTTCGGAGATTTAAGAGGTTATGAAACGGTTCTGAACAGAGAAAAAGATTTTGAAGAAATTAAAAAAGATGTTCTGGACCTTCTGAAAGCCGACAAAGTCGAAGGTGGTGTTTACACCGTAATTCTTGACCCTCAGATTGCCGGTGTTTTCATTCACGAGGCCTTTGGTCACCTCTCAGAGGCAGACCATGTTTATGGGAATGAAAAGTTAAAGGAAATTATGACCCTTGGCAAAACGATGGCATCAGAAATTCTATCTGTTGTTGATGACGGCTCAATGGTAGGAGAGAGAGGATATATCGCTTATGACGATGATGGAGTAAAATCAAGAAAAACTTACCTCATAAAAAATGGGAAATTGGTAGGTAGACTCCATTCCCGTTACACTGCTGCCCTTATGAACGAGGAACCTACCGGAAATTCAAGAGCCATCAGATTCAACTACATGCCCCTTGTTAGAATGACTAATACTTACATCGAAAATGGAGATAAAACCTTTGAAGAGCTCCTGGAAGGCGTTGATAAGGGCCTTTATGTAGTTGGTGCACTGGGTGGACAAACAGAACTTGAGATGTTTACCTTCTCTGCTGCAAAGGCCTACAAAATAGAAAAAGGAAAGATTACTGAACCTGTAAGAGATGTGGTGCTTTCTGGAAACCTTTTTGAAACACTGAAAAACATTGATGCGGTGGGAAATGATCTTAAAATCTTTGGAGGCCTTGGAGGTTGTGGTAAAGGTGGCCAGATGCCCCTTCCAGTCTCCGATGGGGCTCCTCACATCCGCATCAGAAATGTAATAATAGGAGGGAAATAATGGAAAAAATCCTTAGCGAGGCAAAGAAAAGAGATTTAAAATACGAAATTTTCTTCTCTAAGGTTGAAACAAAGAGCATAAATTTTGAGCAAAGCCAGCTTAAAGACATCTCCCATAAAATTGTCGAAGGCGTAGGGGTTAGAATACTGAAAGATGGCCACATAGGTTTTAGCAGTACAAACCAGTTGGACAATGTAGATGTGCTTGACTATGCTATAAATTCTGCAAAATATGCAAAGGAGGCAAAATTTGATTTCCCAGAAATACAAGGGGAAAATTTCGAATATGGGAACCTGCAGAGCGAAATCGACTTCGAATCCGTTTTTTATGAAGTGAAAGAAATAATCACCTACTTAGAGGGAAAATACCACGGCAAGGTTGACCTTTCACTGGAAGAAATAAGTAGGGAAAATCTTTTGACCAACTACAAAAACAACAATGTAGCACGTTCCAGGATAAAATATTTTGACTTTTCCTTGAGCCTTTTCACCATAACGGAGGCAGGCTTCACTTTTTCCTGGAAATGGACATGGTCAAAAAGCAAGCTCTCAAAGGAAGAATTATGGAATGTGGTTAAAGAATTAGAAAAAACTTTGATTGGCTTCGACCGCGTTGCTAAATTGGAATCAGGCAAATATAAGGTGATTTTTTCGCCTTTTGCCGTTGGCTCCACCCTTGGACTATCTATCAACTCTGGAGTCAATGGCCTTAGTATTGCAAGGAAAATGTCACCCCTTCAGAATAAACTCAATGAAAAGATTCTCCATGAAAGCATCACAATAACCGATGACCCTGAATACGATATGCCGGGTAAGTGTACTATTGACGATGAAGGTATCAAAGCGGAGAAAAAGCCCATCGTAGAAAACGGGATATTAAAAAATTTCGTGCTTAATTTGGACACCTCGGCTGATCTCAATATGAAGCCTACGGGAAATGGTAAGCGAGGGGGCTTCGCATCCCTTCCTACCCCTGCCTTTCACAATCTGATAATAAAAGAAGGAAAATCTGATTTAGACACAATAATTAAAAACCTCGATAAAGGAATTCTCTTCCTCTTCCCAATCGGCGCAGGCCAGTCGAACATAATGATGGGAGACTACTCGGTGAACGTTGGGCTTGGTTATTACATCGAGAATGGTGAGATAATTGGCAGGGTAAAGGACACGATGATTTCCGGCAACGTCTACGAAGATTATCAGAGAGTAATTGAAATATCAAGCAATGTGGAAGCAATGCCCAGTATGGGGACAGGGGGTTTTGCAAGAATTCCTTACATTCTACTTGACGGGGTCTCAGTGACTACAAAATGAATTTGCTCTTAATTCTTATGAGCTCTTTGACATCCAATCTAAAGGGTTATATTGCAGTTGGCATACCTTCGGGAGAGACAAGGAACCTGCTGAAAGGTGGAGGGACGGTGGGATTTGATGCCACCATTTATCAATGGCGATTTTGGGCAGCAGGAATTTCTTTTGAAGGCTCTTCCTTTGTGATGTCAGGCAGTGGAAACTCTGAAATTAAACTGGCCAGCATAGCCCCCGTCGTTACCTTAGTCCCACCTCTTTTAAGAAATATTTTTTCCTTTGAAGGAAGGCCCCTTTTTACTCGCTTTCAGATCCAAAACCCTTCTTACACCAATGTCTACTATGTTACAGGGTACAGCCTCGGTACCGATATCAAGATCACAGACAAACCTTTAAAATTGTACGTCTCTGTAAATTACTCGAACTATCGTGGAATTGATAAGAAATTCTCGTTTTACAACTTAGGCTTTGCCTTGAGGATGTAATATGCCCTTAAACTGGATTGAAATTTCAAAAGATGCCTTGATAAACAATGTAAACCTTATTAAGGAAAAAGCAAAAGGCAAAAAGATACTTGCTGTTATAAAATCCAATGCCTACGGACACGGACTTCTACCGGTAGCGCGAATTTTAAAAGACCATGTTGATGCTTTCGTTGTAGGGGACTTTGAGGAAGCATTAGAGCTTTACGAACACACGAGAGACATTAAAATAATAGTATCACTACCCCCTGTAGAGGAAAGGGAAATCGTTGAAACTTCGAGGTTAAA
>Ga0207433_10004893_pt1 | contig 24314 bp, 27 predicted proteins | sample YelNatPaOPGAMG01_FD_187559 | JGI IMG/M metagenome (GOLD analysis project Ga0207433, IMG submission 187559) | Hot spring thermophilic microbial communities from Obsidian Pool, Yellowstone National Park, USA - OP-RAMG-01 (SPAdes) (version 3) | ecosystem: Environmental > Aquatic > Thermal springs... | reverse complement strand
AGCTCGGCAAACCTATCCCAATTGACGGTTCCACGGCCCACGCCCAAATGTTCGTCGTCTTTTCCGCCGTTGTCATGGGCGTGAATATGCACAATTTTTTCTGGAAAGGTTTTTAGGAAAAGCTCCAATTGCCCATTAAGGTTTGCGTGTCCCACGTCTAGGGCTATGCCAATCTCTTCGTTTACATCATTGTAGAATCTTCTGAAGTGTTCCACATTCTTCATAAGGAAGGGGTATGGTTCCGGAACGTTTTCTATGGCTATTTCTACGCCGTACTCCTCTGCAATGCTGTAAAGCGCTTTTGCAGTCTTACAGTTTTGAACCCACTCCATCCCGGGATAGAACATGCTAATGCCCGTTTTTAGTCCCGGGTGGAAAACCCAAACAAGGGCTTCTATATCGCTTGTGAATTTTATGGATTTTTCTAACCGTTTAAGCACAGCCCTCAAAATGCATTTTGAAGGTGAAGCTATGTTTATGTCCGCGAAGGGCGCGTGGACTGAAAACTTCAAACCATAGGAGTGTGCAAGCTCTTTGAATTTCGAAGCCTTTTTCTTGTTTAGGGCGTGAAGGCCATCATCCACAATTTCCACATGCTTAACCGCTGCTTTCGTTATGTGCTTAACCATTTTGTTGAAAGGTTCGCCTAGACAAAATAGCGTTGAAACCCCGACTTCCAGTTCGCCCAAGCCTCCGATTAGCTGCGGTTTAAAGGGTTAACGTTTTTCCTCTTTATAACCTTAAGGCGCGTTTTTGGTTGAATTGCCAAATTTAGAATTGAGATGGCGGCCTGGCAAATCATTTGTTTTAAAGGCTTTATTAGACTGAAACTTTATACCCTTTTGCGTGAATTACTAAAATTGGGGCGAGTTATGGTAGAGGAAAAGGACATAGTTGAGTTTCTCAAAAAGCGGGAGGGCGGGGCTTCCCTAAGCGAGATTGCCGAAGGTTTGGGCATTCCGAAATATGGGCCGAATTCAGCTTATGCACTCTTGCAAATCCTTAAGAATAAGGGGTTTGTGGAACGCCGCGGCGAGTTGTGGGCGCTTACAGAAGAGGCGAAACCCAAACCGCCCCTTGAAAAACCAGCAGAGCCTATGGCGGAACTATTGGAAGTGGAGGCTAAGCCAAAGGTGGAGGCTGCGGCGACTGTGGCTCCTGAAATTGAAAATCTTGTTAGGGCTATGGCGCAAACCCTTGCAGAAGCCATGAAAAGTGCTAGGACACCGGCGGACGAGTGGGAACTTGCCACAAGGCCTATGACGACAAAAATTGAGGAGGGAAAGGAAAAACTAAGCACCTTGGTGCTGAGGCCAGACGAGGCTATAGAAGCTAAAAAGCCTCTTATAGGCTTTCCAACAGGCACCTTCATTGACAAGCTGTTCCTAACGCCGGAAGGGAAAAGTTTGGAGGGAATCCCCATATGTGGGCAGTTCGCCATAACTGGGCTGCCGGGCGCTGGGAAATCCATTCTTGTTGAGGAGATAGCCGTTCGGGTTGCAGCGTCCGGCAGAAAAGTGCTTTACGCCACGGCTGAGGACACTTGGAAAAGTGCCACTCCCCGTTTTGATTTACAGTCTAGGCTTAAGCAGAAAGCCGACATACTGGGCTTAGATTGGAACAAGATACGCGAAAACCTTTTTGTCTTGGACACTGTGGCTTTCCCGGAGCTCCGCGACTGGAACACTTTCGCAGAGACCTACCGTTATGTGGCTGAAAAGGAAAAAATTGAACTGGCCATAATTGACTCTGTGACTGTGCTGGAGTCTTATCGGGGAGCCTTAAAATACCGCGTTATGGAGTTAGCTCGCTACAACCAAGTGCATGGCATAACAGCCCTCTACGTGAACCAGCGCAGCTCCGAAGTGTGGGACAGCTACGACATGGCTGGCGGAATAGGCCTAGCCCACAACTTGGACGGAACCATAATTGTTGATTATGGTCGGGTTTACTGGTACGACCAGCAGGTTGACCTAGCCGTGAACAGAGGGGAATTCGTCCGCATAGCCCGCGTTTTAGACTGTAGAATGTGCAACTTCGAACGGCGCAGAATAAGAGTAGACATTACAAAGGACGGGTTCTTAAGGGCTGTTGAGCCCATACCCAAAGCTCCAGAAGCCGAAGGCAAGTAGCAGTGGCAAAAGCCCATGTCAACGGTTAAACCACCAACACTAAAGGAACTCATAGAAGTTTACGGTTCAGCCAAAGAGGCTGTTTTAAAGCTTACCGAGGCTGGATTCACCCCTGAACAAATAGAGTGGCGGACTGGCATACCCTACTATTTGATTCGCCTCTACATGGAGGGAATACAGCCCAAAAAAGACATGCCCTTCTCAAAAATTGTTGAGGTCTACGAGCGTCTAGCAGTGCTCCGCGGAAAAAAGGGGAAGGAAACCGAACTGGCAAAGTTTTTCCAAAACCCAGAACTGCCGCTGGAGGTTAAGGCACGCTTTGCTCTGGGGACAATAACCGAAGAAAGCCTCAAGGTTGGACCAGGCCTAATAGAGAGAAGCATAAGCCTAGCCGTCGGAGTTTCCGTAGGCAATGTTAGACGGCTTTTCATAGATTATGGGGAACACGGCGAGGTGGCTTATCTCCTCAAAAAGCCTTCAGAGCCAACCCTATCCGTCAACGAGGTCTACGAAGCCATAAAATTTATTGCAAAACTGAAGGGTGTTAGGGAACGCGAGCTCTATATTTCAAGCCTTTTGAGGGTTAGCACTCCTTCAGAGGCAAAATACATTGTTAGGCTTCTTTTAGGCGACTTGAAGCTGGGCTATTATGCAAGCACTGTCATGAGGGCTGCTGCAAGAGCCTACCACGTTCCAGTGGAGCTTATCCAAAACGCCTGCGCCATAATGGGCATAGCTGATGGAATAAGCATGGCTTCCATGGGCGAGCTTAAACTTGCAGAGATAAAAATGCGTCCCGGGCAATTCATAAAGCCTCAACTGGCCCACTTGTATGAGCCGGATAAGGTTGTCTATCCGGTTAGGGCTGAATACAAGATTGATGGAAGCCGACTGCAAGTGCACAAGTGGGGAACCCAAACGTGGATTTTCTCGAGGCGCGGCGTTGAAAAATCAAAGACTCTTCCAGAAATTGTGGGTATAGCCCAAAGGCTTAACGCCCAAAGCTGCATTGTGGACGGTGAAGTTTTGGCAGTTGACCAAGAAGGCAAACCGCTGCCTTTCCAAGTGATGCTTGAAAGAACCGTGCCCAGAGAACTCACGCCGGAAGAACTTGCCGAGAGAATGGCCAAAGTTAGGGTTACCTACAAGGCTTTCGACATTCTTTTCCTAAATGGGAGAGAGCTAACCAGCCTACCGCTCTCTGAAAGGCGCAAATACCTCTTGGAAGTCGTCCCGCCAGAGTATTTGGCGGAAGGCGTGGAATGCCAAAACGAAGTTGAATTAATGCGCTTCTACGACGAAGCCCTAAAGAAAGGCTTTGAGGGCATAGTTGTCAAAAACCTAAACTCGCCCTACGAGATTGGACAGCGCACTTATACTTGGCTTAAGCTGAAACCCGAACGTGATACTATCGACTGCACAATAGTAAAGGCCCTTTATGGGAAGGGGAAACGCGCGGGGCTGTATTCTTCATTTCTTTTGGCGGTGCGCGACCCGAAAGAGAAAAAGCTGTACACCATTGGAAAGGTTTCCAACCTTCCAGAGCAAACCATGGACGCTCTTGCAACAATTGTCGAGAAGACAAAAACCAGCGAAGACGATGAAGGCGTTTATGTAAAGCCAACAGTGGTCGTAGAAGCCACATACCAGGAGATTCAGGAGACAGACGAATACACAAGCGGCTACGCCTTACGAGTGCCAAAAATAGTGCGTTTTCGGACAGATAAGACAATAGAGGAAATTGACACTTTGGACAAGCTTAAGAAGTTGTATGAGTTGCAGTATGAGCGTTATCCCTTCCAAACCATTTAAATTTTAAGTTTCTCTCCACTTGGCCTTAAACGCTACGAGAAAAGTGGAGACGATTATCATGGCTAATAGGACGAGCCAGCGGATTAAAACTGCCTCTTGGGAAAGGGTTATAAGCCCAGAATAAGCCCTAATCAATCCTGCAGCGTTGGAAGTTGGAATTATGATGGATATCCAGCTTAATCCGCCTAGAAGCTCTTCTGGATAGTAGACGGGTGGAAGGAAGACTAATCCTAACCCAAGGATGTTGGATAAATTATTCAATGTGTAGACGCTTGCCCTTCGAAGGTATGTGGATATAACGAAGCCTATGCCACTTAAAACAGCCCAGCATGAAAGCAAAGCCGTAACAATCCATCCTAAAGCCTGTAGGGGTATGAATCCAAGCCATAGGGCAAGCGCCATAAAGAAGACAATTCCAGGAGACGAGAGTATTAAGGGGGCTAGGGCTGCCCCAATCATATATGAAACTGGATGCACGGGCATGGCTACGATCATCTCCCGCACCTTCACGTATCTATCCCAAGTAATGTCTTGTATGGCTGCTGCTATGCCTATGAAGCCGACTGTGGATATTATGGCTCCTACTAGGCCGTTGCTGATTTCGCCTCCAAAAATCAGAATGAAAAAGAGGGGCAAAGCGCTTATTAGCCCCATAACCATCAACATTAAAGGCTGCCTTTTAAGGTCGGGGATGGATTTTAGGGCAGCCACTACTAAGGCGTCTCTAACCATTTTTCTGACTTTCAAATTCTTCTCCTCCGCCAATAAGTTTCACGAAAACGTCTTCCAATGTTATGGGTGAAGCCTCAGCTTTCAACCCGTTTTTTAACGCCTTTTTCACAAGTTCTATGGCTTCGTCTCCATCCTCAACATAAATTATTTTTCTGTTGCCAAAGCTTACTGAGGTGTTGGCGTTGGCGAGTTTTTCCAAAACTTTAGAACTTCCCTCAACCACAACCCTAAACTTTTCCTTCGCCATGCCTTTGATCTCTTCCACCGTTCCCTGCGCCACCAGTTCACCCTTGTTGATTATTGCCAGCCTATCAGAAACCATTTGGGCTTCCTCCATTATGTGGGTTGTTAGAAGGATTGTTTTGCCCTGTTCGACCATTTCCCTCAAAACAGCCCAAACTTTTCTTCGTGCAACCGCGTCCAAACCGCTCGTGGGCTCGTCTAGCATGAGCACTTCAGCGTCTGAAGCCAAAGCCGCTGCAATTATCGCCCGTTTCTTTTCGCCTCCTGAAAGTGTGGCGCACGTGCGTTTTCGCAAATCCCACAGTTCAACAGCCTTTAAGGATTTTTCAGCCATTTCCATAGCCTTTTGCTTGGTGAAGCCGCGGAGAAGCGAAAAATAGTAGCAGTACTCCCAAGGTGTAAAATTACCGTAAGTGGCAACATCTTGTGGAACAACGGCTATGTGCTCCCGCACCTTTTCAGCCTCGTCTAAAACGTCAAACCCCAAAACATAGGCTTCACCACTTGTTGGCAAAAGCTGAGTGGAAATGATCCTAAGAAAAGTGGTTTTACCAGCACCGTTTGGCCCCAGCAAGGTGAAAAGCTCGCTCTTTTTAATGGATAAGCTGACGCCTTTTAAGGCTTCAACCGTTTCTTTGCCACGGTATATTTTGATGAGGCTTACTGATTTAACCGCATCCAAGCTTCTCAAGGCGCTCCAAAGGAGACATTTAAATGGGAGCTGGTGCTGCTTGTTAAAGGTTGTGGATAAAAGTGGTCAAAGGATCGGGGGCCAGCAACAACCTTTAAAAGATTCTCCGCAGCGGGGTTGGCTGCTGAATTAAGCCAATGTTTGCTTTGCTTTTCTGCTGGTCGCTTCGGATTCCTATGGCTAGTTCTATGAACTCCTTTAGGGTTTGGTTGGCGAACTCCCACGTTGGCCTTCCATATTGGATGCCTGTGCATGTAGAGTCCGCGTAAACGTAGAGGATTTTGCCAAGATATGGGTAGGCGGCTTCCCTTGCATATCCAAATTTTGGGGAAGCTAGGATTTTAAAGGGCCAGAGTTTACATGCGCCGGGCTTCATGTGCTGTAAGCCACACAAGTGCATGTCTCCTAGCTTGTATAGGAATATGCATGAGCCGTCGCTTTTCCGCCTTAAATAGAGTTTGTTTAAGCCTGTGGCTGTTGTTTCAGCACCGTAGTTTTTGACTATGTTAAGCCATTCTTGAAAGTTTAGGACGACACTGTAGGCTTTGCAGCACAAGCCACACGTGTTGCACTTCCAGTCTGCAATGTACTGCCATGGAACAAACAACATTCCCATGCCCAGCACTTGTCGGCTTTTGGCTTCTACATTTTGAGGAATAATAAACCTTCCATTAAAAGTTTATTTCTCCCCGTCCGACTTGCTGAAGGCTTTAAACTTTTCTACAACCTCTCTTGGAATTTGGACAGCCTTTAAAGTGTGCCTGTTCACCGCAACGGCTACAATGTAGCCGTCTGCCAGAAGCTCTGCCGTCTCTTTGTTGTAGATTTTGAAGCCGTATTTTACAGCCTTCTCTTTCAGCTCCTCCACCGTAAGCTCTATTTCTAAAAGGTCGTTAAATTTTGCCGGTTTCTTGTATTGGCAGTAGGCTTCAACCCGAGGCATTATTATATCTTTTGCACCTAGCCAACCTAGTAGGCCGAGCTGTCCGTAAAACTCCTCTTCGGCTCTCTCGAAGAACCTGAAGAAGTTTGAGAAGTGGACTATTTGGGCTGCATCGGTGTCCACCCATGAAACCCTATACAACGTTTTGAAGGACTGCGGCATGTTTCCACGCTTTGCGCTGTCCATTTAACCTTTTCTGTATAGATAGATGGTGTGGGATGGATAGCCAAGCTTAGGGTTTTCACAAAAGTTTTCAATTTTTAATGGTCTCCACCCCACAATCTCGTAGTCATGGGAGACGACGCGGGCTCCAGGCCTAAGCTCAGCTTCAAGTTTAGGCTTAATCTTTTCGTTGGCGCTAGTTGTCAAATATAGGAACACCACATCGGCTGATGAAAGGTCAACGTTGAACATGTCGCCGTTAACTATGGTTACTCTGTCTTGAAGCCCTTCCTCGTAGACGTTGCTTAAAGCCCTTTTTGCAAGGTCCTCCCTTAACTCGACGCCCACCGCCCTTGCACCGAACTCCTTTGCAGCCATGATAACTGCTCGGCCGTCTCCAGCGCCTAAGTCGAAGAAAACTTCTCCCGGTTTAAGCTGCGCTAAAGTTAGCATGTGGCGGACGACTGGAAGGGGGGTTGGAACATAGGGGGCTATGAACAGTTTAGGGGCCTCCCTTCTGGTTTAGCAATTTCCATCCTTCATTTTAAATTTTCTGGTTAGGCTACGTAGGTTGCCCTTTTAGGCGTCGGCCTTCTAGACTCTCCACATTTCATGGCGCTTTGGGCGCACAACTCCAAATACTTTCCCTCGTCTCCGGCGCCCACGGCTTCCGCTGCCTTGCGGCAGAGTTCGCTGGGTTCTTCGCAGCCTTCTTCCTTACATAAACCCGAAATGTAGAGGCAGATTTCTTGTACGTCTTTAGGCTCGAGGACAGCTCTGTTTGTTCTGATTAGGAGGCAGAGTTCCCTTGCCAAAACACAATTTTTAACGTATTTTATTCTGTTTAGGACCTCTTCGCGAAGTCTTTTTCGGCTTATCTCCAAATTGCTTTATCTCTCCACAACTGTTGAAGCGATGCTCACCCAGATTAACGTGGTCTCCCATTTAAAAGTTGTTGTAAGTCTCTCAAGTCTTCTACCAGAATCTTTTGCTTATTGCTTTGCGTTCCGCCTCCAAAACAAGTTCATAAAATCTATCGTCAAGCTTTGAATCTTTTTCAAGAACCTCTTTAACGTCTGATGGCTGAACTTTTCTCGCGCATAGGGCTATGGCGGCGGCTTTTCCATAATCCGCTATTAGGCGGGCTGTTTGGACTGCTTGTTTCCGCAGTTTTTCCTCGCTTTTCGTCAACTTTTCACCCTTCTTCTCGATTAAGGGCAGAATCTTCTCCTCCTCAACCTTAAGAAGCCCTATTGCGGTGGAGCCGCATTTTGGACATTTAGGTTTGGCTGGCAAATCTTTAACGCGTATCATGTCAGCGTAACTCCAACAGTTTGTGCAGACGAAAACGCATGTCTCGTTAAGGAGCCTCGCCTTGGCAGATTCTATGAGCACAGCCCGCATTCTCTCGGGGGGAATAAGGTCTGTTTTCATGCTTACCCTCTCAATGCCCACCCGCGCAACTGGAGTGGCTGTCCCGCCGGTTTCAACTTTCTCCACCACAATTTCGCCATTGCGGATTTTCTCCAATATGTAGACAAGCCTTTCAAGGTCTAAGTCCTTGGTGAAAACCTCTTTAAGGGCTTCCTCAAATATGGGGGTTCCCTCGAAGCTTTTTAAAAGCCTTTGGAGGCTTACGTTGCTGAAGTCAGCCCACTTTTCCAATGCTCCGAAACGCCTCGCCACATGAATCATTCGCCTCTTGAAAAGCCCAGTTTTCACAGTGGCCCTTGTTAGGCTTTCCCTTACGGCTTGCTCTCCCATAGAAGCCATTTCATCGAACAATGCGGCGATTTGCTCCGCGTTTGCAGCGCCCATGGTTTGTATGAAAATGCGGTATGGGTCATGCTGGACAACAATTCCATAGCCAACCTTTTCAGAGAGAAGCTGCCCCATAAGCTGGGCTAAAGCCCTATTGGCAAGAGACCCAAAATGCGCGTGTACAATTACAAAGTCTTCCCAATCCTCAATTATTATCCGCCTGTCCGTTGGAACCGGAACTCCAGAAGAAGCTTGTTCAACAGTTTCAGTCAAAGCATCTAATATCGTCTCCTTGTCAGCTGGATATTGTTCACTCAGTTTTGCGGCTATTTCCTCTGGCGAAAAGCCTCTACGTGTTTGCTCCTCCACAAAGCCTCTTATGCTGCCAACCTCCTGCGCCACTTCAAATGGCACGGGAATTTCCTCGCCTATCCAGCTTGGAATCGCCCCGGTGGGGTCGTCCACGGGCTTCACATAGACCTTGTCGCCTGAAATGTGGAGAATTCTCCACGGGCTTCCACGGATTATGAATTTTATGCCCGGCTTGCCGTACTCAGCCATGAAGGCTTCGTCTAAGATTCCTATGGCTGAATCTGTTGCCTCGTCCACGACAAGGTATTGTTTTTCTTCAGGTATCATGGACAGGTTGTCGAAATAATATTCGAAGAGGGCTTTTGTTCTCCGCGGTTTGAGGGCAACTTTATCTTCGAAGGAAACCCAGGCCAGCCTTGGGAAGCGCTGGTGCATGTACCTTAAGATTTTCTCAATATCTTCCATGGTTAAGTCTGCGTATGGGTAGGCGTTTCTGAACATTTCAAGGATTTCGCCGAACTCAAGCCTCTTCTGTTTTAGGAGTAAGCCCGCAATTTGATGGGTTAAAGCGTCATAGGGTTTGAGTGGAATTTCAACGGGTTCCAAATCCTCCTTTAAGGCTCGCCGTGCTATGGCTAAAGCCTCCAATGTGTCGTCGGAATCCATGGTAACGATTATTCCTTGGGCTATGCGGCCTATTCGGTGGCCGCTTCTGCCCACGCGTTGAATAAGCCTCGTCACCTGTCGGGGGCTCATGTACTGTATGACCAGGTCTATGCGGCCCACGTCTATGCCCAGTTCTAGGCTACTGGTGCAGACAAGCCCTTTCAACTCGCCGTTTTTTAGGCCTCTTTCTGCGGCTATGCGGGAGGGCTTCGCCAACGAGCCGTGGTGTATGGAAACTGGAAAGTCTATGTCCCAAACCTTGAAGCGGCTTGCTAAAACCTCTGATATGGCTCTTGTGTTAGTGAATAGGAGAACCGACCTGTGGCGGCTTATATAGTCGCGGATTATCCTAAGCCTTGCAGCAACCTCTGGATGTGTGTAAAGCTGTCCAGCAAGCCTAAAATCTTCGGCTTCAGGCTTTGGGAAAACTATTTTTAAATGCATTTTACGGGCGACTGGAACCCGCACAATCTCCACTGGACGGCCCTTTCCAACAAGGAACTGGGCAACCTTTTCCGGACTGCCAATAGTTGCTGATAACCCTATTACTTGGAAGTCTCTTCCAATCATCGTCCTAAGTCTTTCAAGGGATAACGCGAGTTGGCTTCCCCGCTTGCTGTCAGCCATCTCATGCACTTCATCAATTATCACCCAACGCACTTGCTGAAGGTGCTGCCTCATAATCCAGCCGACCAAAATCGCTTGCAAAGTCTCCGGAGTTGTAATCAAAACGTCTGGTGGACTCCGCGCCTGCCTAGCCCGCTCCCGGGTTTCAGTGTCGCCGTGTCTAACAGCCAACTTAATGTCTAAATTGTTACACCACCATTCAAGCCTTTCAAGCATGTCCCGGTTTAAAGCCCTTAAAGGCGTAATATACAAAACCTTTATTCCCGGAGCATGCGGCTCCTGCAAAAGCATGCTTAAAACTGGAAGGAAAGCCGCCTCAGTCTTGCCGGTGGCGGTTGGCGAAATAAGCAAAACATTCTTCCCCTCAAGAACCAACGGAATAGCCTTTTCCTGCGGCTCTGTGGGTTTAGAGAATCCCCTCTGCTCAATCAACCGCCGAACAGGCTTAACTAGAAGGTCAAAAGCATTTTTAGGCTGTTCTTTCAAGACGTAGTTAACCCTCAAACGCTGATAGAATAGCGGAAAGCCAAAGGTAAAAGCCTTTTGTACAAACCTTTCAAAATAAATATGTTGCCGACAAACACGACAAGAATGAAGGGATGAGCCATGAACGAAACCATAGAGGTTATAAAACGTAGAAGGAGCATAAGACGATACAAGCCAGAACAGATACCCGACCACATATTACAGGAAATATTGGAGTGCGCTTTGCTTGCGCCGAATGCTCGAAATCAGCAGAAATGGCACTTCACCGTAATCCAAAACAGAGAAGTGCTTAACAAAATGGCTAGCATTATGAAGGAAAACATGATAAATTCTGGAATAGCGTTTTTGACGGAACGTGCAAAAGACCCAAACTTTAATCCTTTCTGGAACGCGCCCACAGTGATTTTGATTACGGCTGATAAAACTGCCCGCTTTGCCGAAATCGACTGCGCCCTAGCCGCCGAAAACATTCTAATAGCAGCCGAATCACTGGGCTTAGGCTCACTCATAATGACCTCAACGGAATTCTTGTTCACTTCAGAAAGGGGCAAGGAACTCAAAAAGGAGTTGGGCGTTCCAGAAGGATACGAACACGTCTGTGTGGTGGCATTAGGCTATAAAGATGAAAACCCACAGCCAAAACCGAGAAGAAAAGACGTTATCAACTACGTAAGATAAAAGCCAATTTATGCGCTGCGGCAGCCGTAAATTGAAAGCCCCTCCTCCTCTATAGAAAATCAGGTTAAAGCTTGCTTAGAGCGTCCTTTCCTATTTCTTCTTCTCCTATTTTGAAAGTGTCCGGTTCCTCCCGCTTCAGTATAGCCTTCAACGCTTCTGGTGCGAGTTCTCTTACAAGTTGCAAAATCTCTTTTCTAGCATTCTCAAAATGCTTCGCCAATAAGGCTTTATCCCTGTACATGACCCCGGCCAGAGGGCATATTTTCTCCATTTTCAAGTACCATTCAATTTTGCCAGTTTTAGCGTTAATGTCGAAGGTTACTGGTCCAGCAACGCATGTTTCAGGCTTAACTGGGTGAACTATGCATTTTCGCGTCGCCTTATCATAGAATATGCAGTAACCTTCCGCGTCCTCCCTTGGAAAAGTGTATTCTGCATGCACAAATGGCTCCTTGATGTGGACGCCGTTCTTCTCTAAATATTTCTTAATGATTTTTTCACGCCGTTCTGTTATCGGCGGCCTGGCATCCCAGCAACAGTTGACCCTGCAAGTGCCGCACACATTAAAGAAGTTTTCCTGTCTCTCGCCTTCGGTTTGCATGTCCAATCACTGCTGCTCCTAAAAGAAGGGTTCATTAGCCTCTAGGCTGTTTAAAAGTTTTGAGTAAACGTCTATAATCGCCTCGTCCATGTCGGTTTTCTGCATCCTAACATGCACTCTTTCCCTAATAACGTCTGAGAGGCTTCCATGCTCTATGCGTTTCTCTATCAATGGCAAGTACTCCTTCTCCTCAGCTGTGGCGTTTTCCCAAGCAATACGCAGAAAATGTCTGCATACATGCCTAGCTGTGGAGCCGTTTGGATGAAGTACCTTGGCTTTCAAACCATATTTTATAACGGATTTAAAGTCTTCCACCAAAACTTCCATGGGCACAAGCGGCGCGTTTTCGGTCATGAGCCCTCTTAACGAGGCTCTTATGAAGCAGCTTAGGGCTACATCCGACTTTACACATTCCTGCTCGTCCATAACGCGAATTTCTACGGCTTTTCTCTCAAAACGGAGGATTACACCCCTCGAATTAACCCACTCCTTGTTGAGAATGCAGTTTGGGGCTCCAGCCCTAGCCAAATCAGAAGAATACTTGCCGATAATATCCTCCTTGTACTGTCGAAAAGATTGGATGTACTCGGGCACAACTTTCCCGGTTACGGAGGGCACTTCCCTCTGGTTTTGCATGTAAAAATAAAGCCGGTTATCCACGTAATCTCCGAAAACCCCTTCATAAATGGGGGAGGAAGCTGAAACTGCTGGAATATAGGCGCAAATATTCGCAAGCAAATTATGCATCAAAACGGCTTTTTCCTCGCTAGAGTATGGAAGGTTCAGCTGGAAGCTTTGAATGTTAAGCCATCCATGCTGTTTAAGGTTGAAAATTCGGCTGAAAGCCTCGTAAATCTGCCTATGACGGTGAGGCCAAACGGCTGTTTCCTCAAGCTTTAATGTTGGATGCATCCCAGTGCCTAATAGCCTTGCTCCATAACGGCGGTCAAGCATGTCGCAAAGCGTCAAAACCGCCTCATGCATTTTCTCCTCAAAGACTTTAGGCGACTTGAAAGGCTTGTTAGGCTTAACTTCCATGACATGCAGTTGCAATTCCTTACCAAACGTGAAGTCGCCAAGCTCCACGAAGTTTACAACTCGCCCATTAAAGTCTTTTATGATTTTGTCAACTATGGGCAAAGCCTTCAAGCTTTCATCAACAAGCGAAAACTCGTGTTCCGGCCCAAGAACCTCTAAGGTTCTATACGTATAGACAGACCTCTTTAGAAAGATTCGCAAACAGCCAAAATATAAATTTATAGGGTGCTCTTTCAACGCTTGTTCAAAGACTTAGCTTTAAATCCAACGTGGGCAACAATACTTGTGGATTAAAATGTCCTACCCAAAATTCATTGAAAAACCCTGGGGCCACGAAGAGGTGTTGTATGAAACCAGCGATTTCATCGTGTTAAGGATGTTCATTAAAAAGGGCGAAGAAACATCATTACACAAGCATCCAAACAGAGATGAGTACTTCATAATTGTTAGAGGAAAAGGAAGTCTCTTTCTTGGAAAAAGGAAGACGCCAATTAAAAAAGGGAAGATGATTCACATTAGAAAGGGTCAGGAGCATCTCTGGACGGCGGATGAGGATTTAGAAATCATCGAAGTGACCACTCCGCCCTTAAATGACCTTGTTAGAATCGAAGACAAATACGGCAGGATTAAAAGGTGAAACCAATGAAAGTGGGATTCTGAATTTTGGGCTTGTTAGCTTTTCGCAAACTTCTTGCCGTACTCATTTAAAAATGCTATGTTCCGCAAGTCTTTTCTCGGTCGAGGTTTAGGAGTCTCTGCTGGAAATCCTATTGCGACGAGGGAGACTATTCTGAATTTTTCTGGGACTTTTAGTAGGCTTTGGATTTGTGATTCTGTTAATTCATCAGTGACACCTGGATCTATCCAACATGTTCCTAAGCCAAGCGAGTGGGCGGCTAGGATTAGATTTTCTGTGGCCGCGCAGCAATCGTAAATTTAGTAAGGGGAACTTGAATCCCCAAAGGTTGCTATCAGTACTGGCGCCCTGCACACATGCTCTTGGTATTTCTCACTCTTGATTCCTTCAATCCACTTAGAGCGTACCTCTGGCTCATACTTTTCCAATTCCCTCTTTCCCTCAACGCTTTGAATATACCTTAAGGCTCTGTCACGTAGAGACAAACGAATCTTCTCTTTTAGCTCTCTATCCTTAATGATTATAAAAATCCATGGTTGGACATTACCCCCTGATGGGGCCCATCTGGCGGCATCAACGATTTTTCTCAACAGCTTATCTGGCACCATATCATCTCTAAATTTTCGAATACTTCTGCGCGTTTTTATTGCCTCAATAACATCCATAGTACTCACGAATTTTGCTTTCTCAAGACAATACTGCTACTTATGCCATCAACCAGCTAATAAAATTAAGCTCTCACATGTTTGAAGGCATTGTAACCGCCGAGAAATAAGAAGCATGCAGAGAATCGCTTACTACGCGTATTAATTCCATATTTCATTCATTTGCGTTTTGTATGCATAGTTAATTTTAAATATTTAAAGGATGTTAGCTGTTTTCTGTTGTCTGGTGCCTCTTGCGTGCTGGTCGTCTCAAACATCGACCTAAGAACAAACACGCCTATAATAAAACCATTGGCCTTCCTCAAGTCTTCTGTTAGAGATTTTATTCTCAACATAAACAACGATTACAGGTACATGAAGATGGGGTATTATGTTTCGCTTCACGCTGAAATCCTCGGCGACGATGTTGTGCCGACGACGGAAGACGCCATAGACGCCTACAGACTGCCAATTCTCCTTGTTAGAGCCTCAAAGAAGGGGGCGCTGATCATGCCGTACCTTGTTACAGACTCTGTAAAACAGATAATGGCGGAATTCAACTTTCCAGTTGTTGTGTTTGCTGTGAACCCCTTCTCCTTCAACGGCTTTCAGACCGCCAAGAACAGAACTGCCCTTTACCGAGTTGTTAAGAGCCTAAGCATGAACTATCGGTATGCTGTTTGTGTTCAACCATTACGCGGCGAAATGATTGCATGTAAGTCTTTCTTTGGCCAGTGCAATATTGAAGACGCCAATATAATGGAAATAGCCAGAAAAGTTTATGAAACCTTTAATATCCCAATCTGTAAGCTGTATATCCAACGAGTTGGTGGAAAAGCTTACCTATGTGGTCTCCAACCACTAAAAATGGAGGAAATTTCACCCTTAGAAGCGGATTTAATTTCTAAAATGGTTTCTCGGTTTTCCGAGAAAGGCGGGTTTGATTGACGCGAATAGCCTGTTTTGTTGAAAAATATAATTTCGCGTATTCTGATGAAGCTGAAGCTCTCCAATGCTTTAAGCAGACAGCCGAAAGGCTTGGTCATAAGTTCAACTTCATGTTTAGAAGTGGGCTTTCGGAAATTCCAAAATATGATGCTGTTTTCATAAGGGCGACGACTGATCCGCTTTACACCGCCTATGTAGTTTCGAAAACTGCTTGGGAACTGGGCTTAAAAGTTGTGGATGATCCCGTTTCGATAAGGGTTTGCGCCAACAAAGTCCACCAGTACCGCCTTTTTGAAAAGCATTGTGTTCCCCATATTCCAACGATTTTCCTAAGCAAGGAAGATTTTCACCACAAGCAGATAGAGGAAGTCTTTGAGCTTTTTGGAAAACCAGTGGTTTTGAAGGCGCCCTACACAAGCTTTTCAAAGTATGTGGAGAAAGTTTCATGCGAAACAAGCTTCCGAGAGGTTGCCAAACGCTTCTTTAGGCGTTCAGACTACATTGTTGTGCAGAAGTTTACCCCCTCCCGCTTTGACTGGCGTGTAGGCGTATTAAACGGTGAAGTCCTATACGTGTGCAAGTACATGATGCCTAAGGGCAAATGGAAACATGGTGTAAAACGCCGTGGAAAGCCAAGCTTTGTGTGGGGTAGAACTGTCACTCTTAAACGGGACAATGCGCCCCAAAAGCTTAAGGAAACAGCCCTAAGAGCGTGTGGCGTGATTGGAAGGGGCTTGTACGGCGTGGACATCAAAGAGGTTAACGGCGACTACGTGGTGGTTGAGGTTAACGATAATCCAAGCATATATAAGGGGCAAGAAGACTATAGGGACAAGGACATTTATGAGAAAATCATAAGATTCTTGGCAGAATAATGCTAGCGCATAATTTAACCCAAACATTTTAGCTGTGTGGTCATGCATAGTTCGCATTTTTCCACGTCAAAGGTTGGGTCTAAGGCTTTGTGCATTTGGCATAATAGTCCCTTTGACCTGGCGGTTTTGCAGATTTCGCAGAATTTTAGGGTGAATTCCTTGTGGGATAGGCTTTTGTTGACTAGGGCGTTTGCCAGTTCTTCTATCAACTTTTTGATTTCTTCTTCGCTTTCCAGGTTTAGGGCTTTCCCCCGCCTTTTTCTGATGTATAGGCTTATGGCGGGTTGGCTTACGCCTAAAATTTTTGCTGCTTCCATTTGTTTTAGGCCGTGTTTTGTCATTAGTTGTTTGGCTAGTGCGGCTCTCAGTGGTGGTAGGAGGCTTTTCACGGCGACTTCGCATGGTAAGAGCATTTTCGCATTCCTCCTTGTAGTATTTTGGGGAAAGGCATAAATATACTTTATTACAATTGTAATATAAGTGGTTTACATGACCGAGAAAAACGTCTTAAAAATAGCTGAAAACGTTTACTGGGTTGGAACACGCGACTGGAACCGCAGACTTTTCGATGCATTAATACCGCTTCCAAAAGGAACATCCTACAACGCCTACCTCGTTATGGGCAGAGGCGGCAAAGCCCTAATAGATACGGTTAACCCGGGCTTCGAAAGGGAGCTTGAAGAAAAAATCCGCAGCCTAGCAAATCCGGAGAAACTAGACTACATTGTTATGAATCATGCGGAGCCAGACCACGCCGGCGCCATACCCCACGTAATGAAGATTGCGTCTAGGGCTAAGCTCATAACCACTGGCAAAGGCGCAAAAATGGCCCAAATCTACTACCATGTTCCGCCAGAGAGGATAATGGTCGTTAGCGACGGCGAAACCATAAGCCTAGGCGACAAAACATTACGCTTTATAGAGGCCCCCATGCTCCACTGGCCTGAGACGATGTTCACATACCTCGAAGAGGATGAGGTTCTTTTCCCATGCGACTTTTTCGGTTCGCATTTGGCCGGCGGAGTCTACAGCGACGAGGTTGAAGACTTGCTCGTCCACGCCCAAAGATATTGGGGTGAAATAATGATGCCCTTCAGGGCTATGGCGCAGAAAGCCCTAGAAAAAATTGCTGGCTTAGAAATACGTGTTATAGCGCCGAGCCATGGCCCCCTCCACAGAAAACCGGAGCTTATTCTAAACGCGTACAGAAAGTGGGCTGCTGGCGAAACGCGTTCCAGAGCTGTAATCGCCTATGTAAGCATGTGGAACAGCACAGATGCCATGGTGAAGCAGATGGCTGAAACTTTGGCTAATGAAGGCATCGAAGTTGTCTTCCATAATCTGGCCTTAACGGATATTGGCGATTTAGCCAAAGACCTTGTGGATTCAAGAGCTATCGTATTGGGTGCACCAACCGTTTTGGGCGGAGCCCACCCGTTGGCTGTTTACGCCGCCTACTTGTTTAAGGCTCTGCGCCCGCCAACAAAGTTTGCAGTTCTCTTGAGCTCTTACGGCTGGGGTGGAGGCGCAATAAAACAAATTCAAGAAATGCTCGCTGGGTTCAAAATCGATGTTGTCGGCGCGTTGGAGATTAATGGTCCACCCACAGAAGAGAATATGAGGCAAATTGTGGATGTTGGCAAAGCTTTAGCCAAAAAAATTAAAGGGGAAGCCTAAAATGGGTGGAATAACCGAAGAAGAACGTAAAAAAGCCTTGAAGGAGATTCTTAGGCAACTGCATGCCGGTGTTCCGCCAGAAAATGTTAAGGAACGTTTTAAGCAGTTTCTTGAAGGTGTCAGCTCGCTGGAAATAGCCAAAATCGAACAAGAGCTTATAAGAGAAGGCATATCTAGGGAGGAAATCCAAAGGCTTTGCGACGTGCACTTGGCAGTTTTCAAGGAACAGTTGGAAAAACAGCCGGTAGAGGCAGCCACTGCAAGCCCCGTCAACATACTTCTTGAGGAGCATAAAATGCTTCAACAAATAACCCAAACGCTTGGCTTATTAGCGGATAAAGTAGCGAAAGCCGAAAGCCTGAACGCTGTTAACGAGGAGCTAGCTCAATTAAGACGTGTTGCCGACGAGCTTTTAGATGCGGAAAAACACTATTTAAGGGAGGAAAACGTGCTCTTCCCAGCCTTGGAAAAGCATGGGATAACCGAGCCGCCGGCCATAATGTGGATGGAGCACAACCAGCTTAGGGAAAAGAAGAAACAGCTTAAAAGGCTTGTTGAAAACGCTGCCAACATGAGCTTTCCAGAGTTTAAGAGGCAGCTAAGCGAATTAGCCAACTCAATAGGCAGCGCCCTTAACAGCCACATTTTCAAGGAGAACAACATCCTATTCCCAGCAGCCCAACGCGTCGTCGCAGAACAGGAGTGGATCGCCATACGGACAGACTTCGATGAGATTGGGTATTGCTGCTTCACTCCAGAACCCTTAATAGCAAAGCCAGAATTGGAAAAGTTGAAAGCCGAGGAAAAACCCATGGCAGAAGGCGCATTACAGTTTGAAACTGGAACATTGACGAAGGAAGAGGTTGAGGCTATTTTGAACACGCTTCCAGTGGACATAACTTTTGTGGATAAGGACGACGCGGTGAAATTCTTCAACAAGGCTGAAAAACGCATATTCGTACGGACAAAAGCCATTTTGGGCAGAAAAGTGCAGCTTTGCCACCCGCAGAAAAGCATCCACGTGGTCAACAGAATCCTAGAAGCCTTCAAGAAGGGCGAAAAGGATGTGGCGGAATTCTGGATTCAAATGGGCGGCCGCCTAATCCACATAAGATACTTCGCCGTTAGAGACAAAGACGGCAAATACTTGGGAACTATGGAAGTAACTCAAGACATAACGGACTTGAAGAAGTTAGAGGGCGAAAAGCGGCTTCTAGACTGGGAAGGCTAAAAGATTTGAAAACAGTCCTTTTCGTCTGTGTGGAAAACAGTTTCAGAAGTCAAATAGCCGAAGCCTACTTCAACAAGTATGCGCCGGAAGGCTGGACAGCCACAAGTGCCGGCTTAACACCAGCCGAGAAGGTGCATCCAAACGCTGTTAGGCTTATGCAAGAAGAGGGCATAGACATAAGCCACAAAAAGCCCAAGCCCATGACAAGGGAACTTCAGGAAAAGTCAGAAGTTGCCATAATTGTTTGCAGTGGAAGCCTCTGCCCCGTTGTTTACACCAAGCGTGTGGAAGAATGGAACATGCCGGACCCAGCTAAAATGCCGCTGGATGAGGCGAGAAAAGTCAGGGACGCTATAAAAGCTAAAGTTTTAGACCTTGTTGAACGGCTGAAAAAGGAGACTAAGCAATAGCCTTAGCTTTTTCCAATGCTTTTTCTACTTCCTCCCTTATTATGTAGCCGCCTATGTGGAGGATGGGCTCCTTAACCTCTGGGTCAACGTTCATGGTGGCGGTGCACGGGTAGCTGTGATGCGCCTTGGCAATTGCATCGTAAAGAATTTCACGTTTCGTTTCAACCCCTATTAGTTTTCTCGCCACATACCAGGTGGAGCCGCATGGAGCACTTCGCCTAACAACCGCCGCCTCCACCGCCTCGCGTCCGCTAAACTTCGCCGTTGAAACTTCAAGTTTTGGCCGTCCCACGCCAAGCTCTGTGACAAAACGGGAGATTAAAGGCTTGTCTCTGGCTGGCTCAAGTGAACAAAAAGGCTTTGGAAAGGCATGTTCTAAGCCAAGTTCTAGGCAACGCTCTTCCAACTGTTTTCTCAAGCCTGAAGGAACCTCGTTGAAATCCTCTATTGGTACAATCAAACCCTTGACACCAGCCCTTACAATGTAAAGTGGCAGTTCCAAAAGCAAGTCCTTATGCAAGCCTGAAGCCACACATAAATCCGCCTTTGGAAGGCTTCTGGGCATGTATTCTTCAGGCTTATCTATGAAGGCTGGCAAATCTGCGGGTTTGGGAAGCTCTATGGCGGCGCGGATGTTCCGCACATAGCTGTAGACGCCATACTTGCAAGAGTCACAGTACAAGCCGCAAAACTTGCAGAAACTCGGGTCGTTTATCAGATTCCTTATCACCCGCTCAGCGAACTCGCCGCTGTAAACAAAAACGAGGGTTAAGGGCTCTTTTTTGCCAGCCAGACCTTTACCACCGTTTTAAGGGCTATAGAACGTATTCTGGACGGCGGGCAGCCAGCAGAACATGTTCTAGGAAAACCTCTTCTGGAACAGCACCTGAAAACTCCACCTTCTCATTTATAACAGTCTTCGGAACGCCCATAACCGCGTACTTATGCCCTATATGGGGAAACTCGCCAACATCCACCACGTCAGCCCTAACCATATCGCTTTCCACGGCAAACTTGAAGGCTAGGCTTGCCACAGAAGGACAGTAGGGACAAGTCAACGTGACAAACACTTGAATGTGCACAGGAGCCTTTACGCCTTTAAGCCTCTCCCTTGTCTCTTCAGAAATATCAGCTTTTCCCCGTGAAACTGCAATTATACCCTCCAAGAGTGTTTGAAACTCGTAACCATAGGGCAAGCCATAAAACCTGACGCCATAATCTTTTTCCCCTACAATGGCGACGGCTGGAACCTTGTTAACACCATAAGCCCTAGCCTTCTCCGAATCAGTCACAAAATCGTAAACCTCCACCCGCAACTTATCACTTATGGAGGCTAACTCTTCGATAAGGCTTCGCGTCTGAGCACAGTAGGGGCACTCCAACTCCTGCGTAAAAACAACAAGCCTAACAGGGTTTACAAGCCTATCCGCAAACTCTTCCTGCAAATGCCTTTTATGCTCTTCTGGAATCACTTCCACCGCCATCCTCCGCCTAACGTTTTATCTGTATCTTTATTTCCTTCCAATCCTCCTTAACGCCCCGCAAGGCACTAACAGCCCCAACAACAGTACCGCCCAAGATTTTAACGACAAACTTGTTGAGGCTTATCTTTTCGCCATCAACGAGAAGCTCAACATCCACAACAATCACCGATTTAATGCTAGGCCTTCAAAGTGTAAAAAGGTTTTGCAAAAATAAACGAAAGCATTTCAGAAGGCGGAAATAGGTACGAGTATAGACCGCTAAGGAAAAGGTAAAAATGCTTAGGAAAAGGTTTTTAGTTAAGTTGTTATATGAGTGTTCAGCAAAATGTTCAGCTAGTTTGGGGTTGATGTTGATGTCTGTGTTTGCGGCTCCGGGAGCATATGACCGTGCCATAACGGTTTTCTCGCCCGACGGTAGGCTGTTTCAAGTTGAATATGCCATGGAACTGGTCAACAGAGGGGCGACAATTTTGGGGATAAAATGCCGGGAAGGAGTTGTTTTGGGAGCTGAGGAAACTGTTGAACCCCTTGAGGAGTCTGAGTCTTCTTGGAAAATTTTTAGGATTGACGACCATGTGGGTGCGGCTATAGTTGGTTTAAGCTCGGATGCTAGGGTTTTAATAGACCAGGCTCGGATTTACGCGCAGAGTAATAGGCTGACATATGATGAGCCTATCGACGTTGAGGTTGTAACAAAGCGGATATGCGATATACAGCAGCTTTACACGCAGCATGCCGGCGTTAGGCCCTTCGGAGTTTCGCTAATTTTCGGCGGAGTTGACAAGAGTGGATGCCGCGTTTTTGCAACCCACCCCAGCGGGACTTATAGGGGGCATAAGGCTACAGCCGTAGGCGCTGGAAAAGAAACAGTGATGAACATTTTAAAGGAAGAATACCGAGAAGACATGAGCCTCGAAGACATCATAAGGCTTTCAGTGAAATGCCTAACGAAAGCTCTTGAAGCTAGACAGCTTCCGCCAAGAATTAAGATAGCCGTCATCCCGGCAGCAACAAGGAAGATGGAGATGCTCAGCGACGAAAGGGTGGAAGAATACGTAAAGAAGCTACGGTAGGCAAGTGAAACCAAGATGAGCGATAAGTATACCGTTGCCCGCATCACCAAGGATGGCGAACACTTTGAAGTCCTTGTAAAGCCTGATAAGGCGTTGGACTATCGCTTGGGGAGAATCTCCTCAATAACGGAAGTTTTAGTTGCTGAAACAATTTTTGCGGATGCAAGTAAAGGAACAAAAGTATCAGAAGAAGCCATCCGCAAGGCCTTTGGAACAACAGACACGCTAAAAGTGGCAGAAATGATCATTAAGAAGGGGACATTGCAGCTGACAACAGAACAGCGTAGAAAAATGATTGAAGAAAAGCGAAAACAGATAATAACCTTCATATCAAAACAGTGCGTAGACCCGAGAACAAACCTGCCCCATCCGCCCATGCGCATCGAGCAAGCCATGGAGCAAATCCACTATTCAATAGACCCTTTTAAGACAACCGAGGAACAGGCGAGGGAGATTATTAAACTGCTGAGGCAAATTCTCCCACTGAAAATGGAACAAGTGTCGGTCAGCGTCCACGTGCCAGCAGAATACGCGGCCAGAGCTTATGGAACAATAAAAGCCATGGGAACAATAAAACGCGAAGAGTGGCGGGCAGACGGCTCGTGGCATGGAATCCTAGAAATGCCAGCCGGCCTCTATGGACCTTTCCTAGAAAAAATTGGAGAAGTAACAAAGGGAAATGCGGAGGCAAAGATAATATCTTAAGTTAATTATGTGAAATTTATGGTTTGGATGTGGATTTTATGCCAACATTTTTTGAGAGAAGACAGCTTGTAACCCCCGGAGACCTACTGGCTGAAGGCGACTATGTGGCTGGAGAAAACACCTTCAAAGAAGACGATAAAATTTACGCCACAAGGGTAGGGCTCGTAGATTATGAAGATAAAAAGGTGAGCGTCGTAGCCTTAAGAGCCTTCTACATTCCGAGGGTGGGAGACACCGTTATAGGGACTGTTGTGGATGTTGGATTTAGCGGGTGGACTGTTGACATAAACTCGCCTTATCTTGCGCTTTTAAGAGCTTCAGACGTGCTTAACAGACCGTTCAAACCACAGAAGAATGATCTGACAGAAGTCCTTGATGTTGGAGACCTTGTGGTGGCAAAAATAGTCTCCTACGATAGAACCCACAACCCGCAGTTAAGCGTAAACGAGCCTGGGTTGGGGAAAATAACTCGAGGGCAAATAGTGAAGGTTACACCTACAAAGATTCCCCGCGTGATAGGGAAGAAGGGTTCAATGATATCAATGATAAAACAGGAGACTGGATGCCACATCATTCTTGGACACAATGGGCTTATATTAATCACGGGGAAAAGCCTAGAAGACGAGGAGCTGGCAATGATGGCAATACACAAAATTGAGGAGGAATCTCACACAACAGGGTTAACGGACCGCATATTCCAGATGATTAAAAGGGAGAAGGAAAAAAGGGAGTTGGTTAAAAATGAGTCAAAAAACTGAAAAATTAATTGATAAGAAGGGTTTAAGGCTTGATGGTAGAAAGCCTGACGAGCTTAGGCCCATAAAAATTGAGGTTGGTGTGCTTTCAAACGCTGATGGTTCAGCCTACATTGAACAGGGTAAAAACAAGATTTTAGCAGCCGTTTACGGGCCGAAGGAGTTGCATCCAAAACATATGGCCTTACCAGACCGTATGGTTTTAAGGTGCCGCTACCACATGGCGCCCTTTTCTGTTCAGGAGCGTAAATCTCCAGCTCCTTCAAGAAGGGAGATAGAGCTTTCAAAGGTCATCCGAGAAGCCATTGAACCGGCCATTTTCGTTGAGTATTACCCGCGCACAACAATAGACGTTTTTGTCGAAGTTCTGCAGGCTGATGGAAGCACAAGATGCACAAGCATAACAGCCGCCTCGCTGGCTTTGGCGGATGCTGGCATTCCAATGCGGGATTTGGTGGCAGCATGTTCGGCAGGCAAAATCGAGGACACAATAGTTTTGGATTTAATGGACATGGAGGATAAGGTTGGCACGGCTGACGTTCCAGTAGCGTATATGCCGAACCTAGGGGTCATAACGCTTTTACAGATGGATGGTATCCTAACAACCGAGGAATTCGAAAAGGCTGTGAACCTTGCTATTGAAGGGTGCAAGAAAATCTACGCCATGCAAAAGGAAGCCTTAAAAGCCAAATACGTCAGCGTCAAGGAGGTTGAGGAGTAATGTCAACAACAGTTGTCCGCGTAAAACAGAAACAAATTGCACAGTTAATAGCTAAAGGAAAAAGGCTGGACGGCCGAGGCTTAAACGATTACCGCGAAATAAAAGTTGAACAGGGAATAATTGAAAGGGCAGAAGGCTCAGCCAGGGTTCTTCTTGGAAAAACAGAGGTCATGGTTGGAGTGAAAATCGAAACTGGAGAGCCCTTCCCAGACACCCCCAACGAAGGCGTATTGACAGTGAACGCTGAACTTGTGCCGTTGGCTTCGCCGA
>Ga0207433_10004891_pt1 | contig 24320 bp, 26 predicted proteins | sample YelNatPaOPGAMG01_FD_187559 | JGI IMG/M metagenome (GOLD analysis project Ga0207433, IMG submission 187559) | Hot spring thermophilic microbial communities from Obsidian Pool, Yellowstone National Park, USA - OP-RAMG-01 (SPAdes) (version 3) | ecosystem: Environmental > Aquatic > Thermal springs... | reverse complement strand
GCCAGAATCCACACAAATTTTCTCATTTATACAAAGCTTGCCCTCGCGATGGTCAGTTATAGCTAGAACAGCTATCCCCTCATTCCGCGCCTGCTGAACTAAATCCTCTGGCTTGCGACAGCCATCTGAAAAAGTGGTGTGATTATGAACAGACCCGCGTGCAATCAGCCACTCCCCATATTTATAAATCCGCGTATGCAAGGGAGTTGATAGCGTTTCAGAAAGCGGCACAGGCTTGCCCTTAACACCGCATCCCGTTGCCAGAGCAACCAGAAGAATCAAACCCAAACTCAAAGCCAGCGTCTTCTTCATTGCCATTCCTCCTTGTTTTTGCTTTTAATCTGCGAGCAAATTCAGGCGCAATTCCTTTATCTCCAGCTAACAAAGATCGGATTCGTGAACAGATGCGCCTGTCCATCTCCCGCAATCACCTCTACTCTATAAAAAATTGGAGCCTTCTTCAAACCAGATTCCTCATCCCTGAATTCAAATCCAGACGCCCCTGTAGAGTAAATTATTTTCCCATTACGAATCAACCTGCTCTCTTGCCCTGGCACATCCTTATTCAGAGAAAACCTGACAACAGGCGCGGCAGAAATAGTGACATTTTGTCCAAGCATAATTTTTTCCGAACCGGCTTTTCCATCTCCAGCAGAAAATTCCGAAACAAAAACCTCCTGAAACTCCTCTCCCATCAATGCCACCATTCTACCTGAAAGCATCGCATTAAACACTTCCTCCTGAGAAAGCTCCTTGAGATAAAACAAGGTGGTGCCGTTTCTCAGGCTTTCCCCGGGGTCAGGACAATGAAAATCAGCATCTCCAGTTCCCCATAGCGGTTTTTCCCTAATGCCAGCAAGGTATTGGGCATTGGCTCTATCCCATTCCCCGCTCGGTTGAGCCACTTCATTCAATCCGCTCGGGACAACTGCCACGCCCGTAAGATTAAGTAATTTTTCCGTCAGATGCGTGGGCGCTCCGGATAGAAGATAAACCAGATTGTAATACCGCTCGTAATTCCCGCTTTCCGGATGCGCCTGAAAAACTATTCCGCCATTTTCAATCACATAGTTGACAAAATCCCGATAAGGCTTGAGACCAGGGTCTGGCTGAGGCTCTGGCGCAATTCCCCAGGGAGCAGGCATCCGGGAAAAAAGCTCTGGCGTGTCTATTTTATAAACCGTGAAATGCCAGTGAGTAGCCTTTAGCGTTAGCCATGGAAAATATCCCTCGTTCCACATATAAGGTCCAATCTCAAATCCGACAAGAACCACTGGCGATTCTGTTTCTGAAGCCAGGCGTTTCATATACTCAAAGTATTTTTTGCTCCCGACCTTTTTGCTGTCAAACCCGCCCATATTCACGCAGATTTTTTGATCCTTGCCCACACAGGTCCTGCCTTCACGATGGTCAGTGATTGAGAGCACCGCAATACCCTCGTTCCGCGCCTGTTGAATTAAATCCTCTGGCGTGCGACAGCCGTCCGAGAAAGTGGTGTGATTGTGAATTGAGCCACGCGCAATCACCCAGCCAGAGTTATTCCAGACCGGGGTATGCTCAGGCGTGCCCCTCTTCTCGCTAACCGGAATCGGCTTCTCATTGATATATCCGCATCCCCAACTTAAACTCAGAAATAAAACCAAAACCAAAACTTTCTTAAACTTCATCCTCCACCTCCCCTTGTTCAATCTTCTATTTCTCTTCATTTATAAGCTAACATTTTTAAACTATTCCAGCTTTGCCGTCAACTGGTAATGTGCGCAATCCTACCCAGGCGCCCTGGTTTTCAAGTTATTAAGCATCCAGAAAATGGCCCCGGCCAGGATCAGGCTACATCCGAAGGTCACTACCACGGTCGCGCCGGTCGGCCAGTCGGTGAAGAAGCTCCAGATACAACTAATTAGCGCGACCGCGCCGCCAATCAGCCAGGCCAGTAGGATTCTATTCTTGAAAGAATCCACAAACAAAAAGGAAATCAATGCCGGCACCACCAGGAAGGAGAATACCAGGAGCACCCCGGCCAGACGCACGGAAATGGTCACCACAATTCCAAACAGGCAATAGAAGAGCAAATCCCACCAGAAGACTTTCATTCCCTTTGCAATGGCCAGGCCGCGATTCTGCGAAAGCAAGTGAATCCGGCTGGAAGCCAGCGCCAGGATAATTCCGGCGAGGCTGTAAACAATGAGTTCAGTCAGGATTTCAGTTTTGCTTATCCAGAGGATTCTTCCGGCCAGCAGGTCTTTGACCATTTCTCCGCCATGGGGCGCCTTATCCAAGACCAGAATGACCGCGGCCGCGGAAACCACATACACCACCCCGATCACCGCCTCCTGAGGGATCCGGCTGTCCTTGAAATGCGTGCCGGAAAGAATCAGCGCTCCGAACAAGGTGAAGGCCAGAGAAAAAAAGTAAGTGGCATTGCTGTTGAACTCAAAATGAAAGAGCATTGCTACTGCGGCCCCCAGCGCCGCGATCTGGGCCATAGCCAGATCAATGAATATTACCTGCCGGCTCACGATGTGAATTCCGAGGTAGCCGTGAATCCCGGCCAGGAGCAGGCAGGCAATGATCGGAACCAGCATCACTGCAAAAAATTGGGTCATTTGCCACCTCCCTGTGCCTGCAAAAGCTTGGAAATGATATAATCAAACAACTGCGGATAGTCATTGATCCCTGGCTCTCCTCCAGTGGCGGCGGGAAGGATTAGCAAAGTCGCTCCGGTTTCCGAGGCCAGCCGCTCCGCAGTGGAAATGGATGGGTCGTAATTGGCCGCGATAATGATTTTAATCCGGTCGTTCTTGATTTTGTCAATCAGCCATTGCTTATGCTGGGGTCCAGGCGGAATTCCCGGTTTTTCCTCAACATTTCCGGCGATATTCAGCCCCAGCCAGTCCGCAAAATATTCCCACTCCTTGTGATAGGTGATAACCTTCATTCCCTTGAGCGCCGCGGCCTGCGATTCCCATTGCTTGATCTTTTCATTCATCATCGTTTCAAACTGCGCATAATTTTTGCTGTAATCTCCGGCGTTGGAAGGATCAAGCTCGGAAAGCTTATCCCGGATCAGCGCCGCGATCTTCAAGCCGTTCCTGGGATCAAGCAGATAGTGAGGATTGCCTTCGGGATGGATGTCACCCATAGAACGATCCACTTCACCGGTCGGCTTTTCCAGGATGCGGTCCAGCGCGGTGGAGGCGCAAAGCGAGCCTTTAGCGCCAGAAATAATTCTGGGATTGCGCGAATCCTGCACCAGAAGCGGCAGCCATCCGATCTCAAGGGACAGCCCGTTGTAGATCAGCAAATCCGCTTTAGAGAGGTTTATCTCATAGCTCGGTTTCGCCTCCAGATAATGCGGATCCTGCACGCCGAGCGCAACGGAAGAGACATTGATATGGTCGCCTCCCACGGCCCTGGCCAGAGACGCCAGGTCCGGCAGGCTTGCCACCACATTCAATTTTTTCGGGCCGGCAACCGCGGAAAACTCGGCGCCGATTACAAAGACCCCGGCCAACAAAATTCCGAATATTTTTTTAAAGCTCATTTTAGTCATTCCTCCTTTCAGATTAATAGGCATGGGCCGGATGGGAGCCGATGGTGAAATTGATTTGAGCCAGCATCAGCCGCTCGGTTTGATTCCCCAGGTCAACCTCGGAATATTCCACCTTATATGCCTGGAACTCGGTGGGAACGAATGCCACTGCGGCGCTCCACCGATCCCGATAGCGCTCTTCATCCGGGCTGTTAAGCTGATAATCCGGCCGTCTCAAGGAATCATACCTTGCCTGGAGCCAGAAAAACCTGCTGACCTGCGCCATCCCCAGAACATAATAGCCGTTTTCCGGATCGGAAATTGATCTGTCAGCTGAAAAATATTTATGCTCCAGGTATTCTGACTGCAACACCATGGCCCGGGAGCGCATTAGTTTCGGTGGCCTCCATTTGATCTGGAAGTCAGCCCCCCATACCTGGCTGTCATAATTACCGGGCTTGCTGATGGAATCTCCTTCCAGGGACGCAGGCCCCCAGGCATAAGATCCTCCGAGCCGGAGGGTGGTGCTTTCGCCGATGGCGACAAGATTATCCAGATAGACCAGCCCAGCCATATCTCCCTTGTGGCTGGAGTTAAAAGGCGTTTCCTCGTCAGCCTCAAATCCGGCTACGGTCAGGTTGAAATACCAGGGCAGGGGGCCCTTCCAGCTCAAGGCAATCCCGGTATCTTTCCAGCCTTCAAATCCGAAGATGGCCTCATTGATCAGCGGAGGCTCCACAAACGGCCAGGTGTGCGTGTGCAGAGGATTTTGAATGCCAAACGGCACATTTAGTTTGCCGATCCTGGCTTGAAGATAAAGAGGCAATTGCAGGGTGGTCAGATATAAATTTTCCACTGATGCTTCTGCCTCACTAAAAGAAATGGTCGCGTCCGCTTTCAAATAAACATCCACATAGGAAGTGAACGCCAATTCCAACTCCTGGAGATGAATTCCAGGCTCAAGCTCGTCCGCCACTCCTGACGGCTTTTCTAAATTAGTGTTCAAATATAAAAACAAACCGTTGACACTGATGGCTGGATTGAATGCCCGGCTGATGCCGGTGACTGAGGCATCCGAACCTGGCACCTGCGCAAAAGATTGCGAAATCCATAAAACTTGAGATAACAGGAAAAAAAATATACCAGTAGTAAAGTGATAATTCATTTTTTACCTCCCTTTCCCAAAGAAAAATAGTCAAAAATTTCTCAGAACAAATTGAGATTTTTGTCTGAGTCAGAAGAAATCAGACGGAAAAGGGTAAAAAAGGAGGGCCGCGAATGGTAAGTGAATGAACCAGGATGGGGAAATATCGTGTAATTGGGGTTAGTTCAATTCCATAAATGATTTGCGGGCATAAGTTTGCGATAATCAGCGTGGAGCTTTTGATGGTAAGGCTTGAACTCGCCTGGCAGATAGCGCAATTGGGGTCCGGCTTAAACAAGTGAACCGGGTCATCTGCCGCGCACTCAACGCTGACAAGGATCAACGCGCCAATTGCCAGCAGAGCTAAAATGGCTAGAAAGCTCTTCTTATTCACTATTTGCTATTATTGTGCATATTCAACTAATGTCAATCTTTATCATTTTTTATAAATCCAGGCTACCTTTTACATCTCCCATCCGCGCAAGGCGGAGTTTCACAGCGCTCCTCTCTTCCACAGCAGGTTCTTCCTCCCTGAGACCCTATCATCTGTCCGCTCGTGGAAATAAAACTTCTGGATAAAATTTTTTCCAGATTTTTGCTCCCGCAATGCTGGCATTTAATCTCATCGTCCTCTTTACCTACCCGGATCATAAACTCGCTGATTTTACCGCAATTTTTACACCGGTATTCATAAATAGGCATAAGGTCCTCCTTTCTAATCTTCTAACAGGAAATCTGCAATTGCCCGGTAAAGGGTGCTAACTGCTAAAATCGCGCAATGTTTATGCTCTTCCGGCAGTCCCTGAATGCTCTCCTTTATCAATCTTGGAGAAATCCATAAAGCATCATCAATGGATTTTTTATGCGCCAGATGAGCGGTCAGAGCGCCACACGCGCGGGTATATCCGCACCCCTCTGTATAAAACTTGATTTCCTTAATCACGCCATCTTGGACAATCAAATAAAACTCCATCTCATCTCCGCAAAGTCCTTTAAGATAAGCGGAGCAAGAAGGGTCATTCATTCTCCCAAAATATCTATCAATGAGTTCTTCCAGAGAGAGCCCGGAGGGTTTTCTTTCCTTTTCTTTTTTCATTTTATCCTGGCGATTGGACCTGTTTTTCATCTTTTAGCCCCAATGTTTTCAATGGTCACAAACATTGTCTCCCAGTTCCAGTTTTCCATTCAGGTAATCCTGGACCAGCTTTCTGGGCTCAGCAGGAGAAGCTCCCAGCAGGACTTCAATCCCGAATTCTCGGAAGAAGTTCTGCGCCCTTGAGCCCATACCGCCGGTAATTACCATCTTAACCTCTTTTTCCGCAAGCCATCTGGGAAGCAGTCCTGGCTCGTGCGGTGGAGCCTGGAAAAATCGCTCACTTAAAATTTTTTTCTTCTCCGGCTCCACTTCAAACACCATAAATCCCTCGCTATGCCCGAAATGAAGACACAGCTTGCCTTCTGCAACCGGAATCGCGATCTTCATAGTTTTTCTCCTTTCTTTTCTTATTTTTTTCCCAACTCAAAAACATCCAGAACCGGCTCCAGCGCTTTTTTAAACGCCTTCGCGGTTTCAGACCCGGCAAAATGATAAACAAACGGCTTTCCCGAATCGCCGGCTTCAACAATTTTTGGCTCAAGCGGAATTTTCCCCAGAAACACCACCCCCATTTGTTTAGCCATTCTCTCGCCTCCTCCGGTTTTAAAGATTTCCGTTTTCTTCCCGCAATGAGGGCAGACAAATCCGCTCATATTCTCAATCACGCCTAAAACCGGAATTCTCAACTTCCTGCAAAATCCAATTGACCTCTGAACATCTATAATAGAAAGCTCCTGCGGAGTGGTCACGATGATCGCGCCATCCAGATGCTCAATCAGCTGAGCCACGCTCAAAGGCTCGTCCCCGGTTCCGGGCGGAGAGTCAATAATCAAAAAATCCAGTTCTCCCCAGTGAACATCTTTTAAAAATTGCTTGATCAAAGCCATTTTCAGAGGACCTCGCCAGATCACCGCATCATCCGGCTCCCGAAGCAAAAATCCAATGCTCATTACCTTAAAATTTTCTGAGAGCTGAACTGGCAACAGACCATTTTCATCTCCCTGAATCACAGCGCCCTCCAAGCCCAGGAGTTTGGGAATGCTCGGTCCGTGAATATCCACATCCATCAATCCCACGCGATATCCTTCCATAGACAGCGCCATTGCCAGATTAACCGCGACCGTGCTTTTCCCTACTCCGCCCTTACCGCTTAGCACCATAATTTTATGCTTGATCTGACATAGCCTCCTCTCCAGCTCCTGCCTTTCTTTAAATTCCGCTTCGGTTTCCTCTGGCTTCCTTGACTTGGCAGAGCACTCCTGGTTCTGACAGCTTTCGCAGGATTTATTATTTTCAACCATCTTCTTCACCTCTTTTCGGTTTCAAACTATTTTAACAAACTTTTTAAGTTCTCCCATATTTGCTTTATGATTTTTGAACTCGGGCTGGAATTGAATTCCAGCAGGCTCTTTCCTTGAACCATTGCCCTGGTAAAATCCGGCTCATAAGGAATCTCACCGAGAAAATCGGAATTGCTGATTCCAACGATTTTTTTTATCTCCCCGCTAATCCCGGGATTCAGGTCAAATTTGTTAATCACCACGCCGGCTGGAATGGAAAAATGCCTGCACAGCTCGCTGATGCGCTCAAGGTCATGAATTCCGCTCGGAGTGGGCTCGGTTACCACAATTGTATAATCCACTCCTGTAATGGATGCGATAACCGGACAGCCTATCCCAGGGGGACCGTCAATTAAAACCATTTTCCTGTCCCTTTTTTCCGCCAGTTCCAGCGCAGTTTTGCGAACCTGGCTTACCAGCTTGCCTGAATTTTCCTCGCCAATCCCCAGACGGGCATGAACCATTGGCCCAAACCTGGTCTCTGATATATACCATTCCCCTGCTTTGGGCTGGACCATCTTAATTGCGCGGGAAGCGCAAAATTCAGCGCAACTGCCACAGCCATCGCAGGCAATCGGGTCAATCCAGTATTTTACCGGTTGAGCAGAAGCGTCAAAGACCACTGCATCAAATCTGCAAACCTGCTGGCAGACTCCAGTGCGTTGACAGCGTTCCTGGTCAATTTCAGCTTTGGCTCCGCCATAAAAATCCTGTTTTTTCAAAATAAGTGGCTCAGCAATCAGATGCAGATTAGCCGCATCAACATCGCAATCAGCGATTACCATATTTGAACCAAGCGTGGCAAAACAGGCAACCAGGCTGGTCTTGCCAGTGCCGCCTTTACCGCTCACTACTGACAACTGCTTTACAGACATTTTCTTTCACCTGCAAATTGATTTTTTCAAATAAATCAAGGAAAATTTTTTTATATTCAGGAAAAGCCTCTGCAAGGCTTTTACCCCGTGAATAAGCCTCGGCAATTTTTCGCTCTTCCGGAATCTCTAAAAGAATCGGCAAATTTTGCTCCTGGGCATAAGTATAGACCTTTTTATCGCCGATTCCCGCCTTGTTGATGATTAAGCCAGCTGGAATAGCAAGCTCTCTCGTAACTCCCACTGCAAGGACCAGGTCATTAAGCCCGAAAGGCGTTGGCTCGGTAACCAGAAGCGCATAATCGCTTGCGCGTAAAGTATGAATTACCGGGCAGGATGTTCCTGGAGGAGCGTCAAAAATAATGATTGAATCTCTTTTTGCAGAGCATCTCTTGAGCTCCCGGATAATCGGAGTCGCCATTGGTTCTCCGACCTGGAGACGACCTTCAATTAACTCCAGCCCGTTTTTAATCCCGAACCTGATTTCGCCGATCTTGCGCTTTTCTTCTGAAATTGCTCTGCTCGGACAGACCAGAGAGCAGGCTCCGCAGGAATGGCAGAGTTCTGGAAAAGTTAAAACCTGGTCTGCTAGAACCGCGATTGCGCCAAACCTGCACACGCGCTGGCATTCCCCGCAAAAACTGCACTTATTCAGGTCAACTTTGGGAAAAGGCAATTCCACATGCCTGGTCAATTGCCATTGTGGACAGACCAAGAGATGCGCATTCGGCTCCTCTACATCACAATCCACCAAAACCGCTTTTTCCAGAGATAGTGCCAGACTGGTCGCGATCAGGGTTTTTCCTGTTCCGCCCTTTCCGCTTGCAACAGCAATTTTCATCTTTTCCCCCTCACCAATGGCTTTCTACATCCGGCGCAGTAATCTCCTTAAGCGCTCCCTTTAAATAATCCTCAATCGCTGTTTTCACCGTGCCTTTGGCACTGGTATAAACTTTCACTCCGCCTGCTTTTAGAGTGGCATAAGCCTTGGGACCGCAATGACCGGTGATTAAAATTTTTGCGCCTGATGCAATAACCTTTTGCGCGGATTGCACCCCTGCGCCCTGCATTGCCTGAAGGTTCTGGGTATTATCCAGAGCTTCAAATCTTCCTGTCTCGGTCTCATAAATAATGAACTTCTCTGCTCTTCCAAATCGCTCATCCACCATACTGTCAAGGGCCTCTCCCCTGGCAGTAATACAAATTTTCATTTTAGCTCCCTTCTTAAAAAAATCCGGGGCAGGTTCAAAGCACCTGCCCCCCATTCATTCACTTTTCTTCCTGAGGCTTTTTCTCAAGCTCCTCCAGCCGTTTCCGAAGAGAATTCATTTCCTCTTCAAGAAGGCTCAGCTCTTCCTTTAAAACCGCTTTCTCCTGCTCTGGAGCATAAGGCGCATTCCATCTGGGAGCATAAGCAGGAATTGGAGGATATGCCCAGGCTCTGGCTCTCCACCAGAATCCTCTGCCTCCTCCAAAAACCCTGCCTCTTCCGCATCCCCAGGGAATTCCGCCTCTACCTGCTCCATATCCAGGCCAGGAATAGCCCGGCATCCCATAACCAGCGCAGTAGCCCATACCTCTACCGGTCATAGGACCCATTCCCAGGGGACCGGTTCTGTCTCCTCCTGGCATCTCTTTTCACCTCCTTTCTTGAGATTTCTTTTAATTACAATTTAAGCTACTCACTCGTCGTTGCGCCGCCACATTTAAAATTGCCTTGCTGTTTTTATTTCTTGCTGATTTTTTTCATTATTTCCTCTTTGGAAAGCTTCTTCGTGCAAAAGAACCAGTCATAACACTTGATATCTCCCTTGCCTTCCATCCGCTCCTTGGCAACCCCGCAAGAGCCCGCGGGAGGAACGATAACATCATCGCCCGGGCGCCAGTCTGCCGGCAATGCCACTGAGAAGGCGTCCGCAGTCTGCAGAGCCACGAGCGCCCTCTGCAACTCGTCAAAGTTGCGTCCCAAGCTTAGCGGATAGTAAATGATTGCCCGGATGATTCCCTTGGGGTCAATGATAAATACCGCGCGAACCGCCTTGGTGTTGCTCTCTCCCGGCTGAATCATTCCGTATTTTTTAGCAATTTCCATCGTGATGTCCTCAATCAAGGGGAATTTTACCTCTACATTCTTCATACCTTTGTATTCAATCTTCTCTTTGATCGTGCGGAGCCAGGCGATATGGCTGTAAAGCCCGTCAACGGACAAGCCAACCAGTTTGCAATTCAGCTTGGCAAACGATTCTTCCAACGAGGCAAAGGTAATAAATTCCGAGGTGCATACCGGGGTAAAGTCCGCAGGATGACTGAAAAGAATGACCCAGCTTCCAGCATATTGCTCCGGGAAATTTATCTCCCCTTGTGTGGTTATCGCCTTAAACGAAGGCGCTTTGTCCCCTATACGGGGCAGGCTCACAAATTGTTTTTCATCCATAGATTCCATCAGTAGTCCTCCTTCTTTTCATTCTCTCATTTTCCGAGCCCCAAATGCGGCTCAGTCTATTGGTTCTTTTTCCCAAAACCACCTCGCTGGCCCTGGCTCTTTCCGCCACCTTGCCCCTGACCCTTTCCTTGACCCACGCCCTGGCCCTGACCCGGTCCGGCTGGCCGCGGAAAACCTTTTCCTCCACAGCCCCCCATTCCTCGTCCCGTTCCCGGACCCTTGCCTAAGGGCCCAGTTCCATCACCTCTTGGCATCTCTTTTCACCTCCTTTCTTTTGGTTTTAATAAAAATTATTCCCTTATCATCTGCGTCCCGCATTTAGGGCACTGCAAGGATGAGCAGGGAACTCCCGGACTATGCGCCACTCGCTCCCCGCAATTGGGACAAACACAGCTCCCCGCTGGACCAGCTCCCATTCCTCCGCCTCTTCTTCCTCTACCCATCCCGGCTCCTCCGCAACCTCTGCCTCTTCCTTTTCCTCCACCACCACAGCCTCCAGCTCCCTTTCCAAAACCTCCGCCTCCTGATTGTTGAAACATAATTTCACCTCCTTCTATTCTTAACGCCTTACCATTTACTAGAGCATCCGCAACCTTTTTATGCGCCGAATCAATAATCCTTCCAAAAGTCTGCCGTGAAATCCCCATCTTCTCAGCGGCTTGCTCCTGATATAAGCCCTCTAAATCCGCAAGCCGAATCGCCTCCATCTCATCCAACCCCAGAACCACCTCTTCCAACTCCGTAAGCGCAACCCCCCGGGGCTTGAAATATCTCACTCCCGGCGCAAAACCTATTCTTCTGCAACGACAAGGTCTAACCATTTTTAGCTCCTTTTTGCTCCTAATTATATTATTAGCATATGCTCATAACTTGTCAAGCCCCCTGAGCGCTTTTCTGGAAAAATTTTGGAAATTAAACAAACGAGGAGCTTCTTTAACTTCTGGTTAAGAGAGAATCTCTAATTTCAAAGCCATTGAGCGCACACAGGCTATGTCAATGAGGAATGATTAAATATGCGCACAAGTTTAATAGCAATAGGGTGCACAGACACTTTTGTCTGTGATCATTATTTCCAGGCCACGAAGATCGGGTTAGTAAAAATCCTGCTCCTTGGCTCTGGTCCAACAACATCCACTCTATAAAAACTTTGCATTTTATCTTTAAGCGCGTCCTCATCCCTATATTCAAAATTGGTTTTATTGGTTTTATAGATAATTTTACCATTCCTTATAAGCCTGATTTCCTGGACTGGGATTTCTTTACTCAGAGCAAACCGGATCACAGGCGCACTTGAAAGTTTGAGCCTTTGACCGAGCATAATTTTCTCCGAAGCAGGCTTGCCATCACCGATGGAAAATTCCGAGACATAGGTCTCCATCATCGGCTCTCCAGACACCGCAATCATTCTTCCGGATTTTATTGTGCGAAAAACCTCATCCCTGCTAAACTCCTTGAGATAAAAATAGGTATTGCCATAATTGAGCGGAGTAGGGTCGCAATGATAGTCAGATTCTCCCCAGCCCCATAGAGGCTCTTCTCTAAATCCTGCCAGGTACTGGATATTTCCCTGGTCCCACCATCCACCTGGCTTTGCGCTCTCCTGCATTGCGTCTGGAACCAGCGCAACTCCAGTGAGCCTTAGCAATTGCGGGATCATAAAATTAGGCGCAACTGCCTTGTGATGAAGGATTAACCTCCAGGAATCGTCCGCAATATCAGCGTGCGCAATGAAAACCAGACCACCATTGTCCCGGATATAATTTACCCATTTCTCATAAGGCTCTACTCCGGGATTCTTCTCAACCTTCCATTCCATTATTTTGCGCGCAGGCATCCTCTCGTAAATTTCAGGGTCATAAATGCCCCAGCTCGTGAAATGATTATTCGCGCCAGAACCAAGCACAGTGCCAAATCTTCTCTCAATCCAGATATAAGGCGCGGTCTCTATTCCAAAAAGAATAATAGGGCTCTCGCTTTCCTGTGCCAGAGCGCTGATATGCTCATAATAGTTCTTATACCCAACCTTTTTGGAATCTACTCCACCCACAGGATAACAAAAATTTTTACCAAGACACATCTCGCCTTCGCGGTGGTCGCTTATTCCCAGAACAGCTATGCCCTGATTTCTAGCCAGCTGGACCAGGTCTTCTGGAGTGCGACAACCATCGCTATAAGTAGTGTGATTATGCATTGTGCCTCTCGCAATCACCCAGCCTTCATAATTCCAGACCGGGGTATGGTCCGGAACCGCTTTAACCTCATTAAGCGGAATTACTTTTTGAGAGAGGGATAATTGTGCACAGCCAAAGCCAAGAGATAATAACAGAATAATTGCCCCGACAGATTTTCCTTTCATCTCTGCCCTCCTGAAAAATTTTTGCTATTATAGCATATACCTTCCACTTTCAAACCATTTCGTCAGGCTGAATTTTCTCATGGTGAAACAGACTGGGACCCAGTCATGCTTGAGAGGGTTCACAAAATATGATTAACTGGTGTCTAAGAAATTGGGGCTATATATAAAAAACCGGCTGTGATACAGAGATATAAGGAGGCAAAGATGAAAGACAAAGCTGGGCGAGGCTGGTTTTTATTCCTGATTTTGTTTTTTGCTATAGCTGGATGCGATTCTAATGGCGATTCAGACAGTGGAAAGAATTATCCCCCGGAAATAATCTCCTCTCCAAACACCTCAGCGGTTACCGATGAAACTTATAGTTATATAGTCAAGGCAATTGATCAGGATAATGACCTTTTGACTTACGAGCTGAAAAGTTTTCCCAAGGGAATGACCATAAATTCCATAACTGGCGAAATTAAATGGACTCCGACCTATAAGCAAGTGGGAAACCATTGGATTGAGTTGAGAGTGAAAGACCGGGAAGCAAGTGACTCCCAGAAATTTGCCATCAGAGTGAGCCCTGTTGATAATGGCGTTGCGTTTCAACGCGGTTTTACACTGGTCTCCTGGTGGAATGATGATTATCTTCAGCCTCAAACTGAAAACACACTTCGCCAGATGAAAAAGGATGGCTGTGAATGGGTGTCCATTCTAGTCACTCAATATGTTGATACCACAGATTCTCCTTTTATTCATCCCACGGTTCAAACCCCTTCAGATAAAGCTTTGATCCATGCCATCAAAACCGCTCAAGCGCTTGGAATGAATGTTGTTTTAAAGCCCCATATAGATGTCCTTACAGGGGACTGGAGAGGAAACATATCTTTTGAAAATGAAGCTGACTGGCAGACATGGTTCCAGAATTATAATGAGTTCCTTGGACATTATCTGGAGCTGGCAGAGGCTCATAATGTCAAGATCGTCATCATTGGCACAGAACTAAAAAAGACCGAAAACAGGGAATCTGACTGGCGGAATACGATTGCTCTGGCGCGTACCAAGTTTTCTGGACAATTGACTTATGACACCAATTGGGACTCTGCCTTAAATGTCCAGTGGTGGGATGCGCTGGATTTTATTGGCTTCAGCGCCTATTTCCCGCTTACAGATAGTTATTCTCCCACTGTGGAAGAGCTTAAAAGCGCCTGGGCAAGTAATATAGAGCCCTACCTTAGAGCTCTGTCTGCTTTTTGGGAAAAGGATATAGTTTTTCTGGAGATCGGGTATCAGAGCTTTGACGGCGCCAATACCAGACCCTATGGCGCTCCAACCACAACTCCTGACCTTCAGGAGCAAGCGGACTGCTACCGTGCGGCTCTGGAAAGTGTTTATAACGAGGAATGGTTCAAAGGGATGTACTGGTGGGCTTGGTATTGGGACCCAACCCTGGACATTATGGGCTATGATATTTACCATAAGCCTGCGGAAGATATTATCCGCAAATGGTATGCAGGATATTAAAAAATCAGGCTTAATGATGAAATAAAAATACTTAGTATCATCAAAACATTCCAATAGTTGACAACTCAAGTGTGGTGAGCTATCATCTAATTAAGAGGGAAGTTCAACAGCTATTAGATAGCGCTTTAATTTTTAGATTATGCAACTTCAACTTAAGAGCGCATCCAGGGTTATTTACGCATCCTGGTTATTGTTGGGCGCAAGCGTGATTGCCAGCATAATAACCATATTCGTGGTGTTGGCATTTGATCTGGACGGTTACAAGAACCAGTGCGTATTTTTTGAGCAATTATCTCATACGCGGATAGTTTTAATCCCGTATATATCTGGAATCATCTGCATAATCATTGCGCTGACTTTGCCAGCTATAAAAAAGCAAGATGGCTCTAAAATCGCGGCAATTGGAGGGTTTCTGGCAATCCTGTATTTCTTCGTGATTCCATATATTGTTCCCGGGTCATCACAGCAAGATTTTTGCTATGAGCAAGCCCCTAGTCTGGAAATCAAAGCCGCGTTAAAATAGTTACATCTGGTAGTGCGAATTTTTTTGTATCAGAGGTAAAGTATTGTGACTCCTTTTCAAAAATTAAAATCCATAAAATCAAATTCTCCTCTTCCCGCTTACCCCCTAGATAAGGTCATCCTAATCTATCTTTTCCTGCCATTCGCTCTTGGCTGAAAAAGCTGATTTTTGCTAAAATGTTATCCGGCTGAACGACCAGGTTTTAATTATCTTTCTTGGCGGAACTTTGTTTCTGCTCTACGGAGCGAATGTCGCGGGGGAGGGTTTGAAGAAAGCCTCAGGCAGGCGATGATAAAAGAATTAGGTATTTCTTTTATTTTTGAGAAACTTTATCGTTGTCAATAGAGTCAGCATCCGGCGATAATGAATCCAGAGGGTCCAGTCCGAAAAGTATTCTCGCCAGATGGATAGCGGGTTGACCTTTCTGGTTTCCAGATAAAAAGCGGAGATTCAGAAGAGGGTTAGGGAAAATTATTTGAGGCTGGCGCGGGAGCTTTACTCTGGCCAAAGGATTGTGGTGATAGATGCTGACAAGTCCATAGAAGAGATTGGGGCGCAGATTTTGAAGGAAGCGCTGAATTACCTTCAGTTTATTCCGGGAAAAAGCGGATAAAGGGCAGACAATCTGGTCTGCCCTTATCATTATAAAATTTTTGCGTTCCTTGAGTCTTTGTGTTGAGAAAAATTTTTTTCAGGGGATTCCCAGCAGGCTTTTGGCTATTTCCAGAACATTTCCTGCTTGAATCGGCTTTGTGATATAAGCATTTGCGCCAAGCGCAAGCGCGCGCTCCCTGTCCTCAGCGCCTCCCTCAGTGGTGATAATCATAATCGGGATATTCCTATATTTGACATCCCTGCGCACCAGACCGATCAGCTTCAGCCCGTCCATCACCGGCATATTGATGTCCGTGATAATCAGATCAAAAGTGTCCGCGTTCAGCTTCTTCAAGCCCTCAACCCCGTCTCCGGCTTCCACAATCGTCACATCCTTCAGCCGCTTGAGAGCGAAGCTGATGAGCTGTCTCATAGTTGGCGAATCCTCAACTACCAGAATCTTCACTTGCTTCCCCCTAATCTATATTTTTATTTCTTTTCAGCATCGGCTTAATGAGTCAAGAGTTCCATAAATCCCTTGATAGTGGTTAATTTTCTCTGCGCCTCGGTGTAAAGCCTTGAGGAAAAAATAGCTGTTGCGGCGTGTCCTGCAAGGAGCGTGAACAATTCATAATCAACATTAGCAAATTGTGTCTTCTGTGGCAATAATTTATAAAGCACGATCACTCCAATGACCTGCTCCTTGATCTTCAACGGAATACATACCAGGGGAGAATCCGGAGACCGAGGCTTTTGCGTGTCTGCAATGTCAGGCGCATAATAGTTCTGTCCTGTCTGAGCGGAATGCCCGATGACGCCTTCTCCGAGCGGGAAGCTGGGCATACTATTGATGTCCCTGCCTTCCATTGCCACTGCCTGAAGTTTATGTGTTTTCTCGTCCAGCAGGAAGATGCCGAATTCCTCGGCGCCGATCAGGTTGATGATGATCTCCATTATTATCTGGGTCACCTCTTGGAAATCCAGTGTGGAGTGAAGTTGATAGGAACAGACATAAAGATTCGCAAGATTATTGTTCTCCTCCTCAACCTCCACATAGCGCATAGCGTATTCTCGGTTCTGCGCCTCAACCTTCTGATACTCAGACATAAGTCTCTGCTTCTCCATCTCCAGCCGCTTCAGTTCCTCCTTGAGCTTTTGCTGAAGCTGTTTCCGCTCCGAATACTGAGAAAGCTCCTGAAGCTCCTCCTGCAATTGCACCACCCGGAAGCGCAGGCGCTCGTTTTCGCTCAGGAGTTCTTTGGTGAACTCCATTCCCCGATTGACCATCTCCAGAATCTCTTCGGCTTTTTCGCCAGTCGCAAGCTTCTGAAGCGCTTTGATTTTATCTTCTTTTTCCTCTACCATCCTTAAACTCCCAACTCAACAGAATTGCAGAATTTCTCCGGAAATCTGCTCCAGATTCGCCACCTTATCCACCTGATGCGTCTCAATCGCCTCTCTGGGCATTCCAAAAACTATGCTGGTTTTTTCCGATTCCGCAATCACAAATCCTCCCGCGGACTTCACCGCCAGAATTCCCTCTTTGCCGTCCGAGCCCATTCCGGTTAAAACCACCGCTAGCATACGGGGTCCATAAATCCCTGCCGCGCTTTTAAAAAGTTTATCCACGCTCGGAACATACCGGTCGGTTTCTGTCCGCTCCTCAATTTTAGCTATTACTTTACTGCCCTGTTTGGCAAGAATCAAATTTTTACCCCCCGGGGAGACCAAAACCAAGCCTTTCTCCACAACATCGTCCGGCTCCGCCTCTTTGACCTTGAGCTTGCTTATCCGGTCCAGACGCTCTGCAAACGCCCTTGTAAATCCCGGGGGCATATGCTGGCTGATGGCGATTCCCGCGCCGAGGTCCTCCGGGAATCGCGAGATGATGCTCTGGATGGCGCTTGGACCGCCAGTGGATGCGCCGATTGCGATCAGATCAACCTTGCGCACCGCGGCTTCCGCGGGCTTCACCATAGGCATCACTCCCATTTGCGCCACTGCTTGCTGGCTGATCCGGCGTTGTATATTGCGCATCCGGATCTGACTCGTCATTGCGAGTTTCTGTCTCAGGTCTCTCTGGAATTCCTCCACAGTGGAAATCTTGGAGTCAGGCTTGGCGACAAAATCCAAAGCGCCAAGCTCCAGCGCCTTGAACACATTGCGGTCTTCCGCAAGCGAGCTGACCACCACAACTGGCGTGGGCATACTTTTCATCAGGATTCTCAGGAAGGTGAATCCGTCCATATGAGGCATCTCCAGGTCAAGCGTGATCAGGTCTGGCTTAAGATCAAAAACCTTTTTTAAGCCCTCCTCGCCGTCCCTTGCTATTCCGATCACCTTGGCGAACCCGCTCTGGTCTATGATCTCGCTCAGCACCCGGCGGTTATACGCGGAATCATCTATAACTAAAACCCTGATTAAATCTTGCGTCATCATCATTTCTCCAGAGGAGGTTTTTGATGAACCAGGTCGTGCTTGAAATGTCTGAGCGTAAACGCGCTTGAGAGGTTAAGCAGGCTCTCCGAATGTCCTAGAAGCAAGAACCCGCCCCAGCGTAGAGTTTGATAAAATCTGTCCACAAGCGCCCGCTTAGCCTCCAGACTGAAATAGATCAAAACATTCCGGCAAAAAATCACATCCAGATTCCGAAGATAAGACGGATAATTGAAATTCAAAAGATTGAACTGCTCAAAATGAACCTTGTCCTTAATCTCATCCAGAATCCTGTACCTATTTCCTACAGGCGTAAAGTATTTCTTCAAATAGTATTCCTCAATCACGCGAAACGAGCTTGACCCATATACCCCCTCCTTTGCCTTATTTATCATCTCCTCGTTCAAATCCGAGCCATATATTTCCACTTTTAGCCCCGAGAGGTCCTTCCTCCCCGCGATAAGCATTGCGATGGTATAAGGCTCTTCTCCGCTTGAACAGCCCGCGCTCCATATCTTGATCGTATCCCTTGCTTCCTTGTGAGCTCTATCAATCAGCTCCGGCATAATTTCCTCGCTAAAAGTCCGAAGCTGGAAATCCTCGCGGAAGAAATATGTCTCATTATTAACCAGAGATTGAGCAAGGGCATTCAACTCCTCCTGACCAGAAACCGGGCTTCCCAGCCGAGCTAAATAGTCCGGAAATCTCCGCAAACCCAGCTGGCTCATTCGCTGAGCGATTCTTCGCTCCACAAGATATTTCATCTCCGGGTCAAAATATATTCCATAGCTCAAGCTGATCCGGTCTCTTATCTCTTTGAACTCTTCATCGCTCAGCTCCAGCTTGGCTTCCGCTGTCAGAGACAAAATCCCCAATTCTTCCTGGAGAAGACGCTTGACCGCGTCCTGTATTTCTTTCTGCTCCTTATCCAGATGCCTCTTGAACCAATCAGTCCGACGCCGATGCAATCTCTCCAAGACCAGCGCCAGGTCATCCGAGATGGAGCTGTCAAGGCTGAGCGAAAATAGATAGTGCAAGACCTCTGCATTATCCAGGAGGGAGAGAAGCACCAGAGCGTCTCTCCTAATATGGGTATGATCCGTCTGCATAAACTCCATCAAGAGATGCAGATTTTGATTGTCAATAACGGTTTTCAATTTTCGCTCAATCCGCTCGCGCAGTTCGCCGGAATCGTCTTTCTCATAAATCTTCGCAAGAGAATGTATTGCGGCTTGGCGCGCGCTTTTTGCGCTGTCCGTGATTCCCTGCATCAGAAAATTTACACTCTGAACGCTTAAACTTTCTCCCAGAACCTCAAAAACCGCTCTTCTAAACATCCGCTCCTTGAGCAGGCGCTCTATCATTTCAGCTGGAAGCGGTCTTCCGGATTTGCCCAAGAGATGAAGGGCACTGAACCGCATCACAAGATCGCTTCCGGAATTAACCAGTTCCATCAATTTCCGGTCTGCCTCGGGACCCCCGATCTTGCCCAAAGCCTCCACCGCGGCAAGCCTCACATTCTCGTTCTCATCCTCAAGGCTCTTCAGCACGCATGGAATAGCCTTCTTGCTCCGAATCTCCCCTAGAATATCCATAATGAACTTGCGCACATCCGGATCATAAGTTTGAGCCGCAAGCGTCAGGTCATCCACAGCCTTCTCCCCGATCCGGACCAATGCCTCAATGGCGCTGGTGCGCCTGCCTACATTCTCGTTGTCATACAGGGCATTAATCAGAATTGCGAGCGCGGATTTGTAATCCGGATAGCCCACAACGACATCAATAGCTGTCTTGCGAACTCGCCAGCTTTGATCCCCCAGTCCCTCGCTGAGCAGGAGAAGATTTTCCTCTCCCGCCTTTTGAACCAGCCCCTCTATCAATCTCCGCCGAGTTTCCTCCTCCGGATGATAAAGACGCTGGATAATCTCTTCCTTTTTGCTCAAGCTCCTAAGAACCTCCTGAAGCTTAATCCAACCCGAGCTTTTTCCTCTTCTTCGCAATCAGGTCGTCCAGAGCCATCTGGAAATAATCAGCAACCGCCATAATCTCTGGACCAACTTTACTCTCAAAATGCTTTTTGCCATCCTCAAGGTCTTTCTGAAGCAGTTGTGCAAGGTTCCCTTCCCGAACCCCTCGCTCAACCAGGTCCGGATTATAGAGAGCAATATCCGCGACAATGGTTCTGGCAAGCCTCGCCGCCTTCTGATGCTCTGGACTGGCTGGCACCGCTTTAGCCCAATCCACTCCCACAACCGGCTTTGCCGGAGCAACATCAGGGCTAGGAACTGCCTTTACTGGCTCAGGTGGCGGAGGCGGAGGCGCAACAGGCTTTGGAGCCGGAGGCGGAACTGGTCTAGGCTGAGGAGGGGGTGCAACTACTTTTGGTGGCGCTGAAGGAACTGGCTTGGGAGTAGATGGCGGAGGCGCAACCGGTCTTGGCTGTGGTGGCATTGGAGCAGATGGTGTTGGCGTGGCAGGATGCGGAGGCGAAGGCTGAACAGGTCTTGGAGTAGGCACTGCCTGGGGCGCTGGCTCGGGTTTCGGGCTTGGCGCTGGAGCCGTTGCAACCGGCGCTGGGGAAACCTGCGTTTCTTCCTCAGAAGGAGCAAGAGCTTCTTCTTTGGCAAATCCCAGCAACACCTCAACCTTTTTCAATACCTGTTTGCCATTATGATATTTATCCACATATGCATCCGCGCCATAAAGGGTGGTGGGCGCTCGCCTGAACCTGTTTTTCTCAAAAACCGATCCGACAAGAACCAGCTTAACAGAGTTTGACAGTTCCTTATCCGCCTTGACTTTTTCACATACCTCAAATCCGAACAGTCCGGGCAACAGCACTTCTATAATCGCGACTTGCGGTTTTCTTTCTTTGATGAACTTAAAAGCGCTCTCGCCATCCCTGGCATACCAGACCATATAGCCGGCATCAGTTAATTCGTCTCCGATCTTATTCAAAAAGGATTCGTCCGCGTCCGCTAAAAGCAGTTCCGCCTTTGCCGCGGTTTTGGGCATAATGGGTCCGGAGATAGCAGGCGGTGGCGGAGGCGGAGCAGTGATTCCAGGAGCAGGAGCAGGCGCGGGTTGCGCTGGCGCAGGTGGCGGAGCCACAGCCGCTTTTGGCGCTGGCGCAGGGGGCGCCTCTGGTCTGGGAGCCGCAACAGGGGCTTGCGCAGGAGCTTTCATTGCTACCTTGAAAATGGTTTGACACTGAGAACAGCGGAGCTTCACCCCTTGAGGTCCAACTTTGGTCTCATCTACCCGGTATTTGGTTTTACATTTCGGACATAAAACTATCATTTTAACTCCTTTCCTCGCTCTCTTCGCGAGGTTTTTTCATTTCCTTCAGGCTTACTTTTTCCTCACTGGTCAAAATCTCATCCATACGCAGGATCAACAGGATGTCATCCTTGCCAGCTCCTGCTGGGCACGCGCCAGAGAGGAACCGGCTGGGAATACCGCTTAAGCGAGGCGGGGGCTGAATCTGGTCGCTGGATACACTGATCACCTCGCTAACATCGTCCACCACTATCCCCACCACCTGCTTATCCACGCTAACAATAATCACCCTTGGCTCTTTATCCGGTTTGATCTCCAGCCCAAATCGCTTCCTTAGATCAATGATCGGGATCACGGCGCCGCGAAGATTGATCACGCCTTCCACGAACATAGGAGCTTCTGGAAGCGGACGGATTTTGGTCGGTCTGATGATCTGGCGGATTTTCATAATGTCTATTGCATAACTCTGGTCCGCCAGAGTAAAACAAGCTAGTCTTATCTCCTTGGGCTTTCCTTTAATCTCACTCATCTTTCCAAAGCCTTTCCTTCATCAACTTTGCCGAAAATCACCTGTTCTATATTCAGGATAATCAGCATCTGGTTTTTATGCCTTGCGATTCCCTCCAGGAATTCTCCCTCCATACCCCCTGACCCTGCGCTGAAAATTGCGTGCGGAGCCTCAATAGAGCTTTCAGAAATGCGTGCCACTTCCAGAACCTGGTCCACATATAGCCCTGTAAGAACATTCTCCCGCGCCTTAATGATAATTATGCGGGACTGCCTCCCGGGCTGAGCAGGCGCTAACCCAAGCCTTCTTCTCAAGTCAAAAACCGGAATGATCATTCCCCTCAGAGAGATAATCCCGAGAAGATAATGCGGGGCACCGGGCACCAGTGTGATTGGACGAGGCTTGATTATCTGCTGAATTTTAACCAAAGACACCGCATAAATCTCGCTTCCGAGACGGAAACTCAGGAGTTCAATCAAATCCTTTTCCTTATCTATAGAGCCGTAGCCATATTGGACAAGGTCCTCAACCACCAGCTCGTAAAAATCCTTTTCCGCATCCTCTTCCAGCGTAACCTCCTTTGAAGCTTCTGTCTCAACCGGGTTAGGCGCCTGCGCTGGTTTTGCCAGCTCAGCTACCACCGCTTGCTTGGCTTCCTCCCCTGGCTTTTTCTTTTCAGCCATCTTCTCGGCTCCGGTTTCCAAAAGCGTTATTTCTTTATCCTCAGTCCGCACATCCGGCAAATCCTCTCCAAAACTCATATCCACAAAAGCCTCTTCTTTCTGCTCCATCGGCTTCAATTCGTTTTGAGCCTTTGCCACTTCCGTGTCTGTTTCCGGCTTTGCAGGCAATTCTTCCCGCTTTTCTTTTCTTGCAACCGGCTCTTCCTTCTCTGTTCTCTTCTCACTTTTTGCTTCTAGCTTCCCGCTCTTCGCACCTGCCTTTTCTGCCTTGTCTTTCCTCTTTGGTCTTTGGTCCTTTGCCTCCTTGCTCTTGGCTTTTGGCTCTTCTTTTTTTGCTTTTGTTTCTTGCTTCTCGCGGACCGGCTCTTGGCTTTCAGGAGTTTCTATTTGGGAAGGCTTTATCTCCACAGTCTCCTGCTGTTTCTTCTCAGCCAACTCTTTTGCTTTTTTTCTTGCTTCCACCAAATCCATTGTTTTATCCCGCTTTCCTCACCGGGGACACCTCTTTCTCTTCTGTTTTGTTCATCGGCTCCATCCCCAGGTCTTTGACCACATCCTCAATTATCCTTTGATTGATCTGTTTCGCCTCCCGGGCAAAACCCTCAATCAGGGCATTTGCCGCGATGTTATTGATCCGGCGGGGAACCCCTCCGGAATAAATCCAGATCATCTCAATTGCTTCAGGAGTAAATACCTGCTTATCCCTTCCTGCTTTCTTAAGCCGGAAATCCAGATAGTCTGAAAGCTCATCACGCTCAAGCGCGGAAAGGTGATACCGGATCCCGATCCTCTGCTTAAGCGCCTGATAAATCGGGTTCTCAAGTCTCCGATTCAATTCCGGCTGTCCAATCAGGACCACGCTCATCAGGTTCTCTTTATCCATCTGATAATTGGTCAGGAGTCGTATTTCCTCAAAGGTCTCGCGAGAAGGAATAAGATGCGCCTCGTCAATGATCAGCACCGGACAAATACCATTCTGATAATGCTTAAATAGCAGGTCAAAGGTCTGCTCCACCAGGTCGCTCTTGAAATACCTCGGCTCCTCTGCTCCCAGCCTCCTCGCCACTGTTCTGAGCAGTTGATTCGGGCTTAAACGAGGATTGATGATCAGGCATGGCTTAAAATTCTCTGGCAGTCGGTCAATCAACACCCTGCTCAAAGTGGTTTTACCACAGCCTATCTCTCCTGTAAGAAGCAGAAGTTCCCTGTCCTCTACTGCCTGCTCCATCCTTGCCAGGGCTTCCTCGTGACGCCGGGACAGGAAAAACATCTCCGGGTCAGGGGTCTTCCCAAAAGGTCTCGCTTTCAGCCCGTAAAATTCAAGATACATTTTGCGCTCCTGCACTCACCCTTCCGCCCAGACGCACGCTTGTGGATTCCTCAATCAAGCCCACCACATCCAGCACCAAAATAGTGCGCTGGTCTCCCAGTTCCGTGGCACCTGCAATCCCCCTGAGACCAGAGAGCACCTCTCCAATGGATTTGATCACAATATCCTGTCTGCCCAAAAGCCTGTCCACCACTATCCCAAGCCTGCGCTCAGCGATTCCAACTGTCACCACATAAATCTCATCTTGATTTGTCTGAGCACGGGAATTCAGCTTGAAAAACTTATCCAGCCTGAGCAAGGGCAAAGTCCGCTCACGCTGTTCAATCACTTCCCTGCCCTCAATAGTCTTGATGTCTGAAGGCTTGATGGAAAGCCCAGAGGACACAGAATTAAGAGGGATGGCAAAGGTCTGGTCTGCAACTTCCACTATTAACGCCTGTATTATTGCCAGAGTAATGGGCAGAGTGATTATCACTTTTGTTCCTTTGCCAGGCTGACTCTCAATATCTATAGCGCCGCTCAAAGCGCTGATATTGTTCTTGACAACATCCAGACCAACGCCTCTGCCAGAAATCTCGCTCACCTTCTCAGCAGTGCTGAAACCAGAAACAAAAAGAACCTGAATTAAATCTTCCTGTTTAACATCCTGCTCAGAACCCAACAGACCCATCTCTATCG
>Ga0207433_10004888_pt1 | contig 24324 bp, 33 predicted proteins | sample YelNatPaOPGAMG01_FD_187559 | JGI IMG/M metagenome (GOLD analysis project Ga0207433, IMG submission 187559) | Hot spring thermophilic microbial communities from Obsidian Pool, Yellowstone National Park, USA - OP-RAMG-01 (SPAdes) (version 3) | ecosystem: Environmental > Aquatic > Thermal springs... | reverse complement strand
TGCCATCGGACCCCGTGTGCGCATGCAGCGAGATATCCACACCATCGATTTTCACCCCCGCCGCTACGCTCAGGTCCCCAGTTAGCTGCCTCGTGCCATCCACGAGCAAAAACTGCGGCCCCTGGTCATTAGCCAGCGTCCCCGTGTGCAGCGTCCCGCTGAGCTCGTGCGCCCCAATGCGCCCACTGGCGATGACGCCGGTGATATCTGCCAGCCAGGCTGGTCTCAGTTGCTGTATCAGCTCTGCGCGCGTTCTGGTGTCCATGGTCTAATCACCCCAGACATTGCGCTCGCCACGCATCGTCGGCCGGAGCGAGCGTTCCTGGCAGTCGAACTCCATCTCCTCGACGTAGCTGGCCGCCACCCCGACCGGATAGATCAGGGGATCGGGCCGGACCCATATCCCAACCGGGCAGCGCTCGGGCGGTACCAACACGTGCGTCAGGTCGTATAGCTGCCCATCCGGGCCGTAGTAATAGTCGGCGTAGCCGGGAGCCGGCTCCGTGTAGACGCTGACGGTGCGATCTGGGTTGACCACTGCAATCAGGCCGTTGCCGCTCCCGTCGCCTAAGGCAAGCAGCTGCTCAACCTCGGTCAGAGCGTTGCTGTTGGCCGCCCTATATGGAGGCTGGTACAGCTCAATGGTGGGGAGGGTGCCCAGGCTCAGGAATTGGCCAGCACTGGTGATGATGTCCCCCAACTGCGTGCTGCTGCGCCAGGCGCCATACAATTGGAATCCCGCATCCTCGACCTGAGTCTCGTCATACCAGGTCGACGTGTTGGCGTTGTAGAGATAAAAATTGCCGCGCGGGTACAGGTCGTTCCCCGTCGCATAACAATTGACCTTGTACGCCGTCCCGTCCTCCTGATTATTGTCCGCCCTGCGTAGGTAGATCCCGTACCGCCTCGTCGGGTCCAATAGCACCCGCGGGCTCAGGGTGTGTGTGCTCCAGATATAGCTATCAGGCCGCAGGTCACCACTGCCAGGGTCGATGCTCCACGAGTACAGCACCGTCCCCGGCTGGGGTAGGCCGGACGTCGCGTTATCCTGCACCAGGTCGATCACCAGGTTGCTGTGCGGGCTGCTCGCGCTTTTGCCCAGCACCAGCACGAGCTGCTCCGCCCAGAACTCATAGGTCCCGCCCAGTTGCAGGGTCTGGTAGGCCCGTTGGGAACTGGCGTAGTTTGCGAACGAGATGGTAAACCAGGGCCACTCCGAGCTCCCCTCCATCAGGAGAGACCGACTGTAACTCCGCCACCCCAGGGTCTGCCACCAGCCTAGGCAATGCAGGGTAGCCGTGGGCTTGTCTGCCTCGGTGCCTGGTTTCCACGTTCTGATCGGCTGGCTATATTTGGCTAGGTAGGCGTTCCGCTTCTGCTCCGCCGCAGCCTGATTGCTGTTGTTCGCGGTCAGCACCGTCTCCCGATAGCCATAGGTGGCAATGCTCTCAGCATCCTCTGCCCAGGCGGTCATGGCGCTGGTCCCGCTGGTGCCCGATGCGTCTCGGTCCTCGTATTGCACGGCGACGCGGTTATAGACCTCGTCTAGATTTACGGCATAGGTGACGCCGCCGATGTCTACCTCAACCTCGTGCACGTATCCCCACCACACGCGCCCCAGGGCGGAGTGCCATATCTCGACCGGGCAGCGCAGCCAGCCCAGGGCGCTCTCGCATTCCACTGCTGGCCCCCTCAGCTCTATCGTCGCTCCGGCGGGGCCGCCGACGGCCCTCCAGCTATACCGCTGCGGTACCAGGGTGCCGTTGACGGACAGTGGCGCGCCCGTTTCCCGGTCTAAAACCAGAACAGACAGGCTCATAGCGTGAGCCTCCGTGGCCGGTGTTTGACGGTTACCGATGCCGTCCAGGTTGCCTTTGCCGTCGTGGTGTCACACCATGACAGGTACAGGCGCTGGTCGATCCCCGGCCAGACTACCAGCGGGTCGTACAGCGCGTAGAAGCCCGGCACCCTGGTACCACCCGACGTCAACAGCAGGGCCCCCTCCGCGATGGTTGGGTCGTCCATGACGCTCTCCTGGTACCCGGCTCCCAGCTGCCGGGCTATGTAGACGCGGCAGCTGTTGACCGGCAGCAGCCGGAAATAATCGATGTCCAGGTTTCCGCTCCCCAGCCCGCGCAGCCGCAGGGTAAGGGGCTCCACGCTGTCTGCCCCTTCCAGAGCCGGCGGGACGGGGATCGCCCCGAAAATCTGCATCAGGTCGGTGGAGATGCTGATCAGGTCGCCCCGCCAATGGGCCAGCCCGGCGTACAGTATCTCCCACCGGATGCGGACGCCACTATTGGGGGCACTCGCTAGGCAGCCCAGAACCGCGAACCAGCGCCCACGCGAGTAATTCCACACCGTAGGCGTCCACGTGGCCAGCGAACCCTCGGTGGCGGGCACCGCAAAGCGCCGAAAATAGCCGTTTGATGCCGTCGCCGATGCTACGCTTGAGCCCCCGCTGACGCCGGCGCCCTCTGCCTCCCAGGAGTTCTCGTACCAGCCGGTCCCCTTGACCTGGATGCCGGCCCAGAGGTGAGCAATGTGATAGCTCTCATTGAGCGTGTTCTGCACCGTCAGCTCGACGGGGCTGGGGATACTGCCCGCGATGCTGCTGCCAGAGATCTCCACATACGATACCGGCGCGGTGGTGATGCGGTTATAGATCGACTGCGCGTTCACCAGCGTGGTCTGCGTGGTCGACTCCCACCACGCCGCCCTGGTCCAGGTCAGTTGTACCTCGATCAGTTGGGTAGCCCACTGGTAACCTAGAGCATCGTCGCCAAGGGTCAGCTGTGCCGAGTAGATCGGGCTCCGATATGCGGTGCCAGAGCCCCCCAGTTGCAGATGCACGTAGACTGGCAGCTCGGCCGCCGAGCTGCCATACAGGTCGCTATAGCGTAGGCGCGCCTCGATTGTGTTGATCAGCACTCGCACGGCGTCTATAGTCGCGCCCGATACCATCAACCTCAGGGACTCGACTACGGTGGCCTCGCTGCTTTTGGCGGTCTGAATCGGGTAGTCGAGCAGGTAATTACCGCTCGATCCCCCGGCCAGATGGATTGCGTTGGCGGTGTCGGTGCCAATGACCAGGTCAATAACGTGACTAGCCACCGCGCTCCCTCCGTCGTCGTGCCAATTCACGGCCTAGCTGGTAGGCCAGCACATGAGCATCCATTTCGCTCCTGACGTAGACCGGTCCGAGAGTGGGGTTGCCCCCCACTGCAGACGCGATGGCCCTCGCCAAGCGGTCGTAATCCAGCCCTCGGTTCGGTACCACATAGCCGGGCACAGCAGGGACAAACAGCTCCGGCCCCAGCTCACCGACTAGGTAGGGGAGTCCCGCCCCGACAGGCCCACCACTGGCACGCGCGCGCGGCAGATTGCTGGACGTCCCCACATCCGACCAGCCCGTGCCCGTCTCTCTCGACGCCTGCGATGCCGCGCCCCTCAGCCTCGTTAATATCTGCTCAACAACCATGCCCATCGGGCCTAGATAGCGCAGGATCAGCCCGCCCCAGTCCCAGTTTTTGAGCTCATCAACCAGTTTGTTGTATAGCTTCTCGCCAAGCCCCGTGAAGCACTCAACAACGAGTTGCTGAAGCGACGCCAGGTTCTCGCCAAGCGCTTTGCTGAACCCCTGTGCGAACCCGGCCGCAAATTGCGTTGCATATCGGTTCAGTTCGAGCTGTACCTGGTTGGAATCGCCACCCGACAGTAGTGACGCTATATTCGTCACATTGATCAGCAGCGATAGGACTCCCAGTACGGCTTTGGCAAGGGCATTGCCGAACATGTAACCAGCATTCCGTCCTGTGCTTTCCCAATCGATCCCCTCGATTTGAGCCACGAGCTGCCGCTGAAACTCGGCCTTGGCGCTGTTGAAGTTGGAATAGAATCCTTTCCAATCAATATTTTTCGCAACTTCGGAAATCCAGCGTGTGAACCGCTCGGCGTAATCCTTAATCTGGCTCCACAGCCCCGAGGTTATATCCCCCGCCGCTTTCCAAATCTCCGGCCATTTGGCACTCAGGGTTGCCCAGGCGTTCCTGAGCCACGCTAACACCTTCCCCCCAACATCGCCTACCGCCGTCACGAATCCCTGCCAGGCGTCACCTGCCTGCTGCCAGATGCTTGGCCAGGCTGCCACCAATGCAGCCCATCCCGACCGTACCCACGCAACAACCCTCCCACCGAGATCGCCCACCACGGTAATGAACCCGTTCCAGACGTCCCCCGCCTGCTGCCAGATGCGCGGCCAGGCTGTTACAAGCCCACTCCACGCGTTTTGGAGCCAGGCGATGAGTTTGCCCCCCAGGTTGCCAACGGCCGCTATGAACCCGCTCCAGGCGTCGCCGGCCTTTTGCCAGATAGAGGGCCAGGCCGTTGTCAGCGCAGCCCAACTGGTCTGCATCCAGCTGATGACCTTCCCGCCCAGATTCCCAACTGCACTCGTAAAACCGGCCCAGGCGTCGCCTGCTTGGCGCCAAATGCTGGGCCAGGCGGACCGCAGGCCGCCCCAGGCGTCCCTCATTAGGGATATTAACTGGCCCCCGAGGTCCCCGATAGAGGCGATTATCCGGCTAGCTAGATCGCCGCCTGTTCGGAACAGGCTCTGAAAATCTATGGATTGCCAGGCAGACCGCAGCGCGCGGGCAATGCCGTTAGCGATATCTCGCACGTCCCCAAAAATACGCCCAAAATCGATCCGCAGGTTAGCGAAAAAGCCGCGAACGTCGAGTTTGCCGGAGAACAGCGACGTTATGTCGCGCCAGACGTTGCCGATATTCTGGCCCATGCGTTTGAACGCCCGCACCACCTCATCGATGGCATGACCGATGTTCGGTCCGAACCACTCTGACATCAGATCGCGATGGCTGCCGGAGGAGAGGTAGTCCCAAAAATCAGCGAGCGCTCGCCCCAGCGCCCTTATCCTACCTAGTACCTCTTGCAACATCGCACTCAATCTGTCAAGGAGGGGCATGAGCGTTGTCCTGATGCCGCCGAAATCACCAGCGAATGCCGCTGCTAGCCCGGCCACCGCTACGACAACCAGGCCAATCGGCGACAGCAGGAGCGCGAGTGCTCCCGACAGTGCTCCCACAATCACCAGCACTGGGCCAGCTGCCGCTAGCACCGCGCCGAACGCCAGAGCTGCGTTGCGGATATTGGGATCGAGCTCACCGATTTTGGTTACCAGCTCGCCGATCTTCATGACAACGCTGGTGATAACGGGCAGAAACCTGCTGGCCAAGTCGATCAAAACCTTGTCGATAGTGCTGTGTAACGAACCAAGCTGGAAGGTCAACGTCTTCGAGGCTGCCTCAAAGGCCGCGTCAGTACGCCCAGCGGCCCGGCCCATTGAGTCCAGAATCTGCGCATAGGAGGCACTCTGCGAGCCAGCCGTGGACAGCACACCGGTCAACGCCCTGATGTTGGGGATGATGTCGGACAGCATGTCAAGGTTACCACCAGTACGGACCATGAGGTCCTGTAGTGCGGCCAGCAGCCCCTTCTCTGCAATCTCCGCCCTCAGGCCAGCCGCGCTTAGCCCGATAGCATGCAGGGTCTCTGCGGCCTCTTTACCAGGCGAGACCAGGGCGGATAGTACACCCCGTAACGCAGTTGTTGCTTCGTCTGAGTCGAGACCGGTTCGTGTCATAGTAGCGATCGACGCGGCTACCTGCTCGAATGATACGCCCGCCGCGGCCGCGATGGGCAGGACTCGGCCAAGGGCGCCAGCTAGGTCAGCCGCCTCCATTTTACCGGCGGTCACAGCAGCAGTCATAATGTCAGTGACATGGGTTGCCTGGTCACTACTCATTTTGTAGGCATTGAGAGTGCTAGTTACCGCATCGGCCACTACTTTGGTTTCGCCCAGGCCGGCCGCGGCTGCCCTTGCCGAAGTCGTGAGAACTTGCATGGCCTCGTCGCCCTTGAAACCAGCCGAAACGACAAAATAGAGCGCATCGGCCAGTTCAGTGGCACTCTGTGGCAGCTGAGTAGAGAGGTTCAAAACCTTCTGTCCGAGGCTCTCCGCCTGCTCGGCACTAGTACCAGTCAGTGCGATAATCCTGGTCATGCTGTCCTCAAACCGCGAGGCTGTGTCTAGTGCCGATTTGCCTAGCATGGTAAGCGGTGCCGTTAGACCAGCTGAGAGCAGGCCACCGGTTATCGCCGCCTGCTTGCCAACCGAACCCAGGCGGTCTGAGATCGACCGCAAGCCGCGCTCGGCATCGCTGGTATCAGCGCCGACCTTGACCATGAGTTGCGCAGCAGTGATCGCCATTACCTACTCCGCTTCAACCGTTCTGCTTCTGTCTGGTTCTCAGCGCTCTCCGCAACCAATGCCCAATCCCGCCAGATAACCGCTTGCTGTGCCAGCTCCCACGGTGAGACCCCTAGGTACCGCGCCGCTCGAATCAGAAGATACCACTCCGGTGGTCCCCCTAGTCGTCCCTCGGTAACGAGCCAGCGGCGGAGGCTCCGGCGCTCGTTAGGTTTGGGCGCATGTCCTCATTGATTGCCCGCACTACCTGAACGAGAAACAGGGTTGGTAAACTGCTCAGCACCCTGGCGTTGATTGGTAGTGGCTTACCTGCCTCATCGAGCAGGTCCCAGTCAACCAGACAATCTGCCAGCAGAGCTACTAGAGCGGCTCCGCCACGTTGGTCATCAGCGTACTCCCTCAGTTTGGTCTCGGTCTCAGGCGTGAATCCGCTGGGCCGGTAGGTGACCGTGAGGCTCTCATCGCCAACTGGCACGGTCACTGTTCGCCGATCCCTGACTAGATGCGTAATCGATACTGGCATAACGCCTCCTATAGCGCGCTGACTGTGTTGGTCAGCTGCACCTGCATCGCCCGCCCGCTCGACCAGGCCGAGTCGTAAGCGATGTCAAACGTCCACTCGATAGCGTACACTCCGTCCTGGTCCGAGAATTCACTCACATCAGACACCACGCCACACAGATCGAACTGGAACGTATAGTAGTAGGTGCTGGCGATCAATGGTCCGACGGCCTTGAGCCGGATGTACCGCTTGTCTCCGGCCCGCATCGCAGTGAGTGGCCCCATGCCTGTGGCATCAGCCTCAACCATGAGTTTGAGCTGAGCCCTCGGCGCCTGTTCCACATGGGCGGCGAACCCACTGACGGCACTGTCGATGGCCCAGAGCAGCCCGAACCGATCCGAGATGCTGAACTCGCCAGAGAGGGCTCGTGTGAGCTTGGTCGTGCCGATGTTCGCGCTCGTCGTGTCCAGGTACACATTGAGAGCCGTCGGCAGGATCGGTTGCACAGCGATGGCTGTGGGACTGGCGGTCATCGAGATACCGTCCTGATATGCCTGGCCGAGCATGCTGCCACTGACCTCGATCGTCTCCCGGTCGAACCTCAGGCCGAACTCGGTGACCAGACCGTATGTGAACTTGCCGGCTCGGACGCTGCTGCCCTGCTCCACTGTGAACGTCTTGATCGTGTCCTCGGCGTTCTGCGCCGGTGTGAACGTCCAGAGATAGGCAGTCGTACCGCCCTGCTGGACCGGAGCGGCATAGGCCATCACGCCTGACAGTAGGTACACCAAGTGGTTGTAGCAGGCCACATCGCCAGTGATCCTCGCCTCGACCCACTCCTTGCCAAGAGCCGCGATGGCGGTGTACTTGGCACCAAGTGGTTTGAATGTTTTGATGTCGGCCTTGATGGCCGGCTCGATGGACAACGCCTGGAGCAGTTTGTTGGCCGCTACTCCAACGCCTGGAGTCGTCTCAACTCCGACCTGGGTAATTTGCGTGATACTGGTCCTCTCAGCCATGATTCACCTCCTAGATTGGCTGCACGTACAGCCGGTACTGGCCGCCGAGGTGCTGGTAGCGCACGCCGGCGTCTGTTTCCTCGTAGTCGATTGGTATCTCACGCACACAGGACAGCACGCGACCATCGGTCGTTGTCCCACTAGCCGCCTGGAGCAAGCTATCGACTCTGTCCGCGATCGTTTTCAGCGTCGTGTATGTGGTCGCCAGACCTACCGCCTTCACGACGCAAACCAACTGGCTCATCACTCGATACGGCCCGACCGCCTGCACGTCGTGGCCACCCTGGAACTGGAACACCACATACGGCATCGTCGCGCCTTGGGGCGCGAGCCGTCGATACACACGTCCGCTCACATAACTGTTGAGCGTCGCGTCATTAGACAGCACGCCGTATAGCCACTCATGCGCCCGTGCCGTCTCGATCACTCGAACAGCTCCTTCATCGCAGCGACGAACCCCGGCCTGGCCTCCTCAGCAGCCGGTGTTGCCATCGGCTGGGCAGACATCTTGCGTGTCCCGAACTCATGGTAAATGACATACTCCACGTTGTTGTAGACCACGGCCGTCAGGTCGCCCTCCATCTCGGTCTGCCAGCCATTTTTCATGTTGCCGGTATCAACCCGACTGCGCTCTTTAGCCCCAGCCTCGACATCAAACGCGGTCTTCCTGACAACCTGACTCGCCATCGGCCGCAGCGCCGCCCTGATCTCCGGCAACCGGTTGAACTCCAGCTCGACAACCACGATGCCCCTAGCCATCGGTCTTCCCCTGGTTCTGCTGGTTCTGCTCCGGGGAGAGCTTCGCCAGGGCGTCCCTGAGGACCTGTGGCGTCGGCACCCCCGCCTTGGCCGCGTTCTCGATCACGCTCAATGTCTCGTGCGCCAAAAAGAACCCGATCACGGCGTCGTCAAGCACGTCCACACCGGAGCTATTCCCAACCGCGGTTGCCGTGACCACAATCAGGAGCATGATGGCCTTTTTGGCCATGCCCCGAAACGACACATTGCTGCTCAGTTGCCTCGTGACAAACCCGGCCAGGAAGCCGGTCGCTATATCCACCGCCATCAAGACAATCAGCGCCTGCAACAAGGGGCTAAATCCTCCCCACACAGCCGCCAGGATTGCGGCGGCGGATTTGAGGCCCCAAGAGATTCGCTCGTCTGCCATCACACCACCTCCGTCACGACCACCCGGCGGGAGATTTCTGTACTGCGCGCCAGCGCCGCCACCACCTCGAACGTCCGCGTCCCCAGGATGATTCGGTCCGCCGGCCGCACATCCGTCAGCGCCGGCAGCGTCAGCGTCCAGACGCTCGTCGTTGCCAACCGCTCAGCGATCACCCGCTCCTGTGGCGATTGGCCGGACGGCGATACCCGACAGGCGACGGTCGCCACGGTCGTCCAGGACTCAGTGAATCCGCCAGCGCCGTCTGACGTGAGTGTGCGCCGCTGTACCTGCGCGGTATCTGGCAGGCTGGCGTTGAGGGTCGTGCGCATCGCGTCAAGCTCGGTAGACGTTAGCATCCGTCCTCACCATCCCTACCGCCACCGGCGACTGTTGCCGGCGGTACTCACGCGCCAAGTTCAACAGTGCTGCGACCTTCTGCGAGCGCTTGAAGGTCTGGCCATCGGTATCAAAATCAAAGCTCAATTTTTCCTTAGCTGCCCACGCCTCCAGCAGGTCAGCAGCAGCCCCATACACGTCGTAGTAGTTACCGACAATCAGCACCGGTGGCTGCTGGTTGGTCGTGAACGCCCAGTGGCCAGTCAGTCGGTCCGCCGTGGCCGGGGTCAATTCGTTACACGTCCCGTCGTACAGCTTCTCGTCCGCCTCCCAGTTCCCGTAGCCAGCGTAATAGTCGCGATACTCGACCGTACCACCCGCCAGGATCGTTTCGGCCGCCCGCAACTGAACATACCTAACCAATGTGCGATGCCGGTCCAGATAGTCCTGAATCGTTTGGTCGTCGAAAATCTGGCTCGCCCCGGCGGGGTCGGCTATCATGGTGCGCACCCGCGCTATCAGGTCGGTCATGCTGACCCTAACTGGCATCGTGCCACCTCTCCGGATACGGCAGCGCCACGATCTGGTGGCTCCCGTAGTTGCTCATCGGTTTGCCCCAAGCCCCAACCTTAAGATGCTGACAAAAAGCGACTTCCGGCGGCACGTAGGCGATTTTGACTCCCGCCGCATGCGCCCTCAGGGTGAATCCGATGTCCTGCCCGCCGTAGGTGTATGCGACCGGGAACTCCCGAACTGTGACCTGATCTCCGCGGACCTTGACCTCGACCTCGTTCCGATTGTCGAACCACGGCCGGGGAATGCGTTCCAGCGCCTCGCGCCGGAGGAGCAGGCACCCAGTCCCGCACCAGATGACCGTCCCGTTCACCACCTGGGCGCAGTTGCAGGTCGGACCGGAACCGATCGGGTAGTCGATGAACGCCCCGTCGGCGTCGCTCTCCCGCATCACCTGGAGCATGACACCGAGCGCGTCCACCGGCGGAACGACGTCCTCCTCCACCAGCCAGACGCACTCCGCCCCGGTCGCCACGGCCAGCCCGCACACCTGCTCGTGGCAGGCTGGGATCGGCAGATCATGGCTGAACACCCAGCCGACCAGCCTTACCGGCGCGGCTTGAACGGCCGCGAGCACCGCCTCCACGGTCCGGCTGTGCACCAGCCCACGGCTTGGGGTAGCAGCTACCAGCGTGTCCACGGTCGCCTCCTGGTTGGCCGGCCAGGGCGGTGAGCAAAGGAGGAACTCTGCCGCCCTGGCCGCAAGACGCTAGCTCAGCACCACGCACGCCTTCTCAGCTCTCAAGACCTTCACGCCGTACAGCACATCCATCGTCACCTGGACGCCCAGGTAGGACGGGTTGTAGGCATAGAGCACGCGGATCACCAGCCCGCTCTCGGGATCGCGGATCGTAGCCGCTTGCGCGCCGGTGGATGCTGGCGGCTCAGGCAGACCTCGCATCGCCAGAATGAACGCCTCGGGGTGGAAAGCCATGTTCTTGGTGCTGACAGGCGTCCCCGCCACAGCCGGCACCAACTGGCTCATCCAAACCTGGAAACCATACAGGTTGCCGATAGAACCGTCAGAGATGCCCTGCGAGCGCGCCATGGCGAAATAGGTCGCCAGGTTCGAATCCCCGAGCAAGGCAATCTCGTCCTTGCTAGAGATCACCAGATGACGCGGATTGAGCGGGCACTTGTTGTCGTTCAGCTTTTTCCTGGCGCTCCGAATGGTTGCGGCCGTTAGGTCGGTTCCGGACGTGCCAACTGTGTAGCCTGCTGTCGCGATATCCGCGTAGAGCGCGAACAAATCAGACTCAATCTGTTCCGCCAACGCGGGCACTGCAGCGTTGATGTAGCGGTCGAGCAGGTCTTGGTTGGCCTGCGCGCGCGCCACGTCTTCAACTACAAAGCTGACCTCCTTGTGCTTGTTCAACGTGACCTGTACCTCGGTACCGCCAGAAGGCGTCTGCACGGTCACGGCAGAGCCGGCCGCCTTGTCGTTGGCCGTGAACGTGCCGGGGTACGGGATGTGTAGGATGTCCCCGACCTGGAAGGCGGCAACATCGCTGTCCTTGGCCACCAAGCGAGCTAGAACGACGTTGGACCGCAGGATCTCCAATGCGCGGTTCGCCCAGACCTCGGGGATAAAATACTGTGCGACGGTTGGGGTTATATTGGCCATCGGTTATCCCTCCACAACTCTGCCCTCGCGCATCGCCTGCATGATGGCGTCGCGATGGGCCTGGAAAAACTTCGGATCGCGCAACTGTGAGCGGGTGAAAACGGTCGGGTTGACCGCCGAACGAGCAGGGTTGGTCGCTAACCCGGCAGCGCCACCAGCGAGATATGGCCGCTTGGCGATCAGCTCGCGCAGCGCCTTCTCTATGTTCCGCGGCGTGCCGTCCTCCTCGAACTCGATGCTCGCCAAATCAAGAAGCTTGTACGCCGCCTCGGGGTCCACGATTCCGAGCTTGCTAGCCGTCAGCATGGTCTCGTACTTGAGGGTGCGCTCCTGGCGCTCCCGCTCGTGCTCCGCCTGCTGCCGTTCCAGCTCGGCCAGGCGCTTTTGGAGCTTCTCCGTCTCGGAGAGCTTGGCTGTCTCGTGCTCCTGGACCTTCGCCTCCAGCTCTTTGAGCTTCGTCCTGTAACTCGCCGCTTCCGCTCTCAGTCGTTTCACATACTCCGCGTCGAATCGCTCTGGCTCCTGGCCCTGAGCGCCAGCAGCACCCTGCTGGTCGGTCTGCGACGCCTGGTCGCTGGCGTTGGGCGCCTGGCCCTGGTTGGCATCATCTACCATTATTCAGCTAACCTCCGTAGTGATTCTGGCGGTTCTTCATCCAGCAGGCGATAGAGCCGTATCAACTCTCGTGCTGCTGCGCGTTTCTTTGCCGGCGGCGCGTCCACTCCACCACGCGCGCCCGCCAGTACTGCTGCCGCCTGATGAACTGCGTTCCTATTCAGCGTGCCGTCTGGTTCGTACACTGGCAGTTTGTGGTCGGCCTTATTGTCCGAGTTCGGGTCCATGTGTATCAGGCAGGCACGCTGCCACTGTTCGGGCGTGTAGTCTGCCTGGCTGAACTGTGACCAGGGTTTGTTAGAGATCGCAACCGCCATCGCGCACCTCCACCAAAGAAAAGGCCGCCATACTTTGGACGGTATACGTCCGAATATGGCGGCAGAGTAGCCGCGCCTTACGCTATTGGGTTAGCTGTATTATATCAAGCTAGCGATGGCTGTCAAGCAGCCTCACGTCTCTTGCGTACATCTGGCCCCTCATTCAGGAACCACCACCAGTACGAGGGAGGGCCAGCGTCCTGGCGATCTGGCGTAAAGACATCAGGATGCATTGCAACAACTCTCCTAGCCTGAGAAACAAGCAGATCATCAGCCTGTTTTAGAGCTTTCCTCTGTTCAAGTGTCAGCTCAGCACCGGCGTCAATCTCATCCTGGATACCATCACGTTCAGCCAATGTGGCAATGACATCATCATCCTCTTTCTCTTCGCCGATCACCTCGACCCTCGCTGCATACAGTCTTATGCTAGCCTCCAATTTTTCGGACACGTTCTGTCACCTCCACCAACTCAGGATGGCGCGCCAGATATCGAGCAAACTGTTGGCTTGGTATCAGTGTCTTAATCCTGCCATCACCTGAGACGATCACAAATACGCGAGCTTGGGCTGGTTCCCAATTGCTAGCAAAAGTATAGCTTACCCGACCTTCCCGATCAAGGCTGGTAAACATCTGATCCCAACTTTGCATCACTAGCCTACTAGTCTCCTCTATCTCCTTTGGCCCTACGGCGTGGCCGAAGAATTCAGCATAGTCACGCTGATGCTTTTTCACATGTTCGAGGAGATCGGTAGGCCGCCATCGTGCCTGCTGATGACGCCGAATTTCAGTCGCCAGTTGCCTATCAGACATCGCTGCAATCTGACGCTCTCGCTCAATCCACCGCACCTCAGCATCAGCCCACTGCTCTTTCATCCGCTGCGATATCGCCTCTCTGTTGATTGCCTGACTTCGCCACTTCCTAGCGTCATCCGCCCCAGTATATCACGTAAGCTCCGCGTGTAGCGCATCGTGCCCCACTCACGCGACCTCTTGCGCCCAACGAAGTCCTCTAGCGTCACCGCACCGGCTTTGTACGCCTGAAAGCCCGCCTTGCCCAGTATCTTCTCTTTGTCAGCATCGGAGAGCTTCTCGAAGAGATCGGTACCTTCCGGAATCTCGGGGCTCGTTTCCGGAACATCCCTAAACCCGAGCTCGGCCCAGGTCTTTGTCACCGGGATAGCACTGCACCTGCCGTTTACGTGATCGTCGAGGTGCTCGTCAAGCTGATGGAATGTGCCATGCATCGCCCAACAGGCAGGACAGGTCCGGGTTCCCAGCGCCGAGTGCCAGACCCACCCTTTTACCACATCGCTGTTAGCCTGATAGCTGCGCCTGCTAGATTCACGGTAGGCGCGCAGAATCTCCGTGCGGCTGATGGTCAGCGCCCTCACCAGATTACCGCCCAGTGCCTGCCTTATCTGCCGGGCAATGACGCGCGGGTTCTGTCCCGTGGCAACTCCTGCCACCAGGGCATCCCTAACCGCCTTGCTCGCCTCCGGCCCGAGCTCATCGAGCAGAGCGCGGAGCGGCGAGCCGTCCTGGAGAAACCCCACCAGATCGGTGACAGCATCACTCGGTAGTCGCGCAAACGTCACCGTCACGCCTGGCGGTGGTTCACCCAGGCCAGCTAGCGTCAATTGCTCGGCGTGCTCCTGGGCCGCCCGTACAGCCTCCGCCTGCTCGGCAATGATACGAGTCTCGGCGAAGCGCGCGAATTCGCGAATCTCGGCTTCGACCTGGCGCTGTAGCACCTGCAACCGCTCGAACTGGAATAACCAGGAGGGGGAGACGTCCTCACCACGCGCTCTCGCCTGGGCAATCTGCTCACTGAGATCGTCGAGCCGCGCCTTGATGCGCTTCCAGGCCTCACCGTAGGCACGCACCATCTCGCTGGCGGCTCGGCGCTCACGCTGGAGCAGTTGGCGTCTGTGCTGTTCGGCGATGTCGAAGAGATCGGGCACTAGCTATTCCTTATGATTGTCAGAAAATGCGTCAGCGAAGACCGCTGGTACAGTAGTAGTCGTCGTTGACACCACAATCATCCGGTTAAATAAAACCACCAACTGTTCCAGCGTCAGACCCAGCAGATCCTCACGTGTTATGCACGGAGCAACTATTCGTGACATCACGATATCAATCAGGCGACTGATGTCATTGTTCCTCGCTACGGTTTGGATATCCAGAAATTCCCCAACGGTAAGTGGACGCGAACTAAACTCAATAAACTCGATATTCACTACCTATTCACCTCGCTCAAATGCCGTGAGCACCTGCTCCCCCATCTGCTGACTCCCCACTTCCCGCTTCTGGCGCTCCAACTCCGGATTGAATCCCATCCGCTCCAGCAACGTATCCTGACTGACACCAATCTGTTGCTGCAGCAGTGCTGTCTCCGCCTCCGCCTTCGGGTCCCCTGGCAGAAGCTCTGGCCAGTGCAGCACTGTGTAGCTTTCCTCACCAAATCCTCCGAGCGCCAACAGGCGTCGGTTCAACTCCACCAGCAGGTCACCGTAGGTGCGCCGCTTCGTCTCTGTCTTTTCCAACAGTGGCTGGTAGAGGATGCTCAGTGCCACGCCTGAGAGCGCTCCGGCAGAGTTCAGTTTCCCGGTTGCCACTTCGGGCACGCGCGTCACCTCATGCAGCGCCTCCCGCAGCCGCTCGTACAGCGCGATGCTGCTGGACAGATCGCTCACCATCTCCAGGTTGCGCAGCTCCGCATCAGCGGAGGGGAGCACGATTGTCTCGTCTACGGCGATGTTGAGCTGGTTGGCCGTGAACCCCCTGCCCCAGGTTTTCGGGTGCGCATGGTAGCGGATGATGCGCGCCAGGTTGCTGAGCACGAAGTTGATGCTGTGATTCAACTGCAGCACGTCGTCCTCCAGGTCGCTGATGCCCCAATACTCGTTCGGCGCCGGCAGGTTCTGGCAATCGACGATGGGCGGCCACGAATAGGGCCAGACGGTCTCACCCGTCGTTACCCACTGCACCGAGTCAGGCCGGCTCACCTGGTCGGTGACGTGCCACCGGTCGCCGTCCCGCTCGATCAGCTGCCTGATGGCAATGGGTTTGCCCGTCTGGGGATCGATAGCCGGGTACTGAATGCGGTAGCTCACCACGGTCTCAATATCGTCAGGCTCCCAACGAACAGTGACCGTCGAGGGGTCCAACACCACCAGGCGGGGATAGGGCTGAGTAGCTAGAATCTTGATGAATGCGTGGCCGCAGACCGCACCATTCAGCCCCAGTTTTTGCAACAGCGTCATTTTGCGGTTATATTGCCATACCGCATCCAGCCACGCCTCAGCCGCCGTCTCCTCGGTCTCGCTGATCTCGAAACCGACATCCTGCCCGAACAGAAACGACACCCCTTTATCCACGACCACCCGCGCAAAGTTCACCAGCACATTATCATCGGGCTGGCCGCTCTTTACCTTAAGCGGTTTCTGGAACCGCCCGTAGTAGGCGTCCCATGCTCGCTTGAATCGGGCGGCCCGCGCGATCTCGTCCAGTGCCGCTATCTCCTGAATCTGCCGCTCAACTACATTCAACATTTTTCACCCCCAGATACTCGGTGCAAACTCCACCCGCCCACGCGGGCCAGCCGCCCAGACAGCCAGCGCCAGGCTCATCACGCAGTCTGTTTGCAGCGCCTTGTCGTCAAACGAGTACCCCTGTAGCTCGTCTACCAGCTCACGGATGAACGGAAACTGCACCTCGCGTTTCTCTAGGGCCACCTGTAGGTTGGTCAGGAGATCGAGCTTGCTCCGCTGGGTGAACACGTAGCCCTGGGCCACATCGCGCACCTCGTCCAGCACCGCGTCACCAACACCGGTAGCATCAATTAGTGTCTGATGGCAGCCATAACGCTGGTGCACCTCGCGAATCCGAGCCGCCACCGCCGGCCAGGGCAGCCGCTGGAAGCGCTCGAAATAGGCCAGGCGATACGGCTTGCTGGTGGCGTCGAGGACCGTAATCACCGTATGATCCTCACTCTTGGCTAGGTCAGCGCCACAGACGAAACGCTTCTTCGCATCGGGCGGCAGTGGCAGTGTCCAGTCGGCAGCCTCATAAGCGGCCTGAATATGCTGCCAACCGAATACGGCAGCGTCGTCGTCAGCGTACACGCCCTCGACCTCGCGTTGCCAGGCCGAGGCGGTCATCCGATCGCGCAGGCTACGGATGTAGTCGTGATCAACATTGGGGTTCTCCCATGTCGCGCCCTGCTGAGCGTACACGGCAGGATCGCCCGCCAAACCACGCTGCAACTCGCGATAGACCAACCCCCGCCGCGCTCTCGGTGTAGAGATGAGCACTAGTTGGCCGCCCACATCGGCCAGCGTCATGCGCACAACCTCGTTGATTAGTCGCTCAGAGAGATAGTCGGCTTCGTCAACGATGCAGCGATGGAACTTGTGACCGCGAAGGTAGATGCCCTCCCGAGCCGCAGTCCTGACCGTGATCTCACTGCCGTGCTTGAACCGGAGCAGCGGGAAGGGCGTCTCGCGCACCTTGTCCACCAGGGCCGCCAACAACGGCTGCCGCTGGCACATCATCAGGGCCACGTCGAACGACAGCCGCGCCTGGTCGAGCGTGACAGACACAATACCTTGGCGTGTCTTGGGGCGAAACACAGCATAGTAAAGTGCCTGAACGGCGGCACACTCGGACTTTCCGTACCTTCGGCCCGTCACAAGCACGGCCGTCGGGCGCTCCGGCGCCAAGAGCCAGCGCCTCTGCCCTTCATGCGGCTCCCAATCGAGCCAGGCCCGCGCGAATGCGATGGCATCAGTTGTCTGCTGAACCGCTCGAACCAGCGAGTCTTTCCAGGACTCGTGCAAGAGTTTCACCAATATCTGTCTCCTGCTTTTGTGGGCTGTCCAATCCTAGCAGCCTGGCTCGTCGCTCCAGGATGCCCAGCAGCCGATCTATGGCCCAGCCCTTGCCTGCATTTACCTGTGGCCAGATCGCGGCCAGCGCTGCGTCGAGTCGCTCCAGGTCGAGCTTGCGGTTGAACTCCGCTTCAGCATCGTTCTGCTTGAGCGAGCGCTGGTAGGCGCGCATTACCAATCGCCAAGCATTAGATACATCAATACCCAGCTTGCTAGCTATCTGCTCATAGCGCAGACCCTGGCGCCGTAACTCAAGTGCCTGCCGCTGTCGCTCCAGTGACTGTATGCGTGCCTGATTCACCTTGCTCTGGCCCATTTTGCCCCATAGTGGTTTGTGGTCTCCAAATCGTCCCGCGCCTCTCGCAGCGGATCGAGATGCATTCCCTCCCGATCCACTGTCGGCCGTTCCGCGTGATCACGTAGCAGCCGGCGATGTACGCCGCTATGATATTCCTGCAACGCTCACATCTGATCTTCATAGCACCAAAAAACGACAAAAGCCGCCACCCAGTGAGCATAGTCGCTCAGGATGGTGGCCATAGAGCCGCGCTTGCTTGCATTATACCACACTAGGTTACACACATCTATCCCACATCCACTCGTAGCTGCCCGGCTGCGGCGGCAATCGTTTTCGTCTCGGTTGCATCAGCCACAGCACTATGCCACACACCGCGAACATCGCGAGCAGCGCAATCAGTGCGATAGTGCCAAGTCGACTGCCTCCCCCGTTTCAGGCGGATAGTCGCGCACTAGGTCTGCCATCTTCTGCGCATGCTGACACACGTTGCGAAGCTGCCTATCGCGCGCACGCGCCAGTGCATGCCAGCGCCTGCTCCACCTACGAGCAGCATCTCGCTCGTCTATCGCCTGATCGAGCCACCGCTCCAACTGGTTTATCCGGTCGAGCAGTGCAGGCGAAATTAGTCGCTCCAACTCCTCGATGCGCCGCACGGCGCACAGCGCCATCACCAGCGCGCCGAGTAATGCCCCGATGAATAACGTAGCGATTGCTAGCCACATTCTTGTACCTCCACAAGGTAGCTATCTAGTGACCGCACAGGCCCTGACTTAATCCATAGGCACTCGGTACGGGGCTGCATCCTAGACGCAGCTCCCGGTCCAATTAGGCCAGTCGTGCGGGTTCTGCCTGCTGCGTAGCAAGATGTCTGGCGTTGCACCTTGTGCCAGCCAGCTTCTTCCAGTGGTCGATAGACGTCGGTCGGGTAGCCACTGAGCACCGCCATTCCGCTGATCTGCAACAATCGCTCAACAAGTTCGATGTGGTCTTCAGTCGACATCTCATGCTTGTACCCGCCGCCGCGCCGCGTTTCTGGCACGTAAGGCGGGTCCAGGTAGAACAATGTCTCGGGCGTGTCGTAGCGCTCCAGGATTACCCGCCAGTCGGCACATTCGATTTGCACCCTCTGGAGTCGCGCATGGATGAGTGGCAGATCTTCTAGGCAGGACAGCCATCTACTTGCCGTTGCTGCCATGCCTCTTTGTGAGCTTGTGACGTTACTACTCCAACTGTTCGCGAAGGCCCCGCTGAACGATTGTCTGGCTACGACAAACCACCGCCAGACTCGTTCAAGACGGTCCTCTTGCTCCTGCCAGGTGCAACGGCATTCGTTATACAGCTGACGGCTATACGGTAATAAGGCAACCCGCCGATAGAATCGCTCGAACTCCGCGGGGTCAGCCAAAGTCACAAAGAAATCGTACAGCGCTTGGTCGATGTCGTTATAAACATCGACCTCTGCTGGTGGCTTTGCCAGTAGCACCGAAGCCCCTCCGCCGAACGGTTCGACGTATCGTCTATGGGGCGGCAGGTGTCGCACTATCCACCGGGCGAGATGCCCCTTACCACCGAACCACGAGATGGGCGACCTAACAGCCTTGTCTGTCAATGCAACGTCTCCCGCTGAGTAAGAACTACTAGCCACATCGTGCACCTCCAGCAATCTAGTCTGGCTCCGCACGTCCCGCCCCATGCGGGCTGACCCAGGTACACGACTCCACCCGACATGACAACCGATCGGTGGCTGCCTATGGCCGTGGCGGGCCGGCTTTTGACGAGCTCTTGGACCCTTCACCCCCTTTCTTTTTGTAGGGTCTCTTGCCGAGCCGACGCTTGTAGCATGCCCAGCAAATGGTCATTCCTCGTCGCACGGTCCGGGCCGTGAGATAGCGTCCACACTCGGCACAGCGGACATCGGTTTCGATGCTGCGTCGACCATTTGTACGCGAGTCTGACCATTGCTGCCCAGCATGCGGCTCCCAACTAAGCCACGCTCGCGCAAACGCTACCGCATCAGTTGTCTGCTGTACTGCTCGCACCAGCAAGTCTTTCCAGGACTCGCGCAAGAGTATCACCTATGTCCGTCTCCTGTTTGGCCGGCATATCTAGCCCCAACAGCCTCGCCCGCCGTTCCAGAATACCCAACAGTCGGTCTATCGCCCACCCCTTGCCAGCCTGCACGCTCGGCCAGAGGGCAGCTAGTGCCGCGTCGAGACGCTCGAGGTCCAGCTTGCGGTTGAACTCAGCCAACTCATCGTTCTGCTTGAGCGAGCGCTGGTAGGCGCGCATGACGTGTCGCCAGGCAGCAGCTACATCGATGCCCAACCTATCTGCGATCTGCTCGTATCGCAGTCCTTGGCGCCGCAGTTCAAGAGCCTGACGTTGGCGCTCCAACGCCTCTATTCGCTTCTGACTGACCTTGCTGCTCATTTTGATTACCAGTGGTTTGACTAACAGGCGTCCACACCGTGCCGCACCGCTCGCAGCGGATCGAGTAAGCGATGCCCACGATCTCCCGCCGATGATGGCGGACTATCATTATGCCTGCCACCAACTCACATAGTGGGTTGTTGCAGCCTGGACAACGTATCAACATCTGCCCATCGCCACAAATAAAAGTCGCCACACCCTGGACCGCATAGGTCCGAATGTGGCGACAGAATAGTCGCGCATCGCTCGCCTGCATTATACCTGGTTTACAGATCGAGCTCAATTCGACACTGCGCGGTCCCACATCCACTCATGACTGCCCAGCTGCGCCGCCGTACGTCTCTGCCTCTCTAACCACCCGCCGCCAGCCGGGACGCACCCGGTCAGCGCACACTAGGCAGATACCGTGGCTGGCCTCCCGCTGCATCTCGGCGGGTATGCGTTCGCCGATGGGCATCTCGTTTGTGTCCATTTGGCGATCGCACCAAGCGCAAACCCTGATCATCGCTGTTCACTCCACCGCTCCAAGACGGCCGCCCTTTTGCCGTCTTGGTATCCCTCCTGGTACGCCTCGGCCTGGCCCTGCACCGCACAGAGGCCCACGAGCAGCGCGGTCCCGAAAACCGCCAGTAGCCAAACGAGAGCCGCCAGCCATATCGGTACCATGCTCACCTCCCGACCGTAAGAGCGCGCCTCAGCCGCCGTGCCACGCTCCACATCGTGGCCTGCGTCGGCCAGGCAACCGCTTCAGCGCATAACCTGTCCAGAGTGCCGATGTCGCCAGAGCTGCGCGCCTCGCAGTACTGGCGGAGCCACCGCCAGCACTCCCGGCACTCCGCTATCGGTTTCCCGTGCGGGCATGGTCTCACTGGACACCTCCCGCCGATCTCCGTCCGGGAGCATAACGCGGATCGCTCCGCAGATAGTCCGCCCAGCTATCCGTATCGGCAGCCACCGATAGAGTCGCGGCCTCTGGCGTGCCGTAGCGCTGCACATAGGCGCGGGCGGCCCCGTGCAGCCTGGCCACGGCGGCATCCCGCGCCTGTAGGGCTGCCAGCAGGTCGTTATACGTGCCGGACCGATAGGTCAGGAGCCAATCCGCCTCATCATCCGCCAGATGCCATGACAGGGCAGCCAGAATAAGCGCCTCTCGCTCGTCCATGCGCCACCTCCCCTAGCGCAGCTGGGTACCAGGCCGGACTATCCGGAACAGACGCAATCCGGGATATCCCCTCCACCCGCATACCCAACATGCCCAGCAGCCGTGGTCGTGGGGGTCTGGATATGCCCAGACGCCTCCACTCCCGCAATGGGGACAGGCGTCCCCCACCGGTCGCGTCAACTCGGCCAAGGGGACGATGCGAATGGCTAGGCTATCGGCCATCCGGATCAGGGCCTCGCCGTGGCTCCGGTACATTACCGTGCAGGCGCGGCCACGCCATAAATACGTCGGTGCTACACTCATCGTCCCCCTCCTCTCTCTCGCACGCCGTAACCGATAGTCGTCGCCTCGCATCCCTCATCATGGTCCTTCCTCATCATGGTATGAGTGGTCACTCTCCAACCTGCCTGGATCCCCAATCTCGCCCACCGGTTCATAGGTTGCCTCGAATACATCAGCGGCCAGGCCGTCGCGGCGTCTCCTCACCCGCAGGCTATAGGTCGTGGGGCGCCGTTGCGGTCGGGCCTCGAAACACTCCTCAGGGCCGCCCCGCTCGAATAGATACCGCTCGGTTTTCACGCTAGCCTCCTGCTCTCGCCCATCGCTCACCTCCGTTTCAGCCTGTAATCGTTTCCGCGCATCTCATGGTCCCCTAGCTCCTCTTGTCAGCCTTGAGAGGCTGGCCATCACGGCCCCGTTTGACGACGCGATCACCGATTGCTTTTGTAGGGTCGCCCGTAGGCCTTGACCCACGCTAGGGCCGCCGACTCGCCCACCGGTTCATAGGTTGCCTCGAATACATCAGGCTGACATGCATACCTCTCGCCCTTGATACCAACGATGATCCAGGAACCAGGCTCGACCCGCATCGGACCCTCGACAGTTTGGACGATGCCGAATCCAGCAGAGCGTGTGCTACCATCCTCGGCACAGTAAACGATCTCATGGACACCAGCCACATGTTTCCCGGGCCACCACTGCTCAGCCTCGATTACGACCGGCCGTTTACGAAATCTCGCCATACGTGCCTCCCAGTTCGTTCCTATCTAGGCTCTCCACCGCCGCCACCGCGACGGCTGCGACCTGGAGGAGCTCTTGGCGTAGCTGTTGCAGATGCATGAGCCACCGCCTGCGGTCGCTGCCAGAGGCGGCGATGCTCCACGCCTGTAAGGTCTCGCGGTTGGCCTCGCCGACCTCCTCGCCCAGGATGGTGAGCCAAATCTCCGGTCTGTGGTTCTGCACGCCCCATCTCTGGTCTTGGTATCTCCGCTCCGCAGCCAACTCAGTGAGAACCCCGCTGAACGGCAGGGCGATGTAGTTGCCACCGCGAGGCAGCAGATCACTCACGCACACACCAAGCGCCGCCGCCAGACTGTCGATAATAGCGATGGTAGGCTGCGAGCGGCATCGCTCGATCTCGTGTATATAGCTCTTAGACACGCCAGAACGCCGTGCCAACTCGCTCAGGCTCCAGCCGCGCTGCTGGCGATAGCGACGGATTGCTATACCTATGTCATCCGGCGGCTGTTGTCTACTCATATCCAATTGGCATCACCCCCTTGGCGCCGGCGGCCACGGCGACGTGTGGTCTCAACGAATCAGCTATTGGTCGCATCGCTAGTCTCGCTTCAACCGCCGCACGTCGATGTCCCCACAGTCGATCTGCTGAGTGAGGGAGGCATCAGCGATGCGGGACGCCAGCCGTCTATCCAGCAGATCATCGATGCCATAGTTGCTGGCGATGATGGTCGGCAGCCGCTTCACATAGCGGTAATTCAGCACCTCGTACAACTGCTCCGCCGCCCACTCGGTCATTCGTTCCGATCCCAAATCGTCTAAGGCCAGGACCGGTACGCGTTTCAGCCAGTCCAACACGTCTAGCAGGTCGTTGCTCAATCCCCGGGCCTGCCGACCAAGACAGTCGCGCAGGTACTGAAGCGTCGTCGGCACGTTAGCAAACAGCGCATCTGTGCCGTGTGCTCGCAGATGGTTGACGGCTATACTGAGCAGCGTCGTCTTGCCTGAACCGTAGCAGCCGACCAGATAGAGCCAGCCCACTGGACGCTGTGCCCAGCCGCGCACTGCTGCAACTGCATTCGTCTGGCCCGACACCGGTCGCAAATGTGACCAGTTGAGCGATAACAGCTCCGGCTCAAAGCCCAGCTCGACATCAAGGCGTTTGCGCCGCTCTGTCATCACCTGACCGCAATCGCACTGCACAAGCTTACACCAGTCGGGATGATTAATAGGCACGTCTCGTATGACTAGCCAACCTGCCCCCTTACAGACCGGGCACTCCGGCGGTCCGTCCGGATCCTGCGACCTCGTCCCAGTCGTAGGTCTTGGCAATTCGACGTTCCTTAGGTGTTGGCTCACGTGTGTTGCCATTACGTTTCACCTCTCCGTTCCCGTTGCGCCGCATCTGTAGCCACAACGTGTCGTATTTTTCGCGCAGCTTTTTGGGCGACAGGATATTCGCTCGCCAAAAACTGTCCGCCTGGCACCAGTCGATCACCCGCCGAATGTCCGGCGGCGCTCGTCCGTCCAGTCGAATCATCAGGTCAAACTCACGGCACCAGCGCGCCAAGTCTTTCGGCGACGCCCGCGGCACCTTGGCGTGGGGATTGTTTTGCAGTATCCGCTCCCGCAGATGCTCGGCAAGACGGTATTCCTCGCTCTCCTCGCCAAACATTTTTTCCCGCGAGACAGAATCGGGCGGCGTCGGAGCCGAAAGCTCCGACGAAGAATCTATTTCTTCTCTACTCTTCTCTTCTCTACTCTTCTCTAGTACCGTTACTAACGCGTTAGTAACGTCGTTGTCACGCGTTAGTAACGCGTTACTAACGCGTGACATGCCATCGGGCTCGAGGGCTGCTGGCGAGGAATCACGGGGCGGAGTCTGCAGGCGTGCACGGAACCTCTGTTGCCGCTCGCGGGTCTGCTCCCGCTTCTGGTGGAGGGTCCCGGCGTATTCGTCCCAGTCGTGCAGCCGGCGCCCATCGTCGTCAGAATCGATGAATCCGGCGGCGATCAGCCCCTCCATCAGCTCCGCGGGGTCGCCCTCCCACATTGTGGCATCGGCCAGATCGTCCGCATCGTATC
>Ga0207433_10004883_pt1 | contig 24337 bp, 24 predicted proteins | sample YelNatPaOPGAMG01_FD_187559 | JGI IMG/M metagenome (GOLD analysis project Ga0207433, IMG submission 187559) | Hot spring thermophilic microbial communities from Obsidian Pool, Yellowstone National Park, USA - OP-RAMG-01 (SPAdes) (version 3) | ecosystem: Environmental > Aquatic > Thermal springs... | reverse complement strand
ATCGTGTCAGCCAGCGTGGTGAAAAGTTGAAATATAAGTTTTCATAGTTATTTATAATGCTTTGGGTCTGATTCGACCCGAAAAAATATTGATTAAAAGGAGTAATCATGGGTACAGCGATAGATTTTAAAAAACAAATGACGGAAACGGTTTACATCAATCTTCCCGGACCGGCAGAACCCACACCGGGGATGAGTGGTGGTGAGTTGCTGCATGGATTCCTGGCAGATCTTACCAAAATGGAAAATCCAGAGATGAAAAAGTGGTTTGAAGAACTCTGCATGAAATGGAATGTCCATTACAGGTATGAAAGAGGTTAGAATATAGCCTCTACAAACGGATAAAAATATGAAAAAAAGAATAGCGGCTATCGATGTTGGTACGACCAAAATCTGTACCATCATGGGTGTTCTGGATAGTCAAGCAGGACTAAGAGTTCTGGGCGTCGGTATTGCTCCTTCTCACGGAATTGAAAAAGCACTGGTAGCAGATGCCGGCAGGGCACGCGATTCGATCCGCGAGTCAATTCGCAAGGCAGAAGTGATGGCCGGGTATAAGCTCGAATCGGCCTATATTGGAGTTACTGGTAGACATATCAATTCACTGAACACCAAAGGTACGGTCGCCATTACCAGATCCGATATGCTGGTCAGGGCGGATGATTTGAAGAGGTCTCTGGATGTAGCCTTGAATATCAAAGTTCCTCCTGAGCAAAAGATACTGCATGTTATCCCGCGATCTTACAAGCTGGACGGGCATGAGGTTAAAAGCCCGGTCGGCATGAACGGTTCAGAACTGGAAACCGATGTTCATGTTATCACGGCATCAATTGCTCCGGTACAGAACCTCATCAAATGCATTCGGGGATTGGGAATTAACATCGAGGACTTAATTCTTGAGCCACTTGCCAGTGCCGAGGCTATCCTGACCGAAGAAGAGAAACAGTCGGGTGTCCTGATCGCCGATATCGGTGGGGGTACTACTGATATCGCCATCATCAAAGACGGAAGTATCTACCATACTTCGGTAATTCCGGTAGCCGGTCATCAAATGACCACAGATTTGGTCGCCGGACTGGGACTATCCTATGAACTGGCTGAAGAGATGAAAAAGAAATACGGGACTCTGGTGCCATCCGGTGAGGCTGAAGATCCTGACAGGATGATCAACGACAACGGACATAGCGTTTCATTCCAGAGCCTTTGTGAGATTTTGCAGGCAAGGGTAGAGGAACTTATCCGCCTGATTGTACTGGATTTGCCTTCCGAGGGTATCAGGTCGTTGATTCCTTCAGGGATCGTGATTACCGGTGGATGTGCCAATCTGCCCGGTATTGCAGAAACCGCGGAAAGAATCACAAAGCTGCCGGTTAGAATCGGTACTCCGACAACTCTTAACGGCGTATCCGTGGATGAGCTGAGCAATCCTGCTTATGCTACCAGCATCGGGTTAATCCTCTGGAGCATGAAGAATAAGGGAACATCTTACTGGTTTAGCAAACCCCGCGGATTCCGGGGATTTATCGCCCAGATACTGAGATTTTTCCGGTAAATCGAAAATATCCAGAATAAACCGGTACATTGCGGATTACGAACGAGACCATTCGTAATCTGAAGAATGGTTTGCTGGCTGATAAAATCTCACTGTAAAGCTTTGCATGCACGCTCGCTTTGAACGTGCATGCAAGTTTTATTTCAGGAAGATGTAGAGAAGAATCAGGATTAAGATAACTATTCCGGTCACAATGCCGATCCGGCTGAGTTCATTCAGGACATTTACACGAGGATTCATTGCCTGCGCTGCGGCTTGACGTAGAGGTTGAGTACTTTTTATCTGTGAAGAATTTATCTGTGAAGAATTTACAGGCTGAGCAGTCGCTAAAGCTTCTTGAACAGGTGGATTGACTGCCATTTTACCCGGATTGATATTGCGACGGCGATTACGTTTTTGTTTGGGTGCCATAAAAGTCCTCCTTATTTCGCTCTGGGATGGGATTTCTCATAAGTTCGCCTGACATGCTCGGAAGTGAGATGGGTATAAACCTGAGTGGTGGATATATTGGCATGTCCAAGTAGTTCCTGAACCATCCGCAGGTCAGCACCGCCGTTTAACATATGAGTTGCAAAGCTGTGTCTTAAAGTATGCGGTGTCACCTCCGTTTCTATTTTGGCAGCTCTAGCATAGCCTTTCAGTATCTGCCAGAGACCCTGGCGGGTTAATCTTTCCCCACGAACGTTCAGGAATAAAGCTTTTTCATCCGATTTGTTTTGCAAAAGATGCGGACGGGCTTCGGTCAAATAGGTCTGGATTGATTGAGCCGCCCTGGGATAAATCGGTATCATCCGTTCCTTGTGTCCTTTACCAAAACAGCGTACGAAGCCTCCGGAGAGATCTACATCCCCAACATTCAGGGAGACCAGTTCACTAACTCTCATCCCGCTGGCATAAAGCAATTCCAGCATAGCCCGATCTCTCTTCGCTTCTGGAGTAGAGTATTTAGCTGGCTCATCCAGTAGCCGGCGGGCCTGTTCAACGGAAATCGGTTTCGGTAATGCCCTGCCTACCCTCAAAGATGCAATGTTCTCGGTGGGATTTTGCTGAATCACGTGCTCCTCGGTTAAGAATTTAAAAAAGGATTTTGCGGCGGCAATTTTCCGGGCGAGCGTGGTAGAAGCATACTTTTTTTCTTTTAAGTTCAGCATGTAACTCAATACATCCTGTCGGTTGAAATTTTCCCAGGATGGAATTATTCCGCGTTTGCTAGCTTCTGCTTCTGCGAAACTCATTAATTGATAGAGATCATTCCGGTAGGCTTCCTCGGTATTTTTTGAAAACCCCTTTTCTGCTACCAGGTATTTAAGAAAATTTTCAATATACTGTTTCATATGCCTCCACCCAGACTTAGAATCAATTCATTTTAACATAACTTAAAATAAAAATCAGCTTCAATAGAGTTATAATTTAAGTTATGGGGAGTTTTAAGTTAATTAGTGATCAGGGAGTTTATTATTGATCAACGAGCGGGGACGCACAACATGGATGCCTGTGGCAGGTGGTATTTTAAGCCTGATTGCAGGACTGCTGAGTTCTATTGGATGCATCCTGGTGATCCTGATATTAAGTCTTATCTTCGCAACGCCAGACCTGTTTGGATACGGATCAGGGAGCGGAAATTTCCCTGTATTTGTCTTTTGGGTGGCTTTTCTTCCTTATCTGGCAATCAGCATAATGGCGATCTTTGGAGGAATTTACTCCCTCAAGCGGCAGCGCTGGGATCTGGCGCTGGCGGGTGCGATCTGCGCAATACTCACCATCTGGGCATGGGCAATCGGAGTCGCAGCAGTGGTCTTTGTGGCTTTAGCCAGGAACGAGTTTGACGCCTCTCCGCGGAGTTAAATCCAGGAAACTCATTAATCACCGGTTTCATTTCATGCTGTTATCTCACCATTCTAAAAGCCTGAGTATTCAACACATTTCTAAGCGTAATGCGCGGTATTATGCTAAAATATTTTGAGACTATATGACGAGTAATCTGATCAGAGAACTTCTAAGACAATTGCCTGAGTCGCCCGGGTGCTATTTAATGCGGGATTCTCGTGGAAATATCCTGTATGTTGGCAAATCCAGAAATCTCAAGAACCGGGTGCGTTCTTATTTTACTTCACCTGGCAGACTTACGCCTAAAATGAGGTTGATGGTGAACCAGGTGAATGATTTTGAATATTACGTCGTTTCTTCCGAGCAGGAAGCTTTGATACTGGAAAACAACCTGATTAAAAGATACTGGCCTCCATACAATGTTCTGCTGAAAGATGACAAGACGTTTCCCTATCTAAAAATTGATTTTACCGAGGAATGGCCACGAATTCATATCACCCGGCGACTGGAAGATGATGGCAGTCATTATTTTGGACCGTTTGCGGATGTCAACTCACTGCGGAGGACGCTGGATGTTTTAAAAAGGATTTTCCCTTTGAGAACCTGCACTCAGCCGATAGTGGTAAAGAACAACATCCGACCGTGTCTAAAGTATGATATGGGTTATTGTCTGGCACCCTGCGCAGGTAAGACAACCCGTGCAGAGTATGACAGGGTTCTGGTTAGGTTGATTCAATTCATGGAAGGAAAACATGGACCTGTAATAAGGGAATTAAAAAAGAAAATGGAAGAGGCTTCGGCACGTATGGACTATGAACTGGCAGCCAGATTCAGGGATCAGCTCATGGCGGTGAACAGTGTGATTGAGGGGCAGAAGATCGCCATGAAGGTCAGAGGTGAACAGGATGTGATTGCATTTGCGGCAGAAAACAACCAGGCCTGCGTTCAGGTTTTCATGATCCGGCACAGCAAGCTTATCGGCAGAGAGAGTTTCACCTTAAAAGGAACCAGTCATGAGGAGCCGGTGCAAATCATGACAAGCTTCGTACAGCAGTTTTACTCCTCTTGTCCTTATATTCCTGGCAAGCTTTTATTGCAGCATCCTGTTGAAGATGTAGAGGTGGTGGAAAACTGGTTGTCGGTTAAAAAGGGCAGCAGGGTAAAAATAGAGGTACCAAAGCGTGGACAGAAAAAGCAACTGGTGGATATAGTTGCCGAAAATGCCCGGCAATCATTACAACAGCTCAAGATAAAGCAGCTTTCCTCAGGGGCGTCTATCAGGGAAGCTCTGGACGAAATTAAGCAGGTCTTAAGACTTCCTGGAGTGCCTGAGCGAATTGAAGGTTATGACATATCCAATATTCAGGGACAGGATGCAGTTGGAAGCATGGTGGTATTTGAAGATGGTAAGCCTAAACCATCCCATTACCGGCGTTTTAAAATCAGGACGGTCGAAGGAGCCAATGATTACGCAATGCTTCAGGAAATGCTCAGACGCAGGTTCAGACGAGCGTTATCTCCTGATTCAGAAAACTCAGGTGCATGGACCAGATTGCCTGATCTGATGCTAATTGACGGAGGCAAAGGGCAGATTAATGCCGTATTATCGGTCATGGAAGAACTGGAGATAAAATCCGTTCCTGTGATTGGACTGGCTAAAGAGAACGAGGAGATATTCCTGCCTTCTGAAACGAATCCGCTGAAATTACCAGATTCATCACCGGCTTTAAAGCTTCTCCAGAGATTGAGAGACGAGGCTCACCGGTTTGCCATCTCCTATTTCCAGAAAGTACACAAAAAACGTACCTTTTCGTCAATCCTGGATGAAGTCTCCGGAATAGGCCCGAAAAGAAAGAAGGCACTTATCCAGCACTTTGGTACCATCAAATCGATCCGCGAGGCACCTGTTGAAGAACTGACGAAAGTGGCGGGGATTTCTCATTCGCTGGCGCAAAGAATTAAAGATAGTCTCTGAACAACAGCAGGATATTTTCTTATTTCATGACGAGAATTTGCTTCAACGCGATTGCATTGTCAATCGCAAATCCACCGGCATCATTATTAAAATAAATAAAGAATTCGTGTAAATCAGCAGATAATTTTGAAATTTCTCTTGCCCAGTTTTGGAGTTCGGAGTCTGAATAACTGCTGGAATATAATCTGGTATGTCCGTGGAACCTCAGGTAGGCGAAATCTGTTGTGGCAATCAACGGACTGGTGAATCCAGGCATATCAAAAATGCAGAAACCGGTATTAAATTTTCTCATCAGATCAAATACGGGATCTGCCAGCCATGACCGGTCACGGAATTCGATTACATGCCGACAGCTTTTGTCCAGCATCTCTAAAAAGGCTGACAGCCTGGCATCATCCCTCTTTAATCCGCCGGGTAGCTGGTAAAGAAACGGTCCTAAATTTGTTTTCAGAAGTTTTGCCCTCTCAAAGAGTGTTGCCAGTGCCTGTCCGCAATCCTCCAGTCGTTTGATATGGGTGATAAACCGGCTGACTTTTACCGAGAAACGGAATTCTGGGGGAACAGCGTTGTGCCAGCCAGTAAAGGTACTCTCAGGTGGCAGGCGGTAAAAACTGGCATTGATTTCAACCGTATTGAAAGTCCGGGCATAGTAGGGCAGCCATTCCCGGGTTGAGGATTTCTCAGGGTAAAATTTACCTGTCCAGTGTCTATAGTGCCAGCCTGAAGTACCGATATAGTATTTCGCAGACATCCCGATTTCTCTGGATAAACAATCCGTGATCGGTTAAAAAGATAAAGGCTGGCAGGATTATATTTCTGCCAGCCCGATATTCAGGTCGAGCGGATTTCTTCCCGCATAAATTTGATGTAAGCAATAGCAAAGCAAATGGTGGTGAGTAAAATGGTGATGATAATTTGAGGCCAGACTATCAATAGGCTTTGTCCGACTGACAAAGGAGTATTCAGCAGGTAATCGGCAGCATCTGACTGGGATAAAAGCAGTATCTGAGACATGGTTCTGGCTTGCGGGAGCAAAACGATTGCCATGGATTCGTTAAAAAGCTGGATCGGAGAAATCCGGGAAATATTAATCAGGGTCTGCATGCTGCTGAAGAAAGCCTGTTCAGTTTCCACAGAAAGAGAATTGGCGATTAATTGCTGGAAGAGAGGGAAGAAGATAGCGAAAAACAACCAGATCGCCAGCGAAAGCATGGCAGAAGCAACAACTCTTTTGAAGAGGGTGGAGAACAGGATCGCCAGCCCGAGCCAGAATGAGCCATAAATAATGGAGATAACCAGGAAGAAAAAGAGTCTCCAGATTTCTTCAATCGTGGGTACAATTCCGATAATGCGGATGCCCATGCCGATCGAGATCAGCACAATCGAGGTCATCACAACTGTGATTGTGACTACCCCTGCCAGGAATTTAGCGTTGATCACGGAATCGCGATAAACCGGCTGGGAAACCAACCGACTCAGGGTCCCGTTATTTTTTTCGCTGTTGATGGCATCCAGTCCCAGGGCTATTCCCATGAGGGGTAGCACCACGGCAACGAGTTCCAGAAATGAATTTGGCAGGAGGGGAATCGGGTTATCCAGGATAGAAGCGGTGTACATCGGTAGGAAGAAGAAATAGTTTACCGAAGTCACCATGTCTTTCACACCCAGAGCACCATGCCAGATAAAATAGATGCTCGGGACAAACATTAAGAGAAAAATGGTGATGAAGCGCCAGCTATTAAAGTGGTCTTCAATCTCCTTCCGAAATATCGTCATTAAAGCTACCATATCAAGCCTCTTTAAAATACTTAAGATAAATATCTTCCAGTGCCAGCGTACGCAGTTTCATCTGGGTAACCAGTCCGCCTTTTTCCTGAATGACACGCGAAATCTGGCGCCGCAGGTCTTCATTACAGGTGATGTTAAGCACATCGCCTGAGCGCTCCACTTTGATAACTCCGCTGGTAGCCCTGATCGCAGAAATGATTTCGTCGGTCACTTCGGCGAGCTGAACATCTATCATGATACTGCCACCGCCTGCTTTCCGGCTCAACTGTGAAAGCGCGCCTTCTACCACCAGTTTGCCCTTCGACATGATTCCGACATGGGTGCAAATGCGTTCAACCTGGTTTAACTGGTGAGAGGACATGACGATGGTCATATTATTTTCATGCGCAATTTGCTTGATCAGATCGAGCATCTGGTTGATGCCGGCAGGATCAATACCCGAAGTTGGCTCGTCTAGAAAAGCCACTTTGGGTTTTTTAACCAGAATGTCGGCAATTGCCAGGCGCTGTTTCATGCCTTTAGAAAAGGTGCCCACTTTGTCATATGCCCGGTCTTTCAGACCGACCTTTTCAAGCGCCAGATTCACTGCCTCGGTAGCCTGGTTATCCGGCATGCCGTTCAGCCTGGCGGTGTACATCAGGTTATAATGTGCCGAAAGATCCTCATAAAAACCGACGTTTTCTGGTATATAGCCGGCAATGCGTTTTACTTTCAAGGGCTCCCGGGTTGAATTAAAACCGGCGATAAAGGCCGAGCCGGAGGTCGGTTCGGTTAGACCGATGAGCATCAGTATGGTAGTGGTTTTTCCTGCACCGTTTGGTCCCAGGAAGCCAAAGATTTGACCTTCCTCGATCTTCAGATCGAGATTATCTACTACCTTATTTTTATCATAGATTTTGGTCAATTTGTGAGCTTCGATTATTGGTGCCATATCAAATTACCGCCTGCCCAATCTCATAAACAGAACCATTATACCGGCAATAACAACCACCACGATCCCTATTCCGACCCAGCCCCAGATACTGGGAGTCAGTACGGTTACCCTGACTGTCATACTGGAACTTGTATTTCCTGTGCTGGCTTTCAATACCAGGTTATAGTCGCCCGCAATCGTCTTATCGGCGGGAGGATTGATTGTAACGTCAACCTTCTGTGTTTGCCCTGCTGCCAGCGAATCAATCTTTTCCGGGTTGAATTTTACTATCCAGCCGGTTGGTCCGGTGGAGTCAAGCTTGATATTTTCCAGTGTAGAAGATCCATCATTAACTACTTTGAAAGAGAAAATATTATTTTTACCGGCGATTGCCTGCATGCTCAGTAAGCCGGAATCCACAGCGGTGTACATTGAATATTTAGCTTTGACAATAGCTGTCAGAGTTATATCGTCGGTAAATTCTCCTGCGGTGGCTTTCAGTGTTACCTGATATGAACCCGGGTCAGGAAGTGAACCGGCAACATTTGTCATGCTTATATTTACCGTTTTGGTATCTGGACCGAAAGAATCTGCCGGTCCCATATCAATGGCACTGACCTGCTTACCGAGGTAGGATACGGTGGAAATCCATCCCTGAGGGCCGGTGAGCGAAAGATTAACGGTTCGGCGATCCTTGCCATTGTACTTCACTTTTACATCAAAGCTAAAGGTGGCCCCTGAGTTATCTGAGTAAGAAGGAATGTCTGTCTCCAGAGACAGGGGTGGAGTGGTTTGAGTGGGGGTTGGAGTGGGAGTTTCATTCTGGGCCAGTGCGGCAACCGGCAGCATGAGCAGTACGCCAATTACTGCCAGCAGCGTGATGGCTGATGGTAAAATGTGGAGAATTCGGGATTTAAGCATAATGCAACGCCTCCATGATTTGTATTGCTGTAATTTTATTCTGTAATTATTAAGAAATTATTAAGTTCACCCTTCAAAACAGTCTTGTAACCACAATGGCTAACCTGTAAGATATTATCATCTGGAAATTAAGTTGTCATGTTAAGGCCAGCCGAGCAGTTGATGCTGCTTTATCAGGATTATTTTACACACATACACATAGGATTTCAAATGCACAGAGTTTGCGTCGGCACAGATATTATCGAAATACAGCGTATCAGGGAAGCGGTCGAACGCTGGGGCGACCGTTTCCTCAATCGTGTATATACCACATCTGAATTAACTTTGTTTGGGGGTCGGATTGCGTCTCTGGCTGCCAGGTTCGCCGGGAAAGAAGCTGTAATCAAAGCTCTCGGCGGCGGGGAGGTTGGTATCGGCTGGAAAGATGTGGAAATACTTTCGGAGCCGGATGGCAAGCCTGTAGTAAGTTTATCCGGAACCGCTGGTGAGAGAGCGAAACAGATGGGTTTGCAAAATCTCGCCATAAGTCTTTCCCATTCCAGAGAAAATGCAATTGCTATTGTAATTGGAATCCGGGAAGATTAATATTATATCAGCAATGGGAACATGTGCATTCAAATCTCAAGGTCATATTTTTCAACAGGCTGGAGTAACGAGTCTTCATGAAAGGTACAGCACTTCTTTTAAACCTCCTTCGCACCAGAACGCTGACATTTCTCGAAAAGGGAAAAACATGTTGTCCTGATTCCATGCGGTGTTCAGAATTTTGAGAGAACAGTTAAATCCTGGTTAAAATCTTAAAACAGAATCCTGTTTAGCTTGACATAAAGTTAGATTCAACCTAAAATATTTGAGGCAAAAATAAGTAAAAATAAATTGAAATAATAGCCAGGCTAATGTCTGGTCAAGGAGAACTCAAATGTCGGGTCACAATAAGTGGTCAAAGATTAAAAGACAAAAGGGCGTTGAAGATGCCAAGAAAGGTCAGCTCTATACCAAGCTGACCAGAGAGATTATTCTTGCTTCTAGAGAAGGTGGTGGAGATCCCGAGACCAACTTTAAGTTACGGCTGGCGATTCAAAAAGCCCGTGAAGCCAGCATGCCCATGGAAAATGTTCAGCGTGCTATCAAAAGGGGCACAGGTGAACTTGAAGGTGCCGTTCTCGAAGAACTAATGCTGGAGGGATATGGTCCCAGCGGTACTGCTATTCTGGTGCAAACATTGAGTGACAATAGAAACCGGACGGTCCAGGAGGTCCGCAACGTTTTTACCCGTCATGGTGGCAGCATGGGATCCCCCGGAAGCGTGGCCTGGCTTTTTGATTCGAAAGGTGTCATTTCAATAGATGCCAACGGACTGGATGTAGATGAGGTGACTTTGCAGGCGATTGATGCCGGTGCAGAGGATGTTAAGGTCGAGGACAGTACCATCGAAGTTTATACTAAACCTAACGAGCTGGAAATGGTTAAGAAAGCGCTTGAGCAGAAAAAGATCCCCACTTCATCTGCTGAATTAGCCATGATTCCCAAGACTATGGTAGAAGTAGATGAGAAAGCTGCGATCCAGACTTTGAAATTGCTGGAGAAACTCGAAGAACTGGATGATGTGCAAAAAGTCTACAGTAATGTGGATTTCTCCGATGAAGTGATTGAGAAATTCCGATCCGGAGTGGTTGTATAAATCGCATGATTATTCTGGGCATTGATCCTGGTACCTTAATTATGGGATACGGGATTATTGAAAGCCGGGAGGAGAAAGTAATTCCCGTTAAATACGGCACAATCAAGACAGCAGGACGCTCTCCAACAGGAGAGCGTTTAAGCTATCTTTACAACCAGCTTGTACGGATTATCTCTGAATTTAACCCGGACGCGGTGGCAATCGAAGAACCATTTGTGGCAAAAAATGCCAGATCCGCTCTTGCAATTGGTAAAGCGCAGGCAGTAGCTATTCTGGCAGCTGCCAACCTGCATAAACCGTGTTATGAATATTCCCCAGCTGAAATAAAACAGCGGGTAACCAATTACGGGGCAAGTTCTAAGGATCAAATACAGCAAATGGTGATGCTGTTACTGGGACTCAATGAGGTGCCTGCTCCCAGTGATGCTGCAGATGCACTGGCTGTGGCTCTTTGCCATGTGCAGTCAGTGCATTTACACCAGTTATTGAATGGACAGGTGGAGAAATGATTGCTGGTCTGAAAGGCACAATCGAAGCCGTCGGCAGCAACTGGGTAATATTGGACGTGGGAGGAATTAGCTTCCAGGTTTTTCTGCCGACTTCAACATTGAGCGCAATCGGTGTCATCGGAAAAGAAGTCAAGCTCAATACCTTCCTTCAGGTTAGAGAGGACGGTATGGCGCTTTATGGTTTCGGGTCAGCCCGTGAACTGGCTCTGTTCCAATCTTTAATCTCGGTGTCCGGCATCGGTCCCAAACTGGGGCTGGCACTCCTCTCCTCAATGGATGCTGAACAGCTTGCAGCCGCCATCGCCAGAGGGGATGAAGATTTGCTGACTTCGGTTCCGGGCATCGGCAAAAAGACTGCCAGTCGTATTGTCCTTGAACTGAAAGATAAAATCGGCAAAGAATGGATGATTACCAGGGAACTTGAAGCAGTGCAGGGAAACGGTGATGTGCTGGCAGCCCTGACTTCACTGGGTTATTCTGTAGCCGAGGCTACACGTGCAGTTGCTTCATTACCCGCGTCGGGGGAACTTGATCTGGAAGAGAAAGTTAAACTCGCGTTGAAATATTTTGGAGAAAAATAGGTCAGGCAAATCTTTCTTCTTTCCAGGGATCACCGTGATTATGGTATCCTGCAGATTCCCAGAAACCAGGCTTATCTACTATAGAAAATTCAACCCCGGTAACCCATTTGGCACTCTTCCAGAAATACAATCTGGGCACCACCAACCGCACCGGTCCTCCGTGTTCTGCTGATAACGGCTGATTATCATGTTTAATCGCAAACAGCACATCAGATTCGAAGAAATCAACCAGATTCAAATTAGTGGTGAAGTTGTTTGCTCCGTGGACGATGACAAATTTTGCAGAAGGGGAAATCTTGACCAGTTTTTTCAATTCAGAAGTACTTACGCCCTCCCAGAGATTGTTTAGCTTTGACCAGGTTGTCACGCAGTGAATATCTGAAAAAACTTTTATTCTGGGCAGGTTCAAAAAATCCGACCAGGTCAATGTTCTGGGAGTATTGACTGCTCCACTGATTTTTAATGTCCAGGAATCATTATCTATCACCGGGACATCTCCGTGGTGCAGGACAGGCCATTTTTCTGTGAGATGCTGGCCGGGAGGAATCCTTTGCTTTCTAAAGGTATCAGGACTGTAAACTATTTCCTGGGAATCCATTTTAGCCTCCGCAAGTAAATTAGTGGGGTAAGAACCTGCTTTTATTATATAAAATTGCCGCCCAAAAGAAATCTTCTTTGCCATATGGACTGACAGCGGTATTCAGTTAAAATCAAACTTATAATGTAATAAAAGCCACCAAGAGATTTATGGAGGAATGCTATGCCAAAGACTTTGTATTTTCTCACCGGTTTTTTACTGATTATTACCAGCATATTTGCGGGCTGCCGGAACTCAAATGATCAGGGTGTTATAAAGGCTTCTATCGGTAAAGAGTTTAATCTCCCTCTGGGGAAAATTGCCTTGCTAAGTAGCGAGAATCTCAAAATCATTTTCGAAGATGTCCTGGGAGATAGTCGCTGTCCAAAAGGGGTGGTCTGCATCCAGGCAGGTGAGGTAACCTGCAAGTTAAGTATTGTTGATACTGATGAAACTGGTTCTTCACCCGAAATTTTAATCCTGAAAGCAATGGGGCTGGTTAATGGATATTCGCAGGTAAAATGGTCACATAAAAATATAAGTTACATAATCAATTTCAATGTTGAGCCTTATCCAGAAGCCGGTAGTCAGATAAATAAAAATGATTATTTGCTTGTATTAAAAATCGAACGGTGATACTTTAATACCTTACTCGGAGTACTCAACATAATCAATCCATGTTATACTATTTCATTAGTTATTATGGTAAGATAACAAAAAGGTTCAGCCGATCCATGTTAAAATAAAAAGAGGAATCCGAGTATTTATTGGTGAGGGAAGAAAATATGCGTGGTTCCATTACAATAGGCAGAATAGCCGGTATAGAAATAGGGGTGCATTACACCTGGTTAATTGCTTTTTTCCTGATTAGCTGGTCTTTGGCCCGCGGGTTGTTTCCCCAGCTTTTCCCGGGCTGGAGCCTTTCGACATACTGGTTGGTCGGAATAGGTGCGGCTTTACTGCTTTTTGTCTCGGTATTGATTCACGAGTTGTGCCATTCGCTGGTAGCGAAGAGCCGGGGAATGAAGGTGCACAGTATTGTCCTTTTTATTTTTGGAGGAGTAAGCAATCTGGAGGGTGAACCGGAGAGGGCCTGGGTTGAGTTTATCATGTCGATTGCCGGACCGGCTTCGAGCCTGGTTATTGGCGGCATTTTTTACGGAATCGCCTTTGGGCTGGCTTCAGTTGGTGATACCACTTCACCCCTCTTTGCAGTAATGTATTATCTGGCTTACATCAATATCTTGCTGGCTATTTTCAATATATTGCCCGGGTTTCCTCTGGATGGAGGCAGGGTCTTACGCTCGATTATCTGGGGGGCTACCAAAAATCTGCAGCTCGCTACTGGCATTGCTGGAAATGTTGGGAGGATCTTCGGCTGGTCATTGATTGCTGTCGGAGTACTTTTGATTTTTGGAATTAACGTATGGATTTTCCAGGCGAGCATAATCAACGGGATTTGGTTTGTCTTTATTGGCTGGTTTTTAACCAGCGCTGCCGATAATGCAATGCGTGAGATAAGCCTGCGGCAGGCTCTAACCGGAGTAAAGGTCAAGGATGTGATGGATCGTAGTCCGGAATGTGTTAGCCCTGCAACACCGGTAGAGCAGGTTGTGCATGAGAGTTTTATCCAGCGCGGCAGACGGGCATTGCCGGTCTGTAACGAGTCAGGCTTGCTGGGAATAGTAACACTTGCCGATGTCAAAAGATTACCTCATGAGAGGTGGGCTAATACTCCGGTTCAGGAAATCATGACCCGCTCTCCGTTACTCTCAGTAAATCAGGATGATGATTTAAATTCAGCTCTTAAGATTCTGGCTGAAAACGGCTTAAATCAGATTCCTGTAATGGCAGATGGACACTTGGTAGGATTACTCAGCCGGGCTGATGTGATCAGGTACCTTCAAACTCGCCAGGAACTGGGCCTGGGACAGGGGAAAAGCGGAAAATCTCAGGTTTAAGCGAACAGGATTTATGCTGACCGGGTCAGAAAAGACTAAACAGCTACGAAATTCAGTTTGTGCCGGTCGGGTTTTTCCCGGATATGAAATATTATGATGTGATCGTAATCGGCTCAGGTTCAGGTATGAATGTGGTGGGGGCCGCGCTGCAAAGTGGCTTCAAAGTTGCTTTGGTAGATAGTGGGTTTCCGGGTGGTACCTGTCTGAATGTGGGATGCATTCCTTCAAAGATGCTAATAGCCAGTGCGGACCGGATCATGGAGATCTCCGAAGCTGGGAAACTGGGTATTCACAGTGAAATTAGCAATATTGACTTTCCGGCGATTATGGAAAGAATGAGGAAGTCTATTTCAGAAGATAGACAAACGATTCTGCAGTCTTTGCGATCAACTGAAAAGCTTGACTATTATCCGGTAAAAACCCGCTTTGTGGATGATTATACACTGGAGGCAGGTAACGAACGCATTAAAGCCCCCAGAATATATATAGCTACCGGTAGCCAGAACAGTATCCCGGCAATTAAAGGATTGGAAGAAACCGGTTATCTGACCAATGAAACTGTCCTCGATTTAAAGGTAAAACCAGCAAGTCTCCTGATCATCGGCGGAGGTTATGTCGGTGTCGAGTACGCCCATTTCTTTTCAGCGGTGGGGACTCGCGTAGTGCTGGTGGAATACGATGAGCGTCTTTTACAGAATGAAGAACCCGAAATAGCGGGCCTTTTACTGCATAAATTGAGCGAGAGAATCGAGATTCACTTAAGCACGGAAATCCAGAAAATCGAAAGGACTAGCACTGGTTTGCAGGTATGCTTAAAAAACCGTTTAGATGGGATAGAGGAAAAGCGAGAAGTAGAGAGGGTGATGGTGGCAGCCGGGCGCAGACCAAATACCGATTACCTGGCTTTGGAGAAAACGGGAGTTGAAGTTGACAGGCGCGGATATATTCGAGTGGACGAATACCTTGAGACCACCCGGAAAAACATCTATGCATTTGGCGATGTGATCGGTAAATACATGTTTACCCATGTAGCAAACAGGGAAGCCCAGCTGGCCTGGCATAATTCCATGCATGCTGAACCAAAAGTAATGGATTACAGCGTTGTGCCTCATGCTGTATTTACCTATCCGCAAATTGCTGCGGTTGGGCTTACAGAAGACGCAGCTATAAAAAAGCACAGAATATTGGTTGGAACAGCCAGGTATTCGGATGTAGCCATGGGTATAGCCAGGGCTGAGAATGATGGATTTGCCAAGGTCATTGTTGAGGAAGATACAGGAAAGATTTTAGGATTCCACATTATCGGCCCCGAGGCTTCTACACTCATCCAGGAAGTTATTGATGTCATGGCTGCAGGAGGAGATCTCCAGTTAATCCAGCGAAGCATGCACATTCATCCTGCTTTACCAGAAATCGTTTTAAGAGCTTTTTCCGACCTGAAGAAACCTTCCTTCCCCCAGATCAGATCAGGGCGATTAAAATCCCTCTCTGTTTGAGTGCCTGGCCGATACCATCATTTTTTAATGCCTCATAATTCAGCAGAAAGACAACATCTTGAACCATGCGGATCCTTCCAAAGGTTAAATTAAAGTTTATAGTTTAATTATCATAAACTATAATGTTATATCTCTTGACACAGTATATATCAAGAGATATAATAATTTAGTGATAGTAATTGAATAACTCTGCAGGAATTAAAGGAGAGCGCGCTATGGCAGTTCAGGGATTGTATATAATTGAAGTAGCATCGATGTTAACCGGGATGCATCCTCAAACTCTCCGCAAATATGAGAGGGCTGGCCTGATCAAGCCTCAAAGAAACAGCTCCAGAAGGATGTATTCAGATGAAGATATCGGAAGATTGAAATATATCAGATTTCTCTCAGAAGAGCTTGGTCTTAACCTGGCGGGTATCAAGCTGGTACTTGAATTACGTGAATTTTTAGATGATCTGAAAAAGGAGATAGAATTTTTAAATCTTGACAGGTCCGTCAGGGAGCGGCTGGATGCCCTGTTAAACAATATGTTGAAATCAATTACTGAAGAAAAACCCGGATAAAAAGGCCCGCGGTATTTCGATGCAGGAAGTTTTACATGGTAGCGAGAAATTATCCGAATCAAGGCGGTGGAGGTACGTGAAATGAATATGAATAAATTTACTGAAAAAGCTCAGGAAGCACTTCTGGCAGCACAAAGCCTGGCTCAGGAGAAGAATCACAACCAGATAGAGGTTGAGCATCTTTTATATACACTGGTGAATCAAAGAGATGGTATTGTGCCCCAGATCCTGAACAAAATGGGGGTTGATCCTGGTATTATCGGGCGCCAGGTAGAGATGGAACTGGATAAATTGCCCAGAGCTTATAGCATCAACCAGGTTTATGTTTCCCAGCGTCTGAGCCAGATACTTGATGCCGCGGAAAAAGAAACTACCAGGTTTAAAGATGAATATATAAGCACTGAACATCTTCTGCTGGCTATTATCAACCGGGATTCCGGAATAGCCGGTCGTATTTTGAAGGGATACAATATCACTTCTGACCGGGTACTGCAGGTGCTCGCAAGCGTGCGTGGTTCTCAAAGGGTCACCGACCCGAATCCCGAAGGAAAATATCAGGCACTGGAGAAATACGGCAGAGATTTAACCGAGATGGCACGGCGCGGTAAGCTCGATCCGGTAATCGGTCGCGATGAAGAAATCCGCCGGGTAATCCAGATTTTGTCCCGGAGAACGAAAAACAACCCGGTCTTGATCGGGGAGCCCGGTGTAGGAAAAACTGCGGTGGTAGAAGGGCTGGCACAACGGATTGTCCGGGGAGATGTTCCAGAAGGATTGAAAAACAAGCGCATCATTGCTCTGGACATGGGTTCTCTGGTAGCTGGGTCCAAATACCGCGGTGAATTTGAGGAAAGATTGAAGGCAGTCCTGAAAGAAATCCAGGAATCACAGGGAGAAATAGTCCTGTTCATTGATGAATTGCATACGGTTGTGGGTGCCGGCGCGGCAGAAGGAGCCATGGATGCTTCCAACCTGTTGAAACCAATGCTTGCCAGGGGCGAACTGCACTGTATCGGCGCCACGACGCTGGACGAATACCGCAAGCATATTGAGAAAGATGCTGCCCTCGAGAGGAGATTCCAGCCTGTCATGATCGGAGAACCATCTGTCGAGGACACCATCTCTATTCTGCGAGGGCTCAAGGAACGCTATGAGGTTCATCATGGTGTGCGGATCAAGGATGCTGCCCTTGTTGCTGCTGCCGTCCTTTCCAGCCGGTACATCAGCGATAGATTCCTGCCCGATAAGGCAATTGATCTGGTTGATGAAGCGGCAGCCAAATTACGAACCGAAATAGACAGCGTTCCGGCTGAGCTGGATGAAGTTGAACGCCGGATACGCCAACTTGAAATTGAACGGGAAGCTCTGAAAAAAGAAACCGATGAAGGCTCCAAGGAGCGGCTAAAAGGTATTGAAAAAGAACTGGCAAATCTGAAAGAAAAAGCCAGCCGGCTCAAAGTGCAGTGGCAAAGGGAAAAAGAGACAATTCAGAAGCTACAGCAGCTCAAGGAAAGGATCGAGCAGGTCAGGCAGGATATCGAAAAAGCCGAGCGGTCGGGAGATTTCGAAAAAGCTGCCCAGTTAAAATACGATACGCTGGTCAGGTTGGAGAGAGAAAAAAAGGAATTTGAGATTGCTTTATCCGCTCAAAAAGGGCAGCAACTGGTTAAAGAAGAGGTTGACGAAGAAGATATCGCAGAAGTGGTAAGTCGCTGGACGGGGATCCCGGTGAGCAGATTGATGGAAGGAGAGATCCAGAAATTACTTAATATGGAGGAGCGCCTGCACATGCGTGTGGTAGGGCAGGATGACGCTATCCGTGCCGTTTCCAATGCCATCCGTCGTGCACGTGCCGGTTTGCAGGATCCTAACCGTCCGCTAGGCAGTTTCATCTTTCTCGGTCCGACCGGTGTTGGCAAAACTGAACTGGCAAGAGCTCTGGCGGAGTTCCTTTTTGATGATGAGCGGGCAATGGTACGTCTGGATATGTCGGAATACATGGAAAAGCATACTGTTTCCCGGTTGATCGGTGCTCCTCCCGGTTATGTTGGCTACGAAGAAGGCGGACAGCTCACCGAAGCCGTGAGAAGAAAACCATACACAGTGGTGCTCCTTGATGAAATTGAGAAGGCTCATCCAGATGTATTTAATATTCTTTTGCAAATACTTGATGACGGCAGGCTGACTGATGGGCATGGCAGGACCGTGGATTTTAAAAATACCGTTCTGATCATGACCAGCAATCTGGGAAGCCAGTGGATCGCTGAGCTTGGCCCGGGACAGGAAAGCGAATTAAGAGCAAGGGTGATGGAAGCTTTAAAGGCTCATTTCCGTCCTGAATTTTTGAATCGTATTGATGAAATAATTATCTTCCATCCACTGGAGAAGGAACACATCAAGCGCATAGTAGATCTCCAATTTGCCAATTTGAAGAAGAGACTGGCCGAACGCAGGATAGATGTCGAACTGACAGACGCTGCCAGAGAATTGCTGGTAAGGGAAGGGTATGATCCTTCTTATGGTGCTCGTCCTTTGAAGCGTACCATCCAGCGTCTGGTACTCGATCCTCTGGCAGTTAAAGTGCTGGAGGGTGAATTCAAAGAGGGTGACACGGTGATTGTAGACGCAGAGAATGGCCGGATCACCTTCTCCAGGAAAACCGTTGCTGCAACGGTTTGAGTCTCCAGGAGACATATCTGTGTCTGACAGAAATTGATAAAGGAGGGGGTTCCAGATGATAGAGTTTCACAGCGACTGGATAACGGATATAGAATTCGTGCAGCGGGATGTCAACCAGTTATTGAACTATTTTGCCGGCTCAAAACCTCCTTCCATCCGTTTTTCTCCGGTAAACTGGGAGCCTGCCATAGATATTTATGAAACCGAACGCGAGGTAGTGATAACTGTGGAACTGGCGGGGGTAAAAGAAAAAGATATTCAGATTGTGGCTGACAGGAATACTTTTTCAATCCGTGGTGAACGCCGTAAGAAGGCAATTGCAGGTAGTGGGGCTGCTTATTACCAGATGGAGATTCCCAATGGGGTTTTTGCCCGGACGGTAACCCTGCCTGTGGCGGTTGATCCCGGCAGTGCCCGGGCTACCTATTCAGATGGACTGCTGGAGGTGGTTCTACCCAAAATGCAAAAACAGCAGGTTATCAGGGTCGAAATTAAACCATCCTGAATTGGCAGGTGAGAAGGAGGATTGGCATGGAAATTGATACCAGAACCGATAGAAGCGAAGTTGAAATTACAATCCCGGCTGAGCTACCGGTAATTCCCAGCGGGGAAAGTGTGATATATCCTTCTATGATCGTGCCGATGGCAGTTACTGATGAAAAGATCATCAGGCTGGTAGATGAAGCAGTTACCGGTAACAAGATGGTGGGACTTTTTGCCCGGCGTACAGATGCCAGGGAAACTTCCCTGCAAAACCTGTATCAGGTCGGTACGGCTGCCGGCATATTGAGGATGTTCCGAATGCCAGATGGTTCGATACGGGTATTTCTCCAGGGCATCTGCCGCGTCAGGATGAAGGAAATTATCCAGACGGAGCCCTACATCAAAGCCAGTGTGGAAAAGATTGAGGAGATCGAGGAGAAGACTCCCGAACTGGAAGCGATTGCTCAGACGGTGCTGTCTTCATTTCAAAAGATCGTCTCGCTGGCGCCCAATCTCCCGAACGAGCTTTCAATTGCTGCTATGAACCTGCCCTCTGCCGGCTCTTTAGCCGATTTTGTCGCTGCCCATATTAACATAACTCCTCAAGAAGCCCAGGAGTTGCTCGAAGAAGCAGATGTTAAAAAGAGACTTGAGAAGCTGATGAAGTATGTCACCCGTGAGCTTGAGATACTGGAATTAAGAGGGAAGATTCAATCTCAGGTACAAACCGTGATGGACAAAACCCAGCGGGAATTTTACCTGAGGGAGCAATTAAAAGCCATCCAGCGGGAACTGGGAGAGCTCGATGAGCGGACGATGGAAATAAATGAGTTAAAAGCTCGTATTGAGGCTGCAGGTATGCCTGAAGAGGTGCGCAAAGAAGCGGAGCGAGAACTGGATCGCCTGGCAAAGATGCCACCTCAGGCGGCTGAGTACACAACTTCCCGTACCTATCTGGATTGGCTGATTTCACTTCCATGGTCAAAAAGCACCGAAGATAATCTGGATATAAACCAGGCCCGGAAGATTCTTGACGAAGATCATTATAATTTGGAAAAGGTGAAAGAGCGCATTATTGATTATCTGGCGGTCAGAAAGCTGCGCCAGGACATGAAAGGACCGATACTCTGTTTTGTAGGACCACCGGGTGTCGGTAAAACCTCTATCGGGCGTTCGATTGCCAGGGCTCTGGGGCGGAATTTCATCCGTGTTTCCCTGGGCGGAATCAGGGATGAAGCGGAAATACGCGGACATCGGAGGACCTATGTAGGAGCTTTACCCGGCAGAATAATCCAGGGTATACGCCGTGCTGGTTCAAACAATCCTGTTTTCATGCTGGATGAGATAGATAAAATCGGGGCAGATTTCAGGGGCGATCCTTCAGCCGCTTTACTGGAGGTGCTGGATCCTGAGCAAAATTATGCTTTCAGCGATCATTATCTTGAAGTGCCATTCGATTTGTCCAAAGTAATGTTTATTACCACTGCCAATCTGGTAGATCCGATTCCTCCTGCCCTGCTGGACAGGATGGAAATAATAGAACTGCCTGGTTATACGGAAATCGAGAAACTCCACATTGCCAGGCAATTTCTGATTCCCAAGCAGCTAAAGGAGCATGGACTTGCATCGGAGAGAGTGGATATCACCGATGATGCTATTTTAGCCATCGTGAGGAATTATACCCGTGAAGCCGGTCTGAGAAATCTGGAGAGAGAAATCGGTACCATCTGCCGCAAGCTTGCCCGTGAAGTTGCTGAAGGCAAGCAACCTTCATTCCGGGTCATGCCGGACAATCTTAAAGATTTCCTTGGTCCTGCGAGGTTCAGATATGAACTGGCTGAGGAATCGAAAGAGGTTGGTGTGGCCACCGGGCTTGCCTGGACTCAGGCAGGAGGTGACATTCTGTTTGTTGAGGCTACACTGGTGCCCGGGAAAGGTAATTTGATACTCACTGGCCAACTGGGAGAAGTCATGCAGGAATCTGCACGGGCAGCCTTTACCTATGCCAGATCCAGAGCGGCAGACCTGGGAGTTGATAAGAACTTTTATGCTAAAAATGATGTTCACATCCATGTTCCTGCGGGGGCAATCCCTAAAGATGGTCCTTCGGCAGGAGTAACCATGGCGGTGGCACTGATATCAGCCTTAACCAGACGCCCGGTACCAAAAGAAATCGGGATGACTGGTGAAATAACTTTGCGGGGCAAGGTTCTGCCGGTCGGTGGAATCAAGGAAAAGGTACTGGCAGCCCACCGGGCCGGAGTTAAAAAGATTATACTGCCAGCCGATAATGAAAAAGATCTGGAGGAAATACCCCAGGATATCCGTACTCAATTAACCTTTGTACTGGTTAAACACATGGACGAGGTGCTGCAGGAGGTTTTAAATATCCAGAAACCAGAGGTAGTAGCTGCCAAATAAATAGCTTCCGGTAAATTGAACTAATAAAAAGATTGATTGTGTGTGAAAACACTCCCCTTCCTGGGATTTTCCCAGGAAGGGGAGTGTTTTTAAGAGCGATCCGGTTTAGGCTATTCTTTTTCGCCGGATTTTTCTGCCAGTTCTGCCTGCCTTTCAGCAATAATTTTCTGAGCTACGAACGAGGGCACCTCTTCGTAGTGGCTGAATTCATATGTATATCTGCCCCGTCCTTGGGTCATCGACTTGAGGTCGATGGCATAGCGGAGGATTTCTGCCAGCGGAACTTCGGCCTCGATCGTATTATAACCGTTCTCCGGAATCATCCCCAGCACGCGTCCCCTCTTGTTGTTTAGGTCGCTCATAATGTCGCCAGTATAACTTTCAGGGACAGTAACCCTGAGTTTCATGATGGGTTCAAGTAAAACCGGGTTTGCGGCACTCATCGCTTTTTTGAGTGCGCCAGCCCCGGCGATTTTGAAGCAGATTTCTGAAGAATCTACCGGGTGGAAACTACCATCATAGACTCTAGCGCGGATATCGACTACCGGAAAGCCGGCAACTACGCCCTCCTGGATGGCTTCTTTTACACCCTTTTCTACAGCGGGTATATAGTTGCGAGGAATCGTACCACCGACGATTGCATCAACAAATTCCATCCCTGAGCCCCGCGGCAGCGGTTCGACTTCCAGCATGACGTGTCCGTACTGTCCATGTCCACCGGTTTGCTTCTTATGCTTGTATTCACCTTTTGCCGAGGTGGTAATCGTTTCCTTATAGGGCACTTTTGGTACACTCAGGGTAACACCCACACCGAATTTCCGCTGCATTTTTTCTACCACAACTTCAAGTTGTGTTTCACCCAGTCCGGAGAGGATCGTTTCGCCGGTATCCTGATCTCGGTGGATTTTTAAGGTTGGGTCTTCTTCAACAAGGCGGGCAAGAGAAGAGCCGAGTTTATCGAGATCTGCTTTTGATTTCGGGCTAACCGCCCCACTATAAATCGGGTTAGGGAAGACAATCGGAGCCAGTTTCACCGGTTTATCTTTTAAGCAGAGAGTGTCTCCCGTTCCTGTAACATTCAGTTTCGCAACCACACCGATATCTCCGGCAATTACCTGCGAAACGGGTTCCTGATTTTTCCCGCGCATCAAGAAAACCTGTCCGATTCGTTCCTGTTCATTGCGGCTTGAATTCCAAACCTGGGAGTTGCTGGAAAGGGTGCCGGAATAGACACGGAAAAATGTTAACTTACCAACGTAAGGATCGGCGCTGGTTTTGAAAACAAGGGCTGCCAGAAAGTCGGTTGGAGACGGCTCTATTTTCTGAGTAGAATTTGTTGTCAGGTCAGTAAATTCAACCGGGATCCCTTTTGGTGAGGGCAGGTATTTTTTGATGGCATCCATCAACAGGGTGACCGAGATATTTTGCAGGGCAGATCCGGCAAAGATGGGTACAAGTTTACCAGTAGAAATTGCCTGATACAGACCAGTTTCCAGTTCTTCTTGAGAAATGGATTCATCATTCAGGTATTTTTCAATCAGCTTCTCATCAACACCGGCCACTGCTTCGATCAACTTTGCCCTGAAGGTTTCTACCTGCGGTTTGAGTGAAGACGGGACTTCGGTTTCTTGAGCCGGACTGCCGGTATAGGCCTTCTGGTTCAGTATATCCACCACACCGGAGAACGTAGTATGTGCTCCGATGGGAATTTGCAGGGGAACACATTTATTACCAAACCTGGATTGTGCGCTTTCAACAACCTTGAAAAAATCAGCATTTTCACGGTCCATTTTGTTGATAAAGATCAGGCGTGGCAGGCCAGCTTCTTCGCAGTATTGCCAGACCTGTTCGGTGCCGACTTCAATTCCCGAGGTAGCACAGATAACTATCACTGCTCCTTCGCTGACACGCAGAGCCGACTTTACTTCACCAACAAAGTCAGAATAACCCGGCGTGTCCAGCAGGTTGATCTTGACTCCCTGCCAGACATGCGGGAGAATGGTCAGATTAATGCTGATTTTCCTTTTGATTTCGTCCGGATCATAGTCCGAGGTAGTATTGCCCTCGTCAACTCTACCCAGTCTGTTAATTGCTTTCGCATTAAACAGAATGGCTTCGGACAACGAGGTTTTTCCTGCTCCTGAGTGTGATAACAGGGTCACATTGCGGATGTTTTCCATTGTAACTTGTTCCATTTATCAAATCCCCTACTTCTCAAAAATAATCTAATCGTATTATAAACATAGTTGACATATCCAGCAAGTTTACCAGAACTTATGTTACAGTCAAAAATTTGGCGGTAAGGAGGGTGAAGAGAGACAAAATCATAACTCATTAAGTTTAGCCTCCGAGAGTGATTTCAATAGTGTTACCCAGGGACGAGAAGCATGAGGGCCAGATAAGGCTGGTAG
>Ga0207433_10004875_pt1 | contig 24353 bp, 26 predicted proteins | sample YelNatPaOPGAMG01_FD_187559 | JGI IMG/M metagenome (GOLD analysis project Ga0207433, IMG submission 187559) | Hot spring thermophilic microbial communities from Obsidian Pool, Yellowstone National Park, USA - OP-RAMG-01 (SPAdes) (version 3) | ecosystem: Environmental > Aquatic > Thermal springs... | reverse complement strand
AACCATTAACCGCTTCTTACCCGGCTATCTGGACTACTACAACAATCAGCGGTATCATTTAGGTATTAATCTCAAAACTCCCGCCGGAATGCTCCAGAATTGTTTCCAAGCTATTGTTTAGAAAACGGAGAAACAAAAAAACCGCGAACAAAATCCGCGGAAACTTGACTCCAAAGATCGCGACTACAAAAAATAAACCTCCTCGCGGCAGAGCTGCGAGGTATCAATATTGAAAAGTTATTGATACCGCAACAAGCTGCGGAGTATTAAACCCTAAAAGAGAATAAAACCGACTGAAAAAGGGCTTACTTCTTCCCTGCCGGCATTACGCCCAGCTTGTGGCGCGAATGCAATTCCAAAGCCAGCTGGTGGTCCTTTTTGGACTGCTTGATTATTACGCAGCCCTTGTCCTTGTCCAGCTCCACGGCCACGCTGTCGCCTTCCTTCAGGCCGAGTTCGTCCAACACTTTCTTGGATAGGGTCACGGCCAATGAATGCCCAGTTTTGAAAATCTTACGGTTCATTGTTTTTTAAATTGAATTCCTTCTCAACATCCCTCTTGATCTTGTCGAACTGACCTTTAAGGTCTTCCGGAGCTTCTTCAATATAAACCTTGATGCTCGTAATAAACGACCTCGCCATTTGCCCGATAGTTTCCTTAGACACCTCACCGCTCTGAATCACGTCCCTAAATGCCTTTAAATTTTTTTCCAAAGACTTCAGCCAATCCATCGCCTGCCTGCGCCGCGTGTTCATCTCTCTCATCTCCGCTTCGAACAGCGAAGGAGTATTTTCTGTCCCGAGCATTTTTTCCCCAAACTCATCCGCCCGGCCTTAAATATTCTCCTGACGGATCGTAATTATCATATATAAACCTTTAATGCGCCCTTTTGCCTTAATGATATAACAAAAAACCAATTTGTCCAACGGTTGACAGAATGATCGTATTTTGTTTAGATTTAAGCATTGTTTAAGGAGAGGATAAATGAAGACGAAATGGATGCTCTTGCTTTCAATCGGTCCGTGGTTGTTCTATCTGCTATTTTACCAGATGACACGCCCTGCTGACCCGGCCGATTCGGACAAAGAATTGCCGCTGGCCACATACAGCCTCGCGGTCGGATGCAATTCCATTAGCAGCGACCAAGCCGGCAAGGAGACATGCGCGGAGTTCAACAAGGCTCTGATCGATCTCTACAACGGCAATGGACTGCTCAACTCCAGCGGGCTTTCCTGGACGGTCTCCCTCATGATCAGGCCGAATGGGAAAGGCGCGCTGGTCGGCCTAGCCGTAATCGGCTCATTTCCGGGGTTGGAGGAAGAAGACGACGGTGACAGCACCCAGATCAACTTTCCGACCAATAAAAATGTTGCCGCATGTATGGCAAAGGCGGCAATAGAAATGATGGAAAATTTGGTTACCGGACCTGTTCCGGATGACCGACGCCAGGCGGTACTGCGGCTCCCAAAAGGGGCCGCGGCACCGCTCCTTTTTTTTGGAACTATTCTGGCACCGTTCGAACGAGCCTTTAGGCGAGTCGAGAACCTGTCTGGGTGATATTCTCGACTCCGCTTCGCTCCGCTCAAAAAATATTATTCAGGCTAGCCGGAACTTTTGTTAATATCAAGTTTCCGGTTTCGGAAGCCCCCTTCACGCATAAGCGCCTCATCCGCCAGCTGGCGGATGAGGCGTTTGGATATATCGTTTTTCCTATTTCTTCCCCAAGAACGAAAAATCCTTCAGGGAATATATAGCGTCTTTGCGCTCCACCACAATCTGCCAGCCTTTGTCCGCGGCGTGCACGGCTAAGGTAGTGTTCGGGTTGAAGGCAATGGGCCGCCCGACCAGCTCCAGCATCGCAATGTCCCCTTCCGTGTCGCCCACAGCCAAAGAATTCTTAAGGTTAGCGGCTAGCTTTTCCCTCTTCAAGAACTGATTGAGCACGAACGCTTTGTCCAGAAAGATCTCTTTATTAATAACTTCGTCGGTAAAGATATTGTTGACTATCTTATACTGGCTGCCGAAGCAGTAGTCGAACCCCGCGACCTCGGCGAACTTGGAGACTATGTATTGCGGTGAACCAGAGATAGCTACCAGGACAAAATCTTCCCGGCGCAATTCCTTTATTAGGTCGCGCGTGTAACGGTAAACGCGATTGCGCTCGCGGCTTACCACTTCGCGCGCCACTTCTTCCACCGCGTCCTGCCTGCAGCCCTTGATGTATTTTAAATGAATCTTTATGACCTTGTTGATGTAATCCTCGTAACTGCCCTTGCGGTCCAGCCAAGCCAGGTATTCCTTTTCCATCTCTTTCTTAGCTATCCCGGGAAACACGCCGAACTCCACCAGCCCGTTGATGAGCTCAATGAGCAGGCTGGAACGAAACACGGTCCCGTCTATGTCAAAAATGGCGAGTTTAACCTTTTCCATACGCTTTTATATTAATCTTTTTGCCGCAAATTAGCAACTTTCCTGCCCCGCTTGGAGAGGCCTTTGTCCGTATGATTAAGTAACGCGAATTTTTGACGTCAAAGCGGATTGAAATTAATATAGTAATGCCAGATGCGAGAAGCAATCTAATAAGTAGGAGGATCCTATGAGAAGAAGACGGAGACCGGAGGCCCCGCCCAGAAGACGCCGATACCATGGATTACACCCCCCGGTGACAACAGCCTGCGATCCATGCGCCCGGCATACACCCGAATCCGAAAACCCTGAAAAAAGCGATACCGACGAACGGTATTACAGGGAACAAATATGGGCTATGGACCCGCGAACAAAACCGAGGCGACCGGCAGAGTGACGCAGGCGGCCAATGAGACAAGAAGCCAAGCCGCCCTGAGCGAATCCCGACCTTGTCGGGAGGAGCGAAGGGCGGCGTATTCTTTTTTCGTTTTCTGCCGCAGACAAGGAATATAAGATTAAGGATATAAGGTGTAAGATGTAAAATATGGGCTGTTTGCGGTAGGGAATGAAAAGAAAAGAACTCAAGACTGATAACTGGAAAAAGGATATCTTTATTTGTCATTCCCTGCCCGCGGCAGGCGGTCGAGCGAGTCTGACGAGCGAGGGATCCCTTAAATATTGTTTTATCGATAATTATCGCATAAGGGATTTGCCCATAGGCACCATAAATGTGATGCCTAGGAAAACGTAAAAATCAGCGTATTATCCGTTCTTTTTTTATGTAATATCACCCCCTACCCCCTCTTATCTAAGATGGGGAATGGCCATTCCCTAAAGGAATTAAATCCTATAACTTTTACCTCAACCTAACCTTTTCCAGAACCTTATACTCCGCGCCTTTGGGCGACAGGCGCGACTCCATCAGCACGAACGCCTTGACCTGTTCACTCCATTCTATCTCTTTATCCAGTTCTTTCACGGGAAAATGGGAAAAATCCTCTGCCCTGAACCGTGCCAAGGTCACGTGCAGCCTGAACGGCCGGTCTTCCGGCTCCCGTTCCAGTCTTTTTTCTATTTCCGTCTTCAGCTCCCAAAGCTGCTGCGGCGTCTCCCCTTCCGCCCAAATAAGCCTTGGTTTTTTCGGGTCAGGCCCGAACCGTACGCGATCAAACCTCATCTCGAACGAAGTCAGCTTCCCTTCCAAAGACTTAAGCCTCTGTGCCACTAGCGGCAAACTTTCCGGCTCGCGGTCAAGCTGGGCTTCCATCCGCGAATCCGCCACATACCACGGCGGCACCAAAGTGATATGCAAATTCTTCGGTTTTATCCACCGGATGAATTTTTCCTCGCGCAGTTTCAAAGGCCAATCGATTTCCGGCTCTTTTGTTATTGGAAGGGCGATAAAAATCCTTTTCATATGTAGTGGTCGCAAATCTATCCGGGCATCATCTGATGGCGCCATGGATATACAAATAGAAACAAAAATACAAATTGATTACACCTTTACCACATTATATACCATCTTACGAACGATAACTGATATATCAACAATTTGACAAGAAAACAATTGACGTTTTTCGGCTTAAGGATTAAGATTAAACCAATCATACTCCGGCAACCAACCCCCGCTACTGGGAAGCGGGAGAAACAGGAGGTAATATAGGATAGTAGAGAACCGACCTTCTCGGTTTCCTTTCTGCGCTAGAAAGAACAAAAATAGAGGGAACCTCCCGAAAGATTGGCCTTTGAAGAGCGAGTACTAACACGCAGGACGGGAGACCCACCTCAAACCACCGCGGCAGTGCATGCGCACTCGCCGCGGTTACCTTTTATGAAAGGGCGCAAGAATTACGTAATTAATTACGTAATCCATTATATAACCGTTCAACCCTTCCCTACCGCGAACAACCCACATCTTACATCTTATATCCTAAATCTTATATCACTGCCGCCGATAAGGCGGGTTTAATCTCCTCTTGACATCCCCCTTGTTCAGAACGTGTTCACTGGCACGTGATACTTCTCCGGAATGACGCTGTAGGGGTTGGGGGGGTTGGAACTATACAAACGCGCCGTGGCATCTTTCCAGGCCGCGACCGTGTAGCCCAAGGTCATCACCGCGAAAATCGCGCACAATATCAAGAACAACAATAATCCCTTCTTGACCGGCTTGCGGTAAGCGTATTGCCTGGGCGGATAGACATAGTAAGTCTCACGTACGGGCATATCATCTTGCCCCAGGAAATAATGAAAGATAACCTTAAAGACGGAAAGGCAAACAAAGTCTTAGGATACTTGCCATAAATCCTTCTCTTTTGGCAAGGGGAGAAGCCTAACACAATCAGATTGTGCCAGGCGGAGAAGTTAATACATTGATCTTAAAACCGACCTCATCTGTCCCTCGCTATTGCTCGGAACATCTTCTCTTTGCCAGGAGAAGAGAAAAATACCCTTAGCGTCCGCTAAATCCCCCTTTATTAAAAAGCAGATGACACGTCCATTCCGTTATTGACTCATAACGGCTTTTATGGCTACAATAAAGATGAAAGACAATCCTTGATCCTGCTTGTTCCCCTGACCAGCTTCATCTTCCGAATAATCGTATAATAGGAAGATTTCTTTTCGCCTCCGCTCTAATTCCCCGCAGCTTGTTGCGGGGAAAAAATAAAGACGAACTCTCCGAGGCCTTGGTGAAGGAGGGTATGCACAAGCTTTGGCGAATGAACTCTATATTATTACTTCTTTCGTTGTTCATTTTTCATACCAAATGCCCCTTAGAATAAACATTCAACCCAAGACCGAAGACGCCCGCGGCAGAGTCAGGCAAAAAGTCTTTCAAAGCCTTGGCCTATCCGGCAAACTTACGCAAGTCAGCATCGTTGACTCCTACAGCACTGACGCCCGGCTCACTCCCAAGCAGGCCGCGGCCGCAGTAAAGCTTTTGACCAATAAGATACTGGAGAAGGGCAGCATAAAGACCTTAGCGCCTAAAAAATTCAATTGGGCCATAGAGATAAGCTTTTTGCCGGGCGTAACGGATAACGTGGGCAACACGGCCAAAGAGACCTTGGAAGACGGGCTCAAGAAAAAGTTCAAGCCGAACGAAGGCGTTTATTCCTCGCAAGTCCTGTTCCTGGCCGGCAAACTTACTGAGAACGATGTAAAAAAAATAGCCGACAGCCTGTATAATCCCCTGATACAAAAGGTGGAAATAAAAGACTTCAAGGTTTTCCGGAAACAAAAAGGTTTTGGCCCGAACATCCCCAAGGTCCACCTGGCTTCGGGGCAAAAAGTATTGACCGTCAACCTGAACATCCCTGACGAGGAGCTGGCTGTTTTAGGCAGACAGGGAATATTGGACCCGCAGGGCTTTCGCCGCGGGCCTTTGTCTTTAGACGTGGATTCGCTCAAGGTCATCCGCAATTATTTCCATAAACTCGGCCGCAAGCCGACTGACGCGGAACTGGAAAGCCTGGCCCAGACCTGGAGTGAGCACTGTAAACATACTATTTTCGCCGACCCGCTGGACGAGCTGGACGAAGGGATCTACAAGACCTACATAAAGCGCGCAACGGAAACGGTCCGCAAGCAAAAAGGCAAGGACGACTTCTGCGTGTCCGTGTTCAAGGACAATTCCGGTGGCATAGATTTTGACGAAAACTTCCTTGTTACCCACAAAGTAGAGACTCATAATTCCCCTTCCGCGCTGGACCCGTTCGGCGGGGCCATCACGGGCATTGTGGGCGTGAACCGCGACGCTTTGGGATTTGGCAAAGGCGCCAAGCCGGTGATAAATTTTTACGGATATTGTTTCGCGGACCCGCGCGACAAGAGCGAATTATACCGCGACCAGGACAAGATCCAAAAGATGCTTTCGGCCAAACGTATAATGGAAGGCGTCATCGCGGGCGTGAACGCGGGCGGCAACCAGAGCGGCATTCCCACGCCTCAGGGCTTTTTGTGTTTTGACCCGCGTTTCCGCGGCAAGCCTTTGGTGTTCGTAGGCACGGTCGGACTGATACCGAAAAAGATCCACGGCAAACCCGGGCACGAAAAACGCGCCCGTCCGGGAGACCTTATTGTGATGGCCGGCGGCCGCGTCGGCCTGGACGGTATCCACGGCGCAACCTTCTCTTCGGAGACCTTAAGCAGCGGCAGCCCGGCCACGGCCGTGCAGATCGGGGACCCCATTACCCAGAAAAAGATGAGCGACGCCCTGGTCAAGGAAGCCAGGGATTTGGAACTTTACGACAGCATCACCGATGACGGCGCGGGCGGACTTTCCTCGTCCGTGGCCGAGATGGCCGAACAGTCGGGCGGCTGCGAAGTGAATCTGGACAAAGTGCCGGTCAAATACCCGGGACTGCAACCATGGCAGATCTGGATCTCGGAATCCCAAGAGCGCATGACCCTGGCCGTGCCGCCAAAGAAGTGGAAAAAATTCGCGCGGCTGATGAAGAAGCGCGGCGTGGAAGCCACGGTTATCGGCAAATTCACGGACTCGGGCAAATGTATAGTCAAATACGGCAGAAAGACCGTAATAGATTTAGATATGGATTTCCTGCACAATGGCAGGCCCATAAAGTATCAAGTATCAAGCAGTAAATATCAAACGGAAAAACAGGCTGCTCCTGTTCCATCTAAGAATGACGATACTGATAGATCGCGGGCATCTTCCAAAATCTTTCAATCTTTCAATCTTTCAATCTTAAATCTGTTAAGACAACCCAACATCGCTTCTTTCGGTTTTATTTCGGAACAATACGACCACGAGGTGCAGGGCGGGTCCGTGACCAAGCCGCTACAGGGCAGGGGCCGCGTCAACGCGGACGCGAGTGTCACCAGGCCAGTCCTGGATTCCAAAAAAGGCGTAGTGCTAAGTCAAGGCATTTTGCCGTGGTATTCCGACATCAGTACTTACCATATGGCGGCCGCGGCCATAGACACGGCCATCCGCGCCGCAGTGGCCGCGGGCGCTGACCCCGACAAGCTGGCTTTACTGGACAATTTCTGCTGGTATAGCGGCAACGAACCCGAGAGCCTAGCAAAACTGAAAGACGCGGCTAAGGCCTGCTATGACTATGCCGTAGCTTTCGGCGCGCCGTTCATTTCCGGCAAAGACAGCATGTTCAACGATTTCAAAGGATTCGACGAAAAGGGAAAACCGGTAAAAATATCCGTGCCTCCTACCCTGCTGATTTCCGCCATTGGCGTAATGGATGACGCGGAAAAAGCCGTGACCATTGACGCGAAATTCGCGGACGACGCGATATACCTACTAGGCGAAACCAACAATGAACTTGGCGCAAGCGAATATGAAAAAATGATGAACATGGATCTGGACACGGATGTCCCTCATGTGAATGCTGCTAAGAACCTCAAGCTGTATCGGGCTTTATCTCGGGCAATTAAAAAAGAGATGCTCGCTTCCGCCATCAGCCTCGGACGAGGCGGGTTGGCTGTCGCATTGGCTAAGACAGCGATGGCCGGGGAATTGGGCGTTAATGTGGATCTCGGCCGATTGCCCGGTAACGCGAAAGAATATCACCACAAGTTGTTTTCCGAATCGCAAGGACGCATACTGGTTACTGTCAACCCCAAATTCACCAAGGAATTTGAGAAGCTAATGCAAGGCAACCCCATAGCCAGGATCGGGTCAGTGACGGAAAAGAAAGAAATAGCCATCAAAGACGAAAACGGCAAGAAGATCGCTGATGTAAAATTATCCGACGCGCTGAAAGCGTATAGAGAGACGTTCAAAGACTACTAGCCGGGAGTAATCGCGAATATAGCGAATACCGGCTAATATACGAATAGGCGAATCCCGAAATTTGTATACTCGTAATTTCGCGACTACTTTAAAATTTTATGAACAGACCCAGATCAATAATTTTATCCGGTTACGGACTGAACTGCGAGGAAGAGACCGCGCACGCTTTCCGCTTAGCTGGCGCTGAAGCCGACATTATCCATATCAACGACCTGATAACGGACAAAAAGAAGCTCAAAAAATACCAGATCCTGGTCGTTCCGGGCGGGTTCTCTTATGGTGACGATACCGGCTCAGGGAAAGCTTATGCCAATAAGCTGCGCAACCATCTTAAGGAAGCGCTGGACGAATTCGCGCAAGAAGATAAGCTCATCGCGGGCATCTGCAACGGCTTCCAGATAATCACAAACTTGGGACTGTTGCCCGGCGCGCTGACCTTCAACGATAACGCCAGATACACGGTAAGGTGGGTGGACCTAAAAACAAAGGCGGATACGGCGAGTCCCTGGCTCAAAGGCATCAAAGAACTTTCCCTGCCAATTGCCCACGGCGAAGGGAAATACATCGCGGACAAGAAAACCCTGCGGAAGCTGGAAGCGAAAGACGCAGTCGCGTTCAAATACGAAAAAGGCGAGATATGCCAATACCAATCCCTCCCTGCAAACCCAAATGGCTCCATTAAAGATATTGCGGGTGTCACCGGCCGCAACGGCCGCGTACTTGGTATGATGCCCCACCCTGAGCGGGCCATCTTCTTCACCCAACTTCCCCACTGGACATTTTTAAAGGAAAAATTGTGCCGCGAAGGAAAACCTATACCCAAGGAAGGCCCGGGGATGCAGCTGTTCAGGAACGCGGTGGAGTATTTTACGAAATAGCAGGTAGCCGGTAGCAAGTAGCGGGTAGCATTAGGGCTTGCACCCTTGTAGTTGCTCGATTTATCGAGCCCTTTACAAAGAGCCTGATGAATCAGGCAACTACAACAAGGGGATGGGTATGAGCGATAAGGACAAATCGCCCAAATCGAACAATAGGAAGTTCAGACTGGTAGTCCGAGTGACTATCGTGGAGATGTCCGAGGCGCAACTTGTGGCCTTAAGGACCGGCAAACCGAGAGTGATCGGTCCCCAAAAGGAGTATCATAGAGGCAAATGATCACATCTCCGACTGACCACGACACCGGCGGCTGCGGCACGAATCGCTTTACGTGCCCCAGCCGCCTCCACCTTTCAGCGATACATCAGAGTAGCATCGGCGTCTGTTCAGCGATAAAATCTATCTATGTATAACAAACCAAACAATAACCTTAATGGCCACCTAAAAAGGAATTATGTTCAACCTAAATGAAAAATGCGGCGTGTTCGGCGTCTACGGCAGGGATATGGACGTATCCCGCCTTACCTTTTACGGCCTGTTCGCCCTGCAGCACCGCGGCCAGGAAAGCTCCGGCATCGCCGTGTCCGACGGCGAAGAGATTGACTGCTTTAAAGGTACGGGACTGGTCACTCACATCTACGACGAGCGCATCATCAAGAGCCTGCGGGGCCACATTGCCATCGGCCATAACCGCTACTCCACTTCCGAAGGCACCGGCCTGACCCACGCCCAACCCATTGTGATAAATCATGAATTGGCCTTGGCCCACAACGGCAACCTGCCGTCCGTGGCGGCTTTGGTGAAGTTCTTAAGCGAGCGCGGCATCCAGACCCAAGGGTCATCCGACTCCGAAATGATGGCCCAGGCCATTTACTGGCATATGCAGCAGGGAAAAAGTTTAGAAGACGCGGTCGCGGCCGCGTTTCCTCTTTTTACCGGGGCATTTTCCGTGGTCGCCCTGACCAAGGACAAGCTGGTGGCGTTCCGCGACCATTGCGGCATCCGCCCGTTCTCCCTTGGACGCCTAAACGGCGGCTACGTGTTCGCGTCCGAGACCTGCGCTTTCAAACTCATTGGCGCGGAATTTGAGCGCGACGTCAAGCCGGGAGAGATGATAGTGGTGGACGAGTTCGGTATGCGGCCAATGCAGATAGCGCAACCCGACCCAAAAGTGGATATTTTTGAATTCGTATATTTCGCGCGGCCCGACAGCGAAATAAACGGCAAGTCCGTCTACGAAGTGCGCCGCAACTGTGGTATCCGGCTGGCCAAGGAATGCCCTATAGAAGCTGATATAGTCGTTCCCGTCCCCGAGACCGCCATCCCCGTGGCTTTGGGCTATTCCCAAACCCTGAACATCCCCATGGAGATGGGCCTGATAAAAAACCGCTACGTACACCGCACGTTCATTGAGCCGGACCAGCACACGCGCGACCTTGGCGTGCAGATGAAACTCACTCCCCTGCGCGGCGTGCTTTCGGGCAAGAAGGTCGTGGTAATGGACGATTCCATAGTGCGCGGCACGACTTCGCAAAAACTGGTCAAGACATTGTTCGATGCCGGAGCCAAGGAAGTCCATATGCTCATCAGTTCCGCGCCTGTAAAATTCCCGGACTTTTATGGGATAGACACGCCCAAGCAGGAAAAGCTCATCGCCTCGTATAAGACCGTAGACGAGATTCAAGAATTTTTGGGCGCGACCTCCCTTTACTATCTTTCGCTCAAAGGACTTATTGAATCCACGGGCCTGCCCGAAGACACGTTCTGCACTTCCTGCTTCACCGGCATCTATCCCATTGACCTGCACGAACGCGCCAGGGACTACCACCAGCCTGTGTACGGGGAGCAGAAAGTCCCGACGGGAAAGTTGTTTTAGTCCCTACTAAATTACTAAATAATACTAAAGTACTAAAGGCTAACCTTGGATTTAGTATTTTAGTAAAGGTGGAGACGGTTTTAGTACTTTAATAGGGAAATAAATTAGCCATGAGGATCGCTTTACTCATATCAGGCGGAGGGACAACGGCAGCGGCGATAATAACCGCCTGCCGAACCGGACGGCTCAAAGGCATTGAGCCAGTTTTGGTCATAGCTTCGACGCCGGACGCTGGTGGTATACGAAAAGCGATTGATCTGGGAATGGCGGAAAAAGACGTCCTCGTGATAAACCCCAAGAATTTCAAAGATCAAAACGATTTCGGCTTAGCAATAATCAAAGCCTGCAAAGAACGGAAGGTGGATTTTCTCGGCCAATACGGCTGGTTGTGTTTGACTCCTTCCAACGTCATACAGCAATATCAGGGAAAGATGGTCAACCAGCACCCAGGACCTCTGGATATTGGCCGGCCGGACTTCGGCGGCAAAGGGATGTATGGACGGCGCGTGCACGCCGCCAGGCTGCTGTTCGTCCGCCGGACCGGCCGCGATTTCTGGACCGAAGCCACGGCCCAACGCGTGGCTATAGAATTTGACCGCGGCGCGGTCCTCAAGGCAATTCAAGTTCCTATTTTGGAAGATGACACCGTCGAAACTTTGCAGGCCAGGACCTTACCATTTGAGTACGAAGCGCAAATCCAAACGCTGGAAGATTTCGCAAACAATGGCGTGAAAGAAGTGGTTCGTAACGTTCCGCTAATAAGACCCGAGGAATATCAGATCCTGGAAGAGTGCAAAAAAGAAGCGATAAAGATGTACCCCAAGGGTTAACAAGCAACAAGTAATAAGTATTAAGTATCAAGGGATTTGTCTTTCGCTTGCTACTTGCTACCAGCTACATGCTACTATATGCTTGTTGCCAATAAAATTTTTAAAAGGATTAGATATTTTTTACCACTGAAATGCAAAAAAAGATTTTTATAATCGGCAGTGGAGGGAGAGAGCACGCCTTGGCGTGGAAACTGGGCCAGTCCGAAAAAGTCGAGAAGATCTTCATCGCGCCGGGCAATGCCGGAACTGCGGGCCTAGGCGAGAACGTGGACATAAAGGCGACCGACATTGACGCGCTCGCGGATTTCGCGGAAAAAGAGAAGATAGACCTGACCGTGGTCGGCCAGGACGACCCTTTGGCTTTAGGCATCGTGGACAAATTCCACAAACGCGGCCTGCGCATTTGGGGGCCGTGCAAAAACGCGGCGCGCATCGAGGCGTCCAAGTCATTCGCCAAAGGGCTGATGCAGAGATGCGGCGTGCCAACAGCGCGCTTCCAAACCTTCAACACCTACAAGCACGCTTTATGCTACCTGGAAAGCGTAGGCGCGCCAATAGTGATAAAGGCCTCAGGCCTGGCTTTAGGCAAGGGCGTGACGGTGTGCAAGACCTTGGATGAAGCAAGACAGGCGCTCAAGGAAGCGATGGTGGACAAGACATTCGGCGACGCTGGCAATGAAGTGGTTATTGAGGAATATATGCAGGGCCAGGAATTCTCCATCCACGCCTTCTGCGACGGCAAAAACTTCAAACTCCTGCCTTCGGCCCAGGACCATAAGCCGGTCTTTGATGGCGGCCGCGGCCCGAATACGGGCGGTATGGGCACCATCGCTCCCGTGCCGTGGGTAACGGAAGAAATATTAGGCGATGTCTCGGACAACATCATCGCTCCAATTTTGAAAGGATTGAAAAAAGAGAAATCCCCTTTCACCGGCCTGCTCTACCCCGGATTAATGATGACGGATGATGGGGTCAAGGTCGTGGAATTCAACGCGCGCTTCGGCGACCCCGAGACCCAAAGCCTGATGCGCCTGATGAAGACCGATCTTTTAAGCGTGTTAGAAGCGAGCGTGGACGGAAAACTGGCTGATATTAATATTGAGTGGCGCCCAGGATTCGCCTGCTGCGTTGTACTTGCCTCGAGCGGCTACCCAGGCAAGTATGAAAAAGGTAAAAAGATCACGGGCATAGAGAAAGCGGAAAAAATGGATGATATCATCGTTTTTCATGCTGGAACCACCTCTTCCTCTCCCCTTAATATTAGAGGGAATAAAGGGGAGATATTCACCAATGGCGGCCGCGTCTTAGGCGTTACTGCCACGGGGGAAACCCTGCAAAAAGCCTTAGACAAAGCCTACGAAGCGGTCAAACTCATCCATTTCGAAGGAATGCATTACCGAACGGACATAGGCAAATCTTCCCTGAACAGTTAACGATTGACAATTGACAATTAACAATTGACCGGTTACGATTCAGTTAATCGTTAATCGTGAATTGTTAATTGTTTTGTTTTATGATAAAACTGGTTGCCTTTGACTGGAACGGGACGCTTTTGCCGGACTCCAAGCCGGCCTGGGAATGCGACAATATCATCTTCAAGCGCTACGGCCGCAAGCCTATCAGTTACAAAAGGTTTCAGGAAACCTTTGATATCCCGATATCCAAATACTGGGCGGCGAACGGGCTGGACGAAAAGGTGTTCTCCGAGCATCATAAAGAGATTCACGATGAATTTTTCAGGATCTATTCGGCAAAGGTGGCAAAAAGCAGGACCAGGGCCGGCGCCAAAGAGGTCTTAAAATGGCTAGACCGGAACAAGATCGCGGCCATCATCTATAGCAACCATTTTGTCCACGACATCAAAAGCCACTTGTCCCGGCTCGGAATGCTGGAATATTTTTGCGACATCTTAGGCAGGCCGAAAAAAAGCCAGGAGCATATGCACAACCGCTTCAAGGAAACCAACTTGCGTAATTATATTAAAAACAAAGGATACGGACTGGACGAGGTAATGTCAGTTGGTGACACCGTGGAAGAGCTGGAGATCGGCCACTCCTTGGGCATCTGCGCTGTGGCGCTGACTGGCGGACACAATTCCACAAAACGCCTCAAGACCTGCAAACCTGACTTCTTAATCCACAACCTCAAGGACCTGATTGTGATAATCAAGAAACTGAACTCCCCGCGCCCTTGAAAACCGATTTTATGCTAAAATAAAGCTAAAAAGTAATTTTGCTTAACCCGCCTCTCCGGCGCGTCGAAATGACAAATGCGGCTGTTCCTGTTCCAGGTTTTGAATTTTGAGTTGCAGTTTTGCCTTTTGACTTATGAGTTTTGAATTTATGCCCTGCCTACAGGCCTACCGAAGGTAGGTTTAATCTTTATTCTTAAATCTTTAATCTACTATGAACACCCCCCGAGTTGGTATCATCATGGGCAGCGACAGCGACCTTAACGTAATGCAGGATACGGCCAAGACGCTGGAAGAATTCAACGTGGCGTACGAAATGACCGTGTGCTCCGCGCACCGCACGCCCGAACAGGCGCAAAAATTCGCCAAGACCGCAGCCGAGCGCGGCCTGAAAGTCATAATCGCCAGCGCGGGAGGAGCCGCGCATCTGGCCGGCGCAATGGCAGCCAATACCACTTTGCCAGTCATTGGCGTTCCCATAAATTGGAAACTAAGCGGCCTGGACGCCCTGCTTTCCACGGTCCAGATGCCACCGGGCGTACCGGTGGCGACCGTAGGCATTGACGGCGCGAAGAACGCGGGACTTTTGGCTATCCAAATCTTGGCGACGGCTGACGAGTCTTTGGCGCAGAAATTGATTGATTACAAAAAGAAGCAGGCGGAAGGCGTATCGGCGAAAGCGGATAAGTTACAGGAGTTGGGGTATAAGAAATATTTGGAAGAAAAAAAGTAGTAATCCCAAATATACAAGGATAATTGAAAGATTGAATGATTTAATGATTGAAAGATTGGTTAACCCAGGAATCTTTTAATCTTTTCCCCCTACGGGAGATCTCCCGTAGGGAGACAATTTTCAATCTTTTAATGACCTGTGGGGTGTTAAAATAAAACGCGGGCAGGAAGGCGAGAACCGAAATCCTCATCTCCCTACCCGTTAATTGCGTTATGCCGGTGACTGGGCGCTGGTTGGCTACCTCTTGGCCGCAATGTTCTGAACGGCAGACCTGTTCGCCTCATCCCCTTTTGGGGGTATGAAATCCACCCACTCGGTAACATTTGGAGCGGAAGGCGCCTCGGGTATGCCTGTTATGCTGTAACGGCCAGCCATCTCCCGCGCCTCCTGAGCGAGAGCTTCCGTCCGTTTAATCAAGGACTTGATGTCTGCCATCAGTCCGTCGCATCTGCGATCCGCCCTTTTTAGGGCACTCAACGCCTCAGCAAACTTGCCTGAGGCTTCCCGCAGTTCCCGTAATGCCTGACTCACTTTATTACCTCCTTCTGGTCGATGTATCCGACATTCTACCATAAACCCTAATATTTGTTAAGTATCGGTAATTTTGGTATCATACAAATATGAACGACACGCAAACCAAAAGATCCGAATACGCCAAAGCCGGAGTGGACTATACCGTTATGGAGCCATTTAAGATGGCCATGATAGAAGCCGGCAAGAAAACCCTGACCTTTCCCAACCGCCGGGGTGTTTTTATTAATGAGGACGTGACCCACGCCCATGGCGCGGTCTTTGAATACCGCGGCGACCACCCGCACATCTGGTGCAAGACCCAGGAAGACCTGGGCAACAAGAACTGGATAGCGGAATGGATGTACGAGAACAGCGGCGAGAACAAGACCTATTATGACCAGATAGCCATAGACACCGCTTTAATGACGGTCAACGACGTCTTGGCCCAGGGCGCACTGCCTGTAGTCTTTACCGACCAGATAGAAGCTAGTGGCAGCGAATGGTACGCGGACGAAAAGCGGGCGAAAGATTTTGCCTCTGGACTGCTAAAGATCTGCGAAGAGGTTGGCATGGCATTGCCTGCGGGGGAATCGGCTAGCCTGAAATATATAGTCAACCCCATACCCCCAGTCAAGACCATTGCCACGCTCTCGGGCTGCACCACTGGCATCATCGCCCCCAAAAGCCGCCTTATTACCGGCCACGATCTTCAGCCGGGCGACCACATTTTTGGCGTCACTTCCAGCGGCCTTCATTCCAATGGCGTATCTTTGGTTATAAAAAGAGCCATGGAACTGCCGGACAAACTCCTCACCAAACTTCCCAACGGCCATACTTTAGGCGAAGAAGCGCTAATACCGACGCGTTCTTACGTCAGGCTAATAGAAGCCCTGCTTGAAGCTGGGGTAAATATTCATGCGCTGCTTCCGGGCACGGGCGACGGGGTGGGCAAGATAGCTTTTGACAAGCGCCCCTATACTTACCGCATCCACAGCTGGGTGGAAGTGCCCCAACTATTCCAATTCTTCCACGAGCAAGGAGTCGGTATGGAAAACTGCCTAAAGACCTTCAACTGGGGCGTGGGCTATTATATTTTCGCTCCGGCAACCGAAGCGGAAAGGATACTCGCTCTTGCCCGGCAGACCGGATACGACGTCGCCGACATCGGCGTCGTGGAAGAAGGCAAACGCCAGGTAATATTCGAACCGGAAAACATCATCCTCCCCCCTCCCGGAGAATAGTATTTTTGATGGATCTCTAATACGATAATCATCAACAAGACAATGTTTAAGGGATTCCTCCCCCTCGCTTCGCTCGGGGTCGGAATGACAAATATGGTTTTCCCTCTTCCCAGTTTTGAATTTTGAGTTGCAGTTTTGACTTTTGACTTTTGCATTTTGAGTTATTGTCCCCTGCCTACAGGCCTACCGAAGGTAGGTTTAATCTTTAATCTTAAATCTTTAATCTATCTTTATGGACAAACAGACCATAGAACAAAAATATTTGGGCCGCGTCCTTAAGGGAACGGACTTTAAGAACTTAGGCGCGCGCAAGATCGGTAAAGTGCGCGACGTTTACACGCAGGACGACAAGATCATTTTGATATCGACCGACCGCCATTCGTCATTTGACCGCATCATCGCCCACATCCCTTTTAAGGGACAAATCTTAACCCAAACTAGCAAATGGTGGTTTGACCACACTAAAGATATAATTCCCAACCACGTTTTGGATATGCCGGACCCGAACGTAGTCGTGGGCAAAAAATGCAAGGTTTTGCCCATAGAGATGGTGGTGCGCGGCTATATCTCCGGCGTAACCGGAACCTCGCTTTGGACCCTGTACCAAAAAGGTCAGCGCGACTTCGGGGATTTTACTTTGCCTGAAGGCCTAAAAAAGAACCAGAAACTGGACAAACCCGTCCTGACCCCCACGACCAAATCCGACGAGCACGACCGGCCCATCTCTTCCAAAGAAATAATAGAGGAAAAGATGGTGGAGCCCGAGGTCTGGGAAAAAATGTCCACGGCCGCCATCAAACTGTTTGAGCGCGGCCAGCAGATAGCAATGGAGCACGGACTGATACTGGTAGACACGAAGTATGAATTCGGCCTGGACGAAAACGGCGAAATAATTTTAGTGGACGAGATCCACACGCCCGACTCCTCGCGCTACTGGCAGGCCGACAGCTACCAGGCCCGCATCGACGCGGGGCAGGAGCCGCAGAACTTTGACAAGGAATTCCTGCGTTTATGGTTTAAGGAGAACTGCGACCCGTATAACGACCCGACCCTGCCCGACGCTCCGGCCGATATGGTGGCCGAGCTCGCCTGCCGCTACATCCAGATCTACGAGCAGATAACCGGGCAAAAATTCCAGACCGACCTGGAAACGCCGATAGAAGAGAGAATAAAGAAAAATCTGGCTTTCTATTACCTATAAATCATTAAATCTTTCAATCTTTAAATGCTTAGCTCCATCTCCCCCATTGACGGGCGGTATAAGAAAAACACCGGACCACTGGCCGCGTATTTCAGCGAAGCGGCGCTGATGAAATACCGCGTAATCGTTGAAGGCGAATATCTCATCGCCCTTTCCGAAGCACGGCTACTGCGCCGCCTGTCCGACAAGGAAAAAAAGCTTATCCGCTCGCTTTATGACCTATCCGAAAAGGACGCGAGAACGATCTCCGACATAGAGACCAAAGGCTACAAGAACATCAAAGCCACGGACCACGACGTCAAAGCCGTGGAATATTACCTCAAGGACAAGCTGGGACAAACTTCGCTCAAGGACGTCTTGGAGTGGATCCATTTTGCCCTGACCTCCGAAGACACCAACAACCTGGCTTATGGGATGATGTTGAGCGAAGCGACGGGAGTCGTGATGGTGCCAAAACTGCGGGAGATAATCAAACATCTCAAAGCTTTGGCAAAAAAACACGCCAAGCTGCCCATGCTGGCGCGCACTCACGGCCAACCTGCGTCACCCACTACCTTCGGCAAGGAATTCAACGTGTTCGCGCAGCGGCTCGACCGCGGGTTAAGCCATTTGATGAGCCAAAAGATCCTAGTCAAACTTAACGGCGCTACAGGGAATTACAACGCGCATATGGTCGCCTTCCCCAAAACAGACTGGCTGAAGTTTACCAAAAAATTCGTCGCCAGCCTCAACAAAAAGCGAATGATACCGCTCGAAATGAACCCCCTGACCGCGCAGATAGAACCGCACGATTCCTATATAGAACTGTTCGATCTTTTTAAGCGCATAAACAATATGCTGATAGACCTGAATCAGGACATCTGGCGCTATATAAGTGACGAGTGGATAGTGCAAAAACCGATAGAAGGGACGATCGGCTCATCCACAATGCCGCACAAGATAAACCCAATCAAATTCGAGAACAGCGAGGGCAACCTAGGCCTGGCCAATGCCCTGTTTGAATTCTTTGCCCGCAAGCTGCCAATTTCCCGCCTGCAGCGCGACCTGTCCGACTCCACGGTAGAGCGCAATTTCGGCGCGGCTTTTGCCCATTCCCTTATCGCTTACGATTACCTGCTCAAGGGGCTGGCACGGATCTCGGTCAACAAACACAAGGTTACGGAAGTTTTGGAAAGCCACCCCGAAGTCCTGGCCGAAGCCATCCAGACCGTGCTGCGGCGCGAGGGCGTGGCAACGCCATACGAAAAACTCAAAGAGCTGACCCGCGGTCGCGAGGTCACCTTACAGGATCTCTATGATTTCATTGACGGCCTGGAAGTATCAGGCAAGGTCAAAAAGGAACTAAAAAAACTCACGCCCTGCAATTATATTGGTTTGGCCGAAAAGCTTGCTTGTTTGTAGTCCTTAAAAGCCCCGCCTTAAAGCGGAAATATTAATTTGTCCAATGCTAGCCCGTCTACAGATACGAAAGGAGAAGTCCAATGAACATAATCCTATGGCTCATATTCGGGGGGCTGGCAGGATGGATCGCTACCATTATAGTGGGACAGAACGCGCGGTTCGGAATAATCGGCAATATCATCATCGGCATCATCGGTGCGTTTTTCGGTGGTTGGCTGGTAGATCGCCTAGGCGGAGGCAGGCATGAGGGGGAACGGCGGCCGACCTCCGTCCGCAGTTTCATTGCCGCCATAATCGGCGCAATAATTTTGCTTCTGATAGTCAACTTAATATTCTAATCTCCGCCCCTGAAAAGAACGGCTAACACGTAAAAATAAACGTTTTAGCCGTTATTTTTATGAAAAAACAACGCTTTGCCCCCTCTTCTCCTGTCCGAGATCATCCTAAGAATGAGGAGAAGAGAGGGAGATGAGGTGACCGACGGGTTGTCCATATTCACCTCACCTGTCTCTCACTTCGTTCGGGGCATCCTCTCTTTATAGGAGAGGAGGGTGTTATTCCCTACTGCTCCTTGTTTCCAGTTATAATTTTTGAGTTGTAGTTTTGTCCGCCGGATTTTTGACTTCTTGCCAAGGATAATTTTGTCAATTTTTTAAATTTTGTCATTTTTGTCAATACTCTAACGCTCCTACCTCGCCAACTCCGCGTACACCGAAAGCTCGCCGCGATGATGGATGACGCTGCGCAAAACAGACCAAAGCGCGTCCCCTCTCCTAGCCATTGTCCCCGAAAAGTCCACCTGCTCCTTGAAAGCTTCTAAGGAAAGATCTTTCATCTGGTCCGTAACCTCGTTATGCAGGTTTTCGTATAAAGATATCAGTTCCGCCAAACCGGCAGTCCCGTAACGCGAAAGGTCCGGCCTGCCCAGCCGGTCGCCGATTATCCCCTTATAGACCAACTCGCTTCTTATGAATACCAAAACCAGGTCGCGCAGGCTGGGCATATTTGGCCGCGGCCGAAAATCCGGCCTCTCCAGCGGGAGCGACCACATCAATTTTTGCGTTACCTGCAGCTCATCCGCCCTGGCCTGCAGGAATCTTTCTTTTTCGTCCATTAACATCATGCCTGTAAAGACGCCGGAAAATAGATAAAATGTCTAATATTTGACGAATGTCGGACGGGCCAAAAGCAGCAACACGAAGACCATCACTGCCAAAGCGAGATACGCCAGGTCAACTCGGCCAACCTGGTCAAAAAAGACGACGACAATGACTATCCCGACTAGGACGAATGTTAGGCGCCAAGCCCAAAATTTCCTCTTAACTAAGAAATACGCCAGGTCGAAAAGCATAGCGGAACAAGCTAATCCGGTAAATCCATAAAGCAGGCGGTAAGCGGAACCGAGCGCCAGCTACGCTACCCCGAACCCTACCCAGGCCAGAGCAAGCAGATACATTAAGATTGTAAATATGCGGGCTTTTATATATTTTCTGTCTTTTATCCTTCAAACGGTATGATAATCAGAATGATGCCGCCCAACAAGAAACAGTGCGCCGACTATCAAAGCGGGTAATACAATAAAGGCATACCACTGCCATGGTCGGTGCAAGCCGGCAGCTAAAATATAGAAGATGGCAAAAGCGAAGAAAGTTACCGCACCTACCCAAGCATGTTTCCAGGAAACGATGACGGCCGCGAGCAAAACAAAAGCAGGCAGCAGATGAACAAACAGCGCTGTCAATATTCGCCAGCCACTGTTTCCCTTAAACACGTCAAACGCGAACAGGGACAAAAACAGGACGAACAGTATCCCTATTGTCCTCGGCAGCCAAAACAATATAGGCCTCTTCATTTTTCTTTGTTTCATTTATCCTTAAATACTCCGGTATTTAAGGATCCATTCCGGCTTAATGGATTAGTCCGCTGATGAACGTGCCGAGGTAGTACGGCCAAATAACTATAGCCAACACGCCCTTCCAGAATGTCAGATGCAAAAAGCCGATGGTAAACAGCCAGGCCGCGAACCAGGAGAACGCGGTCCAGCTATGATTCTCTATTTTGATCTTTTCCATTTTAATATGATTAATGTTTTTTAGATATCATTCCGTAGTTACACCGTCAAATTCGGGCCCATTCGCTTCCGCCTCCTGCTTTGTGGCGCGGACTATCCCGTCTTTGTGATGAGCGGGCGAGTAGATGGTATAAAGCTTCAGGTCTTCGCTCTCGGAAACATTAATGACATTATGCTCCGCGCCCGCGGGCACCACAATGGCCGAGCCGTCGCTGACCTCGTATTCGTTATTGTCTATAACGACTTTGCCCTGGCCCTGCTCAAAGCGGAAGAACTGGTCGTTGTCCGGATGCGTCTCCAGGCCTATCTCCTCCTTTGGCCTTAAGGACATCAGGACCAGCTGGCTATGCTTGCCCGTGTAAAGCACCTTGCGGAAATTGGTATTTTCCAAAGTCTCTTTCTCTATGTTCGCGTGAAATCCTTTCATATTTTTTATGTTAATTATCAGCTATGATATCTGACGTTTGAAAGCCCTCTATAGTTAAAGCCAGACAATGAATTTATGTCTTAATTGTAGCATCTTTTTGCTGAAAATAAAATCAACGGCTAAATCATATTTAATGTCAATGGATATGAACAGATTGTCTCAAAATTTCTCCTATTTCTATTTCCGCACGGCGGCGCTATTTCACTGAGACAATTTTTGACCGATAAGGAACAAAAAGATTGCCTTGGCGAGATAACGCCAGGGTTTTTTGTTATCTCGGAATCAAAATACAAGGAGCAACACAATGAAGACCTTTTATGGAACCTGCGACGAGGCACAGCTCAAACGGTTCTCCATGGCGGTTGTCGGGATGAGCCGCGCGGAAAGCGCGCTGGTCATACCGGCATCAAGGAACCGCCGTAACTGCCATATCGCCTACTTCACGGACGGCCACCAGGCCCACCCCTTCCGGACCGAAGGCACGCACGGGAAAAACAGCGGTGCGAAAGTCGGGCACTACGAACTTTCTCGGCTGGCCAAGATATACTGGAGATCCAAGAGCCAGAACGAACTGACGGCCACGGCCGAAGGAGACGGCACATTCCGGTTGGTCCTGGTGGAACGGGGTTACCGCTGCCATTACCGCGATTTCCTGGAAAGGAACCGGGTACGACTCGCCGTGCAGGGCTGATCGAAAAAGAGGTGGATGTCGCGACAGCAGTCGCGACATCCACCCTAATTCATTACGATATTCTTATGCCGGTTTGGGCCGGTGTCTGACTTTTTGTATCAAAATGATAACTAGGACCAACAGCCCCGCGATTATTAGGCCATACCTTAGCCGCACGGCCGGGAAAGTCGGTTCCACTATAGAAAGATATCCGACCGCATCGTAAAAACCATGGAACAAGATCGGGATAAGAAGATTGCCGCCAGAAAGATAATAAGGGAAACACATCGCTATCCCGAAGAACATAATGTTCACCAAGAACGCCAGGGAACTGACATCATAAGCCAGGACGTAATAAAAATGCGCTGTGGCAAACAACACGGAAGAGAACACGGCCAAAAGTATCCAGTGGCGGTTCCTGAAAATGTCCAGCAGGCCGCCATACACGAATCCGCGAAAAATGTATTCTTCCGCCGGACCTACGGCAAGGAAAGACAGCAGGATCATCAGTTTGGCGTATTCAGGACTGACGCGCAACACGGGATTGGGACGCAGAAGCAGTTCGAATGCCGAAGGGTCGTACCGCGCAATAAGATACGTGATAAGGCTGGCCGCCCCCATGCCCAGAAGAATGAACAGGCTATAAAATGCCAGGCCGTATTTTATGGCGATCTTGTTGTTAACCAGGGCTTTCTTGAATATTATTGACCGCGTCAATAATATGACGGCCAAGATTGGGATACCATAGACATAGATCAGGCGCCATGGCTTGCCGAAAATGCCGAGCGGGTATTGGGAATAGACGGCCACGTATATGGCGACGAGCCCGATGAGATATTGGGTTTTGCTGATAGGTTTGTCGTACATATTTGAAAATCATCCATAAAAGACGGGTACAATCGATTGATATTAATGCAAATGACAGCTGATTAATAAGAGTACCAGTCTTTAAAACCAAAACCCGCCATTTAATGTGGCGGGTTGCCGTTCGGGTATTGAATCTCGCTTATGCTCACCCCATTGTTCTTGACGCAACAAACAGAACAATAGCGGTCAGCACGGCAAAACTTATTACGGTTTTCATGAAGAAAGCCACGGACTGCTTCTTTTCCCCATCCAGATACAGCTGCAGCGGCCCGCTAAGGAAGAAATACCCCATGACTGCCGCGGAAAGCACAAAAAGGGAAAGGGCGGCTATGGGAGTAAAAAAGTTGTCAGGAGTGTCCGGCTTGGCCACATGGCTCATTACGAACGCGACAACAATTATGTAGCCTTCGGCAAAAATACTGTTAAGATAGGGGTTTTTGAAGAGTTTGTTCATATGGTCCATTATTTTCTCGCCAGAATTATTTCTTCTATTATATACCATATCACTCCAAACAAAAAACACCTATAATCCACCAACCGGCGGAACAGATGTCCTTTGTGGCTCAACACGGTAGCCCAAGTGAGAACGTGGTTTATTGAGAATTCTCTTGCGATTTAATTTTACTATCGAGGACTTTCACTATCGGCCTACCGAGATCTACAACCTTGTTGTTTTGCTTACCCCACTGTTCACGAGTCATTCCCTTGAAAGGTCCATGAATTGCTTTATTCCTTTCTTTCCAGAAGGCCTCTATCTGCCTAATTTCTGGTTTACTTAACAAACCATTTGTTTCTAGGACATTAAGAGATTGTCTATACTCCTGATGCTGTTTTGGTTCGTATTTGACGACGTGACTTTCTAAAAATGATTTCGCTAAAAGTAGAATCTGCGCCTCTATAAATGCTGACACTACCGAGGCTCCTCTAACAGAGTGTGCTTTTCTACTAAAGATGTAATCATATTCTTCTTTATAGATTGGATTTTTCACCGCTTTTTATGTAGGAAAAACTACTTTAATCCTGGTATTGTATACCCCTTATTTTTAATAAACTCAATTATTTTACCACCCTCTTCCTGTAGAGCATTAATTTGAGCGGTTATTTTAGTTTCGCTAAGCTCGATCGGAATCCCTTCGGGTTTAGATGATTTATTTAAGTTTGTTGATTAATTCAATAAGCGTATTGGCTAAGCCAAGAAAAGGATTTCATCAGGTGGCGGGCTTTGAGCAGGCAGGCGGCTAGGGAGATAATCAGCAGCAGACAGAAAGACAGCAGTACA
>Ga0207433_10004874_pt1 | contig 24355 bp, 24 predicted proteins | sample YelNatPaOPGAMG01_FD_187559 | JGI IMG/M metagenome (GOLD analysis project Ga0207433, IMG submission 187559) | Hot spring thermophilic microbial communities from Obsidian Pool, Yellowstone National Park, USA - OP-RAMG-01 (SPAdes) (version 3) | ecosystem: Environmental > Aquatic > Thermal springs... | reverse complement strand
ATCATGATAGGCGGAGCTCCAACAACGATGGAATACGCGAGATCCATAGGGGCTGACAGCTGGGGTAAGGACGCGTCTGAGGCGGTTGGGATAGTGAGGAGCTTAACCGCCAAATAACCTTTTTTTGGAGGCTGTCTTATACCGAAGGTCTTTGTCGACTCAGTCTCCAAGCGCTATGAGGTTGCGGGAAGGGAGGTCGTAGCACTAGATTCCTTAACTATTGATTTTCCAGAGAGAGGGATTGTTGTCATAGCCGGGCCGTCTGGTGCTGGAAAGACCACACTTATCCGCATAATCTCTGGTCTTGAGAGTCCAACCTCTGGCTCGGTCTTCATAGATGGCGTAGAGATTTCCCGTCTAGGCGCCTACGAGCTTGCATGGTTCAGGAGAAAGAAAATTGGCTTCAAGCCACAAGACCCCGTGTTGATACCCCAATTGACGATCTTGGAGAACGTAGCTCTTCCGTTACTCTTCAATTTCGTTGACAGGGATAGGGCTATCAAATCCGCCAAGGAGCTTCTGGACGAGGTCGGACTATCTGCTAGGGTGGACCACAAACCAGCACAACTGAGTGGCGGCGAGTACGAGCGCGTTTGCTTCGCCCAAACAATTATAGGTTCTCCACCAATTGTCATACTTGATGAGCCAACAGCCCATCTGGACCTGGAGAGCTCGAGAAAAATAGCCAACATTATAAAGAGGAAGCAAAGGGAGACTCAATCGCTTTTCATAGTCACCACACTAGAGCAATCTCTAATAGAGGGGGCAGACAAAATATTTAACCTGATGAACGGACGTCTTGTCAAAGTTATTTAATTAAGTTAAATCAAATCAAATTAAGTGCATAACAAAAATTGGCACACTCAGTAAAATAGGCGATCAAAGCAGGCCTCAACAAAACTATAAATCTTTTCCGAGCAGACTTCTTAGGGGCGACTCCCTTTGGAAAGCCATTCTAAAAATACTGAGGAGGTCCTCTCTCTTGCAAGGTCCTCAGGTGCCGGTGTGGCTGGCGTCGCAGACCTCTCGCTGATACGTGGTCTTCCGACTTTCGAAGGAGTCCTGTTAAACCATTACCGGTATGCCATATCAATTGGGGTCCCTCTTCCCAACATGGCTGTGGAGGGCATAACAATCGAAGATCCTGGAATATTGTACGCCCACGCGTACCATTCTGCCAACGCGCTGATTGATTCGATAACCTTGAAATTATCCGGATGGATCATTGGGAATGGGTATTCTGCTCTTGTAATCCCTGCCTCGCTCAGGGTAGACCTCTTGAATAATCTTGGACACGCCTCTCACAAAGCCTTTGCTTGCGCCGCCGGGGTCGGGTGGATAGGTCGCAACGGCCTCCTGGTGAACCCTGTCTATGGCCCTAGGTTGCGTCTGGGAACAGTACTAACCGATATGCCTCTCAAACCTGGCAAACCTCTGAAGAACCAATGTGGCAGTTGCAGGCTGTGTGTAGAATCGTGCCCTTCTGGAGCCTTAAAGTACTCGGAATTTGAGTTGTACCCTTCAGCTCGGGAGGAGATCTTTGATCACCAGAAGTGCGCCGCAAGATTGGACAAGTTCAAGCACATGTTCGCCCAAAGGACCCACCAAGCAGCCTACGCTGCACCAATTTGTGGCATATGCATCAAGGTCTGCCCAATAGGGAAGTCACGACCCCGCACATAAAGTAAATTATCCGTTACAACCCTAGCGCAGAAAGCCCACACCCTTAAGGTTGGGAGGATGTCGGGAGTCGCACCAAAGAAGAAATAATTAGAATAGGTATCTGTGCTGACCCTTCTTTCCCAAACTCATTCAAATTGGCTGAGAATGGTACTCTGCACCCCTGAGCCTACCCTTGTAAACCTTATACTCTATCAAAAGCTGACGCACAAGGGCTTGGAAGCTCAAGGAGATGGCTGATCTTTTTTTGCGCTTCTCGTCACCCCCTTCCCAGCAGTCCATGACAGGGTTTCTCCCCTCCTCTACGCTGACCTTCAACCTAACCATTGGTAACGTCTCATCGTTTCTAAGGGCTTCGTCTGGATTTACGCCCAGGGTTGCGAGCCAGGCAAAGGTCTCCCTCCCAAAGTCTCCAAGATACCTACAAACCAAGTTGAGTTCTGCTCCATGGACATAGCAATCCATGATCAGGAGATCCTGGCGGTCCTTCAACCTCTCCTTGACAAAGTCTTTAATATCTTCCAGTTCAGAGGGCGACAGTACTACCGGCACCTCCTTTTCTGTCAAAGGCTTAAAAGCGATCCTTCCTAGAAGACTCACCTGCATAGACCTAAGTGATGAATAAATTGGGGGCAGAATCCCCAGTGCTGCGGCTATTAAAAACGAATAAAACAGCATCACATTCTTTACCGTCGAGAGTGGCCATAATAGAGAAATTGAGACCCCCAAAATGTATCCGATCAAGGAAATAAGCAAAACCCTGATGATTCCAAGTTTAAATATGTCCGAAGGTGAGACGCCTAGATTTACTAAAACCATAAGTTCATCCCTGCTGTCGTATTCCAATGCAAAAGACATGGTTACCGCTAAAAAAAGTGTCAGTAGCAACATAAACATGAGCGACAATCCGCCGACAATCACCTCTGCAAAAATGAATGTATAGGTCAGGAGCGCCACACTGAAAGCCAAGCAAAGGGTTAATGGCATCCTTTGGGATATTTTTCCTAAAACTATCATTAATATCGTGGCGTTCTTTGGACCAAAAATTTGATCCAGTAACCCCATCTACTTTACCTCTTTCAAGAACCTTCGCATGCCTATCCATCCAATCAGTATTAGAAAGGCACTAAAGTAAAAAATTAATTGGTATGCACCCATTGCCCAAATTAAGATGGCGAGCATTGGTCCAAAAATTGACAGAACATTTGAGAGTAGGCTGAAGGTCTTTTCGTCAAACTTCTTGAGGGTTCTGTTGGCGACCAACAAAAAGGAGTTACAGTAACTCAGGTCTACAATTGCCAAGAACCATAAAGCGAGGAAAACGATCAAGTTATTTACTAGACCCATTATCAAAAAAACAAAGAAGACCGACAATATCGTTATAGTCCCAATTCCTCTGTATACCACGCTCTGCCTTTGCAGCCTCCGGGCAATTAATTGGATTGCTAAAAGTGATATGGTGATCGTCAGCCCAACATCAATCACATCGGCACCCGCGGCAGTAACCGCTATTATTGGTATCAAAACAGTTCCCATAGTCCCCCCAAGGCTTATTCCAATTGCAAGGATCCACACATCTAATGAGAGCCCCGGTCTGCCCCCTTCAGCCATCTTTGGCTTTGGTACAATTACTTTAAGCGAGATAAGCGATAAAATCGAAGAGACAAAAGCCAACATTCCCGATGCGACTAATACCGAATCTGGTCCATAAAGATCCATTAAAACAGTTCCCAAGAGAGGAAATGCTGATAATATAGTTCCCGTCAGGAAATTCATTACTTTGGAGTAGGGCAAAGACAGTAGACCTCCTGTGGTCGCACCCACCAGGAATGAAAAAATTGGTGCCATGTAGCCGTAGCCGTAGGCTCCAAGGAGCAATGTGGTGATCACATGCGCGGTCATGAAGGTGCCTGCTGTTCTTGACCATGTGGCTTTTGACCAAAGACCGTAATATGTGCCCATAGTGAACCCCAAGTAGTAGGACGTCAGTGCTAAAGCCACTATGAGCAGGTCGTAGTTCTTCAACCAAACAATCAACGGCATGAGATAGTGGACAACTATGGCTGACGGAAATGCCATTACAATTGTCAGCTTGAATAATGAAAAGTAGTCTATGGCGATCCTCCCCGAACTTAAAATTTTTTATATCTTCTGCAAATATATAGTTATTCGGGTTTTTAAAATGGAAAAGAAAAAGTTTACAGTAATGCAGGAGTTGATAATTGAGGGGATACTTAAAAAAGTAGGGGACGAGAGCAAGATAGAGTCTGTTGAAATTGGAAGCGGCGACATCCTCGGGTACGTCTCCAGCGAAATGACAAAGAGGAAGGATAGTGGCATAAAGGGCACGGCTGCCGGCACAAAGGGGTGGGCTGACATGTTCAGGTTGGCAGTTAAGGATCTTGTTGCGATGGGATATTTGAAAGAGAAGAAGGGATTGATCACATCAAAGCTCACCCTGACGAAGGCAGGTCTGGAGGCATACAAAGAGTACAAGAAATCAATATAATCGGAAAGTGAGGCCTCCTGATCACAAAGGCAATAGTGAGGGTCTGCGAATCAAACAAAAAAATATTCGGCCTCTATGAACTCGCTGTTGGTGGACTTGGGGCACTGTCGGTCCCTTCTGTTCTGCTATCCATAACTTTCTTCTTTGCTTATGGGTCCATCCCTGACCTCCTCTTACCCTCTTTTAAGGATCCCTTGTCCTTCGTATTTTTGATCTTATCGCTCATCTTAGGTCTCGTCTTACACGAGTTCTCTCATATGGTCGTTCTTGCCAACAGAGGGGTGAAGAACATCTCCATAGGGATATCGATATCAGGCATCTGGGGGGGATTTGTGAAGGCGGAAGTGTCTCCGGAAACCTACTCTGAGATCAAATTGCCATTTTACTCTAGTGGCCTTGGCTCCAATTTGTTGATATTTCTTCTCTTCCTGCCCTTCGCCAGAATAAACCCATACCTTCACATCATATCGTCCGTCAACTTTTGGCTCCTGGTCATGAACGCTATCCCCGCGCCCCTGATGGATGGTGGCAAGGTCTTCGAGGCGATATTTAAGAGACTGGGGTTAGAGAGGTATATGGAACTGGTCTCTGCGGGGGTCTTACTGCTCTGGCTTCTGATTATAATTTTGAGAGCCTTCTCATTTTGACGTCATACATGTTGTGTGGTTTTAATTGTCTTAATAGAATGAACTTAAATTTTATACCTAGATTATATATTCCATTTATATTATAATGGAGTCTATAATATAAATTTTTTCAAAAATATTATATAGTATACAAATACTATTAATACTGGAGCAAAGTAGGTGAAGAATCCTATGGAAATGACTACCGCCTACTTAGTGATTATCGCCATAGCATTCTACCTCTTCGGAATCTTCGTTGTCTCCAAGCGACTCGAAAAAGCTTATTTCACGCCGGATCCAAGCAGAAAGACCCCTGCCTGCGCTTTTAGAGACGACTTCGACTTCTACCCTGCCAATCCAATTTCACTGTTTGGTGATCATTGGGCCGCAACGGCAGGGGGTGCGCCGCTGTCTGGGGGTGTGGCTATTGCCCAGTGGGGGTGGGCATCAGGCATATTGTACGTGTTGCCAGTTAACATATTCCTGGGCTCGGTTCACGACTACGCCACGGGCTTTGTGATGATGCGTGAGCGTGGGCAGACCGCCAGCGAGGTTTCGTACAGATGGATAACCCCCCTCTCGGGAATTTTATTCACTTTCATTGGGTACATCGCCATAGTCAGCTTCTGTGCCGCCTTCGTGAGGCTTGTCGTTGCGGGAACCACCTCTACCCCGGCCCTTTTTGTCCCTGTGGTTCTGCTCGCGGTGATAGGTCCTCCCTTCGGCTACCTGCTCTATAGGAAGGGCTGGCCTATTTGGCTGGTAGGTATAATTCAGTATGCCATATTTCTCATCGCGATTTATGTAGGTCTGATGTACCCGTTTAAGATGTCCGTCGAAGCTTGGTATGTCTTCCTTGCAATCGTCGGAATCTTGGCAGCATGTCTGCCAAACTGGCTTTACTCCGAACCTTCAAACTTCATGATGTTCTTGTACATGGCTACAGGAGTGGTCCTCATGTTCCTAGGGGCTCTTGTAGGCAACTTCCCCATAACGGACTATCCCGCGCTATTGTTTTACGACAAAGCGCTGACTCCTAGCGGGTGGTTCTACCCCGGGATTACCATGATGGTCTCCTGCGGCGCCCTGACTGGCATGCACGTCTTCTGGATAGGCGCATACACCTGCAAGCGATTCCCAGAGGAGAGGTGGGTAAGGATCATCGGTTACGGCGGCGAAGTCCTTGAAAGCGTTGGTCTCTGGACTGCGTTCCTGGCGATGCTTGTACTCCCGGTCAGCACATACATTCCTGCATTGAAGGCTGGCTGGACTGCTGCATTTGGGATTGGATTTGCCAAGATCGTCGGAGCAATAATGCCCTTCGCAGATCCTACTCTGCTAAAAGTATTCGGCATGTGGGTTGTGATGGTCTTCATAATGAGCACTTTCTACTCGGGCTTCAGAAACATGCGAGTCTTGGGGATAGAATTCGTCCAGTTGGTGACAAAAAGGAAGATAACGAGGTACGTCTCGGCATCAAGGTGGATCGCAGCAATAATTACGGCTTTTCTGGTCATAGGTCTGGCGCTAAGCGGTGCATACCTGCAAATCTGGGCGCTATTCCCGATACTTTCCACATCGTTGGCTGTCTTCTCCTTTATAATCGTCGGGGAATGGTGCAAACTACATGACAAGAATCCGATATATTGGAGGATTGCGATGCTGGTAACGCTCCTTGGCATATCACTCCCGGCATCCATCTACGGCGCATGGTGGAATTACAGCGCAGGAGCGGTCGTTCCTGGGACCGTCTCCCTAATCGCCGCAGTAGTCACGCTGATATACGTGTTTGAGTGGGCCAGGCGCAGGTGGAGGCGGGGCTACACGCCTGAAGAGAAAGAGAAGTTCCTTAAGTTCGAGGAATTCTAAAATACCCCTTCTCTTTTTTCTCTTTGGTGAGAAATATGACACCAAAAGAACGCACATTCAGAATTTTGAATCGCGAAAGCGTCGACCGTCCCTCCGTCCTTTCGGCGACCCAGACTGGAACTTGTGAACTGATGGAGGTCTCGGGGGCTTATTGGCCTGATGCAAGCTTTGATCCAGATCTCATGGCAAAATTGGCTTCTGCCGCTCACACCGTGGCTGGTCTCGAGGGTGTCCGTATACCCTTCTGCCTCACGGTCTTGGCCGAATCGATGGGGTGTATAATAGATCGGGGCAGGAACGATCGCCAGCCCGCGATCGCAAAAACCCTCTACGACCAAGGCAAGACCCCTACTGCTGAAAAGATCCTGGAAAGCGGAAGGGTCCAGACAATCTTCGAAGCCATGCGCAAGATTAAAGAGATGAAGTTCAACGTCCCCCTCATCGTGGGATTTGAAGGTCCCACCACATTGGCAGGTCACCTTCTCGGTGTGGAGCGCCTCTGCCTAATGATGATCAAAAAACCAGACGAAGTCATGAAATACATGGCTGCTGCAGAGGAGGCTTGCATAATTTACACTAAAGCCCTCGTGAAGGAGGGCGCGGATATAGTCGCTCCCGCTGACCCCACCGCATCGCCTTCTGTTCTGAGCCCGAGGATGTTCGAGAAGTTCTCCAAAAATCCCCTCAAAAACGTCGCAAGCGTGGCGGGAAAGTCAATCCTGCACATATGTGGGAACGCCACGCCCATTCTGAACCATATGGCTGACTGTGGTTTCTCTGCTCTGAGCATAGAGGAGAAGGTTGACTTGTCAACCGCAAAATCCATCCTCAAGGACAGAAGTGTTGCAATTGTTGGGAACATCCCATCTGCAGGCGTTCTCTTGACAGGCACCGAGGAGGAGGTCTTTAAGGCCTCAAAGCAGGCGATAGCTTCAGGGGTTGACATCCTGGCACCGAGTTGCGGGATAGCACCACGCACACCCACAAGAAACCTCAAGGCTATGGTCAGGGCTGCCCTTTCTCCTTAGGCTGGACCCTCAGGACTTCCGGCATTTCCAATTCTGCAATGGTTGCGGCTATGGGGATCGGGTACCTGACCCCTGCGTTGTGCGTCTTCTCCAACCCCTCCACAACTTTTTCTAAGTGTCTGAATGGTATGACCATGGCTATCTCGTCGTCCGAAGTGTGCCCGAACCTCCTCTCCCCGTAACAAGCAACGACCAACTGTGGCTTCTGGGTGTTGTAAGCCTCGGCAATGCCATCTCCACATATACCTATATCGCCTATGGCACCGAAGGTGAGCCTCTCACCAGTCGCATAGACCGCCCCGTTTATGAGCCTCATCATCTGAGCGCCGTTGCCGTATATGATTATCAGGTCAGGCTCAACCTCGAGCCCCTCCAGAGGTCCGACCACAAACCCCTCTCTTCTCTCCTTGATTTTAGGCACAGAATCCGCAAACTTCTTCGCAACTTCCCTATCCTTAACATATCCGAGCTTTGTGAAGATCTCCCCACTCTGAAAACTTTCATCAAGCTCTCTCAGCCCAAGGACCGAACATCCAAGCACACACTCGGCGTCCTCCGAGAATACCGTCCAGGTCCACCCATAAAGCCTTGCAGTATTTATTATCTGACAGATGGTCAGCCTCTTTCTCGGCCTCCTCATAGCCTTAAGCATTCCCTCTGCCTCTGCCCTAGTTTTCAAAAACTTTATACCAACCACCCTGGACTTGGGTTTGACATACCTGTAGATCTTCTCTGCCGCCTCTTTCATGTCCATCACTCTGTCCCCTCCCACCATCCTCTTATATAGCTCAACTGTTCATCGGTCATTTTGTCTATTCTGATACCCATCATTTTGAGTTTTAGCCTCGCTACAGTCTCGTCTATCTCCCTTGGCACGTCGTAAACTGCCGGCCTCATACCCCCTGCATTCTTCAGCAGGTACTCAACCGAGAGTGCCTGGTTGGCGAAACTCATATCCATCACCTCGCTGGGGTGTCCCTCTGCGGCGGCAAGATTCACGAGCCTCCCCTCTGTCAGCAGGTACAGCTTTCTCCCATCTCTCATGGAGTACTCCTCGACAGAGTCCCTTATCTTTAACTTACCAACCCTTAACTCCTCTAACCCCTTCAGGTCTATCTCGACATTGAAGTGCCCAGTATTAGCCAAGATCGCGCCGTCCTTCATAACCTCGAAATGTTCCTTCCTTATGACGTTCTTGTTCCCAGTGGCGGTCACAAAGATATCCCCAACTTTTGCAGCCTCCTCCATTGGCATGACGTCAAACCCGTCCATGACCGCCTTTAAAGCCCTTATGGGGTCGACCTCTGTGATCACCACATGTGCGCCCATGCCCCTCGCTCTGGCTGCGAGGCCCCTGCCACAGTGTCCATACCCTGCTATAACGAATTTCTTTCCTGCCAGGAGCACATTGGTTGCCCTCATAATACCGTCGATAGTGCTCTGGCCCGTCCCATAAACGTTGTCAAAATCCCACTTTGTTTCTGCGTTGTTGACTGCTATTATGGGATACTTAAGGATCCCCCGATCTGCCATAGCCTTGAGCCTCATAACACCGGTTGTGGTCTCCTCCGTGCCCCCTATTACCTTCAGGTTCCACCTCCCCGAATGGAGCTCGGTCACCAGATCGGCACCATCATCCATAGTTATTGAAGGCTGATGTTTCAGGACCAAGGCAATACAGTTGTAATACTCCTCTTTTGTCTCGCCTTTCCATGCGTAGACATTCACCCCCTCAACAGCCAGAGCCGCCGCGACCTCATCCTGTGTTGAGAGGGGATTGGACGCAGCGAGGGCAACGCTGGCTCCACCTGCTTTGAGAGTCCTCACCAACACACCGGTCTCCTTCGTCACATGGAGACACGCACCAATCCTGATGCCTTCAAAGGGCTTTTCAACGGAGAACCGCCTTCTAATTTCCATTAAGACGGGCATGTGATCCTCTGCCCATTTAAGTAAATTTTTTCCTCTCTCTGCCAACCCGATATCTCTCACCATGTAGTCCATAAAGGGCACCTAACTACGTTAAATAATTCAGGGTATAAAAATATGGATATGCGTATAAAAATATGGATATGTGAATGTTAAGTTCTGGGTCTCCTAAAGCACAATGCAAACCACTCACATTGCAAAATCCCTCAAAACTCAGAACAGGGCCTCCGCATCCCCTCACATTAATTCGATCTCTGGGATTTTGCCTTTGACATTTCTATTATTTTTTTGTCAAGGGGGATTTTGTCCAGCTCTAGGACGGGTATCCTCAGCATGCTATCGTCTACCGACATCTCCTTTATAGGGAGCGTCCTCTTTATCCAATTCTCTCTGATTTTCTCCTCCAATTCTGGGTCTGAAACCATCGGAGTGAAATACTTCTTAATCAGACTGAGCAGCTCATTATCTTTGATCCATTCCTCAGCCTTTACTGTGTGAGTCTCATCTAAAGCTAGCTGAAGATCTGGTGTTATTGGTTTTCCAGACGAGAGCCCCTCAATGGATCTGTTACCCAGAGTTATAGTTATGTAAATGTAATGCAAGAATTCATGTGCCAGACATGCCCTTAGAAGATCCTCTCTGGCAAAGAGAAGGAATGGCAGCGTCACCTCCACACATATCCTAAATTTCTCATTCAACCTTTGGATCTGGGTTGAGGCGTATATTACCGTTTGAGAGAAGCCGTCGGGGTACTTCACTATAACGAGATTCGGGTCGAAAGATACCGGTGGGTAATCCAGACCGAAAGCACTCTCAATCGAGGAGATTGACCTTTCAAGTGTAGGCAGCCTCTCGAAGAAACTCCTTAGGATATCGTCGCCTATCCTCCCCTTCTCATGCGCCTCATTAACTCTGTTGAAGTACAGTTCGCGCTCTATCGGCATTTTCGACACTCTATATTGGTACCGGATTCTCCATGATCCCTGACAGTAGCCTTACGCCGGACTCAATGTCGCTTTTGGAAACGACCTCGCTGAAGCTGTGAACGTACCTGGCTGGGATCGCTATGCAGCCAGATGGAACACCCTCCCTGGAAAGTTGTATCGCTGTTGCGTCCGTGGTCCCACCCTCCAGCACCTCAAACTGGCACCTTATGTTTAGCCTCTCCGCCAAATCTGTCAACCAGCCCACGACCATAGGGTTTGCTATAAGCCCTCCACCTAATGAGTCTCTCCTACCGTCCGCAACAACAAGAACGGGACCCGCCCCCAGTTTAACAGGGGCTTCGCTCTCCCCGATCTCAGGGTGGTCCCCTGCGATGGTTGTGTCTATCGCGACTCCTAAGTCCGGTCTCACCAGAAAAGAACTCACAGTTGCGCCCCTAAGCCCGACCTCTTCCTGCACCGTAAATACCGCCACAATCCTGTTTACGGGGTTTGCCTTCTTCAGAGCCTCCATGAGCATGTAGCAGCCCGCCCTGTCGTCCATCGCCCTTCCAACTATCAATCCGTTCTCGAGCTCTGTAACTCCCCTCTCTACAGTTATTGGGGTGCCGACCCTCACACCGTACTTGACCAATTGGTCTTTGGTGGCACCGGTGTCCACAAACATTTTGTCATAAGTCACCAATTGCTTCCTCTCGTCTTCTTTCATCACATGTATTGCCTTGCAACCTATTGTGCCGCTTAGCCTCTTGTTTCTTCCATGAACTTGAACCCTCTGCCCGAGGAGAACGTGATCTGGGACTCCTCCGACCTTTGCAAATCTGATAAACCCTTTTTCGTCAATATGTTTCACTATCAGTCCAATTTCGTCTGTGTGGGCCGTTATCATTATTGTTTTAGATCCTTTGCCCTTATGGGCATACAGATTCCCAAATGCGTCCTCCTCTATTTTATCTACACAACCCTCAAGCTCTCTCTTGATGATCTCTGCTATGCCATACTCAAACCCCGATATGCCCGGAGCTTCGCTCACCTTTCTTAAGAGGTCCATCTCCAAACTTAACACCTGCCACTAAGGATTGATAAATAATCCAAGTATTTAGTGTTTAGCATATTCATACTCCTGTGATTCAGCTCTCACTCTCAATCTTGACTTCTATCTCCTCGTCGCCTATTTTCACCCTGAACCATTTAATGTCCTTTCTATTTTCCTTCGCATTTGGCATTAAAGTCTTGAGATCGCCTTTGAGGAATGGAACGGCGATCTGGGGGAAGAGAAGGTAAGTTAGCGCGTCCTCCTCTTTTTTGAAGAAGTTCCTAACATCCTCGGGGATGTCTTTGAAAGACAACTCTTTCGGAGGGTCCGCCGGCTTGACCCTGTCCATCAGTTCTCTGCTGATCTCGCCCGGCGGTCTGCCGTAAAAACCCCTTACGTAATTCTCCAGCTCCTTTATCAACATCCCGTACCTTACACCTGTTATCACGTTCATGACAGCCTGCGTTCCTACAATCTGGCTCATAGGAGTGACCAGAGGCGGATATCCAAGGTCTCTCCTGACTATTGGGACTTCCTTTAGAACCAATTCCAACTTTGAAAGTGCGTTGTATTCCTTGAGCTGAACCACCAGGTTGGAGAGCATTCCCCCGGGTATCTGGTGCCTCAAAGCCCTTGGGTCGATCCTCTCTGTGGCATCTGAAGTGTATCCTCTGTATTTCTCTCTAACACTTTCAAAATAGTCTGCACACTCGTTTATCAGCTCGATGTTCAGGTGCGCCAGATGCCCAGTACCACGTAGCGCCTCGTATATTGTCTCTATGGCTGGCTGAGACGCTCCAAAGGCAAAAGGAAACAGCGCCGTATCTATGAACTCGGCGCCCGCCTCTATGCCCTTCATATAAGACAGAGACGCCAAGCCGCAAGTGTAGTGGCAGTGGAGCCCGACAGGCAAACCCGTCTCCTTTCTTATGCCCCTCACAATATCGTAGGCTACCCTCGGCGCCAGAAGCCCCGCCATGTCCTTTATCCTGATGGCGTCCACTCCCAGCTCTGCTATCTTCTTTGCCACCTCTATGAAGTGGTCAACTGTGTGGATTGGGCTTATGGTGTAAACCACGTCTCCGTGAACCTCTGCGCCCACACTCTTCGCAGAGGAAACTGCCTTCCTCAGATTGTTGACGTCATTCAAGGCATCAAATATTCTGAAAACGTCCACGCCGTTCTCGAATGCTTTTTTCACGAACTCTTCAACAACTTCATCAGGGTAATGTTTGTAACCAACAAGGTTTTTCCCCCTCAGTAGCATGACTACCTTTGTCCTCTTCAGCCCTCTCTTTATTCTCCGGAGTCTGTCCCAGGGATCTTCGTTTAAATACCTCATACACGCATCAAAAGTGGCCCCACCCCAGGCCTCGAGACCATAAAAACCTACCTGGTCCATCTTCTCCAACACTGGTAATATGTCTTCAATCTTTACCCTCGTGGCAAATAGTGACTGTTGCCCGTCCCTAATTGTCGTGTCTATGACTTTGAGCAACGCGTACACCAACGGAATGATTAAAAAGGTCATGTGCATTTAAAAATGTATTGCTTCACATTTTGAAAAACCAGTCCAAAGGCGCTGAAAGTGAATTCTCACCAAAATTGAACATTAACTTGTGAATAGAAAGACATATTAGCTTCGTTCCGATCTCCATCACGAGACGAGGATCCTTGGCTAAATTGTCTTGGCAAGAGATCTTGGGCCTCATCCAGGAGCTACGGAAAAGGGGCTTCGAAGTTGTGGGTCCGTCCTCAGAGGGCGGGGTTGTAAAATTAGTGCCACTTGAAGATGAAACAAAGCTTGAGACCGATTATGTGAGGACACTAAATTCACCAAAGGATTTTCTACTTCCCGACAAGGAGAGGCTCTTCAGATACAAGAGCACTGCAACGATAACATCGTACGGTCTGAAGATAAGGTTTCCCACGGTCGAGGGACCATGCCCAATCACCATAGTTCCGGAATACTCGCCCCCAAGAGGCAAGCTTGCGTTCTTCGGGATCCACCCATGCATGGTAAACTCGATAAGATACCTCGACAAAGTAATGCTCTCTGATCCTGCTGACCCGTACTACAAGGCGAGGAGGGAGGGCCTATTTATTGCAGTCCTCGAATGCGCTGAGGGGGACGAATACTGCTTCTGCAAGAGTGTGGGCGGCGACAAAGTACCAAAAGGGTATGCGGACCTCTCCATAAGGAAGGAAGGAGACGGTTTCGTTGTGAAAGCAAGATCTCAAATTGGGTGCGGTCTTCTGATGGAGGAAAGCACTGAAGAGGTCGAGGAAATCTCACCAAAGATGAAGGAGGAGTATCTCATCGATGCCAAGGACGAAGAGACCATAGAGACCAAAGATCCAGCACCCCTCTTAGAGGGCTGCACGCTCTGCTCATCCTGCACCGTTGTTTGCCCAACTTGTTACTGTTCCGATATACAGGACCGGTTCAGCCTCATGGACCCGAGCAATGTAGAGAGGGTTAGGGTGAGAATGTCTTGCCAAAGGAGGAGTTACAGCAGCATAGCCGGCGGCGTGATCTTCTTGAAGACGAAAAATGACCGCTTCAAGTGGCGAATGAAGCACAAATTCCCATTCTCGGAGAAGATGTACGGAATGCCAGGCTGCGTGGGCTGCGGAAACTGCATAGCCTTCTGCCCCTCAAGGATCGACTTTAGAACCTTCCTTGGAAGGAGGGTCGCCTGATGTCTATTGAGTACAACCCGTTCCTCCCCAGACCTGCGATTGTAAACGCGGTGAGGGATGAGAGCCTTGAAACAAAAACTCTCAAAATTTCGCTGATCAACTGGAGGGCGAATTTTTTACCGGGGCAGTTCGTTCAATTATTGTTGCCCGGTGTTGGGGAGGCGCCTTTCTGCATAGCCTCCTCGCCGAGTGACTCAAAACATATAGAATTGACAATAATGAGGAGAGGCTTGGTCACCAATGCTGCCCACTACATGAGACCTGGCGACGCGGTAGGGATAAGGGGGCCATTTGGAAGACCGTTCCCAGTGGAGAACTTCAAGGGAAGAGACCTTGTATTGGTTGCAACAGGGATCGGGATAGCAGCGCTCCGCTCTCTTATACTCTACACAATCGAAAACAGAAAAGATTTTGGGGATATCACACTTCTTTACGGCGCAAGGTTTGTTGAAGACTTGGTTTACCGCGACGAGTTGAGGGGCTGGGCTGAGAAGATAAATGTCATAGTTACTCTGAGTAAACCCTCGGAAAAATGGAATGGTCTTAAAGGCAGGGTGACCGACCACCTTGGCGCGATCAACCTCGGAAAGGGCTCATTGGCGGTGATCTGCGGCTCGCCAGCCGTCATGGTGAGTGTTGCGCAGTCTCTGATCGGTAAGGGACTCGACCGCAGAGACGTTTACCTGTCCATGGAGCGGCACATGAAATGCGGGATAGGCAAGTGTGCCAGGTGTATGATCCCTGGGGGCTTTCTGGTGTGCAAGGACGGCCCCGTCTTCAGCGCTGGTGAGATAAGCCTAGAGGAGGTCGGTGAGTGACATGAAACTGGCATTTTACTCCTTAACCTCCTGTGAAGGTTGCCTGACCACACTGATAACTAAGCTGGGACCTGACATAGAGGGTTTATGGAACAACTTCGACATAGACTACTTCAAGCTGGTGAGGGAGCCAGTAGGAGGGAGCAAGTTCCCAAAGGCGGACATAGCATTCGTGGAGGGTGCAGTGGTCACGAACCTCGACAGGGAGCATCTGCAGGAGATCAGAAAGAGTTCTAGGTTTGTTGTTGCCATAGGCACTTGCGCATCCACTGGAAACATAGCCTACACCGCCTCAAGGAATGTAAAATTAGGGAAGAAGGCCCTTTCAGTGTTGGAGGTTAGGGAGGCTGAGCCCCTCTCTTCTGTGATCGCTTTGGATTATGAGCTCAACGGTTGCCCGGTGAATGCCGCCGAGTTTATAGACGGGCTTCTCAGGCTTGTGAACGGACTTGAACCCGTCCAGCCAGACTTCAGCGTCTGCTACCAGTGCAAGTTAGCAGGTAACGCATGCCTCCTAGATAAAAAGCAGATCTGCCTCGGTCCTATTGCGATGGGTGGATGCGAAGCCGCCTGCACCTCAGTTGGGTCCCCCTGCCTGGCCTGCAGGGGACCATACATCGAGGCAGACCTAAAGGCATACTTCAAAACACTGGAGAATAAGGGGCTGAAGGTTGAGGACGCAAAACCCTTGCTTCGGATGTTCATGGGGAAGAAGATAAAGGAGGTTCTCAAAGAGTGAGCGACAGCATCTTGATAGATACCGGGGACCTTCGCTTCATAGAGGGCCACGGACAGCTGGTTGTGAAGAGCCACGGCGGAAGGATCGAGGCGGAGTTCCACAATTTGGAAGGACCCAGATTTCTCACAAAATACATGAGGGGAAAGCCGGTCGAACTGGCCCCAAGGGTCGCGTCTAGGATATGCGGATTATGCTACACAGTCCATTCTATAAGTTCCGCAGAAGCTGTAGAGAGAGCTCTCGGTATGAAGATTTCAGAGGATGTGAAAAAACTCAGGAACGTACTTTACATGGCAAACAACCTCAGGAGCCACCTAATACACCTGCTCTTCCTTTCAATACCCCCGGTGGAGGGCTTGATCAGCGCCCTCAGGATGAGAGACATGAACATCGTCAGGATGGGCGCCAACATCCTCAGCAAAGCGACAGAGCTCATAGAGGTTTGGGGAGGGAGATCAGTCCACGTCCCCAACGTCATTGTTGGCGGGTTTGGGAAGGCAATAAAATGTAAGGAGTTACTCCGCCCCATACACGACCTGGCAATGCTCTCGAATGATGCTGAGCAGCTGGTTAGGTATGCGCTCAACTTGGAACTTCCTGAGTTGGAGAGATACCGGATTTTGGCAGCTCTGAAGAGACCAGGATCATACCCAATCTATGCAGAGGAGGCTAATGTTGCCTTCTCGGATGGCTCTGCACTTTCTCCATCAGAGTACTATGAGGGCCTCGAAGAAGTCTCGAAGGATTACTCAACCTCCAAGCACGTCTATTTCAAGAAGTCTGAGATCACCGTTGGGGCTCTCTCCAGGATAATGCTGAATAAGAGGTACCTTAGCAGCAGGGCCAGGGAGTTAGCTGAGGAGGTGGAATGGGGTCTGAACCCCTTCCTGAACATAAAGGCGCAGGCCATCGAAGTCCTGCACTACATGGACGAACTAATCAGTCTGGGTGGGGAACTGGCAGAGATACCCCCTGAAAACCTAAAGCCTGAGGACATCAAGGCGCACAGGGACAGGGGTACAGGATTTTTTGTGGCCGAAGCTCCCCGCGGTACACTCTGCCATTACTGCGAGATTGAGGACTGGAAGGTAAAAGACTACCGAGTTTACACACCCACCGCAATAAACTCGAAGAGCATAGAGAACGATGCTGTAGAGCTTGTCAAGAGGTTCAAACCTATAGGCAGCCAAAAGCTGAGATTCATACTTGAGGACATGGTCAGGTCCTATGACCCGTGCCTCTCCTGTGCGGTCAGTCTAGACATCTACGAGTAACCTTAATTAATTAGGAGATCCAACAAAACCTTAAAACCCAGCCCCCATAACTCATGAAGTGAGCACAATGGATTCTGTTGACTGCGCTGCCTTTAAGAGGCTCCTCGAGGTGGGGAGCGGCGGAAACAAATTCATAGCAGTCTTCACCGCAAGCTGGTGCGGGTATTGCAGGAGCCTTATCAGAGAGCTAGAACAGGCTAATCCTGACTTTCGCTTAATATTAGTCGATATATCTGATGAGGACTGCTGGGACGATTTTGGTATAGAGCTAGTACCAACAGCAGTCCTCTACAAGGACGGAAAGGAGATCAGGAGGGTAAGTTCGCCGGAAGGGCTGAGGCTAAGAGACCTAAAAGCGCTTCTTTTGTCCTCGCGTGAGGAATAAGAAGGCAAATAGTGAAGAAAAACCTCCCAGTGAGGATAGGCATATATACGGGAAGGAAGGCGACACCACGAAGCCAAAGTACCCCATGATTATCGGTCCCAAAAGTTCTCCCAGACCTATTGAAGACTCGAAAATGCCCGCGTACAGCCCCCTGGAGGGAAGCGAGAGCATCAATACGAGCGAATGGGAGTACAAAAGACCGAGCGATAAGCCTAGTATAGAAGCAGATGCGAAAAGACCGATCTCTGAGGGACTAGCCCATGATATGAACATAGACAAACTCAGCAGCGCCATGCCGACCGGCATCGTGGCGCTCCCCACAAATGAAATTGCCCTTGAAAAGAAAAAGAAGACCAGCGTCCTAACCATCCCGACTGTGCCGATTAGATATCCTATCATGGATGGAGAGATCCCGTTCTTTGTTGCATAAGAGGGGAATAGTGAGAAGAAGGAGAGGATGGAGAAGCCCCAAATTAACATCACGTAAGACACTACGAGTATCAAGGACCTAGAAGGTCTGGCACTTGAAATCTCTTCTGGGTCTGAGTTGCTTATTTTTAAGGAAAAGAAGGCGCCTACCCCGGCTACCATCATAAACCCTACCAAAAAGAAGAGGTAGGTGAGGTCAATAAAATAGACCATCAGTCCCATGATCATGGACCCTAGCATGTATCCCGAGCTCCATGAAACACTGTAAAGTCCAACAGCCCTATTTCGCGATACACACCTCGAAATGTCACCAACGAAAGCCTCTGTAGAGGGCCAGACCATGGAAAAGGAGATCCCCTCCAGTATTCTGAGGATGGCGATTTGCTCTAAACTTGTCGAAACCACATACAGGAAAGATGTAAGAAGGTAGAGCAGTATGCCAGATAAAATGAGTGGGCGCCGTCCAATCCTATCGGACATCCTGCCAAATATAAATGGTGCAAAAACATAAGGCAGGGCCACAAGGGTCCCTATGATGCCGAGCTCCAACTCATTAGCCAAGAACTTTAGAGTTGCAAATAGAGGCACGAGGGGGGTCATTATGCCAAAGCCTACGGATATGGCGAATACGCCTATGTAGAACCGAGTGAACAAGGGATCCATATCCGACCACCCCGCATCAGCCCTCCAGAGCGAGATGATCAGAACAGAGAGCCTGTTTTTATATTTTCAGTTTCAGGCGTTTCCCCCTTCAATATGGCTTAATTTTAGCCAAATGCTCCGAGTCCGCTTTAACTCTCTCGGCGGGAAGTCCCCATCCGGCAGGGTGGGGAGGTCACTTCAAGAGCACGCTTAAAAATCTGGGTATTGATTATCTCATCAATTTTCAGCTACGTCGATCATTAATCATCAATTATCAACCCTGCGCATTTCTAAGCCAGTTTCTTTTTGCCTCTCGCCAAAGAGGTGAAAACTCCGAGGGCGCACAACACCCCAAAAATCAGGAAGGCAACATGTATTCCCGCAACAAAATCGCCCAAACTGCGAGGCTTTAGGATCTCTGATCCCACAAAGACAGAAAGTACAAGGGTAGCCAATGCTATGCTGAATGTCTGCCCCAATGTTCTCATAGTTGAAAGTGTGGCTGAGGCTACCCCAAACAATTCCCTTCCAACAGAGGACATTATCGCGTTTGTGTTTGGAGAGCTGAACAGAGCAAAACCAATCCCCATCAGAATTAGGATCACGACTATGGAAAGAATTTCTGTCTCAACATTTATTGTCGAGAGGACAAATAGACCGATGGCATTCAGAGCTATCCCCACCGAAGCTACCTTGCTTGGATCAATCCTGTCCGACAACCAGCCCGCCAATGGCGAGAGCAAGGCTTGCACCACAGGCTGCACCATCAATATTGTCCCGGCAACCTGAGGGGTGAACCCCTTGATGACCTGAAGATACAGGCTGAGGAGAAACGAGAGTGCATAGGTCGCTGCGTAGTTTATTAGGGCAGATAGATTGGAGAGCGAAAACTTCAGGTTATTTAAAAAAAGTCGGACATCTAGCACGGGGCACTCGGTTCGCCCCTCCCAGACCACAAGGCAAACCATAATTAAAACGCCCATCAAAAGAGCATAGATAGGTGGGCTATAAAACCCGCCGCCGTAGGACGAGACCGATAGCGCCCCCCACATGATTGCCGCCAGCGAGGTTCCATAAAGCAAAGATCCAAGGATGTCGAATCGCTCGCCCGGGGTGCCCCTCCACTCTTGCCTGAGGCGCAGTGACAGCAGTAATGTGAGGAGGCCCACGAGCACATTCACGGAAAATATGCTTCTCCACCCAAACTGTTGTGTCAAAATCCCCCCGATAAAAGGGCCCAATGCTATAGAGGTGTATACTGAGGCAACGTTTATTCCCAGAACCTTTCCCCTGTCCTGCGGCGGGAAAACTGAGCTCAATATTGCCACGGAGGTCGCGGCAAGCATCGCTCCTCCTATGCCCTGAAAGATCCTAGAAGTGATCAATATTGTGGCGGAGTTTGCGACAGATGCAAGGAATGATGAGGCGGTGTACACAACCAGCCCCAGAAGAAAGACCCTCTTTCTACCCACAATGTCCGCAACTTTACCCAAGGGTAAAAGGAAGATTGCTGTGGTGAGAAGAAAGGAGGTTTGAACCCATCCCAGCATCACTGTGTCAAGACCTAGCTCAAGCCCTATGTTCGGCAACGCAATGTTTGTGGCAGAGGATATAAAAGGCGTCAGGAATGATGCAGAAGTTGTTGTCAGGATCGCTACTATTTTGACTTCCCTTTGTAGAGACCCTTGGGGGAGGCCTTGCATACCATGATTTAGCTCGCACCCAAGTTTTTAAGGTTGCTGAGGCGAGTCCTTCATTCTCTCGAAGGGAACGTTAAACTCCTCAGCACTTACTATCTCATCGAGCCTCTTCTTTGCCCTCACAATTTTGACCAATCTTCCCATAAGATCTATGTCCTTGCGCGGATACCCTAACGCCAGCATCGCTACGACGCGGTATCCCTCAGGGATCTTCAACAACTCCTTCACTTCCATCTCGTCAAAACTGCCCACCCAGCATGACCCTAGGCCTTCATTCGTTGCCGCGATGACCATATTCTGGAGCGCAATGGCAGTATCTATCGCGTACCATTTAGGCGATAGGTGCTCGTTTCCACACCCCACTATTACGACAGGAACCTCCGCAAGGAATCTTGCAAATCTTCCGGCTGAGAGAGCCCTCCTCTTTTCCTTATCGGTAACAACAATAAAATGCCAAGGTTGTAAGTTCATTGCCGATGGGGCCAGCCTTCCCGCCTCCAAAATCCGCTCCAAGACCTCCCTAGGGACTGGATCCGGCATATAGGACCTAACCGACCGCCTTGTGATTATAGCCTCTAATGCGTCCATCAAATTCACCTACTCTTTGAACCTGGATGTTCTTTTTCTTGCACTCATGCTCCTATTCCCTAATCTCTATTCCTTTTAGTCTGCCTCAGTATTCATTAATCAATTTTTAGGCACTTTGAACTTAAAGGTTGGGGTGGAGCCACTCAATTTAATTAATTCAATACATGATTAATTTTCTAAATATTAGGGAAATGCGAACTCGCAACGCACGCCATGTTGCTTGCAGAGCGCCTCAAGCCGGGCGAACTGTTCACGCAGTGAGTGCCTGCGGTTGAATTCGTCTTCTCCCATAATCGTCTTCAATCGCCGAATGACTGTTGGTTTGATGTTCAAGCGGTCGTATATTATCTTGCTCTTTGTCTTTGCTCCAAGGCGGACGATGCGTTCCATCTCATCTGGGGCGTCGTTGTACCCGGGTATAATTGGTCCATAAAAGATCCATGTGATTATCCCAAGCGAAGAGACCGTCTCCAGAGCCGAAATTCTCTCTTCCGGAGGCGGAGCCCCTGGCTCAAACTTTCTCTGGAACTCTTTATCGGTGGATGTGATTGTGAACCCAACATCCATCTTTTTGCCCCTTATTAAGTCAATGTCCCGAACTACCAAGGGCGACTTTGTCTGTATGGACACAGGAAAACCTGCCTCAATCAGAATTGTCAGCGCCCTCCTTGTCACCTCTAGACCCTTCTCAGCCGGCTGGTAGGGATCTGTGGCTGTACTCACCCCGACCACTCCTTTGGGCTTTCTCCTGACCTCCCGCCTCAATATCTCGAGAACGTTTTCTTTAACAAAGACGTCCCGCCCCCATCTCAGACTGGGCATAACATTTCTCATAACGTCTGGCACGTAACAATAAAGGCAGCCATGCCCACAACCCCAATACGGGTTGAATGAATAAGCCAGCCCAGGTAAGGTACTCCTTGAAAGTGCTGTCTTGCAAGGGCGCGACTCTATCAAAGCAAATCGACCCTTTTCAGGTATTCATCAATTCGCCTTTGGAGAATAGAGTCCTTGAGTATGCGGCTCTTCTCGACCCAATTCATGGGAGGGACAACCATGAATTTCTTGATGTGCAGGAGGGCTGACCTGAGCCCCTCAAAGACCGCAGGCTTGGTCTTTAGCATTGATCTTACATTCTCCCTAACGAACCAGACCCCTAGCGGGAGGGGGAACTCTGGCATTATCTCCCTGATAACAACTACTGTGGCTTGCCTCCTTATTGTCTTTAGGAACTCAGCAACCGCGAGCCTCGTTGCGAAGTAGCATCCTCCTATCTCGGGGTATGTGGTCCTTCCCCAGTAACTCTCATAATCCCCGATCACAGAAAAAGACGACGAAGAGGGGTTCCAGAATGTTCCAGGGAACCACGCCTCCATCCACTCAAAGGACCACTTCCCAGGCATGAAGATGGCTGCAAAGTTGTTGTGCATGTAGGAATGGGTGAAGACCAAATATTTGTCAACAGTGTCATACCCCTTTATCTCATCTATGAGTCTTTGAGATATTGCGCTATCCACTGCCGTAATGGACCAACGCGTAGGCACTAGCCTCCTGTTCCTTCTCGTTCCAAAGATGCCCATACTGAATGCCCTTTGTATCTTTGAGACTGGGGCTCCTTTTGCATAGAGATCCATAACTGCGTCTACTGCCCTTAGATCTCCGTCGTAGTACACCTTCTCTATCCTATGATCAACCTTGACCGAAGAGACCTCGAAGTGCTTAAGGGGGGCAGAAGGCCCAAAGGGCTGTGAGTTGTCATCTATCATGATCGAGCCAAAAGGCAACTTGAGAAACTGGACCTCGGTGTCTGTCGCAGAGGCGCTCATCGCAAGCTCCTGTAGGCTCTCTATGAGCCTGCCCCCCGTCCTGGCCGATTCGATGGGGACTAGGGCCTTCCCCCTTATCAGAGAATATCTGTAGTTCACAATATTCTCAACCCTTTCACCCATCCACCTCTCCGGTAGGTCCATAATCTCCGTGTCCCCCTGCATTGGAGGGACCATGGGGCCGACAAAAACCTTCGGGTATCCGAAGCGACCTACAAATACGGATGGGGGAGAAGATCCCACGAACTCTTTCTTATCAATGACATTCATGTTTTTAACAAGAGCCTTGGCTTTGAGATCGATGGGGCAAACTGATTTGCCGCAGAGGCGGCGTCCTCCTCTACACAGCAAGCACAAAGAGGCTACCTTGGACACCACCCTCAACTTTACGGACTCTGGGAGTATCTGGGCATATCTGTCTTTCATCGAGTATTCTATCGGTCGATTGGTATTTATTTTATTTGGAAGCCGGGCATTCTCTAAAATTTTTTATTGCTTGCAGTAAAAATTGTGTAAAGGGGGCATACACATTGGATGTGGAGCTGCTAGCCTTCGACAGTATGGGCGTCAGATCCATGTGCACATTTGTTGATACTGGTGACCTAAGGGTGATGATAGACCCGGGGGTCTCCTTAGCGCCGAGAAGGTTTGGTCTCCCACCCCATAGGCTTGAGTTGGAGAGGCTCGAAACACTCGCAAAGACCATCACCGAAAAAGCAACAATATCTGATGTAATAATTATAACGCACTATCACTACGATCACCATGATCTTGGGGACATAATCCCCCTGGAGATATACGACAAAAAGACTGTTCTCATCAAGGATCCAAAGAGCAACATCAACCGGAGCCAGGGTGACTTCAGGGCACCCCTCTTCCTAGGCATTATCAAGGAAAAAGCCAAGAAGGTGGAGGTCGCGGATGGGCGATCTTTCCAAATTGGTAAGACGAAGATAGAGTTCTCCAAGGCAGTCTTCCACGGCTCGAGCAGTCTGCTTGGATACGTAATAGAGGTCCTGGTGGAGGCAGACGGCGATAGGATCATTCACACATCTGACGTGCAGGGACCTATCTATGAGGCTCAGATGGAATTTTTACTGAATAAAAAGCCCCGATTAATAATTGTAGACGGACCCATGGTCTACATGCTGGGTTACCGCTACTCTTATGAAAACTTGGAGTCCTCCATGAGGAACCTTGGTAAGCTTGTGGAGGGTGGTGTCGAAGAGCTTATCATTGATCATCACTTCTTAAGGGATATGAAGTACTCTCAATACATGAAGAATTTGGAGGAGGCTTACCCAGGGGCAAAGATCTGCACAGCGGCTGAGTACATGGGAAAGGAGGTCGAGTTACTGGAGGCAAGAAGGAGGGAGCTGTACAGGCAAGGTTGCTCTGAGGGAGATTAAGGCACAGGAATAAAAATTTGGCAAAAACTCGACCTGACCGAACTCGAAACAACTTGACTTGGGCACGCGAACTCGCACACAGCTATGTGTGCCTCCCATACGATGAATTTTTCAGCCTTTGCATTCTCATCACAATGGGCGACACCAAGGGAGTTTCAGCTACTGTTGAATAACCTGACATTATCAATCAAGAGGAGTAAACCATATTCAACATCCTAGCA
>Ga0207433_10004872_pt1 | contig 24360 bp, 25 predicted proteins | sample YelNatPaOPGAMG01_FD_187559 | JGI IMG/M metagenome (GOLD analysis project Ga0207433, IMG submission 187559) | Hot spring thermophilic microbial communities from Obsidian Pool, Yellowstone National Park, USA - OP-RAMG-01 (SPAdes) (version 3) | ecosystem: Environmental > Aquatic > Thermal springs... | reverse complement strand
CAGTAAAAACATTTTTATATGGTGTATACCACCCATTAAGACTCCCCCTCACAATACTATTTATTATCACCATCGCCTGCATAATCGCGAAAAGAAATATCTCGGATATGGTCTTGCTTGCACTCTTGATTCCATTTTATGTGATACTCTGTATCTCACCCTCTCCCCATCTCCGCCATACCTTGCCGGTGATGCCCTTCATTTCCCTGATTATTGCCCGTGGTTTTTCTAAATTAACAGGTTTGATCAAACAGAGGTTTATCCGTTATGGATTCATCATTTATTCAGTAATTGCAATCCTGTATACACTTTTATTTACAATGGCAATGATTGATAGAATGAAATATCCAGACACACGCATTGAATGTGCAGACTGGATGTTTAAGAATATTCCGGCTAAAAAGAAAGTAGCCACTTCAACAGTAATGCCCTTCAGATACACTCCACCGGTTGAATGTCCTGGTTATGATGGTAATAAATTTGGTTTAACTGACGAGGAGGTATTAAATAATCTTTACTACAATCTTGTCAAAACAAATTATGACTATTACCGTCTTCTTTATTTTGCACCTGATTATTTCTTCATTACCCAGATTGAATGTGTGGAGTTACCCTACAATGAAGTGGGTGAAATCAATGCCCGGAATTTTTTGCGCCAGTTATTTGCCCAGAAACATTATCAACTGATAAAGGTTTTTGAAAGAAAATTTAATATCCTCGGAATAAGATTTGAACCATCGTTCCCCAATATGGACTGGAATCCAGTAAGCCAGAAGATTTATATATTTCAGAAAAAATTTTAATATTGACAAAAGGGATAGATTTAATATAATAAAAAATGAAAGAATTTAAGATTAAAGAAGGATTCACATTTGATGATATCTTACTGATCCCTCAGTATTCTTCTGTATTGCCCAGGGAATGTGACGTGAAGACGAAGTTTTCCCGGCACATCCCATTGAACATTCCCCTTGTGAGTGCGGCGATGGATACTGTCACTGAATCAGCAATGGCTATCGCCCTTGCACAGGAAGGGGGGATTGGAGTGATTCATAAGAATATGCCTATAGAAGAACAGCAGAGGGAGGTAAGAAAGGTAAAAAGGGCAGAGAGTTGGATGATAATAAATCCCATTACCATAAAAGAGAATAACACAGTGCGAGAGGCGAAGGAATTAATGGAGAAGAATAATATCTCAGGGGTAGTGGTCGTTGATGATGAATATCGCCTTGTAGGAATGCTCACCAATCGTGATATCATCTTTGAAGAAAATCTCAATAAAAAAGTAAGAGATGTGATGACAAGCGAAAATTTAATAACTGCCTCTGAAGGAACAACCCTTGAACAGGCACGCCAGATTATAAAGAAGTATAAGATTGAGAAATTGCCGATTGTGGATCGTAATGGGCGGCTGAAGGGATTGATAACTGTAAAGGATATAATAAAAAAGATGGAACATCCCAATGCGATAGTGGATAAATCCGGGCGCCTGAGGTGTGCAGCAGCAGTGGGTGTGGATAGAAGAACGATTGAGCGTGTTTCTGCACTCATTGAGGCAGAGGTTGATGCAATTGTAATTGATGTTGCCCATGCCCATTCCCTGAGCGTGATTAAATTGATAAAGGAGATAAAAAAGAAATTTCCTGAGGTTGAACTCGTTGCTGGAAACATAGGTTGTGCTGAGGCAGCAAGGGATTTAGCAAAACTTGATGTGGATGCGATAAAGGTAGGAATTGGCCCTGGTTCAATATGCACCACAAGGGTCATTGCAGGAATTGGTGTCCCCCAGGTTACCGCAATAATGGAATGTGCGAATGTTGCCAAACGATATAATATTCCGATAATTGCTGATGGTGGGATCAGGTATTCAGGGGACATTGTGAAGGCAATCGCCTGTGGTGCATCAAGCGTAATGATTGGAAATCTCTTTGCCGGAACCGAAGAGAGCCCTGGGGAGACAATCCTCCTTGAAGGCAGGAGATATAAGGAATATCGGGCAATGGGCTCTTTATCAGCAATGAAGCGTGGATCCGCAGATAGGTATTTCCAGGAAACTGCAAAGAAGCTCGTTCCTGAAGGTGTTGAAGGGAGAGTTCCTTATCGTGGTAATGTAAAGGATGTCATATTTCAGTTGATCGGTGGTTTGAAATCAGGGATGGGTTATTGCGGGGCAAAGGACATTAAGACGCTCCAGAAGAATGCAAGATTCATAAAGATAAGTTCCGCAGGTTTGAGAGAGAACCATCCCCATGATATAACAATCACAAAAGAAGCACCAAATTATGAAATTAGAGGGTTTTAACCCCCCTTTTACAAAAATCGCGCCATACTATGATCGGTTGATGTCTTTTGTCAATTACCGTTCTTGGGTTAATCACATAGAGAGGATAATTATGATGCATAATATAAAAGAAAAAATTCTTCTTGATATTGCATGTGGAACCGGGGTATGCCTGGAATTGTGGCTTGAAAAAGGCTATCGGGTCATTGGACTGGATGCATCTGAAAGCATGCTGGATGTTTGTAGAAAGAGATTCTCACAAAATTTATTAAACAATGGTAGAGTCAAATTGATCCAGCAGGATATGAGAAACTTTTCACTTGATGAACAGGTTCCTGTGGCAACATGTCTTTATGATAGTTTAAATTATCTCCTCACATCTGAAGAATTATTGAATTGTTTCAAATCGGTATATCTTAATTTGAAAGACGGTGGAATCTTTGTTTTTGATATGAATACACGCCATGCCTTAGAGGTTGAATGGGGAAATCAGAGATTTGAAAGGAGGGATGGTCCAATACATTCAATATGGGATAATACATTTGAACCTGTTACGGGTATTTCCACATTAAAATTAACTCTAAATGTCTACCAGAACGGCGATATTTTTACATTTAAAGAAATACACCAGGAAAGGGCATATCCGATTGATGAAATAAAAAAACTTTTATCTCAAGTGGGTTTTGAAGTAAATCTATACCGCCACCTCACCTTTAATCCAGCGAGTGAATTTGATACAAGGATTATGGGGGTTGCGAGGAAGATATGATGATTGCTGATTTACACATCCATTCAAGATTTTCCCGTGCCACATCTCAGGAGATGTCGATCCCGAAGATAACTGAATATGCAAAATTGAAGGGCATTGGTATGATAGGCACAGGAGATTTCACCCACCCTGAATGGTTGAATGAACTTAAGGAATACCTTCAATTCAAGGATGGGGTATATGAATATGCAGGAATAAAATTTGTGCTTACCGTTGAAGTGAACAATATATACACAAAAAATAGCAAATTGCGCAGGATTCATAATATCATTTTTGCCCCGGATTTTCAGACCGTAGAAAAGATTAACGGATATCTAAGCCGCTATGGAAAACTTGAGGTTGATGGCAGGCCCACCCTCTCACTTGCCACGGATGAAATGTTAAAGGCACTCCTTGATATCTCTGAAGAAATATTTCTTGTGCCATCCCATATCTGGACCCCTTGGTTTTCTCTTTTCGGTTCAAATTCAGGTTTTGATTCAATTGAGGAATGCTTAGGCGATTTAAAAGATAAGGTCTTTGCCCTTGAAACTGGACTATCTTCAGACCCGGCGATGAACTGGCGCCTTTCCTCACTTGATAATTATACACTCATCTCCAATTCCGATGCCCATTCACCGAATCGTCTCGGCAGAGAAGCAAATGTATTCAAGGAGGAATTAGACTACTTTGGTCTCAGGGATGTTTTAAAAAATAAGGATCGCAGTAAATTTCTTTACACAATAGAATTCTATCCTGAAGAAGGTAAATATCATTATGATGGTCATCGTCGGTGTCAGGTGAGGCTTTCACCTAAGGAGGCAAGGGTTAATAATAACATCTGTCCGGTCTGTTCCCGTCCTATCACCATAGGTGTTCTTCATAGAGTTGAGATGCTTGCAGATAGACCCGAGGGTTATGTTCCTGAAAATAGTATCCCCTACAAAAATCTTATCCCCCTTGAAGAAATAATTGCTGAGGCAATGGGTGTAGGCAGAGAGACAGTGGGTGTGAAGAATGAATACCAGAGGTTATGCAGGATTTTTGGAAGTGAGTTTGAGGTTTTATTGAATACCCCGCTTGAGGAGTTAAGAAATAATACCCAGGAAAGGATAGCTTTGGGGATTGAAAAGGCACGCAGGGGTGAGGTAATAATAAAACCTGGCTATGATGGTGAATTTGGAGTAATAAAATTATTTGAAGAAAAATCACCAACCGGTGCCCAGCTCGGTCTTTTTTAATCTATCTGACTAATCCCCACTTTTTCCTTACTCCTTCTTTGATTGCGAGCCCACCAAAGGCGGGCGAAGCAATGACACAAAAAATGTAGTGGCAGACCCCCACACCTCTTGGCCCAAATCCACTTTAGGATTGCATTTGAACGAATTTGCCAAAAATAGTATGAATAACGAGTTACAAATATAACCTGAAAAGACCCAAGCGATTTTTGAATTTCTTTATTTATTCAACTTCAGAAGAGTATATCCGAAAGATGCATAAAAAGTGAGAGTGGCCAGTCAATTTATCTGTTGACAATGTTGAATAGTTAGGTATAATTATTATATGTTCTTTTTACTTTTATTGGCAATTTCTCCTCACATCTATTTAATCCCAAATGATGCGGTAGAGATAGATATATGGCACCAGCCAAATCTCAGTGGGAAATACCTTGTTGAGGCAGATACAAGTTTAAATATTCCCCTCCTTGGTAAGTTAAGTATTAAAAACATTCCAGCAGATTCCCTTGAGAGGATGTTGATTGATGAATTTCATAAGTATTATGGTGATGTCTTTCTCAACATAAATATATATTACCAGATAAATGTGTTTGGGGAGGTAAAATTGCCAGGAAAATACTATCTAAAAAGTAGTGAGAATCTCACCAATCTTCTGGCAATGGCAGGGGGTCCGACATCCAGTGGCAATCTTGGTAAGATCAGGATCCTCAATTTGGGTAAAGAGCGGGTGGTGAATCTTGAAAAGATATTGAAGAGTGGTAAGAGGGTTGAAGATTTGAATTTGATGCCGGGTGACATTGTTATTGTGCCGAGAAGATTAGTGCCTGCACTCCAAGAATGGTCAGTGCTATTCACTATCGGCACACTAATATTACAGATAATTTATTACGCACGGGGATGAATAGAGAACCATCTTTTCAGGATTATTTAGATATTATTTACAAAAGAAGAACGTTCATTATTATCTGCGTGATTGTTGCTTCCATCAGCGTTTTTTTTATCAGTCTTTCTCTGCCCAAGGTTTATGAAGCAAGGGTGAGGTTTAAACTGGAACTTTCTGAATCCAAACCGGTCTTCTTTACCGAATTATACACGCCCCAGCGTGTTGACCCGGTGGAGAGCGAACTTGAAATAATAAGGAGCCGTGCCCTTGCCCGTGCAGTGGTGAGAAAACTAAGTCTTAATTTTTTTGTAAAGAATCACAACAGAAGATTGTTTGATTCAATCCAGGTTTCTGACGATTTTGCCCCAGGCCGTTATTCAATAAAATTTGATTCAGATAATTTCAAGATTTATAATAGCCGCGATGAAATCATTGGTGAGGGAAGGGTTGGTGAGATTTATAATAAAAACGGATTGCGATTCATTTTGAAAGAAAAGCCACAAAAGGGTTATATTGACTTTACAGTTTTGAATATTGAAAAAGCCACAGAAAATTTGATGGGAAATTTTTCAGTGAATCAGATTAAGAATACTTCACTTGTCTTACTCAAAGCCCGCTCTAATCTACCTGAACTTGCTGCGAAGATCGCAGATGCCCTTGCACAGGAATATATCCTTTATACCCTGGAAAGTTTACGCGAGTCCGCACGTGGTTCTAAAGAATTTATTGAAAGCCAGATCAAGATTTTTGGCACTGAACTTGATAGTGCTGAGGAAAAGTTAAGGAAATATAAACAAGAAAGCGGTGTATTCCTCCTGAGTGAGACTGCAAAAGAAATTATTGATGCAATTGCCCAGTTTGAAGTGGAAAAGGAGAAGGCGGTGGTTGAACTCCATGAGACCGAAAGCAGTATTAAAAAACTTGAGAACGAACTTGCCCGTGATGAAGCGAGTTATGGATACTACAAAAAGATGGCTTCTTTTCCGACGATTTCTAACAGTCCACTGATAATAAAACTGAAAGACCAATTGAAAGAACTTGAATTAAAAAAACAGGAATACCAAAATGATCCGGTAAAGTTAAAACAGATCCAGGATGAGATTGCAAAGGTTGAGCAGGAGATAAACAAGACCAGCAAACAGATTGCCCTTGCCGGACCATCAGTGGGTGATCCAGTGTTCCAGACACTAATCACTAATATTATAAATAGTGAGACAAAGCTTATCGCCCTGCAGAGCCGGATTGATGCCTTAAATCAGATAATTGAGAAGCATAATCGGAGATTAAAACAATTGCCTGAAGCAGAGGTAAATCTTGCACAGTTGGAAAGACAGAAAAAGGCAAATGAGGAGATATATACGATGCTTTTGGGCAAACTTGAAGAATCAAAGATTGCAGAGGCAATGCAGATAAGTCAGGCGAGGATAATTGATCATGCAGTAATACCCGACAAACCGGTAGAACCAAAACCAAAACAAAATGCAATTCTTGGTTTTCTGCTCGGGCTCCTTATCGGAATCGGCAGTGCTTTCTTACTTGAATATATGGATACAACAGTCAAGACCACGAAAGAGATTGAGGAACTTACAGGGATCACGGTTCTCGCTTCTGTACCACTTGTAAAAAGGAATAAGCATGAGATTGATATCCCTACGATCCAGGATCCAAATTTGGATATAGGTGAAGCCTATCGTATTCTACGCACAAATCTTGCCTTTTCCGCTGCTGCAAGGCCAATTAAAACTTTATTGATTACCTCTACCATTCCACAGGAGGGTAAGACCACAACCACTATAAACCTTGGTATTACTTTAGCCCAGCAGGGGCATAAGGTTTTGTTACTTGATTGTGATTTTCGGAGACCAAAACTTCATATTTATTTCAGGGAACTGGTAAAGGATAATCATAATGGTCTAACTGATGTTTTGATAAATCGTTTAAAATTAAAGGATGCGATAATGAAATCACCGATTGAGAATCTTTATTTTATTACAAGTGGAACAATCCCTTCAAATCCAGCAGAACTGCTCGGTTCAACCCGGATGGCTGAGATTCTTGCTGAACTTAAGAATAATTATGATTTCGTCATTATTGATGCACCACCTGCCCTTGGAATAGCGGATGCACGGGTTTTAGGTAAGATTTGTGATGCAATACTTGTTGTAGTAATGAGTGGTAAGACCACCCGGGATGCGATTGTTGAAGTAAAGGATGAATTGGAACGGGCTGGAGAGAAGATAATAGGTTATGTCCTGAATGGGGTAGATGTGACCCATAGATATTACCGCCATCGTTACTACTACTATTATCAGCATTACAAGAAAACCCGTATCTGATACCTTTATTGTGTGAGGGGATGAAAGGATATTTTTCTTCTTTAATAAAGAAATGGCTGGTGATAATTCTTTTTATTTTTCTTCCAGTTTTATATATTGGAAGAAAAGTATTTCTTTTAATTGATGCCCATTATACAGAGGAGAGATTGAAAAAAGAGATAATAGTAATCAATGCTGAAAATGAGATGTTAAGAAGACGAATAAATGACTACAGAAGGGGACTGCTTATAGAGACAAGGGCAAGGGATGATTTAGGAATGATAAAAAAGGGTGAGAAGATTTACATTAGAAAAAGATGAAATATAGAATTGAGATAACACCCTTCTGGAGAATTCTTGGATGTTCTGAAAGTTTTTACTCCATTGGCGATCTGGTCCTTTTTAAAAGTAAGGATGGGATTGATGTAGGAAAGATTATTGATATCCCTGATGAGGAAGGAGAGACTGTAGAGATTCTACGTTCCCTGCACAATGATGATTTTCTAAAAATGGAAGAACTAAAAGAATATGAGGAATTCTGCCTTATTGAGTTCAAAAATGCGGTTCGGGAATTCAATCTTGATATGAAACCCGTTTATGCACACTGTCAGTTTGATGAGGAAAGGGTAATATTTTATTTTACTGCTGATAAAAAGATGAAATTCAGGAAACTCCATCGGTATATATCTCAAAAATTAAATAGGCGGGTTGTTATAAAGCAGATTGGTGCACGGGATTATGCAAGATATATGGGGGGTGTTGGTCCATGTGGAAGGAAGATTTGCTGTGCTGCATTCCTGAAAAATCTAAAGTCAATATCATTGAGGATGGCACGCATGCAGAATATTTTTCTCTCACCTAATAAACTTTCGGGTATTTGTGGCAAGTTACTATGTTGCTTGAATTTTGAAGAAGATTTTTATGCTGATTTCCAGAACATCAATTCATTCATAAAATCAGAAGGTGAAGAAGAGGAAGAACTTGAGGAATACTAACAAATTTTCCGAGTTGGTAAAACTGGTAAGGACCTTGAGAAAGAGGTGTCCGTGGGATAGGAAACAGACTTTAAACACAATGAAAAATAATGTAATTGAGGAAGCCTACGAAGTCGTTAATGCCATTGAGACAAAAGACCAGGATGGGATAAAAGAAGAGATAGGGGATTTATTATTTCTGGGAATTTTTCTCGGTCAACTGATGGAAGGGTGGGGAGTTTCACTGGATGAAATAATAGTTAGCACAATAGATAAGTATCGGAGAAAGCATCCACATGTCTTCAAATCAAAGAAATTCAAAAATGTAAAGGAAATAGTAAAATACTGGCACGGTTCAAAAAATGATATATTTGAAGGCATTCCTCTCTCTTTACCCACATTGCTTGCTGCAAGATTGATACAGGAAAGGGCAGCGAGGGTAGGATTTGATTGGATAGATGCAAATGGCCCGATAGAGAAATTAATTGAGGAGATTGACGAATTGAAGAGGACCAAAAGAAGGAATAAAATAAAAGAAGAAATGGGTGATATTCTTTTTTCCTGCGTCAATGTTGCCCGTCATTTAAAGATTGATCCTGAAGAGGCATTGCGGATGGCAAACAAAAAATTTGTAAGAAGATTCAGGTTGATGCAGAAAAGACTGCAAAAAGAAAAAAAGAATTTGTCTGAACTGAGTATTGAGGAGATGGACCACATCTGGAATGAAATAAAGAAAAATAAAAATTGATGTATTCAATTGAGGCAGAATTAAAAATTCTGGAGGATGGGTTAACCGAACTTGGTTTATGTTATGATGAAGATATTCTAAATAAGTTTAAAATATATCTTAAACTGTTATTCGATTATAAAGACCGTTTGCACCTCATCTCCCATCGCGATTACACAAGAATAAGTTTAAAACACTTTCTGCCTTCATTAATGGTTTTAAAATATATTTCTGATGATGATTATGCCTGTGACATAGGTACAGGTGCGGGTTTCCCCTCCATACCGTTGAAGATTATAAAGCCGGTGCTAAATCTTACCCTTTTTGAATCAGTAGGGAAGAAAGTCCGATTCCTCAAAGAATTGATTGAAAAACTTGGGTTTACAGGAATAAGGGTAATCAATGAAAGGGCAGAAGATTATGGCGAAAAAAACAGGTTTACATTAATCCTCATTCGGGCTGCAGGGAGGATAAATGACCTGATTGATACAATTGATATGTTGATGACTCCAAAAGGGAAGGCGATATTCTTTAAAACTCCAAAAGTGGATGAGGAGATAAAAAAGGCAATTGACAGAATCCAGAAGAAGGGATTTTATCTCCAGATTGAAAAAACTTTTACTCCCCTGGAAAAGGTTCCTTTGAACTTTGTTATTTTAAGAAAGTATGCTTTCTGTGATCATAGTTCATTATAATTCAATTGAAGCGTTAAATTCCTGTCTTGATAGCTTTATAAAATCCCGATTAAGTCTACCGTTTGAGTTAATCATCATAGATAATGGTTCATTACCTGCGATTAATCAAATAATCAATTTTTATAGAGAAATTCTTGCTATCAACTACATCAAAAATCGGAGAAATCTTGGATATGCTCGGGCAATAAATCAGGGTATAAAAATTGCCCGTGGTAGATATCTATTGATTATCAATCCGGATATTTTGATAATCCCGGGGGCGATAGAGAAGATGCTTTCATTTATGGAAGGCAGAGAAGATATTGGAATACTTGCCCCCCAATTGTTGAATCTTGATCACACAATCCAGCAATCCTGTTTTCGCTTCCCCAGGATATACACCCCTGTTGTCCGGAGAACATTTTTGAGATTTTTACCATTTGGAAAGAAAGAACTGGAACGATACCTGATGCTTGATTTTGACCACCTTAAAATCAAAGAAGTGGATTGGGTCCTGGGAGCAGCAATGATGATAAGAAAAGATGTCCTAAAGAAAGTCGGAATGATGGACGAACGTTTCTTCCTTTATTTTGAAGATGTTGATTTGTGCCGGCGTTTTTACCATTATGGATTTAAGGTGGTTTATTTTCCTGAAGCAAGATTCCTACACCATTATGCACGCCATTCTGCCCAGAATAAATTCTTTGGTTTTTTATTCAATAAATTTTTCTGGCACCATTCCATAAGCGGGCTAAAATATTTTTTAAAATGGCATAAAGGCAACTCTTGACATTGTAATCATTTTGAATAAAATTATAAAATGTTTTTTATTACTTTGGTACTCATTATAAATGGAATAAACTTGAGGACATTTGATACGCCTAACGATGATGGTTCAAGTATTACATTAAGATGGAATTTTGATGGAGAATATAAGGCATTTGAAATATACAGGAGTGAGGGCAATGGGAATAATTTTGAAAAATTAGGAGAGGTTGAGGGAACCGATAGTATTTTCAGGGACTCAAATCTAAATCCAAATACACCTTATTTTTATAAGATTGCTGGCAAAACTGACAGTATTATTGTCTTCTCAAATATATCTGGACCGGTAAAACCTGTAGTTCAATATTTCAATTTATACCGTTTACCTATGGGAATATGTATCATTATTCTTTTTTTCTCTGTTCTTTTCTATATTAATATGGCAAAAAGGGGTGAGAAGTTATCTATCCGGAAGATCCCTGCACTCAATGCGATTGAAGAGGCAATAGGCAGGGCTACTGAGATGGGTAAGCCCGTCCTTTATGTGCCAGGGATTATGGATATTGATGACCCTCAGACCATCGCCTCAATGAGCATTTTATCAAGGGTTGCTGAAAAGACCGCAGAATATGGAATCCCACTCTACGTTCCCACAAGCAGATCAATGGCGATGACGATGGCACAACAGGTAGTGAAGGAGTCTGCAACGAGGGTAGGTAGGCCAGACTGGTATAACCCCGACAATATCAGATACATTACGGATGATCAATTTGCCTATGTCTCGGCAGTAGATGGAATTATGGTGAGGGAAAGGCCCGCGACCAATCTCTATCTGGGAACATTTTATGCAGAATCATTGATCCTCGCTGAGACCGGGCATTCCACAGGTGCTGTCCAGATCGCAGGGACTGCGATGCCCGACCAGTTACCATTCTTTGTGGCAGCCTGTGATTATACCCTACTTGGTGAAGAACTCTATGCAGCGAGCGCCTACTTATCACAGGAGCCTGTTCAACTTGGTTCTTTGAAGGGTCAGGATTTGGGAAAGTTAATATTCATAACCGTTGTTATCATTGGTGTTTTAAGCCAGTTATTTAACTGGCAATTCTTTATAAACCTTTTTAATACAATAGAATGAAGATAATCATTCCTTTAATAATCGTTTTCTCCTGCGGATTTTATATGCTTATAACCTTCTTTATACCGGCGAAATTTGCCCAGGATAGTTCCCAATTACTCCAGTTATGGTATCAGGGGGTTGCGGCCTTCTTCGTTTTCATTGGTATCTTTAATTTGATAAAGATTAATGTAGATAAGATTCAAAGAAGATTGAGGGATTGGCAATACAGCATAATTCTTTTATTCTTCCTCGGTGTGATGCTCGGGGCAGGATTTATTGGAGGCAGGGATTCAAAGATATTTTTATACTTCTTTGAAAATTTCCAGGTGCCCCTTGGTGCTACAATGTTCTCTTTGCTTGCATTCTTCGTTGCTTCGGCTTCATTCCGTGCATTCAGGGCAAAGACACCGGAGGCAACCTTGCTCTTGATCGCAGCTGTGATTGTGATGATAGGTAGGATTCCTATCGGATATTTGATATGGAATAAATTCCCTGCCCTTGTTGAATGGATAATGCAGGTGCCAAATACCGCGGCTAAGCGCGGGATTCTATTTGGAATTGACCTCGGATTGATCTCAATGGCTCTGCGCGTCCTTCTTGGTATTGAGCGGAGTTATATGGGTGGAGGAGAACGCTAAAATGGTAGGTGCGAGGGCCTACATTTCAGGAGAAAAATCTTTGAATATCTTTGAGGGATATCTATGAAAATAATTGAGTCTCTTGCCCATCTTGACCGCCGAATCATCTTCCTACTTGTTGCACTCGCAGTCATGACTCCGATGATTGTGCCTTTGAATCTACCTGTTGATATCACCAAGCCCGTAAAAAATGTATATGATGAGATAGAATCTCTACCTGAAGGTTCGGTAGTCTTAATCTCTACAGATTATGACCCAGGTAGTGAGGCTGAACTCTATCCCGCAACTGAGGCATTTATTGAACACTGTTTCAAAAATAATTTAAAAATATATATGATGGGCTTATGGCCTGCAGGTAGTGAACTCGGAAATATTGCCCTGAATAAAATTGCCCGTTATTATAATAAGACCTATGGAGTGGATTATATAAATGTGGGTTATCGGCCTGGGGGAGCAGTTATGCTTTTGAGTATGGGCAGAAATTTTTACGATGTCATCAAGGTAGATTATCAGGGGATTCCAATAGAATCATTGCCTCTGGGAAGGAGGGTGAAATCATCAAGGGACATCTCCCTGGTTATGACATTTTCAGCCGGAGACCCTGGAATCCTCCACTGGATTACATATTTCCATGCGCGTTATGGAGTCCCGATATGTGGTGCAACCACTGCAATAATGGCACCACAGCAATATCCCTATCTCAGTTCTGGACAGCTTCTTGGTTTGCTCGGTGGTTTGAAAGGTGCAGCTGAATATGAGACCCTGATTGGTAGAAAAGGGAGGGGGTTGAGGGGAATGGATTCCCAGTCAATCGTCCACCTCCTCCTCGTTGGTTTTATTGCCCTGGGAAATGTAATATTGATTTATCAGAGGAGGAAGAGATGATTGATACAATCGGGACATGGATTGCAGCACTTTTGACCCTGGCAATATATTCATTCTTATACAAAGATAATCCATTCTATAAAGTTGCAGAAAATATATTTGTTGGTGTTTCTGCTGGATACTGGACAGTCGTTCTATGGTATGACTTTGCTTGGCCCAATCTATTTGAACCTCTGTTTACAAAGGGCCAGTGGTATAATATATTCCCGATTTTTATCGGGCTTTTGATGTTCGCTCCCCTCATTCCTAAAATCTCTTGGATGATCCGTATCCCGCTTACATTCACAATGGGTATCGCAATGGCAGTATCAATAACTCAGATTGTTCAGGGTGATATCTTCCCCCAACTCCAGGCAACATTCTTACCGTTAAAAGGGATTCCAATATTTAATACATTTTCAAACCTTTTAATAATCTTTGGGGTTATCTGCACCCTTGCATACTTCTATTTTTCAAAGGAGCACAAAGGAGTCCTTGGCATCGGTGCAAAGATTGGAATATGGTTTATGATGGTCTCTTTCGGTGCATCATTTGGTTATACAATAATGGCCCGTGTCTCCCTGTTCATTGGTCGGGTCTATTTTCTATTACATAACTGGCTTGGGGTGATATAAATGGCTGATATTGAGATAAATTTAAAGGAATTCAGTCTCACTGAACTCTTGCAATTCCTGGTGCAGTTAAAGAAGACGGGTGTGGTGAAGGTGAGGGGAGAATTGAGCGGGGAGATTTATCTGAAGGATGGTTATATCATCCATGCAACTGATGGGACTGAAAAGGGGTTTGATTCTCTGCTCAACCTTTCTTTGGTCCATCTTGAGCACGCAGTTTTTGAGGTTGGGGTTAAACCAGGGGAACAGACGATATCTGAAGATGTGGGAAGACTTTATGAGAGTATTGAAAGGCGAAGGGTTGAGTTTGAGAAGATAAAAGATCGCCTACCTCCTCGGGATGCAGTCCTTGCAAAATCCACAAAGGAATTACCTTCAGCAGTGGCCTTGCGCCGGACCGACTGGCAGGTCCTGGCGATGGTTGATGGCAAACGCACAATTAATGAAATCATTGCCCAGTCTAAACTGGGTGGATATGAGACAATAAAGACGATTGTCTGGCTAAAAGAACAGGGACTTATCTATGACCCTAAAGAGGCAGAGCGGTTGATGGCTGATTTACTGAAATATCTCAATGTCTTTTTCAGGGTATTTGGAAAGAATGGTTTGAACTGGTTCAAGAGATGGTTGGATGCAAATCCCGAGAATAAACAACTTGGTTCTTCATTAAAAGTGGATGAAGAGACATTTGAAGTCTCGGTGGTAAATCCATTATCCCTAAAGCAGATTGAACAGTTTAAAAAGAGTTTTGAGGAATTTGTTAATTTTGAAGGACCGCAGATATATGGGAAGTTATTATTCAAAAAGAAGATTGATGAATTCCGAGCAGGATTAAAATAGAAAGGAGTTAAATATGGAGATACTCGACAGGATACCAGGGATACTAAATTATGCGGTGGTCAATGCGGAAGATGGCTCAATTGAAAAGGTAAAGGGTTCAACGCCTTCACCCCTTGGTGACCTTACTGCGTTCTTTTCTTCGGCTGCAGAGGTGATTAAGAATGCCTTGAATCTTGGCGAATTAAATTTTGTATCACTCTGTTATGGAGCAAATCGCTTGGTCATCTTCCTCCATAATGGTAAGTATATTGGTATTGAGGTGGAGCGGGAACAGAGTCCGCAGGAATTTATTAGAAGGGTGCTGGAACACCTAACAGTGCCTGTCTCACCTAAAGAAGAAAAACCGGAAGCGGTTGTAGAAGAAAAGATTGTGGAAGAGAAGGTGGTTGAAGAGAAGAAAGTGGAGGAGGTAAAACCACCACCAATGGTTGAAGTCCATCTTTCCAGAAATATCTCCTCAAAACTTGTTCAGATAAATCTCCTTATAGATGAGTTTGGAAGCGGTGGTAAAAAGGCGCACTGGCTTGAAATATTAAACCAGGGGCTTGGTATCATTGCAACAGATATATTGCCAATGGTGGGCATAATTGGTGAGCGGCTTGAATTTAAGCAAACACCGCCAAAGGAAAAAGAGGATGAAATCGTCCAGATTCTGCGCACAGTCATTGATTTTCTGGTAAAGAAGGCAGTTGAGGAGATGGGATCGTCCCAGGCAAGGCTAAAGGTGCAGGCGGTTATTGAGAAGATGAAACAACTTTAAGGGGGTATGATGGATGAAATCCTCAATAAAATAGAAGAACGCGGATTGGGTTTACCCTTTGTAGTAAGAAAGGATGGCGATACATTTACTTCAAAAATGGGTGAAGTGGAGAAAGCAAAGTTTTCCCAGACCGGAACCATTATCTTTGAGACAATCGGTGCGGTTGGAAGCGTAAAGATAGATACACTTGAAATCAATGGAAAGAATCAGATTTTATTCTGTGATATTGCGGATGAAGACCTCGTCGGAATTATTTATGCAACATCCCAGTCACCAATTCTGGAGAATATTTTAAATGCATTAAAAGACATAAGGGCGCGCCAGAGACCTCAAGTTGTTGAAGAGAAAAAAACCAGAGCGAAATTTACTCCGGAATTCCTTGAGGAATTAAAATCAACAGTCAGGGAATATCTTGGTGACTTTACCGAAAGGGTGTTCCAGAATCAACTAAAAGCACAGCGCATAAAGGTTGATGAACTTTATGAAGATGAAGTGAGAAGGTTTATCTTTGCCCTTGGCAAAGCAGCCGGGATGATCATTGGACCTACCAAGGGTAAGGATTTAACAAATAAATTACTGGCAAAATTGAAATAGGAGGTTTTATGAGTTTATTATTATTTTCCGCACCATTCGGGATTGATGCTCCAACCTATCAATCCCTGGCAATTATCCCGAATTATATCCTCGTTCTGGGTGCATTCCTTTTATGGCTTGCATTCATCTTCCTGGGCATAATTGCACGTCGGTATGAGGTAGTCCTTGGAGAAAAGACAAACTGGCAGTTTATGATGGTTGCACCCACGGGTATTTTACTCTTTGCCTTTATACAATTGATATTTTGTGGTATTGGTGGCAAGATGATGTTACCCAAAGGAGGAATAAACTACCTTGCCTATGGCCTTTTCTTCCTTTCGGGTATCCTCTCACTCATTGCCAATCTGAGATTCTATGGTGTCACAAGAGGTAAATAAAAAGGAGGCATGATGAGGGCAGACATCTTTGCAGAAATAATATTTATGGTGGCAATCCTTCTTGCTATAATTTCTCTAATCATTTTTGGAATCATCATCAAGCGTCTTCTAACCCTTATTGGTGGAAGAGGAATATGGATTTTTCCTGTGATTGGTAGTATCTTCTTAATTGCTGTGGCAGTTCTTCATATCTATCGGATAGTGTTCTATTTTCCGCTTCTGAGCACTGCTGGACCTGGAGATTTATTTGATCTCATCATCGGTTCACTTGCACTTGCCCGTTACGAGAGTTTTCTCTTTCTTGGCGCTGGGCTATTTCCATTAATCGGTGGTATACTTTATTATAGTGCAAGTTCAAAATAGGTATTGACATATTTGGGATTTTAGATATAATGGACAATATGAAAGGAGGATATGCCTATGGTTAGAGAGTTTCAAATAGGTGGTGGTGTAATGTGGCTTTTGCTGGTGTGCATCATCCTGGGCCTGGCTATAATAATTGAAAGGCTCTTTTCATTATTAATAAAGATAAGATTAAATCCAAAAACCTTTATGGAAAAACTCGTCTCCACAATTGAGGCCCAAGGAATTGATGCGGGGATTGCGTTATGTGACCAGACTTCATCCCCTGCAGCCAAGATTGCAAAGGCAATACTGGAAAAGGCAGATAAAGGTAAGGATGCAATGGAAGAGATGGCAGCAAGGGCTGCTGCAGTAGAACTTGCATTCCTTGATAGGGGGATGGCGCTCCTTGCCGGATTGACCACAGTTGCCCCATTTTTAGGGTTCTTAGGAACCGTGACCGGAATGATTCGTGCATTTGCAGCAATTGCTGCAGCAGGTGAGGTTGAACCAACAATCGTTGCCAGTGGTATCTCTGAGGCACTGATAACCACAAAATGGGGGCTTTTGATTGCAACACCCCTTGCAATCCTCCATATCCTGTTCTCAGGGAAGGTAGATGGTTATACAAAGGATATGGAAGAGGTTGCTGCGGGTTTGATTGACTATCTAATTGAACACTACCAGAAAAGGAAAAAATAGATGGAGTTAAGGAAGAAGAGGAAAAGCACACCCAATATTCCCACTGCCTCAATGGGTGACATTGCCTTCCTTATCATCATCTTCTTTATGACCTCCACTGTATTCACAAGGGAGAAGGGTATAAAGATGCTTTTGCCTGAGAAATCACGAGAGATAACCAAGGTAAAGCCTGAGAATGTGGTATCAATCTTGATAAATCCTGAGGGTGCATTGAAACTGAAGGCACCGGGCTATGATGGTATTGATATTTCACCCCAGCAGTATTCTGAGGTAAAGAGGATAGTTGAGGAGAAATTGCTGGAGAGGGACACCCTTCTTGTTGTCTCCTTGAAAACGAGCAGGGATGCACGATACCAGGCGATGATTGAGGTCCTTGACCAGATAAAGTTGGCACGGGTTGTCACCCAGGATGGCAGGGAATTGCGGGCAAACAAGATAAGTTTGGTTCCAACGAGTGAGGAGTAATGCGTAAGAGTATAATTAGAAGGTTCACCAGGACACCCGAGATTCCCACTGCTTCAACTGCTGATGTGGCATTCCTTTTGATCCTCTTCTTTATGGTTACTACAGTCTTCCGTGCTACTGCACTAAATTTAAGGATTGTCCTGCCAAAGGCAAAATCAACCGAAAGGATTTTAATCCGTAGAAATGTTACCCATTTGTGGATAGATAATCAAGGAAGGGTATTCATTGATGATAGTCTTGTTCCGAAGGAGAAGGTGAGTTCAAGGATTTCACCAAAGATTGCTGAAAATCCAGACCTCGTAACCATCTTAAACATCCACCAGGATATTGATTATGGGACGGTTGATGTTGTCCTTGACCAGTTAAAGGAGGCGCGCGCCTTCAAGATAACATTTGCAACAGAATTTGGAGGATGAGATGCGTGACCATAAATTGATGTATGGAATCTATTTCCGGACTGGAATGTTAATCAGTATAGTCATCTTGATTCTATTATTCCTCTTTGTTCCATATGCAGAAGTAGAGCCTTATAAATTGAAAAAAGAGATTGTAACAATGGTGGAACAGATCTCCGCAGAGATTGAAAAGTATGAGGAACCGCCACCTGTGGAAAGGCCAAAGGTTGCGGTTGCTGCGGCAGCAACTGAAGTGAGTGAAGAGGCAGTGGAGACCGTTGCTTCAACCGAATTTCATGAGGATATCATCAGAACACAACCAACCGGTCCGGAGATAGAGGTTATTCCATATGCAAAGGTAGAGGTAAAACCCAAACCAATCTTTATTCCAAAGCCCGATTATCCTGAACTTGCAAAAAAGGCTGGAATTGAGGGTAAGGCAGTGGTTGAAGCGATTGTGGATGTTGATGGTAGCGTGATGGATGCAAAAATTTTTAAATCAAGTGGTAATCCCATGCTTGATGAATCCGCACTTGCTGCCGCAAGAAAGGCTAAATTCACTCCCGCAAAACAGAGGGATATATTTGTCCGCGTGCGCGTGAATATCCCATTTGAATTCAAATTACAATGAGGCTTGACATTTTTTAAAAAATAGATATAATATTTGAAATTAAATTGTGAAAGGGGGTGAAAAATAAACAAAAAAAAACGCAAAAATAATGCCAACAAAAAAGGAGGATTAAATGAACAAAATGAGATGGCTTAGCCTTATAGGGATAATTGGATTACTATTAATCAACTGTGGAAATGAACCACCAGAGGAGTTTTATAACGGGACACCAAAGGATGATACTCTGATAAATGATGAACTGGCAAAATATCCTCAGTTTCTCAAGACCGATGATCTATTCTTAGAAAACTGGGTTTCTGTTACATTACCTGCAGTCTCATTCCCGGTTGCTGATTCATACTTTAAAGGCGAATCTGTCCTTGTAAAGATGCATGTTGATAGTCTACGGGATAAGATTGCTGGTAGTTCCCGTTTTAAAGACCTCTGGTATGCAAAGGATACAACCTGCACAGTTTATCTCTATGATACATTTAACCTGATTCAGGAGGTCCATTATGACCTATTATACAAAGGTTATTACTTCTGGCAGGGAGATACTGGAAAGAAGATTGATACTGTTATAGTAGAGACCGGAGGTGGATATTATTCCTATGATACGCTCACTGCAGAAGGGCTCCGTCACTTATATGTAGAACCTGTTAGAGAAAAGGTCTATGATGAAGAGACCGGTGATTCAGTCTGGAAGATAAAAGAGCCCAGGGAATGGAAATTGAAGAGAATCTCATATGGGAATTATGGTATACCAAATCGTGGGGCAAGCATCCCTTACATTTATTGGGTAATCTTAACTTCAAAGAATACAGGGAAGGTGGATACAATATGGGCAACGAACTATGATACCCTTTACCAGCACCATGCAATGAACCGTTTCTGCCATATTGATTCACTCCTTGAATATAACAATGAAGATTCTCTCTCTGTTAATATCAGACTCACCGGTCAGATAGATAGCACCGCATGCCAATTCTTTGCAATCCAGGATGGTAAGAAGACCCAGCTCCCACTTGGTAAGGGTAAGATCCAGGTCACTGGTTCGGGTGTAAAGAATCTCGTGTTTGAGGTGATTGTGAGTGATGGACTTTATTATCAGAAACCTGCCAACCCATTACTGGTAAGACTCTGGCTCATACCAATTAGAATTAAATAAGGAGGTGTGTGATGAAGAAGATATGGGCATTACTCCTTGCCGGTACAGTATTATTATTCGGTGCTGAATATGGAAAGATAACCGGCAAGGTGAGGGATGCAGAGACTGGTGAACCTTTAGTCGGTGCTGATGTCATCGTAGAAGGGACTGAACTCGGTGCCGCAACTGATGAAAAGGGTGAGTTTGTCATCCTTTATGTTCCAGCAGGAACTTATAGTGTTACCGCCTCCTATCTCGGTTATGACCCATTTACCTATACCCAGGTTATTGTGAATGCTGACCAGACCACTACCCTGAACTTCCGTTTGAAACCCACAGTGATTGAAGTAGAAAAAGTCACCGTCGTTGCAGAGAGACCACCAATAGTCATCTCCCAGACCCAAAGCGGCCACTCAGTCACTGGTCAGGATATCTCAAAATTACCGGTAACCACAATTAACCAGGTAGTTACACTCCAGGCTGGTGTCTCCACTTCCAATCTTGGAACCCATGTTAGGGGTGGAAGGGCAGAGGAGATAACCTATTACGTGGATGGGATTATGACCAAGGTACCCCACACTGGATTACCATCAACACAGGTAAGTGCTTCTGCAGTGGAGGAAGTGACTGTAGTCACTGGTGGATTTGACGCAGAATATGGTGATGCGCTCTCTGGAATTATAAATGTGGTTACGAAGGAAGGTGGGCCAAAACCCTCAGGTAGTTTCCGGTATCTAACCGATGAGGTCTTCTTTATGGACCCATTAAAGGACAGGCTCAATTTTGGTTACAACCTCTATGACCTCTCATTCGGCGGTCCACTTCCAGGGGTTTCAAGGCTTCGCTATTTCCTTTCTGGAGAATTGAATCTCACCGATGCCTACAGAGATGCGCTTTATAAGGTTCCATCACCAAGGAATACATATCGTGCCCAGGGTAGATTCTCTTATTTAATGCCCAATAATAAAGGTAAGATAACCCTCACTGGCTTCAACTCCCGTGACCAGTATGTTACTTGGTCTTCAGGAAATTTGAAATACTTCCAGAGAAGGCCAATGAGCAGGACCAAGAACTATATCCTTTCTACTACATTAAACTATATGCCTTCTGCCAAGACCCTCTTCACTTTGAAGACGGGTATGACCCATTATGACCGGGTTTATGGAACAAGGGATTATGAATGGGAAGCAGAGCACGACCATAAATGGTATGATGACTACCGGATGAAGGCAGAGCATCTCATTGATTATCTTTTAAAGGATAAATATCCTAATGGAGAGCCAGCCTATCCGAAGGATGTAATAGTTGACAGTGTAATGCAATACCATACAGAATATACGAATCGTGATGTCTATGCATTGAGGAATAATCCATATGGTATTGAAGGAATGTATTACACATATGGTGATTATCGGGTCTGGAGATACTGGCGGAATGATGATATCCAGGCAAGGTTTGATCTCTCACAGGGTATCGGAAAGGTTCATGAATTCAAGACCGGTTTTGATTATGTCGGTTACAATCTGAAATACTACGATAATAACCTCCCCTGGGTTACAAACCCATTCTGGGACTACTATGAGCGCACTCCTTATAAATTCGCAGCCTATATCCAGGATAAGATGGATTTTGAAGGCTTGATTGCCCGTCTCGGTCTCCGCTTTGACTTTTTTGACCCAAAAAGTTTTACTTATAAAGAGCCCAATAATCCAAAGAATGATACAATACTCTGGGCAGATAAGAGTTATAAATTCTCACCAAGGATTGGTTTCTCTTTGCCTGTGACCGAAAGGATGAAGTTCCGTTTCAATTATGGCCACTACTTCCAGTTGCCCGGTCTTGATGATATGTTTGGGACAACCGATACTGCGGTGATAAGGCTCGCACTTTCCCGTGGTAATACAATCGTGGGAAATATCTTTATGAAACCCCAGAAAACAGTCCAGTATGAGGTGGGTATTGAAAACCAGTTTACCCAGGAAGTGGTTATGGGCTTCACTGCCTATTTCAAGGATGTCTATGATCTCTCCCAGATTCGTCAGGTGATTGCATTACCAATGCCCTATTTCCAGTTTTTCAATGTTGACTACGGAAATATCAAAGGTTTTGAATTGAGTTTGAAAAAGACGATGTCCAATATGTGGGCATTCGGCCTGAATTACACACTCCAGTTCGCAAAAGGAACTGCTTCTTATGCAGGAGAATTTTACTATGACTTCTACTATGGTGGTATTGACCCAATCACCGGATTACCGCTCCAGCCACCTGTGATAGATTACTGGCTTGACTTTGATGAGCGGAACATTGTTAATGCCGATCTGGATCTTTTATTCCCTCAGGACTTTGCTTTCATCCCGCTCCAGAACCTCAGTTCTTCATTCGTCTTCTCCTACCATTCAGGCCATCCATATACACCCGAAGACCTCAGGGGTAATAAACTTGGCGATGAGAACTCTGCAAGGATGCCTGGATACTGGAATGTTGATATGAATGCGAGCAGACCGATTAAGATTGGTCCGGTAAATCTCGTATTGAATGCATTGATTACTAACCTCTTTAACACGAAGCAGGTGATTGAGGTCTATCCAACCACTGGTGATCCTGATAACCATGGTGACCCAGAGCCGACCTTAACCCAGTTCGGTTATATCTCCATCGCATCAACAAGGTATTCCCCCCAGGCAGATTATAACCATGATGGTATCATCACACCCCCTGAGATGAAGAAGGCCTATATCGCGGCAAGAACCGACTACTACCTTGACCCCACGAACTATAATAGTTGTTTCAAGGTTCAACTTGGTGTAGGAATAGGATTCTAAAAAGGAGGTAAAGATGAAGAGGATATTGGCATTACTCATTATCTTTACGGTATTAGGGATTTGCAGGACCGCAACCCCTGTTCCCCAATACCGTCCCCAGGAGATAAAGGTCCACAACATAAACAATGTGGAGATGCATATTTCCAATTATGGAAAGTTTGGACAGACGAAACAGGGTAATGCGGGTCTATTCTGGCCAAAGGGCAGTGGACAGAATTATATCTTTGGTGCTGGACCCTGGTTCGGCACGATAGACTCATCAGCTGCAAAGGTTGAGACCCTTGTAACCATTGGTTATGGACCCCATGGTGGTGAGTCTGAGTATGTACCTGGATTAAAAGATATGTCATCTGGAGACCCCAATGCAGTAATATTTATGTATCCTTCACCCTGGCCACCTCCGGCAGATGTTTATCCAATGGCACCCCAGCAACCGAAATCACATCAGGATTCCTGGTGCGCATATAATGACCTTGATCCTAACTATCATATGCCTGGTGATACCCGACCAATAGGCCTTGAGGTTTACCAGACAGTCTATGCCTGGAACCTCACCACAACCAAGGATATAATCTTTGTAAAATACGAATTGAAGAATGTGAGCGGTAAGAAATTGACCCATTGTTATTTCGGTGTCTGCACTGATAATGATATTGGAAATGAATCAGGAAGTAATGCGAATGACATAATAGCAGGTATTGTTGGTCAGTGGTTCGTGATCAATGGAGAATCCCTCTGGGTTGATAACCTTGGCTATCAATACCAAAAAGTATTGGAACCAGGCTGGAAGACTCCTCCTGGTGCTATAGCTTTTGACTACCTCCAGAGCCCCTGGGATTTGAAAGAGGGCCAGGATAAGGATAATGATGGAATTCCTGACCAATATGAAAGGGATAGTGCATACTATGCCGAGAATGTTCCACCAGCACAATGGGATGTTGATGCGGATGGAACCCCTGACTGGCGTGACCCATCAGAGATTCCCCAGATGGGAATGACCGCATTCAAGAGGTTTACCTTGAACCTTGAACCGAATAAGGATAATGAAAGGTATGTGACCCTTGCTGGATATAACTTCAAGACCGGTGAGTATACACCTTATGATACTGTTCCACCCCAGCCTGATGACCAGAGATTCTTACAATGCAGTGGTCCATTTGATTTAGACCCTGATTCCATTGCTATTGTCCTTGTAGGTATTATGCTTACAGAATGGCCATTTGACCAGGTTGAGCGTCCTGATACCCAACTTGCAAAACTTGACCAGACCGTGCAGTATATCTATGATATGAACTGGCTCTTGCCTGGGCCTCCACCGCCACCGAAATTGACCTGTATTCCTGGTGATGGAAAGATAACATTGATCTGGGACAATGCTCCAGAATTTGCACCTGACCCCTATTATGATGTTGTGAGCAATCCCAGTTCTCCAAACTATGACCCCTATT
>Ga0207433_10004868_pt1 | contig 24367 bp, 19 predicted proteins | sample YelNatPaOPGAMG01_FD_187559 | JGI IMG/M metagenome (GOLD analysis project Ga0207433, IMG submission 187559) | Hot spring thermophilic microbial communities from Obsidian Pool, Yellowstone National Park, USA - OP-RAMG-01 (SPAdes) (version 3) | ecosystem: Environmental > Aquatic > Thermal springs... | reverse complement strand
AAGATAGAATTTCTTAAGGAGGACTTTCCTGAACTGTTTAGGTAGTTAGTTGCGTAAGGTAAACGTTATAATAAAAATAAGCGTTGCACCATAAAAGTTTGATACCTTCAAGACCTTGAGGTAAAAAAGAAGTCAATAGAAGCGAAGACCAGTGAGTTTAAAAAATTTTGTTAACAGCTACAAAGAAGCCCTACTTGACTATTAACTCTTTAACGAGTACAGGTAAAGCTTTAGTGCTTTGCTCAATCGAAGTGCGACTCAATACTTTACACCTCTTCACTAAGTCTTTATTAAAGAAACATGCCTGTGGACAAATGTCCAGTATGTATAAAATATGATCCAGAGCGTTGATATGGCAAACACCATGAGGAATTTTGAACTTAAAGCAAAACTCATAACTGCCCAAATGTTAACTACTAAATAAACAAAAAGGTTCAGCAGAAAGGAACGTCTCTGCCACCCGTATTGCTCAGTAGTGCGTATAGCTTCTAAAGCAGCATACCCTCTGTTATTTAAAGTGTATCGACCAGTTGAATCCGTTACAACTAGACTTCTCATTTTCTTAAGGTGGAAATCTAAAGCACCATTACTCTCTACATTAGTTTCTCTCTTAAGTTCGCTAAAGTTAAGCGGGCGTTTTGCTAATATCTTTAATATTTTTATCCTTAAAGGATGTGAAATGGCCTCAAATACTTCGCTATCTTCTAAACCTAGAGAAGACTTTTCTTCAGTCATACTCTCATTCTCAGTATTATTTCGTATACTGTTTTGTATTTATTTCTACTGTACTTGACTACAAAGTCAAGAAGTTTAAACTTAAGGTCAAGATTCCTATTCTTCTTTGTTCTTCTGTTTTTCAGGCTCAACATGTACTGTTACATCGCTTTTTGGAAGAACCTTCTTTACGTTTTGCTCAACGTCAGATGCTATTTCATGTGCTTCTTCAACCTTTAACTTACTGGAGACAGTTACTGTAGCGTCAACATAGTAGTCTTCTCCAGATTTTCTAGCTCTTATTTCTTTTACAGCCATAACCCCCTTTGTTTCTTCAACAGCTTTTGTAACTTTAGGCAAAACTTCTTTTGGTACGTAGTCTGTTAGTTCCATTGCTGCTCCGTACATAAGCTTCAAGCTTCCATAAACCATAAGTAGGCTTAGTACTAAACCTCCTGCTTCATCTGCACCTCTTACTCCTAGGTTATTTAAGTATACCCCTGCTAAAGCAACAAATGTTCCAGACATATCTGCAAGCGCATGATAAAATTCTGAAGTAAGTATAGACTTTCCTTTGCCTCTCTTTCCAGAGTAAGAGTTAACTGTTCTAAAGGTTTCTGCCAAAAAAACATAGGCTAAAGCGATGTAAGCAGTGTTTTCTATTACTTTCTCCTTAAGGCTTACAATACTTACTATGCTCTCATACATTAGCATAATTCCTAAAAAAAGAAGCGTAAATCCCCCAACCATTGTTCCAATATACTCAATTTTTCCATGGCCATAGAGATGATTTTCGTCAGCAGGTTTTAAGGAAATCCTTAAAGAAACAAAACTTATGACTGAGGATACTAAATCTACACAGCTATGAGCAGCATCACCAAGTAAGGATAAGCTTCCAGTAATAATGCCAACAGCTCCTTCAAACAATACTACTGAACCAGTTGCCACCATGTTATAAGCTATCTTCTTTAAGTTTAAGTTAATGTTCAAAGTACTGCTTATTTCGCCTTTCTTGCTCATCACGTTGGAGCAAAGAACTAAAGTCACCCTCCCTTTAAGTCTTTTCCCTTCACCTATGATTCATGCGTAATGTTTATATCTTGCCTTTTTTTCTACCCTAGAAACGGTGATAAGCCATGTACAAACCAATCGTAAGTCAAATTTCATCTTATGTTAAGCTAACAGTGTTGCTTGCTTTCTTGTCTGGCATACTTGTTGGTCTGGGCTTCCTAATAGGCGGTGAAGACTTAGCGTGGTCTTTTTTGCTAGTTTCGCTAGTTTTAAACTTCATAATGTACTTTATTAGCGATAAAATAGTTCTAGCCACTACTGGCGCTCGACTGGTTTCTGAGCAAGAAGCACCAAGGTTGCACAACATCGTAGAAAAAGTTAGTAGTGAAGCAGGAATACCAAAGCCAAAAGTCGGAATAATAAGCTCTCCTGTTCCAAATGCATTCGCAACTGGTCGAGGACCTGGAAACGCTACCGTAGTTGCTACTACAGGATTACTTAACATGATGAGCGACGACGAAATAGAAGCCGTAATTGGGCATGAAATTGGTCATGTAGTTCATAGAGATACTCTCATAATGACGATCGTGGTTGCAATTTCAACAGCTATTTCTTACGTTGCGAATATGGTCTTCTATTCTCTCTTCTTCTTTGGATATGGAGGTGGCGGAAGAGACAGAGATGGCAGCGAACTAGCTCTATTTGCAGCAGCAATTGTAGCTCCAATTACAGCAACTTTGATACAGCTCGCAATTTCTAGAAGCAGAGAATACTATGCTGATGAAGCCTCTGCCCTAATAACTAGAAAACCTCTCTCTTTAGCCAGTGCACTTGAGAAAATAGAAAGTTTTGTTAGAGGAGGATATAAGATGAAAGTGCCACCTTCTACTTCTGCACTTTTCATAGTCAATCCGTTTAAAGGCATCAGCGTAGCTGAGCTTTTCTCTACCCATCCATCAACAGAAAATAGAATAAAGAGACTTAGGAAGCTAGCAGAAGAACTATCTTAAAGTGACCAAATTTAAGTTTTTAATACTGGTTTTCTTTCTTTTTATTTTTTCTTCTGCAGTTGTTTACCTATACCTTAATTTAAGTATGAACAAAACTGCTATAATGCCTCTTTTTTTAAGTAAGGAAAAAGCTGAATATGGAGTTTATGTTGACCCCTTTCTTAGTACTTACAGCAATCCTCGTCTCACTCCTAAAGAAGTTGCTAAATTGGTGAAAGGGTATGGCTTTAACACAGCTCATCTTGTAGTAGTCAACGTAGGCGATATTTCTTCTTCGTTTTCTAATACTATAAGTTCTTATGTGGAAGCTCTTCGTTCAGAAAACCTTTCAGTAGTACTAACGATTTATCCTCCAACAGATAGCATAGCTTGGGAGACTCACCCTGAGTGGAGGCAGAGATTTTTAAATGGAGAAAGCAAATACGATTGGAGAGTGTACTTAGCACCAACTAACGATGGCTTTGTAACTTACTACTTGGAAAACGTAAAAAGACTTCTTAAGACATACAATTTTGATGGAATAGAGTTAGCAGAATGTTGGTATGAAGTAGATGAAGGTCCAAGCAGTCCTTACTATGCTGATTTTAGTAGCTCAATGAGGCAAAAGTTTAAAGAAGCCTCAGGCGTAGACCCACTAGAACTGTTTAACTCAAGTAGTCTTCATTATTATCTTAAAGATTCTCAACTCTATGAAGAGTGGGTTAACTTTAGAGTAGAAGTAATAACAAACTTCATGAAAAACATTTTAAATGCAGCAAAAGAAGTGAATCCAAACATAAGAACATATGTTATGTATCTTTCTGATGTAGGACAAAACTACAGCACACGAATAGATCATGCTCAGGATCTAAATGCAATAATTAAAGATGTAAGGCCTGATTATGTAGTAATTGAAACGGCTTGGCAAGATTGGATAAGAGTTGACCTAAGTCCAAGTTACGTAAAGTCTTACGCTGATTACTATGTAAGCAAAGTTCATAATGCGCAGGTAAAAATTATAGTTCAAACCGACGTAGGTTCAGTTTCACAGATGAGAAGGAGCTTAGATTGGGTAAAAGAGTTCACTCAAAATGCTATCGACAATGGTTTCGACGGTGTTGTTTTTTACGAATTTAGCATCGGGTCCTTTATAAAACAATAAAGCTTCCGCTTCTTACTTTTTGTTTGATGAAACAAATCTTTCTATAGCTTCTTTTATTTCTTTAGCCTTTAGTTCTGGGTCTGAATCGTTTGTGTACGTTCCTCCTCCTATTTCTATGCCTGCTAAGAACTTTATCCTATCTCTTTCTCTATTCCTTGGATAAAATTCAATGTGAAAGTGGTAGTAGTCATAATCTCCTCTACATGGTGCCTGATGCATTGCCATTACATAAGAAATTTCTCTTCCTTCGTACAATCTTGAGTATCCTCCAGTAATGTTACGTAATGCTTCTCCTAGGTCTAAGGTTTCTTCTTCAGTTAGTTCAGTTATTCTCTGGAAGTGCCTTTTTGGTGTAAGGTGTACTTCCAGCGGCCACTGCGCAAAAAATGGCAGGTATGCTAAAAAATTTTTGTTTTCAAACACTACTCTAGGGCCTCTTCTTTCTTCTTCTATAATATCGCAAATTAAGCATCTCTTGTACTTTGAGAAGTATTTTTTACTCGAATCCAATTCCCTTTCTATTCTTCTAGGAATAATTGGCAAAGCATATATTTGAGAATGTGGATGAATGATTGAAACTCCAACGTCTTTCCCTTTGTTTCTAAATGGATAAACATACTTAATTTTCTTATCGTTGCAAATTTTTTTTGTCTGTTCGACTAAGGCAGAAATGTATAAATTCATTTCTTCATTGCTTAGCGTGCACAAATCTCCTTCGTGATTTCTTGTTTCTACAACTACAAGGCTATAGCCGTAGGACCTGGCTCTCTTGTACAGTTTGCTTTCATCTTTAACTTCAGGAGCTTCTGTAGACAAAGCTGGGTACTTGTTCTTAAGTGTTAAGACTACCCAATCACCCTGCGTTTCTTCATTTCCTGGACAAAATGGGCAAGCCTCAGCCGACTGCCATGGTCTAGTACTTCTTTTTGCTGAAATTAATACCCATTCTTCAAGCAGAGGATTCCAACGCATTTCAATTTTGTTTTCCTCCATTTTTCTCACCTCTTTAAAAACTGGAGGTAGCGATGTCCTCTAAAAGTTCTCTGCAGGCTCTCCTAACGGCTTCTTTGCTACTTAACTTAGGCATCCAACCTGAGGAAATTAGCTTAGATACGTCAAGTTGCATATACTTTACATCTCCAACCCATCCTCTTCCCCCTTCTACACCTCCCGTAAACTTTTTCTTAACGTTCTTTAACTTCATTTCTTCTATCACAATGTCTGCTATTTCTGAAACTGAAATAGAGTCTAAGTTCCCAATGTTGTAAACACAATACTTTGAACTTTCCTTATCTAAAACATGAAATATCGCATCTAAACAATCACTTACATGAATATACGATTTCCTTTGAGTTCCATCTCCCAAAATTTCTAGTTCTTCCCTATTATTTCTAAGTTTTTGAATAAAATCATATATCACTCCATGATTAGCTCTCTTTCCAACTACATTTGCAAATCTAAATACAAGGCCAATTATTCCATAAGTATGTGAGTAGCCGGAGATTAAACTTTCAGAAGCTAGTTTCGCAGCACCGTACATCGAGATTGGTTCTAGTGGGCCGTAGTCTTCTGGAGTTGGAATTTTTTTAGCTTCACCATAAACAGTTGAAGACGAGGTGAAAACAATTTTCTTAACGTCTGTCTTCCTCATAGCTTCCAAGACGTTGTAAGTTGCCAAAATGTTTTGCTCAAGATGAACTTTTGGTTCAGAAATTCTGACTTCTGGATTTGCTGCAATATGAAATACCACGTCTGCGTTAGCGATCTTGTCGTTTATTTCGTTGTTTTTAAGTAAATCTAACCTTATCACCTTTAATTTTTCATTACTCTTTACATTTTTTAAATTCTCCACTTTCCCAGAACTAAAGTTGTCTAGAACAACAACTTCGTTGCAAAATTCTAACAACCTTTCAACTAAGTGACTCCCAATAAACCCTGCCCCTCCCGTAACTACAACCTTACTAAGCTTCTGCATTTCGTTCTCTTATCCTTAGCAAGCATACTTAAAAAAATTTATATTCTTCAACTGTTTTTGCTCTTGGTCATCAAGATGGCTTCAAGAAGATCTGTAGACTTGCTTCTAACTTTAATTTCAATAGTATTGTTACTCACAGCTTTTATATTACCTGCTCTAAGGACTCTTTTTACAGCCCCTTCTGAAAATTTGGTAGATAAAGTTGCTTTAAGTTTATCACCTTTTGATTATTTTTATCTTTCAAAGATTAATTTAAATGAAAATTGGAGCTACAAGGTTGGTTCTTTTGATGAAGGGAATACTCACATGTACTACGATCCTTCTTATAACTGTAGTTCATGGAGCAAAATTAACGTCCCTTTCTTACTTAAAGCAACTTACTCAAACTACTCTTTATGGGTAAGAACTTCGTTTGAAATACCAAGTTCAATGCGAGAACAAAAGCTAAGATTAATATTCTCTGGAGTTTGGGAAGATGCAAAAGTTTGGTTAAATGGAATTTACCTTGGAGAACACATTGGGTACTTCTCTCCATTCTTTTTTGACGTAGATGACGCAGTTATCTTAAATGGAACTAATGTCTTAACTTTATATTTAGAGTCCCCAGTTCAAGATTCCTATGATTCTAGAGTATACCCAACTGGAATTTATTCCTTCTCAGATTTTACTCCAGATTTGCATACTAGTCTAATTGGTATATGGCGCGATGTTACACTTGTTGGAACATATGAGCCTGTTGTTGACCTAGTTTTAGCCAACGTTAAACAATACTCTAATCCTACTTCATTAAGCTTTCAAGTTCTGCTTCAAAATAAAGGTAGCTCAGATGAAAGCATAACGGTTGTTTTAAGAATAGGTAGGTTTAATTCTAATACAACAGACGTAGAACAATCTTTTAATGTAAAACTGTCTGCCAACGAAAGAAGATGGAACACATTTGAAGTATCCTCTTCAAACTTAAAACTTTGGTACCCTTGGGATATTGGCTATCCAAATATTTACTTCGTTAACATTAGCTTGTATGTTGGCAATACATATGCTGGTTCAATTAAAACTATGTTTGGCATTAGATCTCTAGAGGGCTCTATTTCGGAAGCAAACTCATACTTAAAAGTGAACAACATTAACGTCTTTTTGAGAGGTGGCTCTTATTTCTCCAAATTGTACAATTTAGTAGATATTTATTCAGATATGAATAAAACCTTAAACTTACTGAAAGCTGCAAACGTTAACTTCTTAAGAGCATTTGCTCATGTTGAGCCAAAAGAATTCTATGAATTAACTTCTTCCATGGGCTTTGTGGTTCAGGTAGACTTTCCACTTTTAGGTTCTTATCCAAGCTTAGATAGTTCTTCATATTACTCTGATTTGGTAAAAACACAACTTGTTGAGTTGTTGTTGCTTACCTACAACTATCCGTCAGTAGTAATAGTTTGCCCTCATGTACTTCCTGGGTGGATAAACAAGAATTCACCTTATTATAGTTCTAGCACAAATTATTACTTAGATCACGAACTAGCTACAATAGTAAGCTTAGTTAACAAAAATGTCATCCTTCTTCCATATTCTGGATACTATGATGAATACGTTAGCTATGGTTGGGGTGTTGGTAGCTGGACTAACTACTTTAATTATAAAGGTATGCTTCCAAACATAATTGTTCCGACAAGCTTGCCAAACTTAAGTTCTCCTTTTTGGAATAAAATCCTTTCTTCATCTTACGAAGAAACTCTGAGTGCACTTAAAAGTAGTGGTCTGAACGTAGACTTAGCAAGTATGTACTGGTTAGGCAACTCTCAGAACTTGTCTAATGTTGTTGAATTAAGTCAACTCTATCAATCTTTAGTAATACGAAGTGCAATAGATAGAGTAAGGTTGTTAAAAAATAATGCTTCAATTGGCATTGCTCTTTTACCTCTTACAGATTATGTGCCTGAGGCAAGTGGTTCGGTTGTAGATTATTTTGGAGCTAGAAAACTGTCCTACTATACGATGAAGAACGCTTTTAATCCTATACATACAATAATTTCTATCGATGGCGACTTTCATAACAATTTAACTTCATTGTACTTCATTTCAGGTTCTTCTGCGAGGATTAGTTTTTGGGTTGTCAACGATGTTCTTCAGAATCAGTGCGACGCTATACTTAATTGGAATTTGACCGATGTAACTTCGGGAAAGCTTTTAGTAGCCAAAGAAGTTGAATTTAAGCTTCCATCTCTCTCGATGAGTGCTGTTCTGGTTGCAAAGTATGTCCTAGAAGTTCCAACTTATGTAGACGCTGAACACTTACTAGAAGTTTCAGCTAGTCTATTACTAAAGAATGGAACAAAAGTAGACTTCAATAGTAATTACTTTATCGTTAAACCCGCATCCCTAATAAGGTTGTCATTAGCTCAGAAGCCCTCTTCTCCTCAGTTCTTCTTAGTGTTTGCAAATGAAAGTTACAGAATATTCAAAGTGTACGATGAGTCTGAAATCCCAGTTCCTTCGAACACAGAAGTCACAGTAGTTGGCCCACTACTAAATAAAGAGGATGTTTATGTTCCTGAGGTTATTTCATTGGGTAGGATAGCAGTTGGAGAGACAAAGAACGTCACAATTTCTTTGTGGCCTGGAGCCATAGCAAAAGTTCTTGCTTCTGTTCCATCCTTATCTAACTTAGAAGTTTCATCTCAAGAGATCTATATTACTCCAGGTACTGAGCTTCCTTCAAGTTTAATCTTAAGTTATACTTCTAGTAATATGAATCTTTTGAACTTGCTTAACATTACTGGTAATATTGTAGTAGTTCCAGCTAACGTCAATCTATCTTTGCTTGTTGTTGTATCTTCAAGTGAAGGTGTGCGTAAAATTGAGGTTGGAAACTCTTCGCATCCCATCATCTTAAGCAAAAACTCTGAAGTTTATCTAGACCAACCAGCACTTTATCAGGTAGAATCCAACCAACCATTGGTGAGCGATGCCTTCAGCTACGCTTCAAATTTAGTAAATGAAGCACGTGAAAGAGGCTTCTATATAGGCCTTGAGTTGGATAGGCTAAATCAACTTAACAAAACGTATTCTTCGATGCTAAACGCTTCAGACCCTTTAAAAATACTAGCTTATCAGCAAGAAATTGTTACTACTAGTGAGCTAATTGTAAGTAGTATTCAAAATATTCTGAAAGAAGCATACACAAATCAAATAATGATATTTATAATAGTTATACTCTTAGTTTTAGCCCTTGGATCAATTTTTATTGAGAAGAAAGAGCATTATGCTATATTTACAATAATAAGCTTCATAATCTTAATGACTATATCGTACCAAACTTTTCCAGGCTTCTCTAAAATTTCCTCAACTGAACTCATGGTGGGGATATACTTATTTGCAATCATATTCTTAGTCGCATTCTTGGCTCCATACTTCTTAGGTGAGGCAAAGAGTGAAGGTGGCGTCTCGCTTCTACCTGCTATAATAATTGCTATCTCCTATTCTATAGGGAACTTAAAGAAAAGGAGACTTAGAACTTTACTTGTTTTAACTTCAATAACAGTAATGGTCCTCGCACTAACAACTTTAACTTCAATGAAAGCGTCTTACATGACAAATTCTCTTGCAGTTGCAAAATCATGGCCTGCTAATGAACCTTCTCTAGCAATCATAACAAAATCTTCTGGATCATTTACTCCCGAAGACATAAGCTTTATAGGTGCGCAAAGAGAAGTTCAGAAATTAGGATACAAGGTAATTACTCCTATTACTTCTAGTGCTCTAGGCTATGTAGGTAATTTACCGATTTATGGTGTTAGAGGAATTTCTGAGAATGATCCTTCTATTAGTGCACTTTCTTCTGCACTAGCGCAAAAGGATGCGATCAGAAACTTATTCAATGGTAGTGATTCTGTTCTTATAAGCCAATACTTGGCAACTAGAGCAAACTTAGATGTAGGCATGACGTTTGTTTTTAAGGGTATTAAACTAAAAGTTGCTGGCATTTTTGATAGTAGCTTGGTCTCAAAAATAAAGGAACCTGATGGTAGTGATTTCCCTCCACTTTACTTACCTCCTGGTTCGCAAGAAGCTGCTCCACAACCTGTTCCAGTTGATTCTCTTCTGATAACTACTACGTATACGGCTCAAAAGCTTGGAGGTTATATTTCCGCAGTTTACTGTTTCTTTAATAGTAGTGCGCAAGCAAAAGAAGTTTCTCAACGTTTGGCTTCAATAGGAAGTTACTTTGTTACTACTCTACCAAGTTCAGAAAACATAAGATATTATTTCAAAGGAACTTTTATTGAGGCTTTTGGTACTCCAATAGTTATCCCGATGTTGATTACTGTGCTTAATATTGCAATAGTATTCTATACGACAGTATACGAAAGAAGGAACGAAATATTTACCTTTTCAGCAGTAGGTCTAAATCCAACTCATATTTCTTCACTGTTTGTAGTTGAAGCCAGTATTCTAGGTCTAATTGGAGGTGGAGTCGGATACATACTTAGCATGCTTATATTCAGAATTTTTGGAGTTTCTAATTTGATAATTCCTGTTGACGTGAAGACTTCTGCTTCTGACATGTTCTACTTGATATTAGCTTCAATACTTGTTGCCATAATTGCCTCCGGAATACCTGCGCTAAGAGCTGCAAGAATAGCAACTCCTTCATTACTGAGAAAGTGGAGAATGGAAGAAAGCCTTGTTAAGGGAGGTACGTGGACCGTACAGATCCCAATGAGAATTCCTTCAGAAAAAGTTGAGATGTTTGCCAACTACTTGTATGAAAGGCTGCCTCAAAGTGGTACAACACTAGAAATAGTAATCTCCGAAATAAGTAGGGAAGAAAAAATGGACGAAGAAGGAAACCTCACCTACTATATAAGTTTCAAGTATGGACGAGGTGGGAATCGACCATTTAATGCATACACGACAGTTGAAGTAAGAAAAGAAGGTGAAAACTATATAGCATATGCTCACGTAAGACCAGAATCTGTTTATGCAAGGATGGCAGAGACAAATGTTCACGAAGTTGTAAGTCATATTAGAAGGCTTATTTTAGAGTGGTCTGCATCGAAGGCAAGAATAGCTATCGTTGTTGGAAATTCAATAGATCAAGCACTAATAATTGTCAGGAATTATCATCCCCAACTTTTAGTGGTTTACTCAAGAGCAGACGTAGGCAACAAATTAAGAGAACTAAGAAGGAAACTCCGAGCAGAAGGAATTTGGCCTCCTGCTATTGAGGTCAGAAACGTAGAAACAAAAGACGTGTTTTCACTAGTTAACAAGCTTTCTGAAGATCTCATACCTATAGATACTGTTTGTTTGGATTCTGACGATGGTTTACTGAGTTCAGCTCTAGCAATTGCTACACTACGCCTAAACAAGAACATTGCGATAGTTACTCCTGATGAAAAAGTTTACGAGGTTCCAGCAGGAAAGTTTATTGAGTATATGCAAAAAAGCTAAGCTCTAAGTTGCTTTAATTCTTTGATTTCTCATTCACGTTATACTTTCTAAGTATAAAAGAATATTCTCATACAACCTATTTAACCTTTTAGTAATACGCTTCTTATTATTTTTTCCAGCATCTTAGCTTTTCTCTATTTAAATTCTATAAAATAAGAAACATTTAAATAGTTAGTATAACCCTAATAAGAGTTAGGGTGACCCTAACATGAATCGATCTTTCTTAGTAACTGTTGTATTCCTTACTTTACTTTCTTCTTACTTAACTACACAAGTTAAATCTCAATCTGAAAATAAAAAAATTGTTGTAGCTGTTAGCATAGGTTCACTTGCGCCATTAGTATATGCAGCGGGAGGCAATTTTGTTGAGGTTGTTTCTTTAGTTCCTGCAGGAACTGATCCTCACGAATTTTTGCCCACTCCGAATACTATTAGCTTGGCTACGAACTCTTCGCTAGTTGTGGTTACTGGCCACATAGGATGGGAAAGCAAGTTAGTCGAGGAAGTTGCAAGCAATAAAAAGCTAAGCGTAAAAGATGTTTCAATAAATTGTCTTAGTGACTTAAAGGATAACTTAACTTTGCTAAATTTACCAAGTAATCTGGGTGGTGGCATTAACTTACACGGCTTTTGGCTTCTTCCAGACAATGCTCTCGTGATAGTGAAAGCTATTGCAGACAAGCTTTCTATTATTGATAAAGCTCATGCCTCTTATTATTCCTACAATTATGAACTATTTTATTCGAAGCTAAATGCATTTAAGTTTTTTATGTCTGGAATGCTAAATGCCAGCAATCTATATTCAAAAGCTGTTGTTGCTGTTACTCCTGATGCCCAATACATGCTCACAGCTTTTTACTTTAATGCTTCTCAAATAATAGTTAATGAAGGTGAGGAAGCAAGACCAGAAGTGCTTAGTTCAATCAGAGAAGGTCTAAAATCGGGTAAGTTTGCGCTTATAGTTGCAACAGACTTGTCAACGCAATCTTCTTCGTTTAAGGCAGCAGAAGAACTCTCAAAGGAATTTAAGGTACCTCTTGTCTCTACATACACTATAAGTTCTGAAAGCTTGCGAGACTATTTCTCTCTTATGAGCTTTAACTTAGGAAGCATAATCTCTTCCTATACTAATTACAACTTCAACACTACTTCTGGAGAATTAGATACGCTTCATTATTCCCTTATTGCTTTATCTCTTGTACTTTTAGTGCTCATCATTGTTGAAACTTTTGTACTATTAAGGAGGCGATAGTTTATGGCTCTAAAGATAACAAAAAGAGAAGCCGATTATATAAAAATTGTTTACGAAAAATCTCTGGAAGAACAACACAAAGTAACTAGTGGCTTAATTGCAAAAGAAGTTGGTGTAAGGACTCCAACTGTTATAGAAGTCCTCTGGAAACTAAAGAAAAGAAAACTGATATCAGTGGGTAAGGCTGGAGAAATTACTCTAACGAAACGAGGATTAAAACTAGCAGCAATACTAATAAGGAAACATAGAATACTAGAAACATACTTCGTTAAAGAATTAAATCTTGATCCAACATTTGCTTGCAAGGAATCGTCAAACGTTGACTACCTTCTTTCCTCAGAAGTTATGGACCGACTTTGCTCGGTCTTAGGAAATCCCTGCAATTGTCCTCACGGAAAGCCAATTCCTTATGAGAATCAAATTGAAAGGGTGTGAAGTAGAAAAATGACAATTACAATACAAAAGTCTTTAGAAATAGAAAATCTTTCTGTAGTGCTAGGTCATAGGTTAATCTTAGATAAGGTTTCCTTATCACTGCCACATCCAGTGTTTGCAGCCATAATGGGTCCAAATGGTGCTGGCAAGACAACACTACTGAAAACAATTCTTGGAACGATAAGACCTATTTCAGGAAAAGTTTATCTCTTTGGAAAAGAAGTTTTGAACAATCCTTCTGAAGCTAGAAAGTTTGTAGGATACGTTCCTCAAAGAGATAAAATTGTTAGATACGTTCCACTTAAGGTTATTGATGTAGTTCTTATGGGTCTCGTTTCCAAAAAGGAAATACCAAGGATCGTTACAAGTAACGATGTTAGGCTTTCTTTAGAAGCCCTAGAATATGTGGGTATGAGCAACTATGCTTCAGAGCTTTTTTCAAACCTAAGTGGTGGCCAGCAACAAAGAGTGTTAATAGCAAGAGCATTAGTTTCAAAACCAAAAATATTATTGTTAGATGAGCCGTTCAATGCAGTAGATGCGAATGCTCAAACATTTATTGCAGAACTATTGAACAAGTTGAAAACAGAAAGTAATGTAAGCATATTGCTAGTTTCTCATGATATAAACACAGTTGTTGAGTACATTGATATACTTATGTTTCTTAACAAAAAAATAATTGCTGTAGGAAAACCTCATGAAATATTTAGAGATGACATACTAAGATTAGTGTATGGTAAAGGAGTAAGAGTAATAACTGAGAAAGGAAGGTGCTATGCACTAACGGGTGATACTCATGGTTAACCTAATAGATCCTATGTTTTTAAAGGCGTTACTCGGATTACTCCTTGCCAGTTTAATGGCCCCAATAGGCGCACTAGCCACGCTAAGGGGTGTTTCCTACCTGTCTGCTGAAGTTTCACATGCAGCTCTGGGTGGTGCTTCTTTGGGATTCTTCCTAATATATCTAGGTTTTAGCTTTTCAAATCCATTCTTAAGTGCGCTATTCTTTAGTATAGGCGTTTCTTTGTTCACTGCTTACTTAGGGCGAAGAAGTGGTCCTGAAGCCTCTGGTTCTGCAATAGGTGGTATGTTGGCTTTAAGCATGGCTATCTATGCTCTCGTGAGGGGTCTACTTCCTGGAGAGATAAAGGCTATGCTGGACACGTACCTCATAGGAGATGTTCTTTTATTAACCTCTTCGGACTTGGTTCAAATATTCATAGTAGTTTTAGTGAGTTTAGTTACGTTAGCTTTGTTTTACAATGAATTTGTTTATGTGTGCTTCGACTACGATGGTCTAGAAACTATGGGGCTAAATGCAAAGCTTTACGACTATTTGTTGTTTGCTTTACTTGGACTCTCTGGAGTAATAGAAGCAAAAAGTATTGGTGCATTTTTAGTTTTTGCATTTATGATAGCTCCTGCAGGTATTGCAAAAGAAGTAACAAAGAGCGTAGGCTCATTTTTGTTTCTTAGTTTCCTAATAGCTTTTCTTTCTTCCATTATTGGCTTGTTTATTTCTATTTTGTTTAATCTTCCAACAAGTGGTGTAGTCGCAATATTTCCATCAAGCCTTTACTTAATAGTAGTGTTAAAGAAGATGTTTTCCTCAGAAAAGTAGTCTACTTTTTCAGTTTTATGTTTGCCATAACCTTAAGTACATAGTCCTTATCTAGTGATGCCAAGAAATTTCCAAGCCTTGGTCCGTGCTCTTCTCCTAAGAAAATAAGGTATCCTTGCTTAAAGAACTCGCTTGGGTTTAATTCAAACTTCCTTGCTGCTTCATAAAACAATGCCTGAAGTTCCTCTCCGTTCATTTCTTTATTTTTGTATGTTTCGTAAACGTAGTTAAATGCATGCATGATTTTTTCATCTTTTACGTAGTGCTCTTTGTTTGCTTCTGCAATCCTTAGCTTCCTGTCCGAAAATTCTTCAACCCATTGTTTTGCTAATTTTAGTCTTGTTAGAGTTTTTTGTCTTTCTTCGTCACTAAGGTTGTCTGGAACGATTCCGCTCTTTGTTAATCTCTCAAGAGCAACTTCTGGTGGGTAAAACTGTACTATTGTAGCAGCTAACCTATATGGAAGCCGATAAGGCCTTCTGTCTTTAAGTTCTCCAACACAATACCAATAATAGTTTTTTGCTTCTTCAGCTCTTTCACCCCTCCCTTCGTATGCTAATCTCTCTATTTCATCAAACTCATCCACTAGTTTGTAAACTTCCTTCACTGCAATGTCTCTTTGAACTAATGGCTTTTTGACATACATATATCTAACGACTTCTGGTTCAACTATTTTTAGCAAATCTTGAATAGTGTAAACATTTCCTAATCTGCTTGACATTTTTTCTCCATCGACTAAGAAAAATTCGTAAACTAAAGGAACAGGAGGATCAAATTTGTATATTCTTTTAGCAAGCTCCTTTCCAGACTTCCAGGATCCTTCAAAGTGTTCCTTTCCAAAGGGTTCTGCATCTGTGTTAAAAATTTTCCAATCAGCAACCCACTCCAGTCTCCAAGGAAGTTTTCCTTTTCGTATATTTACCTTTCCTTTATGTCCACAACCCTTTATTTCATATTTCCCATGGAGTACTCTTCCAGTGCATTCATACTCTACTTCCATATTTTCTAAGTCTACACCCGTTACCTTAGTTGTTAGTTTTCCGCAGTTTTCGCAAACTGGTACAAATGCTATGTAATCGTCGGGTATGTTCTGCTGATATTTTTTTAGAACCTCTCTTACAGCATCTTTTTTTCTTATTGTCTCAGCGATAAACCAATCATACTTACCTTCTTTATATAGTTTGCTAACGTAGTAAAGCTCAGGATATACTGAAATTTTTTTTAGACCCTCCATCATTAGATCGGTGAAGTGCTCTGCATATGAATTGTGGCATCCAAACGGATCTAATACTTTAGAAACTGGCTTCCCAACTTCTGGCTCTAAAATTTTTAAAATTTTCTCGTCAGTCTTTACCCACTTACTTTCGTTTTCTTGTAACCTAGCTGGTATTGTTCTTAGTGGGTCCATGTCGTCACTTGTTAAAACAAGTCTAGCTTTACTTCCGTAGTTTTCGATACTTTTTCTTATGAACTCTCCCCTTACTTGGTCGTTCATATTGCCTATGTGCTTTGGTCCAGATGGAGAGGCTCCAGACCTTACAGTAACTATTTCGTGGTTGTGTTTAGTGGCAAATTCTATAGCCTCCCTAGCGACTTTTTTAGCCCAAAATTGTTCTTGAGATTTTGTCATCTGTTACAGAACGTCAAAAAGACTTATTTTAAACTTTTAATCTTTATCCTTTTTCTTACTTTTAAGTTAAGAAAATAAGTTTTTAAATTCCAATTAATTCAATTGTTCTATGCCTCTTGAACTTAAGCAATCAATCTTTGGTCCCGCAGGCTTCCCATTAGAGGGTCCTTCTGGACCTAAAGCAATGAATTTCCTAGCTTCAAAGGGTTTGTTTGCAATGGAGTACCAGGCTGTTAGAAGCGTAAGAGTTTCAAAAAAAGTTGCCAAGGAACTTAAGGTTGCAGCAGAAGAAAATGGTATTACTTTAAGTATTCACGGCCCCTATGCTATAAATTTGTCTTCCGAACAAAAATCAAAGATAAGAGCATCAAAAAGTAGGTTGTTGAAAGCCGCAACTGTAGGAAGCCTAATGGGTGCTTTTCACGTTACGTTTCATCCTGGCTACTACGGCAGAAGAACTAAAGAAGAAACATTTGAGATTCAGCTAACGTCGCTTAAAGATGTTTTGGAAAAGTTAGACCAAAAAGGGTTAAAAATTGAACTGGGACCCGAAACCACAGGAAAAGATAGTCAGTTTGGAAGCTTAGATGAACTTCTCGAACTTTCAAGTAAGTTACCAGAAATAACAATAACAGTTGACTTCGCTCACATTCACATAAGAGAAGAAAAAAGCAGAATTAAGGGAGAAGACGATTACAGAAAGTTGCTGGATAAGATTGAAAAAAATCTTGGAAAAGAAAAAATGGATGGCCTCTTAGTTCATTTCACAGAAGTAGAACCAACTTCAAAGGGAAGCGGAGAGAAAAAACACCACCCTTTAGGTAGTGGCTATGGCCCAGACTTTAAGCCGTTGGCAAAGATTATTGCAGAAAACGGGTACAAATTTGTTATTATAAGTGAATCTCCAATTTTAGAGAAGGATTCTGTTAAAATGAAAGAAATTTACAGTAATTTCTTAAAATAAGGTTTCTAGTTTCGTCAGCAGTTTCAATAAAGTAAGATTGTTCTAAGAACATTGTGTTACAAGTAACTAAAAGAACAAATAAAAAGTTGAAGTTTGCAGTGAGTTGGTCGTGATGTAAGAAAATAAATGTCCTGAAGGAGCACGCACAATTATGGAAAATTCTTACTGCATTTTAAGGAAAAACTTTAATTAATTCGTACGTAAGCTACTTTAATCGGACCCGTAGCCTAGTATGGATTAGGGCGCCAGCCTTCGGAGCTGGATGTCGGGGGTTCAAATCCCCTCGGGTCCGTATGCACATACTTGTCTATAAAGCTTCTTAACTTAAATTACCCACAAAGACTTATAATCTTCATTCTTCTAATCTTAGTTTAGCTTTCAGTTGTGGAGTCAGATAAAGGATAAGTTTAAGGGAAATGAGGCGAAAGAGAAAGTCGCTAAGTTTTTTATTGAGTACGGTATTTCAATAAAAGAGGACGGAAAACTTTATTTCGGTCCAGTAAAGCTCACTTTTTCTAACGTTTCTTCGGCTATAAATGTGGACCGTAGGGTAGTAAAAGAAACAGCCTTACAGATACTTAAGGATGAAAAGCTTAGACCAATATTTAGGCTTTTAAAACCTGCGGGGCCTTCTTTAGTTGATGTAGCAAATGTTTTAGGGCTTTCTGTCCTAGAAATAAGAGCCGATCCTCATAAGCCAGGAATTGTTTCTGGAGTAACTTCTGTTCTATCAGAAAAGGGGATTGCTATTCGTCAAATTATAGCTGAAGATCCAGAGCTGTTTCCAGATCCGAAACTTTACATCATCACTGAAAGCAAGATACCCGGGGAAGTCATAGAAAAGGCTCTTCAGGTTCCATACGTTCGGGAAGTGTTAGTTAGGAAGGGTTCCAATAGGAATACATAAAAAACGTATTCAGAACAAAAATAGGTTCAAAAAGATTTTTTCTAAAGTATTTCATATCGCAGAAACCATAACCACTAAAGATAGTAGAAGCTAACTTTCTCTTGCTCTTAAGCGCTACCCTTTTTATTTTTATCTCTACTTTGTTTTAGTTGAATCGTTGTTTTTCTTAGAAGTCACTCTCGATATCCAATCCAAATAGTCCCAAGAGCCTCCCGAAATTGGTAATGCTATAATCTTCTTAGGTTTATAGTTTGAAATTGAAGTTATGAAGTCTACCAGTTTTGGCAACAAAGTCTCGTCCGTTTCTGCGAGCAAGAGGTTTTGGTTACTTTCTACAAGTTCCCCTTTCTCCCCCCTTGTTATGGACTTCACTTCATTTATTATCGACACACTTACTACCATATCATTTGAGATCAACTGACTTGCTATTATCTTTGCTGTTGACTCAGTTTCGCATGATACTAGAACTACTGTCTTTACCATTGCTGCGTAGCAACTTCTTAGTATTTTTAAATCTTTCGTTTATGCTAAGGGGCTCTGTTAACTTAGATTGTTAAAAACATTGGTGCTTATAAGTAAGCTAAAACATTAAAGATAAATCATGCCCAGATGGTTCTTATGAGTTGCATTCTTACTTCTAGTAAGACTAGGAGCTTCAACCTAAGTTAGAATGTCACATTCCTTAAGGAAGTTTTTAGTTTTTGGATATAAAAATCTTTAAAAATCATCCAGATTCTTCTTTGCAAAGCATTGCCTGTGACAAGAAAACAAACAACCCAGATAGTCTCTTATACTGTTAGTTTCTTAGTTTCCCTATTGGTAGCAGTAACTACCCCAATAGTTCCAATATTGGCAATGGTCTTTAACGCATCTCAGTTTGAATTAGGCCTCATCGTTGGTTCTGCATCTTTGGTTTATGTTCCAACTACATTGTTTGCTGGAAACCTCTCTGATATGTTTGGGAGGAAACGAGTAATTGAATTAAGCTTAATTCTCTACTCAATAGCTTTGTTAACCTATTATTTTTCCTCCTCTTGGTATTTTTTGCTCTTTGGAAAGTTGCTAGAAGGTTTTTCATTGGCTATGCTATGGTCTCCAATAGAAGCACTTATTTCAAATACTTCCGAAGATCAAACTAAAGCAAACTCTATCTTTGGCATTTCTTGGAGCTTAGGTTCTGTTCTTGGAAGCTTCATAAGTTGGTTCTTTTTAGACTTCCTTGGAAAAAAGTTAGCTTTTTTAACTAACTTTTTTACCGTCATTTTATGTTTGTTACTTTTCTTCCTATTTTCAGAAGACGAATCTAGAGTTGAAAAGACTTCTCAAACAATTAACTTTAAGTTAAACGTATTTCAAGAGCTAAATCTGATAGTTCCTTCGTTTATGTACTCCTTTACTCAAGGTGTCGTCACTTCATTCTATCCTGCTTTCGTGAATCTTTTAACATTGAGCAACAAACTTATCATCGTTAGCTTCACGATTATGATGCTTACAAGAACTTTTACATTTTATCTTCTTGGTAAACTTGATAAGACAATAAATAAAAAAATAGGTAACATATTTTGCTTATCTATACTCTTGCTTCCCTTTGGAGCAAATACTCTTTACGTTGCGGTGGTTTCTTCACTCTTAGGATTCGGTTTAGGAATATTATATTATTCGGGTCTGAAAGAAGCATTAAACAAAGATTCGTTAAACAAGGGAAAGTTTACTGGCTTATTTGAAGGCACTATTGGTATGGGTTATCTCGTCAGCTCTTTCTTAGGTGGCATAGTTGCAGAAATTAACATCTCATATCCATATTTATTGTCTTTCCTCGTAAGCATCATAGCTATGTTAATTTAATATTTTTTACAATAAAAACTAAATTTCTCACTTAAATAAAAGGAGACTCGGAACTTAGTATTTTTTATACTTTTCATAATCGTTGCTTCTAAAGCATTACTACTTGTTCATTAGCTCTTCTACTTTTGCTGATATTTCAAACAAGTTTTTTATAGTGATCGAGATTTCCAAGTCTTTATCTAGAAAACTTATACCTTCGTCTAAGCTTTTACTTAGTTTTGGGTCCATGGGTACTTTTCCTAAAAAGTTTATGTTAAGTTCTTCAGCTATTTCTTCTCCAGCCTTACCTGGAAATGTTTCAATAAATGTTCCACATTTTGGACAAGTAATCCCACTCATATTCTCTACAACTCCTATTATTGGAATGTTGAGCTCTCTAGCAAATGAAATTGCCTTTTTGACTACAAATTTAGAGACTTGAGAAGGAATTGTTACAATAATTGCACCATCTATATTCCCTTGTAAAGTTTGAGCAACAGTAAGTGCTTCATCTCCTGTTCCTGGTGGTAAGTCTATGATTAAAAAGTCTAGTTCTCCCCATTCAACTTGAGATAAAAATTGAGTGATTGCTTTAGATTTTAGCGGTCCTCTCCAAATCACAGGCGTCTCTTCTGACCTTAGGAAAAAATCTATTGACATAACTTTTATACCCTGCTCACTTTCAATTGGAAAAATTGTTTCACCCGAGACTACTGGCTTTCTCCCTCTTAAGTTTAGCATTTTTGGAATGCTTGGACCTGTTATGTCTGCGTCAAGTAGTCCAACTAGTCCTCTGTGCTTCTCTTTAGCTAAAGCTAGAGAAAGCATCAGCGAAACCATACTTTTTCCAACCCCCCCTTTTCCGCTTAAGACTGCTATTTTGTGTTTTATTTTTCCAAGTTTTTCTCTTATCTTTGAGTTTTCAAGGTTTACGCCTACTTTACTCATAACTAGGTTATAAACTCTCCATTATTTATTCCTTTTCTTTGAAAGTTCTTTTTTAGGTAAGGCCTTACTTATTACTTGTTTAGACTTAAAGCTTAAAAAACATCAACCTAGCAAGAAGGGAATAAGAATTCATGAACCTAAGTAAAAATCCAAAGCCTAAGCTAGAAGAGAAGAGGTGGAGTAATAAGCTTGAGCTTGAAACAATAAATTCTTGGCATGAAAAAAAGTTGTTTAGGTTCAGTAAGGATAAAGAAGGAGAAATTTATTCGATAGATACACCACCTCCCTACCTTTCAGGTCGTTGGCATGTTGGCGGCGCAGCCCACTATGTGCAACAAGACATGATTGCACGCTACAAAAAATTAAAGGGTTACAACGTACTTTTCTCATTTGGAGCTGACAGAAATGGCTTACCTATAGAAGTAATGGTTGAAAGAAAAGAAAACGTACGAGCAAAGGATGTTCCAAGAGAAAAGTTTTTAGAGTTGTGCAAATCTTACTTAGATTCAATTGAAAAAGAAGTTTTAAACCAGATAAAGCTTCTTGGAATGTCTATTGATCTAGAAAACATTTACAGAACAGATTCACCAGAATATAGAGCAATAACACAAGCAACTTTTATAAAACTCTGGAATGACGGCTTAATATATGAAGATTACAAACCAGCTAATTGGTGCCCTAGATGTGGTACTACGTTAGCTGATGCAGAAATAGAGTACGAAGAACTTCCAACCGAACTTCTATACATTAAATTTAAGGTTAAAGAAACCAATGAAGATATAGTTATAGCTACAACTAGGCCAGAATTACTACCTGCTTGCTCAGCAGTTATATATAATCCTGAGGATAAGAGATACAAAAGACTTAATGGATTAACCGCTATAACTCCAGTTTTTAATAACGAAGTTAAGATCATTCCTCATCCTTCAGCTGACATGAGCTTTGGGACAGGAATCGTTATGATCTGTAGCTACGGAGATTCTTCAGACGTTCGCCTATTTAGAGAATTAAAACTAACTCCTAAGATTTGCATTAACGAAGATGGTACTATGAACAAAAACTCTGGTCCACTTGAAGGACTTTCTGTAAAGGAAGCTAGAGAAAAGATAAAAGAAATTTTAAAAGAAAAAGGACTTCTTATAAAAACTGAAAAAACTATTCATAGGACTCCTACGTGCTGGAGGTGCCATACTCCAATAGAAATTATTGTAACAAAGGAATTCTACCTAAAACAAGTAGAATTTAAGAATGAGTTAAAGAAAATTTCAGACCAAATAGAATTTTATCCTCCTCAGTTTAGAAAGAATTTATACGACTGGATAGATAGTGTTAGCGAAGACTGGCCAATCTCGAGACGAAGGTATTATGCAACTGAAATTCCGGTTTGGTACTGTAAGGTTTGTGGTGAGCCTTACGTTCCTCCCCCTGGAAGGTACTATCAGCCTTGGAAGGAGAACCCTCCAGCTAGTGCTCGGTGCAAAAAATGCGGATCAAAGGAATTCATAGGTGAAACAAGAGTTTTAGATACTTGGATGGACTCAAGCATCTCTCAGCTTTTCATAATAGGTTATGGGAGAGATGAAGACCTGTTTAAAAAGGCTAGACCTGCAAACTTAAGACCTCAGGGTTACGAAATAATAAGAACTTGGCTGTACTACTCAATTTTAAGGACTTACTTATTGTTGAAAGATAGAGCCTTCAGGCAAGTTAGAATTAGCGGTATGGGTGTAGATGAAAAAGGAGAAGCCATGCACAAATCTAAAGGTAATGTAGTTTATCCTGAAGTTTATATCGAAAAGTATGGTTCTGATGCTTTTAGACTTTGGGCTGCTTCTGAGTCTAAACTTGGATCTAACTACAGATTTTCCGAAGAGAAGGTTAAAGCTGCCTCTCTATTCATAACTAAACTTTGGAACATTTCTAGGTTTATTTCTCAGTTTCCAGAAGATGATGAAAAGGCAATAAAAGAGAAAATTGACATATTATTCCTAAAACAGCTTGGAGAAGTGATGAAAACAGTTGAAAACTCATTTGAAATGCTTGATCCGTTCGATGCTGCTAACAGCCTAAGAGATTACACCTGGAATATCTTGGCCGATCATTACTTGGAGCTGGTTAAACCTAGACTTTACTCCGAAGAAGAAAATGATAGTACTAAGTCTGCAAGAGCAACAGTACATAAAATTCTTAAAACTATCTTAATAGCTATGCATCCTATAATTCCAGCAATAACTTTCTATATATTCCAAAAGCTTTACAACAAAGATATAACTTCAGAAAAGTTCCCAGAAGGAATAGAACCAATAAGTAATGAAGAAAAAACTTTGCTTAACATGCTAATGGAAGCAGATTCAAAGATATGGGCAAAGAAAAAAGAGCTTAAGCTAAGTTTAAATTCTCCATTGGAAGAAAAAGTAATGATAAGCAAAAGTCTAGAACCATTCCTAAAGGACATAAAGGCAGCTCATAAACTAGTTAATGTTGAAGTCCTTGATAAAGATGTTCCAGAAATCTTGTTGTTCTCAAGTTAGGCTACACTAGAGATTGTAAAAAGTGCTTGTAGGATCTAATATATATTTTTGTACGACGTCTCTATGTTTCTTAATATTTCATCAGTTATCCTACCATTCAAGATTTCTAGGGCAATTAGCACAGATCCAACACCTGGACCAAATCTTGGTTTTTCCACTTTTGCGTTTGGAGCAAGTTTTCGAATTGATTCTGAGAATGGTTTCAGAATTACATCACCTGCTTTAAAAACACCACCTACAGTAGCTACTGGAAATGTTTCGTTTTGAATTTTTAGTCTTGCTATTACTGTCTTTGCTAAAGTTGCAAGCTCTTCTGCTGCATTTTTAACTATTTCCGCTGAAACTTCATCACCTTCTTTTGCAAGCTTTGTAACAATTGGTGCTAAAGAAGCTATTTCCGTTACCGACATTTTTTCACCGTAAACTTTCCTTATGATTTCATCTGTTTCTGTTATTGAAAGTGCTTTCTTTAGTTCTTCAACGATTTTTGTTTCCTTTACTCTTCCATCAAATGCTTTCATTGCTTGCTTCAAAGCCATTAGTCCAATAAAGTATGCAGAGCCTTCGTCTCCAATTATGCTTCCCCATCCTCCAACTCTTATTCTATTCCCTCTCCCATCTGTGCCTGCTGAAACAGATCCAGTTCCTGCTATTACTATGACTCCAATTCTTCCGGAGGTCGCACCGTAAAGAGCTATTAAGGAGTCATGCACTACCTTAAAAGTTTCTGCTATTCCAATTTGGGGAATGTTTGAATTAAGTATCTTATCATCATAAGAGCAGTCTAGCCCTGCAAGCCCAGCAATGGCAACTTTAACCTTTTTTGAGCTTATACTTGCTTTCTTTCTGGCTATCTCAAATGAGCTAAAGATTGCCTCTTTTGCACCTTCTATTCCCACTACATGGTAGTTTGAAGGTCCAGAAACTCCAGAAGAAACTAAAGTTCCATC
>Ga0207433_10004866_pt1 | contig 24368 bp, 16 predicted proteins | sample YelNatPaOPGAMG01_FD_187559 | JGI IMG/M metagenome (GOLD analysis project Ga0207433, IMG submission 187559) | Hot spring thermophilic microbial communities from Obsidian Pool, Yellowstone National Park, USA - OP-RAMG-01 (SPAdes) (version 3) | ecosystem: Environmental > Aquatic > Thermal springs... | reverse complement strand
CTTGACGATTACACAATTTCCTCACCAGCAAGTCATAAAACCTAACTGTGCGAGAGTTACTGGAATGAGTGTGCGAAAGATACTGGAATCACTGTGCGAGAGTTACTGGAATAAGTGTGCGAAAGATACTGGAATAGTCATCCATTGCTTGGAGGCGTTACGCAGATCAAAAATCCGGAGAAGATCAGCAAAGAGTATCTTGGTATGAACCGTTATCAGATATGGATGCTATCAGGCATGCTGTAGATTTTGTGATGGCACAACCCAGTCTATTCTTAATTGCGCCAAGCGACTGGAGAGAATTGCCAAAAGTACTGGAAGCTGCAACGTCATCATCCGGCTCAATTGACTATGACCTGATTAGATCAGATATAGAGAGGCTGTCGATACAGCCTTTATTTGACGGAGCCACGATGGAAAAAATATAGAACCAGACTATTATTTCCTAGCATCGCTCCGGTGTATTAGACAAGATGAACGTGATACCTGTCATGTATCTGTTGCTGTCTGTTTAGATCGCATATAGGCAACATATGTCCTGTATCCACCGTCCAGATTCCTGACTTGGTAGCCAAGTTCTTGCAGCAGGGTAGTTGCAGTATGTCCTCTTAGCCCGACTTCGCAATAGATGACGATGTTTTTTTGTGGTATATCGTCCAATCGCTCCCTCAGTTCGTCAACCGGTATATTGATGGCATCTTCAATATAACCTTTTCTAAACTCAGATCTTGTCCTAACATCTATCAGTACGCGGTCTTCTTTTGGGATACTCTCCAGCTCCTGAGGTCCTATGATATTACATTCTCCGCTCAACACATTTTCAGCCATATAGCCTAAAATATTAACCGGATCTTTAGCGGAAGAAAATGGAGGGGCATAGGCTAATTCCAAGTCAGCCAATTGGTCAACTTTGATATTGCCTGCAATAGCCGTTGCTATTATATCAATACGTTTGTCTACACCTTGTTCGCCAACGATTTGGGCTCCAAGTATTTCTTTTGTATCCGGTGAGAAAAGGAGTTTCATAGCAAGCGGTGTAGCCCCTGGGTAATAAGTTGCATGGCTGTAGGGATGGGCGTGGATTGCACGGTAGGGGACCTGTTTTGCTGTGAGCTTCTTTTCGTTCCATCCGACGCTGGCGGCTGTTTTGGAAAAGACTTTGACTATCGCAGTACCTATCGAAGACGAATATCGGTATTCGTGCCCTGCTATATGGTCTGCAACCCTGCGACCATGTCTGTTGGCAACGTTAGCCAGAGCTATCAGAGATGGCTCCATGTCTATGGCATCCAGTTTTTCGATAACGTCCCCTACGGCATAAATGTCAGGATCACTGGTTTGATTATATTTATTGACAGCGATCCCGCCGGTTGGTCCAAGTTTGAGATTTGCTGTTTGTGCCAATTTATTATCAGGACGGACACCTATCGCTCCGATAATTAATTCCGCATCAATATGGTTTCCGTCTGCCAGCAAGACACCTTTTTCTGTTATCTCCGTAACACCGCTGCCGACAATTACGTCAGCCCCATTTTTTTCCAATTCGTCTTGGATAAGAACGGCCATTTCTTTGTCAAGAGGCGGAAGGACTTGGTCGCTTCCCTCTATGATGCATACACTGAGTCCTTTCTCAATAAGATTCTCCGCTATTTCTAGTCCGATAAACCCACCACCGATAACGGCCGCTGTCTTTACGCTATTTGCAAGACGTTTCAGCAGAAGATTCGCATCTTCAACGTTACGCAGCGTATGAACTCGGTCATAGCCTGAGATATTGGGTTGTATGGGTTTAGCTCCGGTACTTACTACCAGTTTGTCGTAGGACAATTCGTAAGTTGTGCCGTCGTCTAATCTTTTACATAATACAATTTTTTGATCCGTCAATACGTCGATGGCTTCGTGACGTATACGGACATCCAGGCGAAAGCGTTGATAGAGTGACTCTGGCGTTTGAAGCGTTATGTCGTCCTCTTTGTCGATCAGGCCACCCACATAATAGGGAAGTCCGCAATTGGCAAATGAAACATATCCCGAGCGCTCCAAAACTATAATTTCAGCTGATGCATCAAGGCGTCTCAGCCTGGTAGCGGTCGACATGCCTCCCGCTACACCGCCAATAATGACGACCTTGAGTTGATGTTTGTTATCATGACTGGATGTATTACCTGACATTGTATTTGAGTATCCTTGCGCTATTTATAACCATTGCTGACTGTCGGACAAAGAAAATATTTGTATGCTGTTGTGTTTTTGTAGGTTGCAACTACCGGTGACACCAGAGCAAGGCACGGCAAGCATAAGCTTGTTTTGCTTTAAGATCTAAGAGCGTGACCACCAAGGTTTGCGGGAACGTTCAGGTTTATCACTATTTTTGCATTGACACCTTTTATCTTTTGGGATATCACCCAATACTTGTTCCACATGGGCACCGCATCCGCGCCAAGTGGGGAGTTTACATTTTGGACAAGTTACTTTAGTACACATACCCTATAGGGTAGCATAAGATATTGTACATTGCTTCGGGGTAAAGGTAATTTTATTTTTTATATGAAACCTATCTATATAAAAAATAACTTTTCGGATTTAGTCGCTGCACTCAATGGCAATAGAAAGACTAATACAGCTAAGCATATGCATATATATCATAATATAGCTAAGAAAAAAAGAGTGAAATTTGTTTGCTAAAAAAGGTTTTATAATGAGAGAACACTTTTTATATTGTCTAAAACCTGGGAAAGCAATTCAAAGGCCTGTGAAGCTATATCTTTCAGACTGTCTTTTGTCAATAAATCAAAAGGGTTGGCGATAGTTATCAAAGTTGTTTTCCCACAATCTTTTAGAGTTATATTGCAGGGAAGTATTAAACCTACATCAGGATATATCTTGAAAGCTTCATAAGCGATAGTGGGATTACAAACACCAAGTATAACTGTTTTTTCTATTTGAACACCTAATTTATTTTCCAAGATATCAGAGAAATTTATTGTTGAGAGAACTCCGAACCCTTTTTCTTTGAGCTTTTCTTCAAGAAGTTCTTTCGTGTCGGATAGAGATTTGGGAATTTCCAATTTCATTGGTGCCATTATAAGTACCCTCTCTCGAGTCTAGTCGCGTTATTTCTTATTCTCATACCAAATATGCATGCATTGGCGGAAAGCATTATTTTTGCTATATCATATGGACAATAGGCCAGTTCTGTCCCTCGCCTTTAGTTAGATTCTGAAGAAACGCGGTCTGCTTCTATGCTTTTCTTAACATCTTCCATATCAAGTTGTCTAATTTGTTCGATTAGGTTTTCCAAAGCCGCTTCAGGAAGTGCACCCGGTTGTGAGTACAGCAGTATTTGATCACGGAAGGCCATCAATGTAGGTATGGATTGAATCTGGAACATCTCGGCTAGCTCGCGCTCTTCTTCTGTATTTACTTTTGCGAAAGTAATATCTTGGTGCTTTTCTGATGATTTCTCAAATACCGGTGCAAACATACGGCACGGTCCGCACCATGATGCCCAAAAATCAACAAGAACTATTTCGTTTTCAGAAATCGTCTCTTCCAGACTGTCTTTTGTAGTATTTACTGTAGTCATAGGACCTCCTTATTGGATATACAAGTATCTATAACACATATACCATAGAAGGTATTCCGTGTATTTCCTTGATTTTCTGATTTCAGCTCCCGATCAATCCATTCCGTAAGTTTTAAAGGTTAGCTGCAGGTAATATTTGTCGGTAACAAATCAGAACCGCTGCTTGAGGCCTGAAACCCAAAGGAAGTACTTTGTCCGGCAGCAAGATTACCGTTATAAGTTTCATTGCCGGCTGTGACCTGTCCTGAGCTTCCCGTTGTTACGACGTTCCATGAATTTGTTATTTTTTCTCCCGTCGGTAAAGTAAAACGAACCTGCCAGGAGGATAAATTACCTGATTTAGCCTGAACAGTCACGTTGGAGGTAAGGCCGGATGTACCCTGGTTGCTCCAGTGAGAGGCAATGGCGATGGTGGCGATGCAGGAGCCGTTGCCTGTTGATGAGGCGGAAACAGCTGCAGGAGATGTCGCGGTTGTCTGCCTGGTAGTCGAGGTTGTCGCGATAGTGCCAGCAGGCGGAGGCGTGGTCGAGATATGTCTTACTCCCGAAGCAGACAACGGGAATTGTATTGTCTGCAGAAGCGCTTGTTTTGCTTGGTTATCTACTCCTGAGTAATTGGAGTTGAGAAGTGCATACGAATCCTCGCCGTTGGCTGCCCAATACGTCCAGGATATAAAAGGGTTTTGTCTTAAGTAGGTTATCAGGTCGTTGAACCATTGGCCCTGTGACCCGGGCACGGTGCTCGAGATGTCACTTGCCGTATTGCCGGTTCCGAATTCTCCAATCCAAACCGGGGCTATGTGGTCTTTATAGATATATCCCCATTCCTTGTTCCATACAGATTCCAAAGTTTGATACGAGGTGGAGGATGTGAACCAAGTTTGCTGATACTCAACAGGTCCGTATTCATGGGCTGAGTACACCAATTGATGGGGGGCCGACAATATGACTGGATATTTTTGAACCAATTCCAAATCTCCGCCCCACCATGTGGTGTTCATGTCACCGGTTGGCTTTTCGCCTGTCGGTATATTCACTGCGTCGGTGGTTGGATTTTCCCCTATACCTTCCACAAATATCAGCCAGTGCGGGTTAATCTTCAAGATGGCGTTTCCGGCTTGCTCGGCTGCCAAGCGCCAATCGTTTTTCCCTCCCGTTCCCCAAGTGGCACCTTGCAAATAGGTCATTCCCGATGGCGTATGGGGTTCATTATGCAGATCTGCTCCTATTACTCCGGTATTTCCTTTGAATGTTTTGGCCAGCAGGACCCAATCGTTGACCCAATCCTTTGTGCTGTAAATACTGTCATACCACAAGCCGTTGGATGAAGCGCTCTCGCCGGCTTTGCTGCGGTGCTGGTCCAGGATAACTTTCAATCCTATGCTTGTGGCATAATCAACAATAATGACCAGATCCTGAAAGGCGTTTTTACCTTTAAGGGACTCGTTGATCGGAGCTCCGGCGCTTGAGGAAAAGGTCAGGTTTTGAGGGATGATAGGAGACTGAATCATTTGGTCAGAATAGGGAAGTCTGATGGTGTTATAGCCGTCGGCTTTTATTTCATTGAGGATCTCTTGATATGATTGGGCCCATAAACCGTGTGCTATTTCATCGGGTGTTTCGAAACCGTACCAATTGACTCCGGCAATTCTGACGGGACAGTTATGAGAGTCAAGTATTTGATTTCCCGATGTATGGAAATAGCCTATCCCCACTTTTCCTTTGCAAAGGGAAATTTCTCCCGCAAGGGAAACTTTTCGGACAGGTTGGGTCGCTTTAGGCCGGGTAGTACGATGTTTTGTTCTTTTGGTCCTGTTCGAAACTTTTTTGACAACTTTCACAACCGATTTCTTTTTCCTAGGCAAATCGTTTGATTTGTTCGCAACCTTTACATTGTCCGGGACATATACATGAGGCAAGCCGACAAAAGGAGAGGCTGCTTTTTTATATTTTACTATTGCAGGATAAGCGTTGCTAACCAATTGTTGGAATTGTGCGTTGAACCATTCCCCGGCCAGAGGGGCATTGGGTAAAGCGTTTGAAGGACCTGTATAACCGTATTCGTTCTCTTGATACGTATTGCTGCAATTCGGATCAAACTTTTTGCCTTGGCTGTTGGCGATAGGTTTGCCCGCTCCGTCGGATTGTCCCGGTGGTTTTACCCAGACAAAAGCCTGTATATGGGAGAAAGGATATCCTTTAGGGGATGCTTGAGGACTGAAGCCCATTCCTGCACCGGCTTGGTTGCACCATAAACCCCGATAAGGACGCCTGTCAATTTTAGATTGATCCACAAAAGTATTGACGTTTGCGGACAAGCTCGGACCTTTGGGCCGGTCAGGCCCTCCCCAACCGTCTCTGCTGGTATCTATGAGAAAGCCGATTGACGTCGGCCAACCCATTTGGACAAATGCACTGTAGAGGTTTGCCGTATAGTCGGACTCGTCTATATCCGGATCGTACTGATAGAACGTGGCGGAATCGACCGGCTGCCCGCCAATTTGTTCCGTGGCCGTCATATAAGGTTCTTTGACCGGCACATAATTGGCTGTATCGGTAATGAAGCCGTTGATTGATGCGAACCCTTTTGTAGTGGCTTTGACCACTTTTGTATACAACACTACGGCCGGGTTTAGATTTGTCGGCCATCCCAGCCAGGCAGAATGACCTATATCCAGATAATTGTAGACATACGGCAATTGGGAAAATTTATTGAGATCGTATTCGATGGCCGATGCATAGATACCAGTTGACGATGCAAGCGCACATTGCTTGCTTGATGAAAGATTGGTCACAAGGTTCGGAAGGGAGTCCGGTTCCACAATGGTAACAATCCTGAGTTTGCGATATTTAGATTGTGAGATGATGTTGTAAATAGGGTTGATAAAATGATCCTCGTAGGTGCTTAGCCCACTTGAGGTGAGGGGAATAGTCCCGTTGGAGGCGAGCGCGGCACAATCACGGCCCGGCATGTCATAAATCACAAGTTCCACTGCTTCCGGATAGTGTGACAGCTTTGCTTCAGCCAGAGCATCATTCAGTAATGATTTGAGGCTGTGTCCTTGGTTGGATCCGTCGGTACCGTAGATGGCGTTGATCGAATCCAGCCAAATGGCAGTCGGATACGTTGCCACGGTCTCCATCTCTTTGGCAAGTGTTGGATTTGTCCTGAGCGCTGTTTTGTACGAAGAATATACCTGTTTCACATACCCGGGGTTGACGAACCAGGATGCCCCGGCGAAAGGATTTTGGACATGGCCTATGCCGACGCTGCTCAGAGTATCAGAAAGGCCGGAATTGCTTTGACTCGTGGTTGTGGTACCGGAGCTGTTTTCTTTGACTACAACAGGTTTAGAGACCGGCTTCAATGTTTGTTTCTGATGAGATTTACCGGCTGGTCTGTATTTCGACACAGCTCCAGGGATCAGAGCTGAAGTGTTGCCGTTGTTGGACGAGGTCAGAGCGGTCAATGCAATGGCCAACGCCACAATCAGAACGGAGACGAGGAGAATAAACGGTCCTTTATTGATTTTTACGGTTATGGTTTTTTTCGAAACGTTTTTCTTTTTCATTTTTTCCTCATAGTCATAGGTTTACACATTTTAGAATTTTTATCAACTGTTATTTAGGATACGGTGATTTAGCAATATTTTATCAATTATCATACATCTTCGATATCTCGGTCCAAATATGGGAAAGGTATAAATTACCACTCGAAGGCAATTGTTCTTAGATGCTTCGAACAGGCATCTAAGTGGCAATCTTGCCGGTAAAAATATTTCTGGTAAAGTAAATAATATTTTTGCCTTATTTATTATGGGGAAGATGTTGATTGGAAGTCTCACGCCGAACTAAAGAGACAATAAATCTGTCTTGGTAAAGGTATCACAGAAAGCTTTACATACGGAGTAAAAGTTTTTATACCAAGGTATGAATTTCTTTTCTCTCCTTGTGACAGGATAATCCGATGGTCAGATAAAGTCAGGGGTGAAGGACGATGGCGGTCAGTCCCATGGAGACAAAAAGCAATGTCAGGTAGGTGATGGAATAACCGAATAGCCGCATTGCATTTTTTTCGCTCAAGTCTTTATTGAGGGTAAATGTTTTGTAGCAGAAGATTAGTCCCAACAGCAAAGTTATGATAAAAAATACCCATCCGAGATGTCCTACTGGAGCAATAGCCAAACTTATCAAGAGCAAAATTACAGAATAAATCTGGATATTGTGCACTACTTTTTTCGTATCGCTTACGGCCGGTAACATGGGTACTCTTGCGGCCACGTAATCCTCTTTGTATTTAAGGGCCAACGCCCAGAAGTGAGGAGGGGTCCAAAAGAAAATTACCAGAAACAAAATAATTGCCGTCCAGCTCAAGTGACCGGTTACGGCTGACCACCCGACCAGAACAGGTACCGCACCGGCTGCTCCTCCTATAACAATATTTTGAGAGGTACTTCGTTTGAGCCACATAGTATAAATCAATACATAAAAGCATGTTGCCGCTACGGCCAAGACGGCCGACAATAAATTAACCGTCTGCCAGAGAAGCATAAATGACATTATTTCCAGTGCAAAAGCAAAGATAAGAGCGGCTTTCGGAGAGACATCACCCGTGACGAGTGGGCGCTTACTGGTACGCTTCATGATTTTATCTATGTCCATGTCATATACCATGTTGAAGGCGTTGGCCCCGCCGGCGGCCAAAGCTCCTCCCAGGACTGTGAGAAAAATAATCAATCCGGAAGGCAAGTGTTTCGCAGCGACAAACATAGTGGGGACGGTGGTGATCAATAAAAGTTCTATGATTCTGGGTTTGGTAAGGGCCAGATAGGCAGACAACTTTATGGCCAATTGAGGTGATTCCAATTTTATTTCAGTTGTTTCAATCCCGATTTGGCTGCTCATACCTGGTTCTATCCTGCTTTTGACTCATGATTATCAAATCTAACACTATCCATTCAAGCGCACAAATTACAATTATTTGCCGCGCACATGGCGGATAACTGCTTGTCCAAATTTACCAAGACAGCGTGTTCATCGTTTACGGTGTGTGGGGGCCGGTTTCCCGCTCCCGAATACATTGGTTGCTTTTTTCTGGGTCAGGTCTACGCCCTGGAATCTTTCGGCTCTCAATTCTTCCTCTATATTGTTATCGAGCGGAGGCAACTGCTCACCTGTTACCAGGCTCAAAAGGTAATCGGCCAAAGCCGGATTCCTGGCTAAAATAGGGCCGTGCAGATAGCTGCAGACGATCTTCTTATCGAGCGCTCCTTCGGACCCGTTGCCGTCGTTGCCCACTCCTTTGATGACGTTAGCCAAAGGTCTCGTGCCTTTTCCAAGAATGGTTCTGCTGGCATGGTTTTCAAAACCGGTAAGCACTCCTATTTCTTTGACAGTGGACTCGGTAATCACTTCCCCTACGGCGCGTTGTGCAGAAGTGCGGACGGTGCGGGCGTCTATCAAAGACAAACCGTCATAGATTTTTGAATCGGGGCCGATAAAAGACTCTCCCATGATTTGGAATCCTGCGCATACGGCCATGATCACCGCGCCTTTGGCAACGGCTCTTTTTATTCCGCTTGCCTTGAGTAAAGAAGCGGCTCTCAGCTGAGGACCGTCTTCTCCTCCCCCAAAAAGGTAGATATCGCCGGACTCAGGGATCTTCATGTCGGAGTTGACATAGGTGATCTCGGCGGGAATGCCCCGCCATAAAGCCCTGTTTCTTAGCACCAGAGCATTTCCGGAATCTGCATACGTCCCGAGTAAATCTTGATGCACAAGAACTATGGTCAGTTTTGATGCCCCCGGTATTGCTGTTGCATGTGTTTGAGCTGCAGATACTTTACCGGTCGCATGATCTTTTACCGTAATTAATTTACGATTCTCATAACTGGTAAATACGCCCTCTTCTTCGTTTCCGTTATCTGCAATTTTTCTCATATCCTGGAAGGCGGTATAATTGCCAACGAAATCAACCGTTCTTGACCGGATGTTTTTGATGGCTTGCAAAAGATCGGGTTCGAGCCGATAATTTACATTGGCATGGCGAAGCCTTACTCCGAGGTCTCGTGCTCTTTCGCCCGTGGCGATGATTTCTCTCATGTGCAGATCTTCGAAAGGGACATCGTATAGCCAGGAGGGGTCCAATCCGTCGGCCGTTCTGGAATTGATGGCTATCACTATGGGCGCCGTACTTTTTTGGAGTTCTGCTATTAATTCCGTCCAGCCGGCGGGATTTTTGGCAAGCATCAATTTCACTTTGATATTGTCGATGTCGACGACGGAGAATCTTCCGGCGACGCTCTCCAGTCGGCTCATTGCCGAGATGGCATCGGCAAAACCTACGCCGAGTTCATGGGCGGTAAATGCCGCCAAAGCAGCGTTGGCTCGGTTGAACCTGCCGGGCAAACGCAGACTTATCGCAAATATTTCTCCGTTGGTCAGCTCAAGCCCTTTTTCCGTAAGCTTGGCATCAAATTGGGGCTTCTTCAAGTCACAATTTGAGCAATGCCAACTGTAATAATTTTTTGATTCGGCGGAGAAGAGTAAAGAGGTTCTGTTGTCTTCTTCGAATACTATCGAGGCATCGCATTTTGGGCAGTGATGGGCGTCTTTATGCCACAGACCGCCGACGGCTACGTATTTGACATTGGATGCAGACGAAGAGGCCCATGTTACCAAAGGATCGTCAGCATTGGCTATGACGATGCCCGGGTAGTCGATCAGCATATCGTGCCAGCGTTGGGCCAGCATCCTGACCTCGTTGGTCCTGTCCAATTGATCGCGTGATAAATTGGACAGAAGTACTGCTTTCGGTGAAGTCTCTTTCAGTACATCGGGGACATAAGCTTCGTCAACTTCCAATACGGCGGCGATTCCGGGAGGAGCAGCGTTAAGGGCAGCGACTATGCCGGATGGCAGATTAGCCCCGGCTTCCGAAGAAGCAATCTTTTCCTGTCCGCCCAAAGCCTCAACGATAAAAGCCGTCGTCGTCGTCTTCCCGTTGGTGCCGCTGACGATGGTGACTATTCTGTTTTGGGCCAATGTGGCCAGCAAATGCGGATCAACCAATAATCCGGCCCTGCCTCCGATGGTGGAGCCGGCTCCCAGGCCAAGCGCCTTTGAAGCTGCCCCGAAAACGGAGGCTGCGCTTGTTGCTAATTTTGATCTGCGACTGATTCTATGGGAAGACACTTGTTAAAAGATACCTCTTTGTCCGCCTAGAGTATTACGTTTTTGTATTATTATCCGTACGTTATCTATTTTAGTGGCCGAAATGCAAGCACATAATACTCTTCCTCGTGACCTGTCCGAAGAATGACCGATCAGGTTTTTTGTCAATATCGGTATTTGGAAATTTTGAAAAGAGCATTCGGCTTGCGCCCGTTCTTTCCTCTCGTCGTAATTTCTGCATATTTTTCTGCGTCTCAATAAAATAACGAACCGGTAAACCTTTAATTTCTGTCATATCGTTTTTTTTACACTAAAACAAGAAAGAGCAATACTCTTTAGATTGTGAATAATTTACAGCGGTTATCAGGTTGATTTCAAATAAATAGCTTCTTGGTCTGGAAAAGTGCAGTTTATATTTATATAATGCTAGAGGAAGTCTTTCTGCAAAAAATGAAGTTTTTCATGTCCAAAAGACGGCAGAGAGGTTGTTTTGAGCGATAGGTTGTGAGATTGAGCGAGAACCGTAATTTTCTATGAGTATAAAAGTTTTACTTGTGGAAGATGATGCGACTATTGCCGAGCCTATGGCCTATGGTCTGCACGCCGAAGGCTTTACGCTAATCACCGCAGCCAATTTGCACGAAGCTTTTTTGCACAGCGATTATGATATAGTCCTGTTGGATCTCAATTTGCCTGACGGTGACGGATTAAAGTTATGTGACTACTTGCGGAATGTGAAGAAAGTTACCGTACCTATCTTGATCATAAGTGCCAGAAGTTCCGAAGAAGATAAGGTGATAGGCCTGGAGCGCGGGGCCGACGATTATCTGATCAAGCCTTTTGGATTCCGAGAACTTTCTGCCAGAATCAGAGCTCTAATCAGGAGAAGCAAACAGGACGGTATCTATTCTTCCAAGAGTACAGCCGCCAATGGGAGCGCAGATGACAACGGACATCCCCAGCTTGGTTATGGCAGAAATGGTTTGCTGCCTCCCGTACAGATTTTGGGGGAGAGCAAAAACATAGAGATTGACCGTCGGGCTCAAAAGGTTAAAGTGGACGGGGTAGAGGTCCAACTGACGCCTACCGAGTTTTCCATCTTGGCTCTGATTGCCGAAGACCCCGGCGCTTTGTGCAGCAGGCATATGATATTGACAGAGATTTGGGGTCCGAATTGGTATGGGGCAACCAAGATGATCGATGTACATTTAGCTTCCCTGCGTAAAAAAATATCTGTTCCCGCTCTGATCGAAACGGTGCGAGGCGTCGGATTCAGGATTGCTCTTCCTGATGACTCTCTCCTGACCGATCCGCCGGTTTCAGATATTTCGGTGGGCTGATACTGCTCAATGCCCACAATGACCGCAGCCAACCGAAAGTATTATTGAAATGCGCAGGCGTCTGCTGATTGCTTTTATAGCTTTTGCGGTTCTCGCGATAGCTGCTCTTGAAATTCCGCTTGGCAATACGATGAGCCAAAGAAACAGACAGGATGCATTCAATCAGCTGCAAAGCACCTCCTCCTCACTCGGCTTGATTATTTCCTCGGCACTTGAAGCAAGAGCAAATGTATCTGAAATTATCGCTCATTATCAAAAGCAAACCGGCAATTATCTGGCCGTATTTAGAGAGTCAAAGATAGAATTTGCCAGCAGCACCGAAGCTGCCGAAGAGATATACGACAAGGGTGTGTTGGCTTTATTGTCAAAAGCAGAAAAAGGGTCTTTTGTGGTCAGTATGGATGATTCGGACCATGACGGCAACTACCTCTATTCCTTTGTTCCCATGGAACAGCTTACGCCAAAAGGATCTCATGAAGTTTTGATTGTCGGAGAATCCTCTGCGGCTTTAGATGGAATTATAAATCATGAGTGGCTGCTTTTATCCGGGATAGGCATTCTCGTACTTCTCATCGCACTGATGGCTGCCATTGTCATCTCAAGATCTTTTTCCAAACCGATTATCAGCATTCGTGACGGCGTCAAATTGATAGGTACGGAGAATATCTCTTATCGTCTTGAGGGTATTAAAGGTCCGAGTGAGATCAATGAATTATCGCAGTCAATCAACCAAATGGCCGAACAGATAGCCAACCTTTTGCAGACACAGACAGATTTTATTGCAGATGCTTCACATCAGCTTCGTTCGCCGCTGACGGCACTCAGACTCAGATATGAAAACCTATTGCGCCAAAATGAAAATTGTGATGCAAACGTATTGTCTTCCGTGGGGGAAGAACTTGACAGGCTGACGTTTTTGGTAGACGAATTACTTGTGCTTGCCAGATCCGATACGGCACAAAGAGTTGTACAAAATTTAGACCTGGTTGACATCATCGAAAAACAAGTAATCTTATGGACGGCACTTTGCGAAGAAAAGAAGATAAGGTTGCATTTTGTCGAAGAAAATAATTACAGACCTTTCGTCTCTGCTGCTTTGGGGGAGATAGAACAGGTATTCAATAATTTAATTTCCAACGCCGTCAATGTCTCTCCGGCTGATTCCGAAATAAAGGTACTTATCAAAAGAAACAACAATTCATCGGCGGAAAATATAGCGGAATTGCACATAGAAGACAACGGACCCGGCATGGCCGAAGAAGAGATCAAAATGGCGTTTCACAGGTTTTGGCGAAGTCCCGGCAGTGCTTATCATGGATCGGGATTAGGACTTTCGGTGGTAGAAAAATTGGTCAAGCAATTCGGAGCTACCTGTGAACTTGATACGCGCGCAGAAGGCGGCATGGATGCCGTAGTAAGATTTCCGACAAATCCTGATCCGTTCTCCGGTCCGGAAACTCAAAATATTGGTGTTTCACGGGAGGCTTATGTGCAAAAGAACAATTTATTTTCAAAACTCTCAGGATATATCAAACGTAAATTGATATTCAAAACATCTGCAAAAAGTTAATTGGATAGCGGCTGCAAGGTAAGATTTATTGTTGTGATGGGTTGTTGCAGAAATAAAGGTGCGATAAATGCTCGATATTATAGATAATAAGACTCTTCGTGATATAAGAGATTTTGTTTTCGCCAAAGCCAAAAGTGAAAAAGTATCTTTTGCTTCTCTCAGGATTGAAGAGATCAAAACACAGTATTTGCAGCTTCGTGATAATGTCGTCGAAACCGATGATGAGATCTATGAATTTGGGATGGGGATATCTCTGGTAAAAAACAATTCCTTTGGATTTGCCGGCAGTGTTTTTATCAGTTTGGAATCGGCGGCAAAATTGTTTGAACAGGCCTTGGCATTCACTCAGATTTCTGCAAATCAGGCGGATAATAATTTCACTTTTACCGAAGAACCAGCTTGTAGCGATGTACATTACAGCTCGTCTCGTCTTGTTGACCCTTTTTTAATTCCAAAGGCTGAAAAAACAGAGGTATTAAAAGAGTATTGTGCAAAGCTGATCGGACAAAAAGGGATAGACCATGTCCTAGCTTCGCTTTATATTGCCAATGATAACAAGTTTTATGCCGATACATCAGGCACAAAAGCGTTTCAAAATAGGACCAGGCTGCATCCGGTATTTGAAGCCGTTGCCGTTTTGGATGACGGCGCCGATGTTGAGTCACTGAGGACCAACGCTCCTCCTGTTGCCAGGGGCTATGAATACTTATCGGATGATATATGGGATTTCGGGAAAGAAATTGAACAGATGCCTCATCTGCTCGAAGAAAAAGTCAACTCTCCGGACGCAGAGGGAGGCAATTACGATTTGGTTATCGACCCTACGAATTTGTGGCTGACGATACATGAATCCATAGGTCATGCCACGGAGCTGGACAGGGTTTTGGGCTATGAGGCCGCTTATGCCGGTACGTCCTTTGCTTCACCTGACCAATTGGGGAAATTGCAATATGGTTCTGATATCATGAATATCAAAGCTGACAGAAACAGTGAATTCGGTTTGGCCAGTATCGGCGTAGACGACGAAGGGGTCAAAACCGGTTCGTTTGATATTGTGAAAAACGGGGTGCTGGTCGATTTCCAGACAAACAGAACCGTAGCCGGGTTGCTCAGTAGAAAATCCAATGGATGCGCCTATGCCGACTCCCCGTTGCATGTGCCGATCCAGAGAATGGCCAATGTCTCTTTGCAGCCTTCGCATCTAAAGACAGCTACGTCCGACCTGATTTCTCAGGTCGAGGATGGATTTTATATCGTGGGGGACAGGAGCTGGTCCATCGATATGCAACGTTATAATTTTCAATTTACCGGGCAGTTGTTTTATAAAATCCGTAATGGCAAAATATCAGGTCAGGTTCGACATGGCGCCTATCAGGGTAGCACGCTGGAATTCTGGCGTTCGCTTGTCGCCTTGGGCGGCGAAGATACGTATCTGCTTGCAGGTGCGCTCAATTGTGGGAAAGGACAACCCGGGCAAGTAGCTCCGGTAAGCCATGGTAGCCCGTCTGCTTTGTTTTCAAATGTCAGGGTTGTCAATGTTTGAGAAAATTTTATCCAGGCAATCCGGATATTTTGGCTGAAGCTCGACCAACTTTCTTGCTCTGGAGACCTTCGTATTTTTATTGATATCTGTGTACTCCTCATGGTTGGTGATATCGGAGAAGTAATTGCTGGGTAAATCTTCGAAAGACTCTTGGTGATAATCTGGCAAAGTATTTTCAGCAGTCGCGTTTGGATCGACTGTTTTTTTGCATGTGTCGCAGGTTTCCGCCTTCTTAGATGTATTCCAGCAATTGGCAAATGTGTAAACCCCAAGAGATTCGAGGCAAGACTTGGCGTTTTCCATCCATTTGATATTGTCACAGCCATTTGTATATTTGACCTCTTCCGCCTTTTCTTTAATCTTATCAATCCAGTCTTCACGACATGCCCATGTCGATGCGGTAGCTATCTGCCCAAGCACTAACGGTACTTTTTCCGAGAATCCGCCAATCTTTCCACAAGGTTCAAAAGAACCTCCGTCGAGAATTGCCAGCCAAGGTACGTGGAAGGCCATAGCAATTGCCAGGAGGACATCAAAATGGTCATCTCCCCCAAAAGAGTGGAAATGAGGCAGGTAAGTTGTATGCTTATTCTGCCAATATGATAAGCACCAGGCTTGATAGGCAATAAGTTCAGACTCGCCTGAAACAAGTACCAGCCTTTCGGCAAATGGGATCTCAAGAACTGAGGAATTGGTTTGCATCTCTTTGATAATTTTCTCCTTGAGATTTTCCGTGTACTTTTTCAGAACAAGACTTTTACCAGTCTTATCGTTATCCTTTTTTCTTACAGTATCTGTTGAGAAGAATGGCAGGGAATACACACGACTCTCCAGGTCTTTATCCAGTGCAACTCTCTTTACTAGATTTGAATGATCATCGCCGCTGGTTTTTGTCGGGAAGAGTCCCGGGGCATGGGAAACCACGATGTACTGGGACTTAGCTTCTTGTAACTGTCGAACGAATTGTTTTTGCAGCATCGGGTGCAATCTGGCCATAGGTTCATCCAATAGGACTACAGATTCCGGATCGCTTGCCAAGAAAGTGCTGAGTCTGATCAGTTCGGCTACGCCAGAACCGGCTTGATCCGCGGAAACCTCCCTGCTCTGTTTGTTACCCATATCAGTTTTTGTGCCGTGTCTTTCGACAAATGGGATCAGTCTAGGGAAGTTTTCGGGAGGCAAAGCTTGATTTGCTGTCTCAGATAGAGTCTGGTTTGTTGCATTAGAAGCGCTCCAAACATTTAAGGCGACTGGTTTCCCCGGCGACAGCAGTAATCCAAAGCTCTCATCTTTACGGAAAGAAGTGAAAATCTCTTGAGCTTCTGCAAATCTGGCTCGATCTCCTGAGAAGCTATTTTGCCATCTGTAAAGTTGTTCAAGATACCTTGGAATCCTAACGTTGCCCGCTCTAAAGATAGGGGAATTGGCAGTTGAGATGGATTCTGTCGTGACATTTATCGGTTTGCCAAGGGGTGCATCTTCGGAGTCCGAAAAGACTCTTGCCTGAAACAGAGAATCCAAAACGTGATGGAAACCGGCAGGGTTCTGGGGTACACGAACCATGGGAGACCAGCTATAGTTTTCCAAGCGCCTGGCAAAATAAGCAATAGATGGAAAACTCCTGATGATGTTGTTTAGACTGTCGTTGTGTATGAGAATCTCAATCAGTTCACCTTTTTTTGGCATTAGATCATCGAACTTGACGGGATCACTTTGACGAAACTTTTCTCCGATGGTAGACCTATTTGCCTGAGGGGATATGGACTTACCAAACGTTGACATACGGCTTGGAGGTGATCCGGAAAGTAAGAATTCGAAGAGCATTTTCTCATTCGGACCGGTGACATAGCTCAGTTCCCACTGGTCAGAGCTCCGGACTCCGTGATACAGACGGATGTTCCCGGAGGTGAACCAATCGGGAATATTCATTTCTAGAGCCCTGGTAACCAGGCTCTGCTTATCTTCTTCACTGGGAGCATTGTCACCACGCCAGGACCCATCAAGGGAAGATAATATAGAAGCGTAAATAAATGAGGCAATCTCTTCTGTTTCGGTTTTGTCCGAAAATTTCACACCCAACACGATCTCAATTGGCTTGTCCAAATGTGCAAAATGTGCCTCGGATTGTTGCTCAAGTAGTTTGGGCGTGACGATGGGCAAGTCCGATACTCTGGACACAGTACCGGTTATCACATCCCGGACGGTGTCTAGTGCTCGAATGATGTTTGTCTTTCCTCCGCCGTTAGGCCCAACCAAAACAGTCAAACCTGTGTCAAACTCGATGTGTTGTCGGCTTGGCCCGTACGACAAATAGTTGCTTATTTCGATGAATCTAAACCGCATCAAACACCTCGATACATTTCTTTTAGCAGAATTAGCTGGATCATAGCAGATTGGACTTCCAACGACAGCAGACTCTCAACGGTCTTTAGGCTTAGCATCTTCGACCTCTTGATCAAATCAACCAGATAACTCCCATTGTCAGCCTCTTTAGAGTATTTATGCAACCTAAATCTCCGTCTCCTTCCATTCGATGTTCTACTATCCGTGGCTATACCTTTGGTCATAAGAACCTCTTCCTGTATATAGCCAAGGGTTGGCGAGCGCCAAGAAGCTCGAATAGCTCGGTCTGTAAAGAAACATCAAGTAAGGCCAAGACTTTAGAGGAAGGCCGAGGATGCCCAGTAACACGATCGAGTATGCAGATAATAAACAATTCCAGCTTACGAAGAGCCACCCATGATCTTCGGCACGGATCACTTGATGGGAAATCCCTTGGAGTTGGCTTCGTATTCAAAAGTCGTCAGTTCCGACATCAGGTAATCGTCGTCCAGCAGTTTTAGAATTTTGAAGCGGTGTTGCGGGTCGTTCCTATAGACGAGTTCTGCCGTATTGCCGATACCGGAGACCTCTATAGCGCACTCGGGATGATCAGTGATGAATTTCAGGATATTTGTCATAGTCAAAGCGTCTTTATATTGCGGGTACTTATCAAGTTTTTGTTGTATTGATGCTATCTTCCCCATCATATGAGTATCGCCGCTGACTGCCGTTGCCATCTCGTCATAACCTTTGATGCGCAAGGTAGATGTAACCGAGCGAAACGTCGCTTCGGCCTGCTCTCTCGCCTCTTCCAGATACCCGAAGAGACGATCAAAGGCCGCACGATTTCTGAAAAACACGATCCCGGCAACCGAGATTGCCGCTATGTCCCGACTAAGTAGCAGTATATTATCACCATCTGGGGGCAGATCAATGATCCCTGTACGGATGATGAAACCAATGCGACTAGACTGGGCCACGATCTGGTTTTTCCCAAGGGCCTGTACAAAGACGGCTGAAGTCGTGTTGCCGGTCGCTTGCATAGCCGCCAGCCGTAAAAGATCAAGTTTGGTTCGGTCCGGGTCGAAGACAGGCATGCCGGCAAGATCGGCGGACTCATCGACGATCGCTTGCATCAGAGGGACTTCACTGGTTGGGAGCCACATGACCTGACCGTCGGCCGTCGTGGTAGCCGGTCCATAATCGATGAGCTCACAATCGGTGATCGATAATGCGGCATTTCGGACAACATCATTCAGGCTTGGAAGCACCCGATCAGTCGTAGAAAGTTGTGAAACTTCGGGTGGTTTGTTCTTCTTGGCGGTGATCAGCATGACCCCTGAGACTGATGCCTGTGCAAGCTCGGCAAGGGATGAAAGGGCAGCGATGGCCTTATCACGGTCGTATTTCGCTGAATCGGCAGAGTCAGTTGCCACGTTCGCCCTCCCAATAGATGTACTCACCCAAGCGGCGGGCATTGACGGCGATGTGCGATCGCAGGAAGCGACGTCTGGTCAGCAGGACAACGGAGGTGCCGGAAGGTGTTGCAACCTGAAAGAGATGGTAGCCGATCAGAGCAAGTAATGGATTGATATAAAAGAGTTCGGAGCGAATATACAGCACTGCTATAAGAACGACGAAGAGAGCCAATCCTCCTCGCTCCCTGGCGGTTGTTGCCGTTACGGCGGCAAAAGGTACCAGATAGGCAGCTATATAGGCAAGAGTATCGCCGTCTCGAACCTGTGCTGATTCAACCTGAAGCGTTTGTGTCGAAATTCTGTGTGCCCGGAAAAACACTATGGCGGGCAGGATGAGACCCAAGCCGGTGATGCCAATGGAGAGGCCGGTCGGCCAGCCAACACCGAAACTGTTCAACAGCGCAAAGACTCCGAAAAGCGGAGCGTAGGAAGAAAAGAATAAGGCAAACTGTGCAAAGACGCTCACAAGGTTGCCCTGACTCTGATTGTCTGTGAGGTTTTTGCTTGCATGCCTGCATCATAGTAAAGGGGTGTATCAATGCTGCCTGACATAGACCCCATGAAGAGCCGATTCGGCTGTAATCTTTTCCTTGTTGTACTGGTAGCTAAGTCTGTTATTCTTGATCTATAGAGATCACAATCTCAAATGCTCCGTGAAATCGACCATGGAGTAAGGAAATGTCGTTAGATTGAGATATTCAACTAATTCCTTTGTCACTGGTTCAATCTTGGGAATGAAGCGATTGCGAGTTACTTGAGATCTTCCCTGTTTCCAAACGTGTTCTTGGGGATTGAGCTCGGGAGAATATGGAGGAAAGTGAATTGCTTCTATATAATGTCTAAGCAGTGCCTCTTGTGTCACGCTCCCTCTGTGTCAACCAGCCCCCATCCCATAAAAGTAGAATCTTTTGCTCGGGGTAGATCTTGCGAATCTTTGATAAAATGTCCGCTGTTTCATGCATCGTCTGGCGCATCGTTGCAAATGCATGTTCTTTCCCTATTTTCTGATTCCGTTGGTCTCTATTAAAGCCGGAGTGGTTCCTTTGGGTATCTGCACCTTCTGCGTAGTTGTCGCCTGGGTCAGGAGCATCTCATCTTCTGCAGAATCACTGTATCTGGATCAGAAAACGCCTCTTCTAGGCGTTTGTGCTGCTCTTTTTTCCAAGCGACTAGGACTTGTGCATCTGCTTTTTCATACTGCTTTCCTGGCAGATGAAAACTAAAGGAGGCTTCCTTGAACAATATGTAATAGCTAGTTCAAGAGGAATAGGCGACACCATATTTGCGCTCAATCAGGGTAGCCAGGATTCGTGTTGACCAAAACGCAGAGTTGGTATATCCGTGGTCGTTAGGTGTTGTCGTCTTTAACATGACGAGCACTTCGTCGCGCTGAACCCTCGTCAAAAGCACCGGAGCGTTGTTATGGCCGGTAAGTGTCAGACTAGCCAGACTAACGCAACTTCGGATTAGAAGCAACCACATACCAAGACAGAGAAGATATTTCAGAAATTAAAATGCGAAACTTATAGATAATTTTTTTATTCACGACGGATTACTCTATATGATGCTACAATTTGGTGATTTATTTTAGTAAAGGTTTGTTTATATTGGAATTGTATTTATAGCTAGGCCTTATGGTATAGCTAAATCAAGCTTGAAGGAGTATAAATGTATAGAAAATGGCTTACACAATACATCTATTTTACTAATTACTACAAAAATAGAAGGAGAACTTCTTATGTAACTCACTTTGTATTATTTCTTATAACTTTAATATCAATATCTTTTTCAACAATAAGTACTACCTATGCAGCAATTGCAAACAATTTTATAATTCATACAAATGGCATGCCTTTTTCTATGTCAATAAATCAAACTACTAATACTATATATGTTACTAATATTAGCACTAATAGCGTTTCTGTAATAAATGGCTCTAAAAATACTGTGACCTCTACAATTCATGTAGGATCTCATCCAGAAGGTGTTGCAGTAGATCCAGCCACTGACACTATATATGTGGCTAATTATGCAAGTAAGACGATTTCTGTAATAAATGGCTCTAAAAATACTGTGACCTCTACAATTCATGTAGGATCTAATCCAGAAGGTGTTGCAGTAGATCAAGCTACTGACGCTATATATGTCACTTATGATAATATTAATAGCGTTTCTGTAATAAATGGCTCTAAAAATACTGTGACCTCTACAATTCATGTAGGGAATGAACCAATTTCAATTGCGGTAAATCAGTCTACCAACACTATATATGTGGCAAATTATATAAGTAATACAATCTCTGTAATAAATGGCTCTAAAAATACTGTGACCTCTACAATTCATGTAGGGAGTGGCCCAGGTGCAATTGCAATAGATCGATCTACTAATACTATATATGTTGGAAATTTTAAGACCAATAGCGTTTCTGTAATAAATGGCTCTAAAAATACTGTGGCCTCTACAATTCATGTAGGGAATAAACCAGATGCAATTGCAATAGATCGATCTACTAATACTATATATGTTGGAAATTTTAACACCAATACTGCCTCTGTAATAAATGGCTCTAAAAATACTGTGACCTCTACAATTGATGTAGGAAATGCACCTAATGATATAGTAATAAGCCAACATCACAGTATTATCTATGTAGGAAATCCATTACATCATACGATTACTGTATTAAACCTCAAGAAGCTACATGCTGCCAATCCTGACTCTAAAAGCAGGAAAACCCGATAATAATTGACAATCATGTTTTACATATAGTCAAAAAAGGTGCATATATACGGCTTTCTTGTAAAAATAAAGAATGTTCTGGGTTAATTAAACTATTTATAAGAAAAGAAATCTTGATACATAAGCAGAAGATAATAAAGAAGACAAAACTTATGCTAGTAGGACAGAGACGTTTTCTAATTAGAGATGGCAAAACAACTGTGATAGGTATTACTTTAAAACAGTACCTTCTGCAATTAACTCTACATGACAAGAGAGTTGCTTTAATCAGTAATATATTTTTACCAGGGAGTAACCCAATAGTTAGCAGTGCCTTTCTCATGCAGTAATAGCAGAAAAAATGGGTCTGAGTAAGGAGTAATTTATGACTGCCCATCTACGTATCTAACAAAAAGCACTGGGACGTAAACTCAGAGAAAAAGGAATGAGTCTAAGAGATATTGCTAAAGAAATTGGCTGTCATTACTCCGGAGTTGACGTGATGTTTAAAGGCCAAGCCTGACACTTACCGGACCCAAAGTCATTCGTATAATCTCCACGAAAAGGTTATCTCACCATAGACGAGCGAGAACAGATTTTACTTGGTATCAACCAAGGAGAATCAATTAGTTCAATTGCCAGAAGGTTGGGCTATTGCTCTTCTAGTATTACACGAGAAGTAAAAGCTAATGGTGGTTATGACAAATACAGCATTTGGCTGGCTCATCTTAGGGCTCAAGCTAATACTAAGCGCCTAAAGTATCAAAGCTGCAAAATCCAGCTCTCAGCTCCAAGGTAACCAATTGGTTGAAACAACTATGGCCACCAGAAGAAATACCTAATCGCATGAGGTTATACTTTGGAGATGATCCTACTATGCAAATAAGTCATGAGAGAATCTATCAATCTCTCTTTGTCCAGGGAAAAGGTGAGTTACGTTGGAATTACTCACGAAACTGGACACGGTGCTCCTTAATATAAAGGAGAATTACATACATGTTAGAAATGAGTGGGGAAAACCCAAAAGAAAAAAAGACTCGAAGAAAATTTGAGCCTGAGAATAAAAATAATGCTGTAAGACTTGTCGAACTTGAAAAGTCAATCTATCAAAGAGGTTGCTACAGAGTTAGATATGTCGGACACGGTGCGGATGTTGCATGGAACGACACAGGGGGTACAGTCGTTCACGCTGTCTATGTAGGTAGCAAGGATACCGTTATCTATATAGGACATAATGCACCAGTTATTTGGGATGCTACGGGTGGTATGGCCGTCAGCTATATGAACCAAGACCAGAAGGTATTAGAGATTAGTGGCGGGGTTGTTTTCGGAGTTGTGGCTTCCGGGACCGGAATCGGTGCCGTGATCGAGGGAGGAATCGCCATGGGAGCGGAAAGTGTCGCAGCGACGAGTGCTGCTTTATCGGCACCAGAGAGTCTTGGGGCAGTTTCCGTCGGTACCGGATTCGCTTCTACCGTACTTGACGGAAATGCCTGTTTCAGCGGTAACGGAGTGGCATGTGCAGGAATGGTTTTTGGAAGTGTCTCACTTCTTGACGGCGGGGCAGGCTTGATTGGGACAATGGGCCTAAGGGCTGGCTGGATAGCTGCCGAAACTCTTCCAGATGGAGCTCTTTTTGCTGCAAGTGTTTTCGTCTCTACCGTCGGAGTTGCCGGACCAATTGCTGATGCCACTTACGATATCAGCCAACTCCTTCAAGGTGGTGGTAACTGTGGATCTTAATTATCTCCATCTCCTACGATTTGAGAAAAAAATAGTAGCCAAGGTCCAACCTGCACAACTAAGAAAACTCGAATCAGAACTGCAGTACTCTCCTGATGAAAAGGAGAGACTTGCTCTCAGGAGGAGTCTCATCATCTGTGAATATGTGTGGCTACAAGTCTCGTGGGGTTTTTTTATCGTAGCCCTGATTTTGCAATTTACGGTGGGGTGGCATGCTCTCTTGGCCTGGCTAGGTGGCCTCATTTCCAGTTGGATGCTTCTCTGGAGAAATCGGCAGGCTAAACGTCTTGGCATGAGTTTAGTGTCACAGAAATAGATGCATGCGATGTTATTATAATAGGATGGTAGAGTTTCCTGACAGAACGCAACTCAAGGTCCATGTGCGCCCATGACCACCAGTCGGTTGAATGATGCCATTATCGACGAAATTGTCGATGACGTCCCAACTTTCGGCTTTTAGGAAAAACGCTCCTGTTAGGAAGCTTGTATGGTCTAATTTTGGACACTACAACCTTCCTAGTGCTACCGCGCATAAGTTCGTTGAATATAACTCATGTTGTTGTCCGCTTGGCATCATAGACCCATTTGAACGGTGAGATCGATCCTCTCGGAGATGAGAGCATCGAGACCAAGCTTGGAAGCAAGGGTGGAAACCAAGAGGAGTCCAGCGTTAGCGACCAGATTCTCGTCGCCAAAAGTGATTTCGATGCTGTCTGGGCTCTGGTAGAATTGCTTCACAGAAAGTGTGCCTCCTCGTTGGTAGTTTTGCCCAAGTTTCCGAAAATCAACCCATACTTCCAGTTAGGAGAGTTGTCGTTATTTAATTGGACACTACAAATGAGTCGCAATCTTCTTTATCCGTGGAAGCCTATCTTTGACTCCAAGGAGACGGTAG
>Ga0207433_10004858_pt1 | contig 24390 bp, 25 predicted proteins | sample YelNatPaOPGAMG01_FD_187559 | JGI IMG/M metagenome (GOLD analysis project Ga0207433, IMG submission 187559) | Hot spring thermophilic microbial communities from Obsidian Pool, Yellowstone National Park, USA - OP-RAMG-01 (SPAdes) (version 3) | ecosystem: Environmental > Aquatic > Thermal springs... | reverse complement strand
AATCATTTGCTCCAACATCAAGCAATCTCATCCATCGCAGCCCTTCTTAATTGAATTAAACCCTCTTGAGTCTGAAAAGTAATATTTACTCTATCCTCCTAATGATCATGAGCTTTAAAATGACTACAAACGACAAATTAATTTCTGCATGCAATTCAAATTGGACAATAACGCTTAGTAGACTCGCGAGAGCGATACAAGGTGGGACGGTCGAGGAAATGAACGGGGTAACAATAGTGAAAACCGGTATTCGATCGCCTGAATTCAACTTAGTTTTCGCGGTGAATAAGGTTGGGGAAATCGCTGAAATCCTCCAAACGGTTAGGACCATTTTCGCCGATCAAGACTTGCCATGGCAACTTATCACTTCCCCGAAAAACGAAGATAGAATGGCTCCTATGATAGAGGAAATGCGATTGACGCTTCATGAAATCGATCCCGGAATGGTACTGGATCCGCTGCCAGCTACACCCCCGCCAGCTCCTAGTGAACTGGAAATAAGGGAAGTCCAATCTCAAGAGGATTTAATCGCTTTTTTTGAGGTGAGCAGACTGAGTTTCGGAGATGACGCTAACCTACCAGAACTTGAAACAGCTAGATTTTCGAGCTCTTCGACCGCTAGTTTCAGCGGTGCCCTTTATCTTGGGCTAGTAGATGGAAAGCCAGCAGCAACATCACTTCGATCTACTACAGGAAGCACTGCTGGAATCTATCTTGTTGGAACAATTGCAGAATTCAGGCGGCGCGGATTTGGAGAGGCAATGACCTGGAGAGCAGCAATTGATGGCCGCAAGGAAGGATGTACCATAAGCTGTCTGGAGGCATCCGAAATGGGGAGATCGGTTTACGAGAAAATGGGGTATAAAAAGGTAATAGAGTATAAAGTGTGGAGACCAAATAAATAATGATGTGAATAGCAAAATAAGAGAGAATGAATCGTTTCTTTGTTGTTATAGCTCCACAATATCAAATGTGGTTAATCTCCAGGGAACCAAAAAATGAGCACTTACATCAAAAGTGGCTTCTGGAAATGATGTGCTCTGGTCAGGAAAGTCTAGCACTATGCCGAACAGAACACAGCATCTTGAGATGTACTTAGAGAGATATATGGCCAAGATAAAGAGGATACTGGAAGGAGGAGATTTTACTTCGAAAATGTGGCGAATATTTATATTTCCCCCAAAGTGGAATTAAGAAGGTTTAATGATGTTCATTCTGAATAATTTTACGTCACTTCCCCAGTAGGGGGATAGGTCGTATCAGGCTCTTCATACTACGGAATATCTATCGAGGTGGCAATCAAAAGGCTCGATATATTTTGGAAGAACGATGAGATCGTTCAAATAAAGCCGCCATAATCAGAGAATAACCAAAGGAGTAATGCCGATAGGGAAGTATAAATCTTGTAGTTGCATTAGAAAGAATGCAAAGGGATATCGCCAAGGTTTTCAAAATCGCAGACGAGATGAACGCAGTCGCATTTTCCAACCAACTGACAGATGATGTAGAATTCAGATTTTCAAACAATGACGTCTGGAGAGGGAAAGAGGCAGTGATCAAGGGACTGAACTATCTTTTTTCTAAGATAAGTGGTCTGCGACATGATATAAAGGGAATATACTCCAGCGGTGATAGCTATGCAGTAGAGGCGACTGCCAATTATACTATGAAGGACGGCAAGGTCATTTCCCTTCCGGTTGTGAGCGTCCTCAGATACAGTAAGGGTCTGATTAATGTTTACAGAATATATATGGATATATCCCCAGTCCTGACATACAAAGATTCTTAAGAGCAGAAAATAGCTATTCGTTTTCGCAGTCCGCAAAATCGACGATGGCTTTGTTCATTTTTATACAAGTACCGTTTTTGAATGATTCTTAGGTCTAGGAGAAAATAATTTGATTCAAAATCATCTCTGTAAAATTTTAAGAGCAAAGGGTCTAACAATGCCATAGGGTAGATGAAATACTTTTACTAGGGATTTAATTAAGAATTATGGTGGACCAGGTCGAATTCTTTGAAATTATTTCTGCTGTGCTATTCATCATCATTATCGCAGTAGTCCTGCTTTATGAGAGGAGAACTGCAAGACTCTTGGTAGCAGTGGAAAGAGAAAAGACCAGTGCGAGGGACCAGTCTGTGACGCTGGCCAACAAGCTTTTTGACGAATGGTCTCACACGACGCTTGATGGTGTGAAAAATCAGATTACCGAATCTATAAAAAAGGAGTTTGAAGCCCAGTTGGAGACCTGGAAGAAACAAGAAGAGGAAAAGATCAGAAAGGACGCAATCCAAAAATCTATAAACACCCTTTTGGGGAAGATTGGGGAAGAATTTTCACCAGTATTGCTATCCACGAAATTTGGAATAAACCTCAAGGATTTCAGGCATCTTGGAACACCGGTAGACTTTGTTGCCTTCAAGGGACTGAGTGATGATACTGAAGAAGTAGAAGTAGTCTTTTTGGAGATTAAAAGTGGCAAATCCTACAATCTTATAGCGAGGGAAAGAAAAATAAGGGATGCAATAGATCAGAAGAGAGTTAGTTATGAGATAGTAAATTTGAGCGACATTATCAATGATGCAAAAAATGAACTTAAGTTGTAATGCAATTCCTATCTTTAAGGGTTAATAAATTGAATCATAAGCGGGAAGGGAAGTTCAGCCTGATCCTCTTCCGACTAATTCTAGTTGATCTAGACCTCCCCTACAACTATTTCCAACTTGTTACCATCTTCAGTATATACCTTAAGTATTCCTCTGTACCCACAATCCTTGCAAACAAAAGATACCTTGCATATGCAATTGAAAACTATCTCGCTGGTCTCTTCTACCTTTATTCTGTCAGAACCGCAGCGTGGGCAAGAGACTTTGATTGGGTTCATAATAAAAAAAATAATTATAGAATTATGGGGGATGTGCTAGGTGTCCGTTCAAGGCCATGTACCCTATCACGAGTGCGAATATCGTGCCAATTCCCAGTATCACGAACTCCAGATAATATAGGGATTTTCCACCAGCCTTATTTGGTTTTATGTAGGCCAACGGAGCAAGTACTGCTCCTATCCCGTCAAACACGTAGAGTCCCATTGCTGTGATTAGGTTCTGTCCGCTTTCAAGCTTCAGCTGTACTATGCTGTATGCACCTACTAGAACGTATATACCAAGCATCATTATGAGTATAGGCGCAATCCCAAGGTTGTTGTTTTTGGGATCCTTGTAAGCCATGACTGCAACTATGATCAACAGCAAGCCGAAAAGAAGAAGCGGGTCACCAAACAGCATATTGTATGAAGCCACGTACGACGGGAAAGGCCAGAACATAGACATGTAGAATCCGCTCATAAAGTCGAACAGTCCTACTCCTATCGCCGGGTATACTAGAGCCTTTACCTGTTCTGACATTCCCCTTGCAGAGAACAGGAAATAGAATGCTCCTATGGCTGTACCGAAGGCCAGGCCGATCAACATGACGGCCAATGGGTCAACAAATGGCATATTTTAAGTCACCGTACCAAATATTGCCACAAGGTATATCACACATCACGCACCGACATGTGCAAAGGAGTGCAAGATAACACCTTTATACTTATCATCCATTCTACTCAGCTATGGCGAGGCTCAACGTCTCCTTAACCAACGATATGGCCAGGAAGATTCAAGATTCAGCAGACAGTGACGGGAAGACCATAAGTTCTGTAATCACTGAATCGGTTGACCTCTGTTTCCACCTAAAAGAACTTGGCATCTCCAGGGAACAGCTAGTAAAGATGATAGAATACCAAAGGTTTACGAAATCAATAAATGCAGTACCTATTCCCGCTCTCCTTCTTGACCCCATGCTCAACATTGCCATAGAAAACGCTCACGATAGAGTAGTAGAACTGTGGTGTGAAAGCGGGAAAGTGGCGGGAGAGTTAATTAAAAATATAGAACCAGATATAAGAAAATTAGCGGACAGGTTCAGGGAATACTCGCTCTTTACTCCACTTACTAGGATGGAAATAAAAAGTAGTGAGGATACCATAGAATTTCTCTTAATGGGAACGGGATACAGTGTAGGCGCTGCGAGGATCACCGCAGAAGCGATGAAATGTTTTCTTGGGGTATATGGGATAAAAGATATGAAAGAGACGATCTCAGAGGGTTTCGTAAAGGTTGTGGGAAGGATGGACTGACCATGCGTCCCACTGTGCATCAAACTATCGGGATAAAAATATCATAATACTTTGAAAATTTTGAGGGTAACTTGGCAATGACGGAAGTGAAAAAAGAAAAATTAGAGGGGTTAGAATACGATGAAGAAGGTTTCAGGATAAGTACTCCACCTCAGATTGCAGCCTATAAGGCAGAAAGACTTACAACGGAGAGCATAGCGGATTTAGGTGCAGGAAATGGAATACAGTCTCTGTACTTTGCCAGGACTTCAAAGAGGGTGATATCTGTCGATAATTCCGGGGAGAGACTTGCCATTTCAAGGAACAACGCAAAGAAGGAAGGGATAACAAATATAGAGTTCATTTTAGGCGATGCACTTGATGGAGAAACAATAAAAAAAGTAGGGAAGGTCGACCTAGTGAATTCGGACCCCTCAAGGAAAAGGAGCGAGGGAAGGTGGGAATTTTCTCTTCTATCTCCAAATCCCATCGACGTCATAGAGAAATACAAGTGTGAAAGTTTCTCTTTTGACCTTCCTCCGCTGATGCCAGCCTCTTTAATTCCTGGGAATTGGGAAATCGAGTACTTATCGCTGTACGGAGAACTGAAAAGAATGCTGACATATGTCGGAGGTGCGATAAAGTTCGAAAGAAGTGCACTCACTCTTCCATCAAGAAAGAGAATCGTCTTTGACTACAACATCGAAAGAAACGTCAATCCCCTTAGGGTTCCCCTTCATTATATATACGACCTCGACAGCTCTCTCCTAGTTTCCGGCCTGATTCCGGAATTTACGCACCATAGGGATTTATGGTTACTCCATTCAGATAGCCAGAGGGTGTTGGCGACCAGCGAAAAGCTTGTAAAGGACCCATTCCTCTTCAGGACCTACTCTATCATAGATACCGCCCCGACCGTTTCGACCCTTAAACAGAAGCTTTCTAAACTAAAAGCAGGGAAAGTATTCATAAGGTTTTCAATTGAACCATCCAACTATTATATAGAAAAGAGGAATCTTGAAAGGGAGTTAAACGGAAAACGCGATTTATACCTATTCAAGCTGGGAGAGGTCTTCTATCTAGCTAGCAAAGTAGGATAATCTATTGATTGAAAATCCCAGTTGTCTCATTACAGTTGTTTCAATTTTAATTCATTCCATATAGCCTTTCAAGTTAGAAATCAAACCCTTGAAAAGATTAAATTGTAATTACCGTTAACCAACAATGAAGCAGAGGGAAATTCCTATCAGAGAACTTATCGATAAGTTAAAGGAGGAGCATGCCAGCCTGCCAGGCATCATAGATGATGCAATAATCACTTATAAGACTGGGAATTTGAGTGGCGCATTCCCTGTTATAGCTGACGTGAGGGAAATTCTTTCCCAGCACACAATAGATGAGGAGGGAACACTGCTTAAGTTTCTAATCGAAAAGCTAGGAAAAGAGGCGTCGGAGCCCTATGTGGAAATTCTACGTGATCACATAAAGATTATGAAATTGGTAGAACAGTCTGTAGAATCTACTTACACTGGGTGGACAGAGACAGAAAACAATCTTAACCTGCTTAAGCAGGCACTGGCAGATCATCACAAGGCAGAGGAGGCCGTCTTTTTTCCTAAAGTTATTTCCCTGCTCTGAACTGGCCTTCCAAGAACCACTCAAGAATAGTCACTATTTCAGGTAGGGATGTTAAGCGGGTATGCTTATTCTCTTATAGCTACCGCTATCGTAAAGGGTCACACGAATGTTGATATCCATACGCTTTTATATGCCTTCACTATTTTGAAAAGCGCCTTGAGGTGAATAAATTGCCTAACGGTCTGATGAGTGGAAAACAAGTTAAAGCCAACAGGGACAAGTTGCGATGGTCCGACAGGGATTACAAGAGAAGAGTGCTGAGGTTGAAGGTAAAAAGCGACCCTCTAGAGGGTGCACCTCAGGCAAGGGGAATCGTTATTGAAAAGGTTGGGATAGAGGCAAAACAGCCCAATTCCGCAATCAGGAAATGCGTAAAGATTCAACTAATAAAGAACGGCAGACAATTGACCGCGTTCGCACCAGGGGACGGAGCAATAAATTTCATAGATGAACACGACGAAGTCCAAGTGGAAGGGATAGGCGGAAGGATGGGGCGTTCTAAAGGAGACATCCCAGGAGTCAGGTACAAAGTGATAAAAGTGAACAACGTCTCGCTAAAAGAGCTAGTAAAGGGAAGAAAGGAGAAACCGGTCAGGTGAGAGGAGTGGCAGGAATTCTCGTTTTTGAAAAGTGGGATACCGCTGGGATAACGGTTGTCGATCCCGGTCTCACAAAATATATCTCTCTGAAACCTACTGCGACACTGCATAGCGGGGGAAAGCACGCAAATAAGTTCATGGGCAAGGCAGGAATGAACGTTGTTGAGAGGCTCGTTAACAACCTAATGAGGACTATAAGGTGGACAGGAAAGAAGCAGAGTGCCTATCGAACTGTAAAGCAGGCATTTGAGTCAATAGAAAAGAAGACAAAAGAGAATCCCGTGCAGGTTTACGTTAATGCGATTCAGAATGCTGGACCCAGAGAGGAGATCACGAGACTGAAGTATGGCGGGATCGCGGTTCCAAAATCAGTGGATACAAGTTCCTCAAGAAGGCTGGACCTGGCAATTAGAAATATTTCGTTTGGAGCAAGACAAACTGCTAAGAAATCAAAGAAGAACATGTGGGAAGCACTGGCAGACGAAATCATCGCCGCCGCAAAGAATGATCCCAACTGTTATTCGATAAAAGAAAAGGACGACAAAGAAAGGCAAGCAGGCTCAGCAAGGTGATTGTGAATGGGAAGAAAAGAGGACAACATCCAGAAAGCATCAGAAATAATGAAAGATATAACAAGGATACGAAACATAGGAATTGCCGCGCACATAGACCACGGCAAGACAACTCTTTCAGATAACCTCATCGCAGGGGCCGGAATGATGAGTGAAGAGCTTGCAGGAAAGCAGCTTGTTCTGGACTACGATGAGCAGGAGCAGGCAAGAGGAATAACGATAAATGCCGCCGCCGCCTCCATGGTCCACGACATAGGCGGGACCACATACCTGATAAATCTTATAGATACCCCAGGCCACGTTGATTTTGGAGGAGACGTGACTAGGGCTATGAGGGCAGTAGATGGTGCTGTAATAGTAGTCGATTCTGTCGAGGGCCCAATGCCACAGACTGAAACCGTCATCAGGCAGGCACTAAGGGAGAGAGTGAAGCCAATATTATTCATAAACAAGGTTGACAGACTTATCAACGAGCTGAAACTGGGACCCGAGGACATGATGAAGAGGTTCGTCAAGATAATCACGGAAGTGAACAGGCTCTTGAAGAGGTACGCACCGGAAGAGTTCAAGGAGTCCTGGCAGGTAAATGTCGAAAACGGCTCCGTGATATTTGGATCAGCTTTCAACAAATGGGCAGTCTCAACCAAATACACCCCGAAATCTTCAGTTGGGTTCAAGGAAGTCTATCAGTATCTTCAGGCGGGTGACCAGAAAACACTCTCAAAGAAATCTCCACTCCATAAGGTACTGCTGGACGCCGTAGTTCATCATCTTCCATCACCAAAAGTAGCCCAGGTTTACAGGATCCCGCAAATCTGGAAGGGAGATATCAATTCAGACATTGGGAAAGCGATGACAACTTGCGATTCCAGTGGGCCAGTTATGATGATGGTCACGAAGATCATAGTGGATGAACATGCAGGGGAGGTTGCCATTGGTCGTTTGTTCAGCGGAAAACTAGTCAAGGGAATTGAGCTTTTTATTTCCGGCCAGGGAGATAAGAGATACAAAGTGCAGCAACTTGCAATGATGGTTGGTCCAGATAGAATTCCAATCGATGAGCTGGATGCAGGAAATATTCCAGCAATCGTCGGTCTAAAGGATGCTACTGCTGGTTCTACCGTTTCCAGTGTCGGGGATGCCGAGGTTTTCGAACCAATGGTTCATTATTCCGAGCCGGTCGTAACGGTAGCAATTGAAGCGAAGCACACAAAGGACCTTCCGAGACTAATAGAGGTTCTCAGAACTGTGGCAAAGGCTGACCCTAGTATAGAGGTAGAAATAAACCAGGAGACTGGAGAACACTTAATGTCCGGAATGGGCGAATTACACCTCGATGTTACACTTTATAGAATAAAAAACGACTACAAGGTCGAAGTAGATACATCTGATCCAATCGTGGTATACAGGGAGACGGTACAGGGAAAAGGCGGACCGTTTGAGGGCAAATCTCCAAACAAGCACAACAAATTCTACATCGAGATTATGCCTCTCGAGAAACAGATCACAGAAGCGATAATGAAAGGGGAACTCCCCCAAGCAGAGAGAATAAAGGACAAGAAGGCTGTTATAGCCTCCCTCCAGGGAATGGGCCTCGACAGGGACGAGGCGAAGGGGATAGAGGCAATTCACGGTCCAAACATTCTACTTGATTTGACAAAGGGGATTCAATATCTAAATGAGACGATGGAACTCGTGAAGGAGGCATTTGTGGAAGCGATGGACAGAGGACCACTCGCTGCTGAAAGGGTCTACGGCACAAAGGTCATGCTTGTTGATGCAAAGCTCCACGAGGACAGCATTCATAGGGGACCGGCCCAGGTCATTCCTGCGGTGAGGAACGCGATATATGGAGCGATGTGTCAGGCCAACAGGATCCTGCTGGAGCCAATTCAGAAAGTGTTCGTTGATACCCCCATGGAAGAATCTGGTTCTGTCACAAGGGAATTTCAACAGAGGCGGGGAGTTATCACTGAGATGGAGCAAGAAGGCGAGCAGTCAAAGATTTCTGCTCTTGTTCCTGTGCCAGAGATGTTCGGTTTCGCATCTGCAATTAGAAGCGCTACGGGTGGGAGGGTTCTCTGGTCCACAGAAAATTCCGGTTATCAGGTTGTCCCAAAGGACATTCAGGCCGGAGTGGTTGGCAAAATCAGGGAAAGAAAGGGACTGAAGCCTGAACCCTATGACGAAAACTATTACGCAAACCTCTGATCACTTCGATGTGCACAACAAAAGATTTATACGGAGAAAAAATAGGCGGTAGCTAGTTACAAATATGGAGGTACGATAGTATGGCTACGCAAAAACCACATCTGAATCTCGTAACCATTGGTCATGTAGATCATGGTAAATCAACGACTGTAGGGAGACTTCTGTTCGAGCACGGCGAAATTCCTGCTCATATCATAGAAGAGTACAAGAAGGAAGCAGAAGAAAAGGGAAAGGCAACATTCGAGTTTGCTTGGGTTATGGACAGGTTGAAGGAGGAAAGGGAGAGGGGCGTTACAATAGATGTCGCGCACAGGAAGTTTGAGACCGACAAATACTATTTCACTCTCATTGATGCCCCGGGACACAGGGATTTTGTAAAGAATATGATCACAGGAACTAGCCAAGCAGATGCAGCTCTTCTAGTCGTCTCTGCAAGGGACGGAGAAGGTGTCATGGCTCAGACCAGAGAACATGTATACCTTGCCAGGACGCTGGGGGTCCCGCAAATGATCGTTCTCATTAACAAGATGGACGCAACCCAGCCACCATACGCGCAGAAGAGATTTGAAGAGGTAAAGAAACAGATAGAACAGCTTCTGACCTCTGTTGGCTACAAGAACGTTCCGATCGTCCCCACCTCAGGATACAAGGGGGACAACATAATGAAAAAGAGTGCTAACATGTCCTGGTGGACGGGCCCGACCGTTCTAGATGTCCTAAATCAGTTGACAGTACCGCCAAAACCAACCGACAAGCCTTTGAGGCTTCCAGTGCAGGATGTTTATTCCATAACTGGCATAGGCACGGTACCGGTTGGAAGGGTGGAGACAGGTGTCATGAAGGTTGGAGACAATATCATATTCGAGCCTTCCCACAAGGTCGGAGAGGTAAAATCAATAGAGGAGCATCACGAGAGCATCCAGCAGGCTGAACCTGGAGACAACGTCGGGTTCAACGTGAGGGGTATCTCAAAGACAGACATAAGGAGAGGGGATGTTGCGGGCCATGTTTCAAACCCCCCAACGGTAGTTTCGAGCTTCACCGGCCAGATAGTAGTGCTTAATCATCCTTCAATCATAGCTGCAGGGTACACCCCTGTTTTCCATACTCATACTGCTCAGGTTGCTTGCACGATCACGGAAATAATCAAGACAATCGACTCAAAGCTTGGAACAACAAAAGAGGAACATCCAGATCATATTCAGACAGGGGACGCTGCAATAGTTAAAATAGTGCCTTCGAAGCCAATGGTGATAGAGAAAATGTCTGAATTCCCTCCAATGGCAAGATTCGCAGTAAGGGATATGGGACAGACGGTAGCAGCGGGTCAGTGCATTGATCTGGAAAAGAAGACTCAGTAGTGAATTAATATGCCCTCCTATAGAATGAAAATTTCCCTCTCAGGTACGGACGTAAAAAAAGTAGACAATGTTTGTACGGAGATCAAGCAACTGGCTGGCAGGACCGGAGTTGAGATGAAAGGTCCAATTCCACTTCTCACAAAAAGACTTCTTGTTCCTATCAGGAAAGCTCCAAATGGGGCCGGGACGGCTACCTGGGACAGGTGGGAGATGAGAGTTCATAGGAGGCTCATTTATATTGACGCCGACGAAAGAACAATCAGGCAGGTTATGAGGATCCAGTTGCCAGATGGGATCAACATTGAAGTGAAACTCCAATCCTGAATTCACCTTTTTTCTTGCAATTTTGTTACCGATTTCCAGACAATATTTTTAAGTCCAGTTCTTTAATAAATTGCGATTAGAATGGAAAACACAAACCAGTTTCCAACTTTCTACTGCGTGATGACTGAAGCGGCGGAAGATTACGACTCTGGAGTATGGGAGTTTTTCAGACACATAATCTACCTAGAGTCTGATCTTGGTATTCTAATGCATACAGACCCGGAATGGAAGGATAACTACGCGAAGATGCTCCAATACGTTTCAGACGTTGGTACGTCAATAATTCGAAAAAGAAATTCACCGGACGCAGGATTCTTAGATAAATTCCTAGTCGATAAGCCCAGAGATGTTGATGAGGCAGACGTGTTATTGCGCTCCAAGGATAGTGTTCCGGGAATGCTCATAAAGACTGCAGCAGGAATGGAGGAAATGATGGCATTGTACATTAAGATATCAAGAATAGAAAGATTCTCAGAGAGTTTCTCTAAGGAAAGATTCGAAGGATTCAGGTCATTAGGCGAGGCGCTCTTTATTAGGGCCATCAAAAAATCAAAGCAATAACTGCATATCGTTTAGTTCCAGGTTAAGATTGAGAGTCTGGGTTGCAGTACATCCTTTGTTCTTCCTAATCCATAACATTACTTTTAAACTTGGATATGAACACAGAGAAATGCTGCAGAACTTCCTAAGTTTGAGCGTACGATCTCAGTAGCTTGAAGATTTTTTATTTTCCCTGTTTATGGCAAATGCCATCGACACAATTATAATTACCCCACCAGCAATCATCAAGCTCGTTATAGGGTAATGGAAAAATATGGTTGAAACCACTACAGCGAAGACAGGTTCAAGAATAAGTATCAACGCTGACAAATAAGCACTAGTTCTTTTTATTGATGCGCTCATTATCCAAATTGCTGTTGATGTTCCAAGGACTGCATTGAAGAGTACGGAAAAAAGGACGTAACCGTTACCTAGCGTTCCGACCTTTAATGCTGACCCAGGACTAGCAACAAGACTCAGGATGGCGACAACAACCAACTGGAAGAAAGTGAAGACCATTGGATCTCCTTTCAGAATGTATTTTTCTGTGAGAATCATTTGCAGTGCATAGAAAAATGCCGTGCCTAGAGTCAGCACGTTTCCCAGAATCTGACCGGATGTGGAATTGACGGTCATAAGGGCCATCCCGGCAAAGGCGGTAATTGTAAGGTAAATCTTGATCATGTCAACTCTGTTCTTCAAAAGGATAATCGACAGTATGGGCGTCAAAATGACATATATCCCAGTTATAAGTCCGGACATGGAAGGTGAAGTATATTCAAGACCAAACGTCTGGGTTATGTAGCCTAGAAAGAGTGGAATTCCAACTAGCGATCCGTATAATGCATCTCTTCTGTTAATTCTTTTAATGATGAAAGGGAGCATGACTAAAGAAGCAATCACAAACCTGAAAAGGAGGAATGATATAGGATCGATAAAGTATAAGGTATTCTTTATGATGGGAAAAGTGGTACCCCATACGACAGCGACGAAAATAAGCCCTCCGTAGGCAGCTCTTCTTTCCACTGATCCGGAGCACTCTTAATAAGAAATGTTTTACGCAGTTTATTCAAGGGTTGGCCATAAATAGATAAATGAGTAATTTTTTATCTATGATATTGTTGCAGAGTAAATGCAATTCAGGACCCTAATAATACTTCTTATGGTCTTAGTCGTGGTCGTCCCAGTCACCACTTACGGAGTCTATCATTACGTTCAGCCAACTAAAAATGTCATTAAACTGGGGGACAACGTCTCTCTCTGGTATTATGGGTACATTGTGATAGACGGTAACGCCTTGGTTTTTGACACAAACATGGCAAACGTTGCCAACAACAACACTTCCTATCCAAAGGCAGCAGACTTTACCTACCATCCTCCCTTCAGAGTGCTTAATGACACTGTAGGATCTGGGTCCATGATAAAAGGGCTTGATGAAGGTTTGCTGGGCATGGCAGAAGGGCAAACAGGTATCATAACCGTACCACCATCATTAGGGTACGGGTTTGAGAACTCCAGTAAGATACAGAAAATCAGCATTAATGGAAGTGTACCGACATATCAGGAAATGAGCTATTCCACATTCAAAGCGACATTCAATACTTTTCCTGATCAGGGGGAAACTCTCAAGAGTCCTATCTATGGATGGAACGTATACGTGATGAGTTTCAACAGTTATTATGCATACATTGAGAACGAACCTTTGGTGGGTGGCCAGTACTTTCCGTATAATCATACGCAGGGATTCAGCATAGTAGTAAACAACATTACCGGAAGCGGTAACAACAGCACTATCGAGTATTCCACGTTAGCTGTGAATGGCACAGTACTTCCTTCCGGATCTTACATAAGCGGGGTATCAAACGGTTTCTACTACCTGAACAGCAATCCATATCTTGCCGGGAAGACACTCTACTTCTATGTGGAAATAGTTTCGGTAAAGCCGTGAGACCGGCTCATCTCCTTAACCTAGCCGAAGTGGATTCAGACAGTAATAGGACTTTCGCTGGATATCCGGCAAACTGCTTCGACTCTCTGACTATTAGTCTATCACAAATTTGTAACCATACTGAATTATTCCTTCTTTCCCTTCCATCCTAACTTTTCTTAAAGTTGCAGTAACCTTTGTTCCTATTTTAACATCCTCTGGGGAACAGTCGACGATCTGACCGGTCACAAGTGGCCCCTCTTTCATTTTTATCAAGGCCATTACATAAGGAACCTGGATCCTGAATTGTTCGAGCCCGTCATGAACCACCGTAAAGGAATACACCTCCCCCTGACCAGACATCTCTTCCTCCCTCATTTTCCCGACAGATTCCCTTCTGCAGGTGGGGCATATATCCCTCGGCGGAAAGTAAAGCGTTCCGCAGTTTTCGCATTTTGTTCCTACGAGCCTGTATCTATGCCTTGACTCCCTCCAGAACCTCGGCACTTCACTCATTTCAATCAACCCCTATAATTGTAGTTACTGATGTGGTCCCAAGGCCTCCCATGTTGTGGATTAGGAAATTGCTAGGACTCTTGACCTGTCTTTGACCAGCCTTTCCCCTTAGCTGAATTGTCGCTTCGACAGCCTGGTATAATCCGCTTGTTCCAAGTGGATTTCCGTGCGCTTTCAACCCGCCGGAAACATTAAGTGGGGTGGAAGAGTTGAAATAAAACTCGTCCCCTTCGCTCATCCTTATTGCTTCCTTTCCCATAAGTTCCTCCATTTGAATAAGTGATGCAATACTGTAAGAATCGTGGATCTCAAACGCATCTATCTTGCCCAACTCAAGTCCAGCAAGCCCCAAAGCCGTCTTGGTGCTTTTCTTAACAGCCTTGAAGGAATCAATTTTCTGTCTATCGTGGAGAGAGAGAAAGTCATTTGCTGCTGAACTGGCTTTGATCCGTACTGGATGCGGCGAATCTTTTATCTTTTTCTTGTCCGCTGAAATCACTATTGCGGAAGCGCCATCGCTTATCGGGGCATTATCAAAGACCGTCAGGGGTTCTGCGACTGTAGAGGCATTCATCACATCCTCAATCTTAATTACATTTTTGAAATGGGAAGTATCATTCATGGAGGCGTGTTTATGGGCTATAACTGGAAATATTGCATAGTTTTTCCTCTTGGCTGCCCCCTCGTACTCGTGCCTTCTCGCTATCAATGCAGCTATTGAGCACTCAGTAGCACCGAAGAATGTCTCCCATTCCGCGTCCATCGAACCTCCTATAATTTCGTTTGCGACATCAGATGGTACATCGGTCATTTTTTCAACTCCTCCCACTACCACGGTATCATACTGTCCGGACTTAACTGCCAGGTATGCCTGAAGCAGTGCGGCTCCTCCACTAGCAGATCCTGCTTCTATCCTTATCGAAGGAATGTTCAATTCAGTTATTCCTGAATAATCTGCTATAAGCGCTGCCACCTGTTCCTGATCGACAAACTGGCCTCCGCTTGTATTAGCACCGTAGAGAGCGTGAACATCTTCTGCATATATTCCCGCATCCATTATGGCTTTCAAGCCTGCTTCAGATGCAAGTTGCCTGAGGCTTGAGTCCCACAGTTCTCCGAATCTTGTCGTTCCAACTCCCAGTATGTACACATCTCTCATCTTCTCATCCTCCCCTCATGATGATTTTTCCCCTATATTTCACGTAAGTTGCATAATCAACCCATATCTTTCTGTTTACCAGTTCCATTGTGCTAGGTGCCCTTTCCCTCCTTATCGATTTGACGCGGTCATTGACTGTTATGTCAAAAGCATCAGACCCTGCACCGCTCCCAAACGCTACTGCAAGTATTCTGTCTCCGCTTTCCGCTTTATCCAGGATGGCGGATAGTCCGATGATCATAGAACCCGAATAAGTGTTTCCAATGTAAGGAGTTAGAAGGCCGTCCTTCACCTGTTCATCACTGAACCCCAACATTTTTGCAGCACGAGTTGGGAATTTCCCGTTTGGTTGATGAAACACAGCATAATCGTAATCAGAAGGTTTCGTCGACTCTTTCTCCATCATTTTCTTGGCAGCTGTAAGAATGTGTTTAAAATATGCAGGTTCTCCTGTGAACCTTCCCCCATGATTCGGGTACTTTGCCCCTTCCCTTCTCCAGAAGTCTGGGGTATCGGTTGTGAAGGACAAAGTTCTATTGAAATCTGCGAAACCATTCTTCCCTATTATTATCGCTGTCCCTCCAGCTGACGCGGAGTACTCTAATGCATCTCCAGGGGCTCCTTGTGATGTATCTGATCCGATCGCAATTCCATTCTCTATCTGTCCGCTGTCAACCATTGCCATGACATTTTGCATTGCAGCCGTCCCAGCTTTACACGCGAACTCATAATCTGCAGCATGAATATCGTATGGAAGTCCCAGTGCCTCAACTAGGATAGAAGCAGTGGGTTTCACTGCGTAAGGATGACTCTCAGACCCGACGTAAATTGCACCTATTTTCTTCTTATCAAGGTCAACTCTTTTGAATGCATTCTTTGCAGCCTCAGCAGAGATGGTTAACACATCCTCGTCCGGTCCAGGAACGGATTTGCTATAAATCATAAGACCATTTTTGATATCTTCAGGATTATCACCCCATTCTCTAGCAATCTCCTCCGTCTTTATTCTGAACCTAGGGACGTAAGACCCGTAGGATACTATTGAACTCATTCTAATCACCTCTCTCAGTTTCATCCGATATTTATTCTTTGCCGATACGTTGTTTCGACAATTGTCAATATTAGATAAAAAGTGACCCAATTCTGGCTATAAAATTAGGGAGAAATTTAGGATAAAAACTGCCTGGAGTCTCTATGATTCCGCTCTTTAGTAATGCATCCTCGATTGACCCAACTTCATGCTCAGAGAGATTAAGGGACATAGCCGGGAATATTTCGGCGACCTGTCTTTTGTTCCTGAATCCTGGAATTGGAAGCACACCAACATGCTTCTCATAGGCAAGGACAATTTGAACAGGGGAGACATTCCTCGTTTCTGAGATTATCTTCAACTTGGATATTAGGGGTTTAAATCTTTCAAAATTACTTGCCGAAAACAATCTATTAATTCTTCTGACGTAACCTGACGGGAGATTTGTCTCAGAGTATTTTCCCGTAAGGAATCCCTGGGCAAGGGGGCTCCATGCAATTAATTTAATGTTGTTCCTATTCATAAACTCCAGTAACTTCGAACTCGGTCTCTCTACAATGTTAAATTTTATCTGATTGCTTTCGATTTTTAGTTCTTTCATTGCTTCATTTGCGCTTTCAATGCTACGGATCGAGAAATTGGAAACACCTATGTGGTTGATCAGACCATCTTTTGCAGCCTTCTCAAGTTCCTTGAATAGTTCAAGCAAGTTGGTGTATGCGCTGGGCTCCCAATGCACTTGATACAGGTCCACAAAATCACACTTTAGTCTTTTGAGACTTCTGGTCAAGCTCTTCCTAACTCTCCCTGCACTGGCGTTGAATCCTGCAACTTTCGTTGCAATGTAATATTCTTTCCTGTCGAAGACGCTAACTGCTTCTCCGATGATGCTCTCCGATCTTCCATTTCCATAGATCTCCGCTGTATCTATGAAGTTCAATTTATTTTCAATGCCAAACCTTAAGGCCTCTATAAGCTCTTTTTCTTCATAATCAGAGCCCCAGCCCTTAAGCCCAAGTTGCCACGTTCCCAATCCAATCTTGCTTACTTCACTCTTCCCAAATAAAGTATTCACCCGGCGGGAACGAATAGAAAATTATAGTCTTTCTGTAGCTGACGACGGAGCATTTAGTCTGCCCTAGAAGTAGTATCGGACTGTCAACTTAGGGGAGAGTGGTTGTACTCAAAGAAAATATATCTAGGAACATAATTCTACTCTGTGCGTGTTTATTACGAGTTTCCATTGAGTGAACAGCCTGTTGACGCGTTTCAAAAACTCGTTGAAAGCATCGATGACACGAATATATGGAGAGGACACCTAGAAATTAAGAAAATTGATCAAAATAACAGGGAATCAATACTAGCCTTCAGAAGGAGAAAACAGATGGAATGGGTGGGAAGGAACAGGAATGATCTTTCAATAATGATTAAATACGGCGAAGGCCCGTTAAAGGGCTATCAGATTTTTCAGGTTCTTCAGGAAAAGATAATTATAAGGTTGGACGTGAAGATGAGGGGCCTGTGGTATCCATTCACATCTTATGCAGTATCACACGTTTTGGAGGGAGAAATAAAGGCACTTCACAGGTTATTTCCAAGTTCTGTGTAACAGTAACAAGAAAATGTTAAATAAACTCATTGAATACGACGCAAAGCCCCGATAGTGTAGTGGCCTATCATACGAGCCTGTCGAGCTCGTGACACGGGTTCAAATCCCGTTCGGGGCGTACTATTTGAAATACGGGGCCTTGAATCTTACACCTTTCTTTATTCTATTGATGGATGCACTGTATCCAGCATCTGCGTGTCTCAACACGCCTAGTCCAGGATCTGCATTAAGGACCCTCTTTATCCTCTGTGCCATTTCATCTGTTCCATCAGCAACGATTACAAAACCGGCGTGGATGGAAGTCCCAATGCCTGTCCCTCCCCCTTGGTGGAATGATACCCAGCTTGCGCCAGATATTGCATTGAGCAACACATTTAGAACAGGCCAGTCCGCTATTGCATCGCTACCGTCGAGCATTTGCTCTGTTTCCCTGTATGGAGAGGCAACTGATCCCGTATCGTGGTGGTCACGGCCTATCGCTACAGGTGCGCTAAGATAACCGTCTTTTACGAGATCATTTATAAGTAGACCTATCTTTTCTCTCTGACCGTATTCGGCGTAGCAAATCCTCGCTGGAAGTCCTTGGAAGTGCACTTTCTCCTTTGCCAATTTTATCCATCTTACAAGGTGCTGATCTTCTTGGAAATTTTTCACGATGGCATCATCAATGGTGAAGATATCATTTTCCTCACCGGAAAGAGCTAACCACCTAAATGGGCCTGAGCCAACTGCAAAAAGATCCCTAATGTATCCTGGAACATATCCCGGAATTTCAAACGCATTTTTCAGACCCCCTTCTACGGCCCTTCCCCTGAAGTTGTTCCCGTAATCAAAAACCTTAGAGCCTTTGCTCTTAAACCAGAGGATTGCCTTAGCCTCCTTCACTATAGATCTATATACTGCTTCCTTGTAAGAGCTGGGATCTCTCTTTCTAAACTCTGTTGCCTGACTAACAGTATATCCTTCCGGGATGTAGCCAACACTGATGTCGTGTGTTGCCGTTTGGTCGGATACGACATCCGGAACTACTCCTCTCTTCATGAGTTCGTCGTAGATAGTCGCTGCATTTCCCAATATTGCAACGGATGTCGGTTTTTTGCTTTCAAGTGCCTCATCTTTGATCTTGAGAGCTTCATCCAAAGACTCCACAAAAGACTCAAGATATCTGTCCCTGAGTCTCCTCTTAATCTTATCCTCATCCACTTCCACTATGACTGCCACTCCACCGTTCATAGTAACCGCAAGCGGTTGAGCACCTCCCATCTCTCCCAGACCTGACGAAAGAAACCACTTACCTTCAAGGCTGTCTTTCGCGAATTCCTTTCTGGCAAGCGCTGAGAGCGTTTCGTACGTTCCCTGGAGTATTCCCTGTGTACCAATATATACCCAGCTTCCCGCAGTCATCTGCCCGAACATGGTGAGCCCTCTGGCCTCGAGGTCCCAGAAAATATCATCAGTGGCCCATTTTGGAACAATCTGGGCATTTGATATAATCACTCTGGGACTCTGTTCTGTCGTCGTAAATATTCCCACTGGTTTTCCAGATTGAATTAGCAATGTTTCGTCGTTTTCCAAATTCCTCAGTGAATCGACAATTTTATCAAAGGCTTCCCAGTTTCTTGCAGCTTTTCCTCTCCCTCCGTATACTATTAGGTTGCTGGGGTCCTTTGCAACAGCGGGATCTAAATTATTCATCAAAAGCCTCAGGGCCCCTTCCTGTGCCCATCCCTTAGTCAGTAATTTATTGCCTCTAGGAGCGTGTATCTCCCTGTTATTTGTCTGCATATACTATATTATCGTTCCCTGATCTAAATATTTATCCCAGACCCATAAGCGAAGGGAGAATTTTATGGAATTTGGAACACCGAATTTAGTGACATACATTGAATTGCTTCAAGATTTCAAATCCTATTTCCGGCAAATGCCACAGTTTTAAGATATTTTCTATAATCTATTGCCCGTCATTAGTATATAGAAAGCGCTTTCTCTGTTATTGAAGTGATCATTTTCTTTGTTTAGACACATTTTTCTAAGTCACCTTTGGCTCTTAGGGATAAATGAATAGCTTGGCCACTTTATTATAGAAAACGTAATAAGTGATTTCTGAGATACTATTTTAATTAGAGCCTATGATGAACCGAAGTAAGCCGTTTACATTATTGTTCTTCGTATTAGTCATAGTGATATTGCTCTGCTGCGAATTATTTGCCCAAGGGAGCAGCGTCTCAGGGGAAGGAACTATTCACTTGTCTTCTGAATCTGTAAAAGTGGGAGCCCATCAATGGGTAATGCAGCTGGATAATCAGAAATCAGAAGGACCATCAGCCTCAAATATATTGGAAATGTCTTTATCTAGTCACACCGCTTTGTCGGAATTTGGAATAACAAAAGTTGAAAAAAATAATTTCGCTACCAACATCACATCCGGTCTCCAGGAATATAACTTGACTTTCGAAGAAACTGGGCTTCCTATGGGGACCGTATGGACAATTACGGTCAATGGAATGAGTAAATCCTCTAATTTGAGCCAGATTACCTTCATAGAAACAAACGGTACGTATAACTATGAGGTAGGGTTGGTCAACGGGTTCACAGTTTCACAGTTGGCGGGTCAACTTCCAATATCTGGAAGGTCAGTCACCGTGCATATATTGTACTCAGAACTTTATGCTGTCACTTTCAGCGAATTCGGTCTTCCTGTCGGAACAAAATGGTCCATTGCATTCAATGGCTCCCAAAAATCAACCGTAGCAGGTTCAGGTTCGATTCATCTCGCAGAGACGAACGGAACTTATCCATATACAATCAATTTACCGGAGAACTACACCACTTTCCCAACTACGGGAAATGTAGTTATCAACGGCACACCAGTTTTCAAAAGTATTCAATTCGAGCTTTATACGATCACCCTGACTGGATCTGTAAGTCCAACAAATGCTTCTATGTACATCAACGGGCGGCAAGTACAAGTCGTTAACGGTGTCTTTACCATAACCCTTGATGCAGGCCAGAAGTATGAAATAGAGGTGAAATACCCAGGATACGAAAACTACTACCACAATATGACGGTGACATCGAAAACTCTTCCAACGATTCTTATCAATATTTCATTGAGTAAGATTCAAAATAATTATCCCCAATCCTATCTTTCACTTTACTTAGTAGTTATAGGGGTAGTTACTTTTGCCATAATTATAGCCATGCTGAGATCAACGATGAGGTCCAAGAAGGCCCAGTGATTTAAAAATGAATATGAGACTGAAAGAAAACAACTCACGAATTTTTTATCTAAGATAACAATTAAATGGGTGCAAACAATTTAGTCAGATGCCCGCAGAATGCGGTTATTGTTCCTCCATCTGGAAGTCCAAGATCGTTCCGTTTCTAAATCCCGATATTTCGATTGTTGGTACAAAATTACCTCTGGTACAGGAGGAGTAACAATGGAGAGATCACTCGTTCCCCCATCAATAGAATTGAAAAATGTTTCAAAGAGCTATGGGCCAATACAGGCATTAAAGGAGCTGAGTTTTAGGCTTGAACCTGGGGAAAGATGTGCTCTCCTTGGGCCTAATGGGGCCGGTAAGACCACCACTCTTAAAATACTTGTTGGGCTCCTCCGCCCGGATAAGGGGGAGGCAAGGATAGGAGATTTAGAACCTACTTCTGAGGAGGCTCGCAGGATGCTCGGATACCTGCCAGATGATGCTTCTCCGTACAGAACTCTCAGCGTCAGGGAGAACATGGAATACATCGGTGCACTCAGGGGGGTGCCGGACGTTTCTGACAAGGTAGATAAGCTGCTGGATTCCCTAATGTTAAGGGAGTATGAAAAAGCGAAAGTGGGAAGGCTTTCAAGAGGAAACTTACAGAAACTGTCATTGGCACTATCCATAATCCATGACCCGACGGCTATACTCTTGGATGAGCCTCTGAATTATCTTGACATTCCAACTCAGGAGATTGTCATAGAACAACTTAAGAAGCTTGACTCAACCCAGCTAGTTTCCACCCACATAATGGAAGTCGCTACAAGGCTTACGAACAAAGTAATCATGATCTCGCGTGGATCAGTTATCTGGATAGGAAGTCTTGCAGACCTGAAAAAAATGGGAAGCGAAGGGGAACCGATCGAGAGTGTTGTATCGAGGATGTTGACGGATGTTGTATAGACTTCTCAAGTTCGTGATCATATCTAGATTCTCCAAACAGCTTCTAATTGTTTTTGGGGTCCTACTTGTCTACGCGTTATTTCTAAGCTCGGCAAGCAGTTCATCGTCCAGCACGGTATACCACTATTATGGCCCCGTTTTGCTCACCGTTTTCTTTGTTCTTCCAATTGCAAGCGGAGGAATAGCAGTCCTGAAGTCTGACAGAGACTTCCTGTTCACGCTTCCCCTTAAAAGATCAGATCTTGCCTTTTCATTATTTGTAGTTCAGTTCCTTAGTTTTGGCCTATTCATAATTTATGGATTTGCTTATTCCTTCTCATATCTCAAACCAGTATTCCCCTTTGCAGTGATTGATTTTATTGGGATCATGCTTACGGTAACTGCCCTCGGCCCCCTTACTTATTCCCTGAAATCATCTTGGAGAACACTTCTGGCGCTCGTTTTTGCGATATGGTCACTATCTGCATTCCTTAAATTTCCATTCTCTCCGTCTTCAATTTATGTTGGTTATCCCTTATATGCGGCCACAACATCAATCGTACTTGCAGTTATAACGGTTCCACTGGCATTCAGATCGCTCTCCAGGGTCGACCTGGATATGATGAAGGCATTCACGAGATATTCATCAAGGGAAGTAAAGCGCGTAAGGAGATTCAGCGGAATGACGCCTTTGATGGCAATTTTTGCTGAGAATTTTTTTGTCGTTGAAGTTTCAGGCAGAATGAATGCAATGGGAGCCGGAGGTTCTTACAGATCTGGCAGGTTCAGATTATCACGCGGAATATTGGTAACTGCCGTATTAGCTGTAGCATACTATTTCATATTCACTATCAAAGTCACTCCGAAATCTGCTGAAGTAGCTCTGCTGGTAATCTCCATATATTCACTTATTTTTGTTATGTTCCTCTCGATGGGAGTCCTGGGAAACGAAAGACTCTGGCTTGGATTTATGTCCCGTTCACCTACGGATTATCTCAGGGATCTAATGCTGGCGAAGTCTCTATCATTCGTTGCTCTCTTTTTACCTCTAGCACTATCGAATTTTCTATTAGCACTAAAGGGGGACGAAATGGCATTCACTTTCGGGCTCACGCTTCTTGTTATTATGCCCTCCCTGCTTGTAATGGTGGTATATGCTTCAGCATTCCTTAATCCCCTTCAGATAAAGGAGGAACTCCTGATGCCGGGGCAGTTCAATCTAAGGCAACTTGCCACTATGATTCCGATCCTTCCCGTGCTGTTCATACTAGCGCTTGTCTTTGGTGCAATTGAAAGTAATCTAGTAACTGACGCAATTATAATTTCAGTGCTTACTGCGGTTATAATGGCAGGTACTGCCTTCTGGCTCATAACCAGCAGGCGGGTTGGTGAAAAGGTCATTGAAAAGCTCGTGGCCGCAGGGTTCATTTAGAAGATACGGCTTAAACTCACAAAGCTTTTAGGAAATTACAGTATGTAAAATCATGAACGGAAGTGAGTCATATGAAAATATTGATCCCTGGAGGCTCGCTCTCAAAGTGCATGAGCTGAGTGAAATAGGTAGCCGAGAGTTCCAATCATCAAAACTGCTCAAGGATGTTCTAAAAACACGCGGATTTAAAGTGACCGATAATTTTATGGGAATGCCAACTGCATTCAAGGCCGAAAAGGTGATCGGAAGAGGAGTCCCAGTGATAGCGTTCCTAGCAGAATATGACGCTTTACCAGGACTGGGTCATGCTTGTGGTCACAATCTCATAGCTGCATCCGCAGTCTTTTCCGCAATCAGATCAACAGAGAAGATCCAGAACGGAACAATAATTGTATTTGGAACTCCTGACGAAGAGGGATCGGGAGAATGGGCAGGTTCAAAGGCAATAATGGCAGATAACGGAGCCTTCAGGAACGTTGATCTTGTTCTTGGTTCACATCCGGGGGACAGCTGGAATGTCGGCAGCCAATCCTTGGCGGTTCAGGATTTCGAAATAACATTCAACGGCAAAGCATCGCACGAGGCAGCCAATCCAGATAGAGGCAGAAGCGCTCTCGATGCGTCTATACTCACTTACACCGCGGTTAATATGATGAGACAGCACGTGAGAAGAGATGCGAATTTTGTAATGCATGGCATAATAAAGGAGGGAGGGACAGCATCAAATGTCACCCCGGAGAAAGCAGTATTAGTCTATGGAATAAGATCGTCGGATCTTAAATATCATGCGGAACTTGTTGAAAGATTTTTGAAAATAGTTGAAGGATGTGCAAAAGCGACTGAAACCACCTATACCATAAAGAAGATCGGGCCTTTGTTCCAGACTACGAAAATAAATAAAACGCTATCTAATAAGATAAGGGATCTTCTAAGTGGAAGAGGAATCGAATGTCCTTCCGTCGAAGAGATGTCTTCAAGTCTGCCAGAAGGCTCCACAGATTTTGCAAACGTTTCTCAGGTGGTCCCCTCCGTGGAGGTAGGATTCCAAATTGCTCCACGTGGAACACCCTGGCATTCAAGGGAGTCACTTAAGGCGGCAAAGTCCGAACAAGCAAGAACATCCTTAAATATAATAATCGAAGTACTCAGCGATACCGCGAGGGA
>Ga0207433_10004851_pt1 | contig 24401 bp, 17 predicted proteins | sample YelNatPaOPGAMG01_FD_187559 | JGI IMG/M metagenome (GOLD analysis project Ga0207433, IMG submission 187559) | Hot spring thermophilic microbial communities from Obsidian Pool, Yellowstone National Park, USA - OP-RAMG-01 (SPAdes) (version 3) | ecosystem: Environmental > Aquatic > Thermal springs... | reverse complement strand
CGGCCTATCTGGGGTTGTGAGTTTAATGTTGAATTATCCGGATCAGGTAAAAAGAGCCGGTCAAATTTCTACCGGCTCTTTTGCGTCGTTGCTGCGTTTTATGAAATGAACGGAGCCTGACACTTCATCGCGGGACTTATAAGGGCGGGAATCCATTTAGGCATGCCTGCACCAACCCTTATAGAAAAACTGGCATGATCTATGCAGTATCCCTCAGACTGGATTGAGGATCGTCCTATTTGATTAAACTTTCATTTTCTGCGTAAACGTGGGTTCAGAGTGAAGAAAGTCTCGATTGCCCGCACAATTTCGATATTGGCGATCTTTCTGGTGATCGGGCTGAATATCTCCTGGAATGGCAACGGAAATTTTGTAAAACAATCTACGCTTCCCGAATTAATGCCCCCGCATCCGCGCCTGATCGAGATGGCGAAGGAGGGCAAAGCCAGTCTGCCGGAAGCGGTGAGTTCGCTGACGCTTAAGCGCAGCCAGGGCATCGACCAACCGGTAAAAGCGCCGCAGCATCTGAGCGGGATGTTCAAGGTATTGGCGCTGCTGGTGGATTTCCCCGATAAGCCGGCAGCGACATCCCCGTCTTTCTTTGACAACCTGTTGTTTGGCGACAGCTTTGGCACTTTGAGGAATTACTACCAAACCGTCTCCTATGGTAACCTGACCCTAACTACCGAAAACATGCCAAGCAGCATCGGTTGGCTGCGCCTGCCTCAAAAACTTACGCATTATGTTGGCGGATATAATGGAGTTGGAAATTATCCCGAAAATGCCCAGAAGATGGTAGAGGATGCCGTCGCGCTGGCAGATCCCAGGGTTGATTTTTCGAAATACGACAACGACGGCGATGGCATCGTCGATGGATTGATTGTGATCCACGCGGGCTGCGGAGCTGAATATGGTTGCTTGAATGAGATTTGGTCCCATCAATGGGTGACAAATACGCGACTATCCGTGGATGGGAAAACCGTCTATCCATATTCGACAGAGCCGGAATATTGGTACTCACCCAATGATATGACCGTCGGCGTCTTCGCCCACGAGGTCGGGCACCTCTTTGGCCTGCCCGATCTGTACGATACCGATTATTCTTCAGAAGGTGTGGGCGAGTGGAGCCTGATGGGTGGTGGAAGTTGGAATGGAGTTAAAAATATGGGCGAATCCCCCGCCTGGCCAGACGCCTGGTCGCGCTTGAAACTGGGCTGGTCCAACGTGGACAACGTCGTGAGTGAACGTTTAGGCGCCGTATTTTCAGCCGCCGAAACTTCTCCTACGGTCACTCGCCTTTTCCCGTACAACAACACAACCGGTAAGGAATACTTCCTGATCGAGAACCGCCAGGCGTATGATTATGATGCCTATTTACCCGGACAGGGTCTGTTAATCTGGCACGTGGATGAAAATATTGGAAGCAACAATCTTGAATGCGCCCAAGTAAACAACTGGGTTTGTAGCAGTCAGCATTATAAAGTGGCCCTCGAACAGGCCGACGGCAATTTTGATTTAGAGTGCTCCTCTGGTTACTATCCTAACAGGGGCGATAGCGGCGACCCTTACCCCGGTTCCACGAATAACCGTATCTTTAACGCCGTTTCGCGTCCAAACTCCAGCTCTTATTATTCCTCGAGCGGTACGGGCATCAGTGTGGTACATATCAGCAATTCGGCGAGGACGATGACCGCTGATCTAAATATTGATTTAATCCCGCTGTTTCTGCCCTTTGTGCGGCGATGAACGTATCAACCGCCCAGATGGACTGGGGAATCCTACCGGCGGACTGGCTGTATAATGCCCCTATCTTGAGCGGGGAACCCCAGCCAATGCCATGAGCCTACGCCGTCTCTATCCCTACCTGATCGCGCTGCTGGCCATCGCCGCGCGGTTGATCCCCGGCCCACGCACCATCGACGATGCCTTCATCACCTTCCGCTATGCGCGCAACCTGCTGGAAGGCTATGGCTTCGTGTTCAACCCCGGCCAGCGGGTGATGGGCACCACCACGCCGCTGTACACCCTGCTGATGGCCGGCCTGGGCGCGCTGAGCGGCGGGGCGCAGGCTGATTTCCCGGCCCTGGCGCTGGCGGTTAATGCATTCGCTGACGCCGGCACCTGTCTGCTGCTCATTTACCTGGGGCGGCGACTGAATGGCGAAAGGGCCGGCGCAGCGGCTGCCGCCGCCTGGGCGCTGGCACCTTTCAGCGTGACCTTTGCGATCGGCGGCCTCGAGACCAGCGTCTATGTGCTGCTTCTGGTGGGGGCGATGGCCGCCTACCTCGGCAACCGGCGCATGTTGACCGCTCTGCTGGGGGCATTCGCGCTGCTCACCCGTCCGGATGCCCTGTTGCTGCTCCTTCCGCTGGGGCTGGACTGGCTGCTGCGCAGCCGCGGCGACCCTCAGCGCCGTCCCCGCTGGCGGGATGTGCTGGTCTTTGCTCTGCCGGTGGCCTTGTGGTATGGGTTTGGGTGGCTGTACTTCGGCAGTCCGCTGCCCCATTCCATAACCGCCAAACTGGGCGCTTACCGATTGGCGCCCTTTGATTCGCTGGTACGCCTGCTGCAGCATTACGCCACCCCTTTCATGGAGCAAAACGTTCTGGGCGCGCCGCTGGCGGTTGGCCTGGGACTGTTCCTCTACCCATTCCTGTTCCTGGTAGGTGCGCGAAGGGCCCTGAAGATGGATGGACGCATTCTGCCTTTCGTCATTTACCCGTGGATCTACTTCCTGGCCTTTGCCCTGCCCAACCCGCTGATCTTTCGCTGGTATTTGACCCCACCCCTGCCCGCTTATTTTCTGTTCATTTTGATGGGCGCCGATGATCTGCTGCGGCGGCTGTTTGCCATCCGCCAGACCCTCCGGCCGGCGCGGTGGCGGACGGCCGTCCCCCTGGCTCTGCTGCTGATCCTGCCCTCCGCCTCGCTCTTGCAGGATTGGCGCTTGCATCCGGACCATGGTGCGAACCGGCCGGCGCCGGAAATGGCTTACATCAAGCTGGAGCTGCTCTACCGCCAGGCGGCCGGGATCGTCGCGCCGCTGGAAGATCGTCGTTCTGTGCTGGCTGCCGGGGACGTTGGCGTGCTGGGCTATTACACTCCCGGGTTAATTCTCGACACCGTCGGGCTTAACTCGCCCGAGACACTGAATTACTATCCCCTTGACCCGAAATATTACGCCATCAACTATGCCGTCGCGCCGCAACTGATCCTGGACCAGCAGCCGGATTTCGTCGTCATCCAGGAAGTTTACGGCCGTCTTGGACTGCTGAAGAATGAAGATTTCAACCGGGAATACAGGTTGATCGAAAAACTGCCCAACGACATCTACGGCAGCGATGGGATGCTGATTTTCGCGCGGATTAAGTGATGAAGCAACCTTTGCCGTAAACTGTGAGATGGTAAAGCGAGGGTTCCCGGGCGACATTGGTCAAGGCTGCGGGAACCCTTCTGCTTGTTTTTATCACGCCGCAGCTTTACAGGCCACCAGGGTGGTGTCGTCGAAGAGGGGTTTACCGGCGGCAAAATCCTGGACAGCCTGACGGACGGCCCGTACGACGTCTTTGGCCGCCAGGTGGGCGTTCTGCCGCACGGTCTCTTCCAGGCGCGCGGCGCCGAATTCTTCCCCATGCGGGTTAACGGCTTCGGTGACGCCATCGGTGTAGAGCAGCAGCAGATCGCCAGGCAAAAGTGTGACGGTCTCCATTCCTGCGCGGAATTTCTCGCTCAAGCCGATGGCAGCGCTGGTCGGCATCAGCCATTGCGACGATCCGCCGCCGTTGCCGGTAGGACGGTGAAGGAGCGGAGGGTTATGGCCTGCGTTACAGTACTGGAAGGTGCGCGAATCGACCTCGTAGCGCGCCAGCATTAACGTCACGAACGTCGTTCGGTGGATGTTGTGCAGGAAGAAGCGATTCATACGGCGGGCCACGTCGCCGGGCGTGAGGCCGCCGGGGATGAAGGTGCGTAGGGCAGTCTGAACGCTGGCCATAAGCAAGCCGGCGGACATGCCGTGCCCCATTACGTCGGCGATGGCCAATCCGTGAGCGCCATCGCGGTAGCGCAGGAAGTCGAAGTAGTCACCGCCCAGGATTTGGGCAGGGCGGCTGAACACGGCGATATCCAATCCGGGTATGGAGGGCACCTGCTGGGGCAGGAGGGATTTCTGCACGGTCTGAGAAAGCTCCAGCTCCATTTCGAGTTGGCGCAACTCTTCTTCTGAGAAGTGAGCCAGACAAACTTCGGCGGTGTAATCCATCTCCAGCAGTTCGTCATCAACCGTCTGGTGGCATACCTTACAAATACCCAGGGTCTGATTGGCGGCCTTCTCTGCGGCGCTGTTGATCACCTCGATGTGCTCCTGCACGGCGGTCTCGTCTTCCGGCCCCAGGCGGGTGGAACGCTTCTCGGCCGGAGTGTTGGCCATCCAATCCGTGATTGCCTGATGCTGGGCGGCCAGGCTCTTGCGGATTTTCCCCAAATCGCGTGTTGCCATGAGCTTTACCTCCTGCTCCCCGTTCGACTGTTTGAGCGACAGGCCAGCCTTGACGTGAACTGCACAATTCACCTGGCCAATTAGAATTATAGCACATAATTTCTATTATTCCAGCGCTTATCGATTAGAAAGCAATCGAGGCTTGACCAACGAGTGCCGCCGCGCCGGCATTTAGCGATCCAATCATAATTCAAAATGCCAACAATTCGATGATCAGCTATGATCTCATAAGGGGGCATTCATTCCGCCTTCAGCGGGTTGGGGATAAGTCGCCTTCCGCCAATTGTGTTGATTATGGCGTCCCCATTTATTTTTGTGAATTGGAATTACGCCGGATATGTAAGTCAATTATTGAAGTCGCCGAAGAGCTTTGCGAGTCCGAACGGTATTCGCAGCTTGACATGCGCGCCATGGCTGGCTATATTCAACGCAGACGTTCAGGCGAATATCCGTCCTTCTGAGAAGGGGATGGGATTTATAATATCGATCCGCATCCTTGACCATATTCTATGGGTGGGAGGTTATGATGAAACGCTTACGCGCTGCTGTCGCCGGCGCTGGTCTGGTAGGGCCTGTTCATGTTGAGGCTCTTCGCCGGCTGGGGATCGAAGTAACCGGCATTCTGGGGATTACGAAAGAGGAGGGGCGCACGGTAGCCGAGCGCCTGAATCTAGACCATTATTACAGTACATTTGACGAACTGTGCGCGGATTCCCGCGTGGATGTGGTGCATATTTGCACGCCAAATTATGCCCACTATCCCATGGCTCGCAGCGCTCTCCTGGCCGGCAAGCATGTGGTGTGCGAAAAACCGCTTACCATTCAATCGGCCGAGGCGCGCGAGCTGGCCAGACTGGCGCATTCCAAAGGGCTGGTCGGAGCCGTGTGTTTCAACATGCGCTATTATCCCCAAATTCAGGAGGCGCGCTCCCGAGTGCATTACGGCGAGATCGGACAGGTGCATATTCTGCGCGGCGATTCGGCCCTCGATTGGCTGTGCCAGCCCAGCGATTGGAACTGGCGGCTGGATCCTGAGTTGGGCGGGCCGTTGCGCGCCATCGCCGATTTCGGCAGCCACTGGCTGGACATGCTCACCTGGATTACCGGCCTAAGGGTCACGGCAGTAATGGCCGATTTTGCCACTTTTATCCCGGTGCGCTACAAACCGCGCGAGGAGATCCACCTTTACCACGAATCTCCAGAATTCACCGGGAAGAGCGATCCGGTGCAGATGAGCAGCGACGATTACGCCGCGGTTTTGCTGATGTACGAAGGTGGAGCGCACGGGTCTCTGACCGTTTCGCAGGTCAGTCCAGGTCACAAGGATCTATTCCGCTGGGAGATCAACGGTTCGCTGGCTTCGCTTGCCTGGGAATCAGAGACGCCCAACCAGCTGTGGATCGGCCACCGCGAGCACCCCAACGAGATTCTGGTAAAAGAACCGACTTTGCTTCACCCCGAGGCGCGAGGGATGGCCGCTTTCCATAGCGGCCACGTCGAGGGCTATCCGGACACCTTCACGCAACTCTTCCGGGATGTATACACCTACATCGACGCGGGTGATCCGACATTGCAACCGGGTTTCCCGACCTTCGAAGATGGCTGGCGCAACCTGGCCCTGCTGGAGAGGATTGCGCGCAGCGCCGAGGAGAAGCGCTGGGTGGAGGTCAAGTACGAGGAGTTGTAGGCACTCCCAATCGAAAAGCAGGCGCCGCGGGTGAGTTTCCACGGATGCAAAATCTGAGCCCGCCGCCGGTTCTGATCGGCGGCGGGCCAATCATTTTCAGCAAATCTACAAAACCTTAACTTCACTTTAAGGACATCCCGAGTCGGCTGCGCTATAATCGTGACATCACGAGCAAGTTGGTCGAATATATCCATAACCATATCATCGTTGTTCACATTCCATTTCGCTTCCAATAACGGTTCCAAAGCATCATGTATCTGACGCCCACGAATGAACCTGCAAGGTCTGTGCAGATTTCCGCAAGGATGCCCGGCCTTGTTGTAACTCGAACGACTGGTTCGCGGGTGTCCCCCTTTGGTTGGATAACCTCAAACTACCGCTACATCTCTACCGATCGTGGCATCACCTCAGGTGATGCCGTTGCTTTCTAAGGAGGTGGTGTCAGGGGATTCTTCTCCCATTGCATTTTGCGCTCGCAAACGGGCGCTGCGCTTGCTTACGATGAAAGAGCACTTGCATCGGCTCGCTTCTTACTGTCTATAGAAGAGTTTGAAAGGAGGTATGTTATGAGACGCGCACGACTTTGGTCTGTCCTGGTGCTGGTCATGTCAACTCTGGGCTTTGCTTTTGGGCCGGGCATCCTGCCGGCGGTTGCGCAATCGCCCACATACGACATCAATACCCTGGCCGGAAAGGTCGCTTCACTAAATGGGACGGCTGGCCTGCAGATCCGCTTTTCTGCATTCGTAACCCAGGAAGCAGAGCAGAATGAGGTGGGCAATTTGGTCCCCACAGCGCCCATCACGCCCACTTATGTCCTTTCCAGCCCGCTCGATGGATCGAGCGTCCTCCCGCCAGATGTGACGGTGAACGGCGACACGGCGGCCGCTCCGCAGAATGAAACCGCCATCGCCGTAGATCCAAACAATCCCATGCGGATCGTGGCCGGGGCGAATGATTATGTCACGCGCACCTGGTCCTGCATGATCAACGGTCAGCCTTGCTCGGGCCTGGGCGACGGCTATTCAGGCACGTACTTTTCCAATGACGGCGGCCAGACCTGGTGTTGTGTAGCCACCGATCCACAACACACGGGGACCCTCATTCCAGGTGTTGAACACCTGGTGGGCGGCATCTACGATGCCGGCGGGGATCCGGCGGTGGCTTTCGACAGTCAGGGCCATGTATATTATGCCGGCCTGGGTTTCGACCGTACAGCTCCACCCAACACTGTGACCGTCAATCGAGGGACCTTTGACTCAAACGGTAACCTGACCTGGTCCCAACCCACCTTCATCAATCCGACAACTTCACCTGCCGTCTTCAATGACAAAGAGTGGATCAATGTGGATGCGAATCCCAACAGCCCGTTCCGTGACCGGGTGTATGTTTCGTGGACGCGCTTTATCTTTAATCCGGTCAACGGCGCCTATGTTCAATCCCCCATCTCCTTTGTGTACTCAACAGACGGCGGAAAGACGTTCAGCAGCCCTGAGCTGATTTCCGGCAATGTGCTCTACGACCAGGGTTCTCGCCCGGTCGTAGCCCCGGACGGCACGGTTTACGTCTTTTGGGAAGGGGCAACCAGGCTGGCCACTTTGGACAGCATTTACGTGGCCAAGTCCACGGATGGTGGTGTGACCTTCGGCAAGCCGGTGGAAATTTCCAAGCTCGTGGATATCCTGCCGCTGGCCAACACCGCCTTCCGCGTGAACAGCTTCCCTGCGGCGGCGGCCGGTCCGGATGGCAGCCTGTACGTGGTGTGGAATTCATTAACCAGCGACAGCACGGGCGGCTTTTGCCCGGCCTCCACGAATAATGGTTGCCACGCGGCGGTCTTCATGAGCAAATCCACCGACGGCGGCGCAACCTGGAGCTCGCCGGTCCTGGCGCTGCCCTCCTACGACGGGGCCAATCGGGTGGCGGTTGGCTATCCGGTGACTCAGCCAAATGGCAGCACCTTAAGCGCTCCTTCGCCACGCCGCGTCGATCAGGTCTTCCCCGCCGTAAAAGTTGCTCCCAACGGGCGCGTGTACGTCTCGGCTTACATTGCCGACGTTGTCTCCCCCTGGCAGACGTGCGCCAAGCCCGCGCCCGACGTCGTCGGCCGGATTGACTGCCTGGAGCTGGGCAATTACATCCATAATGCCCGCTTGGATTACGCGGTGCGCGACGTGATGACCAATGTGGCGAACGTGGTCTCCACCCACCCGATTAATACGCGCAACCAGTTCGGCGGCGGGTTCTTCGGCGACTACACCGATCTCGCCGTCGGCGCGGACAACGTCTTCCACGCCTTCTGGACGGATGCGAACAACAAGCAAAACGTCGTCTGGTGGTACGGCTTCGAATTCGTGCCGACGCCGATCAACCAACAGGATGTGGTGACAGCCTCTGGCAACTGGTGATCCACGCATCCAATGCGGAACGCGTTCAACATTGGTTGGAACGCTCCATCTGGTAATAAGCTCGCACCCCGGCAATCGTCGGGGTGCGATTTTTACACATTCAGAAACATCAGCATCTCGGAAGCAGAAGCGCCATACCCGCTCGGCTCTTGTGTGGGATCATCCGCACCGCAAAGGCCGCGCTTGGGTAAAGACTGCCGCTCGATTCTTATTTATTGCCAAATTAAAAATTGCTGCCTGAGGGTTCGGTCTCTGGCGGAGGAATCTCCTCCCCCTCCGGCACGCGGAAGACAGCATCTCCGCGCCGGACGCGGGCGACCACTTTTAGCGCCACTTCCGCTCCCGCGCCAACCGATTGCACTTTGCGATGGTTGATCTCCATCGACCCGACCCGCTGAGTGAAGTCGGTCGAGTGCCCAAGGATATGAACTGTTTCGCCCAGCTTGAGGGGCTCATCCAGCTTAATCACCGCCACCCCCAGGTGATTATAGTAGTGAGTGACTACCCCGATTTTGGTTTCCATGGTACAGCCCTCCCGCCGACGCCGTCCGGAGAGCGCGCCTCCCATCCGGCGCCGATCTTCTCGTACTTGTATCGTACAAGATTGCGGTCCGGATTTCAATCAGGAAAATCACCCAGAACCAATTTATGTAGAAAAATGGAGGGGCGGAATGCAGTCCGCCCCGGTCAAATTACTTCGCAAAAGATTGGACATTTGGCGCAGGAATTTCCGTTTATTGGGGTGCACCGGCAAGGATCCAATTCTTAACTAGATTCAACTCTTCGGCGGAAAGCTGGCCCGGATGGCCACCCGCGGCCTGCAGCGCCACCAATGGGCTGCCATCTACATTGCCCGGAATGATCACCGGTCCCTTCGTGCTGCCTTTCAATGCGGCGGCGTAATCGGTCAGGTTAAGCCCGCCAGCCTGCCCATGGCAGGCGCCGCACTTTTGCTGGAAGAGCGGTCCGATCACATCCGTCCAGGTCAGGTTGGCTCCGGTTGCAGGCGCCGACGATGTCGGGGTGGGCTCCTCGGTTGGCAGTGGAGTAGGCGTCTGGACCTGAATCACCGGGGCGCGTTCGGCCGGCGGCACGGTGGTAATGGCGGTCACTTCTAAGGTGACAAATTTATAGATGCCGAATAAAAACGCAAAGCTGATCACGGCAGCCAGCGGGAAATAGATCTTGCGCCGTTTTTCGGCCAGCGCGTTCTCCCGCTGGTCGATCTGGCTGGCTTTTTCGATCTCTTCCAGCTCGAGGGGATGTTCCTCTTCCATCTCTTTTCGGGTCAGTTTGCCGGTCCAGATGCTCTGGTTGAAGTGCTTAATGTGGACGTTATACGTGTGCCAGATGAGCAGGGCCAGCACAGCCAGCACCGCTTCCCAACCATGGGCGGCTTTGGCGGCCGGGATGACTACCCCGGGCAGAACGCTGGTTGTGGCGATGGGGTTCCATAACATGAAGCCGGTAAAGGCCATCACCACAAGACCCCAAACCAGCGCCCAGTATTCCAGCTTCTCCTGGAAGGTATAGCGTCCCATGCGCGGGGGTTGCTTCGTCAAACCGAGATTGTAAGCGAAGGCCTGAATCGCATCCCGTACATCTTTGGTGCCGGGCAACATGGAGGGCCTCAATTGCAGGACGAACAGCTTGTAGCCGATCACCACAAGGTGATAAACGGCCTCCAGCATGAAAACCACCGCAGCAGTATGGTGCACCACTCGAATGTTGGTGATCCCGCCAAACACTCGGATAATGAAATCGGAGACGCCCACTGTGCTGAACTTCTGCGGCAGACCGGTCAAAGCCAGGGTGGTAAAGGAGGCGATCAAGAGAATATGCTCGATGCGCCGCCCAATCTCGAAGCGGGTGTAGGTTTTTTGCGTTTCGTTCATGCCTGACTGCCTCCTTTGCGGCGATCTTTCAGGCGGCGGTAGACGTCGCTGGCGACAAAGAGCACCATACCGCCCAGCACCAGGGGGATCAAGATTTTATAGAAGAGCTGCACGTAATACACCAGGGGAGTACGTTTCGGGTCGGCGATGTAATGCCCCATCCAGGCTGTGGGGAAATTCGTCCCGGCGTTTGGATGACATTTCTGGCAGGTGGCCAGCAAATTTTGCTTGAGTTGGAGACCGTTCACCGGATCATCCACCCGAGTGATGTTGTGCACTCCGTGACAGTCGAAGCATACCGGTGTGTTTGTCGGCTGGTCTGGGCTCAGCTTTTGGAAGAGGGTGGCAGTCGTGCCGTGAAAATCAGCCACGTATGTTCTCAGCACGTCCGTGGAGATGCCGTATTTGCTCATCAGAGCCTTGTCGGTATGGCATTTGGAGCAAATTTGGGGCGAGTTGATGCGAAAGGCGGGCGTGGTTGGGTTGGGGATGCGGTGCACACCATGGCAGTCGATGCAGGTGGGCACGTCGGTGTTGTTAGCGTCGATCAGCGCTGCACCGTGTACGCTTTCCTTGTACTCGTTGTAGATGGCATTGTGGCAGCGGGCACAGACTTGGGGAATGTTCAACCGCGCTGCGGGGAGTATTTGACCGGTTTTGGCATCGGTAATCCGCCCCTGCGTATGGGGATTATGACAATCGGCGCAGGTGGGCGCCTGCTGGTTACCGGATTCGAAGGCTTTCTGGTGAACGCTGTCCATGGTGAGCTGGTACTGCTCATTGTGACAGGTCTTGCAGGTGTCCCTCATTTGGACGGCATATTCGCGCAGGCTTTCAGCCGTGCGTTTGGGATGAGGGAACTCGGTGATGTCCACGTGGCAGGTGGTGCAGCTCATGTTCTTGCTGCCATGCACCGAGGCGCCGTATTGGGTCGGATCGATGGTGAGGGGCAACTTCTCGCCATCAGCTAGGGGGACATTGAAGCCGGGTTTGCTGTGGCACAGCAGGCAATCCGCATTGGTGAGTTGGGGGGCCGACCCTGGCGCCAGGGAACCCGATGAGGGTTGGGATGCATCCGCACGCTCCGGCCACGCCAGCACGAGCCCGAGGATCAATGCTCCTCCCAGAACAAGAGCCAGGATCAACCAGTGGGGCTTGAACGATGAAAACTTGATTCCCGTCATTCAATACACTCCATTGTCGGGAAGATTGGGAAGCTATTTAAGCGGGAAGGCGCTTGACTGATCGAATCCCCACCAATAAGCATACAATCGGGCTTTCGCGCCGCAGACAAAATTAATTATATATTAATTACCTCTTATCTCCAATGACAGAATATCCGTAACCTGACCCGTTTTGAATGTGACAAATGTCACCTTTGCGGAATCGTTGACGGGAAGGAATATCTAAAATGATCAGTTGTCATACAAGTAAAAAGCCACTATAATTCAAACAGGCGCTCTGCATCTCATTTCCCTGGAACGGATAACCAACTCCGACGACCAACAACCCAATCCCAATCATCGTCGGAGAAAAGGATTTCCAAAGAATGCCGGAAACACCGGAGCTAAAACGAGTAGCGAACCAGACACTGGAAGCTCTGCTTCCATTGGCAGCGGTGCCCCTGGCGCTTACTATTGGGGCAGTCATGTTGTGGCTGCTCAAGGTGAATCCCCTGGCAGCCTACGGGGCGCTGGTGAGCGGGGTAGTCGGCAGCGTGTTCGGGATGACGCAATCGCTGGTACAGGCTACCCCGTTATTATTTGTGGCGCTTGGCATCGTGATCGCCTTTCGCGGTGGTGTGCTCAACATCGGCGCCGAGGGGCAGATCACGGTGGGCGCTTTGGCCGCCACTGCCTTCGCGCTGAGCCTGCCTCATCTGCCAGCGGTGGTCATGATCCCGCTGTGCATCATTGCTGGAGCGCTGGCGGGTGCAGCTTGGGGCGGCATCCCTGGTTTCCTCAAGGCGCGCCTGGGGGTGAACGAAATCCTCAGCACGATCATGATGAATCAGATTGCCATTCAACTCAATCTTTACCTGTTGACGGGCCCCATGCTCGATCCAGCCGAGGTGGCGGCCGGCACCAGCATCGCCCAATCGGCGCTCCTGCCGCGCGCCGCCTGGCTGCCGCGCCTTGTCCCGCAGACGCTGTTGAACGCCGGCACCATCCTGGCGTTAATCCTGGCGATCCTTGTCTATATCTTCATGTGGCGCACCACGATCGGATACCGCATCCGTGCGGTCGGCCTCAATCCGAATGCCTCACGCTATGCCGGCATCAATGTGCGCATCTACCAGGTGCTGTCGCTGGTGTTGGGCGGGGCGTTCGCCGGCATCGCTGGAGCGGCGCTGGTGATGGGCGTTCAGCGCCGTATGATCTACGGTCTTTCGGGCGGGTACGGCTTTACCGGCATCGTCGTGGCCCTGTTTGGCCAGCTTCATCCGCTGGGCGCGATACCGGCTGCGATCATCTTCGGCGCGTTGCTGGTCGGCGCTGACCAGATGCAGCGTACCATGCAGGTGCCGTCGGCCATTGTGACGGTCATCCTGGGCATGATCGTCCTGTTCGTGGTCAGCAGCACGATTTTTTCCAGGCGCCGCGCTCGCAAGAGACAAACCCATGTCTGATCTTTTCACCCTTCCGGTCATCCTCGGCATCGTGTATTCGGGCATACGCCTGGCGACGCCTTATCTGTTCGCCGCGATCGGCGAGACATTCGCACAGGCTTCCGGCGTGCTGAACCTGGGCGTGGAAGGCATCATGTTGATGGGCGCCTTCACGGGTTTTTACGTCAGCACGATCACTGGAAACCTCTGGCTCGGGCTGCTGGGAGCGGCGGCGGCCGGCATATTGCTCGGTCTGCTGATGGCCCTGGTCAGCGTTACCCTGCAAGCCGAGCAGGGCATCAGCGGCATCGGCCTCTCGCTGTTCGGGCTTGGCCTATCCAGCCTTCTGTTCGAGAAGTTAATGAGTTCGACCGTGGCGATCAATGGTTTCCCATCGGTGCGCATACCGCTGCTGGGCAATATCCCTTATCTTGGCGACGCCCTTTTCAACCACTCCTTGCTGGTGTACGCTGCCTTTTTGATGGTGCCCATTAGTACTTATGTGCTCAACCGCACCACGCTAGGCTTGAAAATCCGCGCGGTAGGTCAGAACCCGCAGGCAGCCGATTCGTTGGGCATCAGTGTGGCGGGCATCCGTTATTTGACGGTCACTTTCGGTGGAATGATGGCCGGCATTGCCGGAGCATCGCTCACCCTGGCGCTCATCAACTTGTTTCAAGAGAACATGACCAGCGGCATGGGCTACATCGCTGTAGCGCTGGTCTATTTCGGCGGATGGCGCCCGGTTGGCGTACTGGGCGGTTCGCTGCTGTTCAGCTTCGTGAACGCTTTCCAATTGTGGTTGCAGGTCAAGGGCGTCAAGATTCCTTCGAACATTGCGTTGATGCTCCCGTACATTCTCACCATTCTAGCGCTCACCTTTGCTGCCAATCGCGCCAGGCAGCCCGCTGCTCTGGCCAAACCGTTCGAACGCGGAGAGGCTTGACCGGCCGCGAGACGGATGCGCCGCGAATTCCCTTGCAGATTTGCTCAGTGACTGGCGGCGAAAATAAAGATCAGACCCAGCAATCAAAAAGGAGGTCGCCCGACTGAATATTGCCACCAAACCGTCAGCTCAAATCAATCCGGTTCTGAAAATTAAACAGGAGAGAAAAACAATGAAATCTGTCCTTTTCCGTGTTGGTTTGCTTGCAGCCGCGGTGACTCTGCTGGTTGCGGCCTGCGCTCCGGCGGCGCCTGCGGCAACCCCCACCGCTGTGGCCACGGGCCCTTTCAAGATCGCGATCGTCATGCCCAGTGCGAAGAACGATTACGCATTCAGCCAATCGATCTATGAGGCGCTGTTATCCGTCCAGAAGGATATGGGCGGAGAGAGCAAGCTGCAGATCGCTTATTCTGAAAATCTCTTCAATGTGCCAGACGCCGCCGCGGCGCTGCGTGATTACGCCACGAAAGGTTACAACCTGGTGATCGCGCACGGTTCACAGTACGGCACCTCCTTGCAGCAGATCGCCCCCGACTTCCCCAAAACCGCCTTTGCCTGGGGCACTTCGCTGGATACTTTCCAGGAGGACGGAATCAACAATGTGTTTGCCTATCAGGCCGAGGCTGAGCAGGGCGGCTACGTTCAGGGCGTGATTGGAGCGATGCTGTCTAAATCCGGGGTTATTGGCATTCTCGGACCGGTGGAAGCCGGCGACGCCAAGTTGTACGTGGACGGTTTCAAGCAGGGCGTGTTAGCCACCAAGCCGGATGATAAGGTGAACGTTACCTACACCGGCTCCTTCTCTGACGTATCGTTGATGGCCGCTGCGGCCACCACCCAGATTCAGAATGGGGCTGACGTGCTCACCGGCTCATCCCAATCGGTTGTCGGCGCCATTGGCGTTGCCAAGGAGAAGAACGTGCTGTGGTTTGGCCAGCAATGGGACCAGACCTCTCTGGCGCCCAGCATCGTTGTGGCCAGCCAGGTGTATGACTGGACGGGTGTCATCAAAGACATGATCGACAGCGTCCAGAAGGGTGTTGTGGGCGGCAAGGCCTACAATCTGACCTTCAAGAACAATGGTCTAGTGATCAAGTACAATCCAGACTTCAACGTGCCGGCGGAGGTGAAGTCGGCGGCCGATGCAGCCATCCAGGGCATCAAGGATGGCAAGATTACGGTCAACCCGTAAGCGGAGACGAAGAACGATAAGAAGGCTCGTTTCGATGAAAGCTGATCGGCAAACAGGTTCTCAGAAATCAGGCGATGGCTGACCAACCCCGCTCCTCCTACCATAAAAGCATCCAAACCCTGGAAATGCAGGGCATCGTCAAGCGTTTCCCGGGTGTGCTCGCCAACGATCACGTGGATTTCGATGTGAAAGCCGGCGAGATTCATGCTCTGCTGGGCGAGAATGGGGCCGGGAAGAGCACGTTGATGCGCCAGCTCTACGGCCTGTATCATCCGGATGAAGGTCGCATCTTGATCGATGGGGTGGAGCAGCATTTTCGCTCGCCGCAGGATGCCATCCGCGCCGGCATCGGCATGATCCACCAGCACTTCATGCTCGTGCCCTCGCTGACGGTGGCCGAGAATGTGGCCCTGGGGCTGCCCTCCTCGCGCGGACCGATCCTGGACCTGGACCGGGTGGCTAAGCGTATCTCGCAGCTTTCCGCCCAATACGGCTTAAAAGTCGACCCTGGCGCTTACGTTTGGCAGCTTGCGGTGGGCGAGCAGCAGCGGGTGGAGATCATCAAGGCGCTCTACCGTGGCGCTGCGCTGCTCATCCTTGATGAACCGACCGCGGTGCTCACCCCGCAAGAGGTGGACGACCTGTTCACCACCCTGCGACAGATGGCCCGCGATGGACATGCGCTGATCTTCATCTCACACAAGCTGCACGAGGTGCTTTCCATCAGCGACCGCATCACCGTCTTGCGCGACGGACGCGTGGTGGGCACGACGAAAAACGAGGGCGTTACCAAAGCAGAGCTGGCGCGGCTGATGGTCGGGCGGGAGGTGATCCTGCAATACGAACGGACGCCGGCCAAACCCGGCCAGCCGTTGCTGCAGGTCGAAGACCTGTGGGTGAGAGGCGACCGCGGTACGGATGCGCTGCGGGGGGTATCGTTCGAGGTGCACGAAGGCGAAATCCTCGGTCTGGCGGGCGTATCGGGCAACGGGCAGCGCGAGCTGGCCGAGGCGCTGGCCGGGCTGCGGCCGATCAGCCGCGGCCGTCAGATACTCCTGGGGAAAGATGTGACCAACCGTTCGCCCGAAGAGCACATCCTGGCGGGGCAGGCCTACATCCCCGAGGAGCGCATGCGCGACGGGGCGATCGGCGATTTCAACGTGGCTGAGAACCTGATTCTCGAGGATCACGGGCGCTCGCCCTATGCGCGCGGCATATTCATGAACTTTCGATCCATCGGCAAACGCTGCGGCGAACTGGTGAAGAGCTATAACGTCAAAACGCCCGACCTCGAGACGCCGCTCAAGAACCTGTCCGGCGGGAACATCCAGAAACTGATCCTGGCGCGCGAGTTATCGCGCCAGCCGCGCGTGCTGATCGCCGCCCAACCCACCCGCGGGGTGGACATAGGCGCGACCGAGTATATCCACCGCCGTTTGCTGGAGCAGCGCGAGGCCGGCACCGCCACCCTGTTGATTTCCGAGGACCTGGACGAGATCCGCGCCCTATCCGACCGCATTGCGGTGATCTATGAGGGTCAGATCGTGGGTATCGTCGATGGCCCCAGTTCCACGCCAGAGGAGCTGGGTCTGATGATGGCGGGGGTACGGGAAGTAGTCTGATCCCCGGCAACCATTCACGTCATACAAATCGCGCGCGGCAGATGGCCGCGCGCGATTAATAGTACGTACAACCCAAAGCTATTGCGGCCTGACCATGCCCTTCATGTCAACGGTGACCTTCTTACCCAGGTCCTGGATGGAGTCATACAGCACCTGCATGACATACGGGCCGTTGTGCACGAAGGCGCCGGGGTCTTTGATCACGTAGTGATAGTTGTAAGCCGCCTCCAGCAGGCGCGGCGACCAGGTGGCGTAGGCATTCTTGGCGTTCGCCTCATCCGGGTCAAGTTGGCCGTTGCCGTTGGTGTCGTTGAAGAAATACGGGTAGGCGTCAGGTGAGTAGACGATCGGCTTCTTGAGCACGTCCTTCGCATAAGCCTGGATGGCGGCGTAGAGTTTGGCGTTCATGTTGGACACCTCCACGCCGAGTCCTTCGACCTTGCCGTTGCCGTCGTAGTCGGTGGTGTCGTTTGGCGCGCGCACCTGCATGGGGTCGTTCACCTGGTGGCAGCCCTGACAGGCGCTGGTGTCGGGCGCCAGCGTGTGGGCGTCATGGCAGCCGATGCAGGTGTCGAACTTGGGAACGTGCTTAAACTGGCCGGCATAGGTCTTGCCAGGGTATTCGTACATGCCCTTGACATCGGTGCCAAACATGGTCGCGCCGGCTGCAAAGTAGTGGACATTCTTGAAGGTCAGCTTATCCACCGGCTTGTCGGGATCCTGTCCGGCCACGGCCTTGTTCACGCTGACGGTCGACTCGCGTCCCTGGTGGCACTCGAGGCACAGGTTGGCGTCATTGTTCTCGCCAAAGGTGACCGTTGCGCCAGAGGGGAACTTGACGTCGGCAACCTGGTAGCGGGTGAACTTGGAGACATCGTTGTGGCAGGTTTCGCAGCGCAAACCGTTGGTGGGTGGGTTGGAGATGTTCACACCCTCGGCGAGGAACTGGGGCAGGCCGGCGCCGGAGTGGCATTTGGCGCAGGTGCCTGGCACCTCGCCCTCGGCGTCCCAGTGGCGGAAAGCTTCACTGGCGCCGGTGAAATGCCCGGCACTGGTGCGGCTGGCCTTCGAAAGATCGATGGGTGTGGACAGTTTCTGGTTCAGGCTGTCGATCGAGTCGTACAGCAGCTCGATGACGTACTTGCCGCCGTGGGCGTACGCCCCCGGATCTTTCACCGAGAGCTGGTAGTTGAAAGCCGCCTTAACCAGCCTTCCTGTCCAGGCGTTGTACGCATTCTTGCTGGTGGCCTCATCCTTATCCACCGTCCCATTTCCGTTGGTATCGATGAAGAAGTATGGGTAGGAATCCGGCGAGTAGGCGATGGGCGTTTTGCTGACCTCCTTGGCGTAAGCCTGAATTGCCTGGAGGAGCAATGTCTGCATGCCCTGGACCTCGTAGTACAGGCCTTCCTTGACATTGCCGTTGCCGTTGTAGTCCACCAGTGAGTCGTTCATGCGCACGTTGTGCAGATCTTCCACCGTTTTCACCCCGGTGTGGCAGGAGGAGCACTCGTCGATCTTGAGCTCGGTCGAATGCGGATCGTGGCACTGCACACAGGTCTGGTAACCGACCACATGCTCGAACATGGTGTCGTAGGTCTTGCCCGGGTACTCGTAACCGCCCTTGACCAGGTCACCGTAGCGGGCAACAGAAGCGGCGAAGTAGTGGATATTGGTGAAGGTGAGATCCTTGGATACGGTATCGTCATCCTTCAGGCCAGCCTTTTCGATCGAGGCATCCACGCTGCTGCCGGAGGCGGTGCCCTGGTGGCAGGTCATGCAGACTGCTTCGGGTCCCAGGCCGGTCAGTTCGGCGCCCGACGGGAACTTGACCGTGGTCAGTTTAGCGGTGGCCTCGTTGTGGCAGGCTGAGCAGGTGATCACCGTCCCAATGGCGGCCGGTTTATCCACCTGGAAGGCCGTGCTGCCGTCCGCTCCGACATAGTCCTGGAAGCCGGGTGTGCTGTGGCACTTGGCGCAGGTCACCGGAATTTCGGCCGGGCTGGCCTCGTTCCAGTGGTTAAACGCTTCGGCGTCCTTCGCGGCATGCGGCGAGGCTGCCCATGCTACCTCGTTCGGGATTTCCAGGGCCGGCGTCGGACTGGGCGCCGGGGAAGGACTCACCTGAACGGTTTCTGTTGGGGCAGGCGGCGCCGTAGTTGGCGTCGAACCGCAGGCCGCCAGAACCAATAGGAGCGCCGAAGTTACTCCGATAAGGAGCAAAATCTTCTTGGTTTGGCTCGTCATAACGCATTCTCCTAGATACAGTTATGGCCACATCGTTGGTTATTCTGATATCTTATTCCTCTTATACTCTTCACCTCCTTGTCAGCAATGCAAACAATCCGGATCACAACCGCCCGTGCGACACGGATGGTGGATCGCCTCACTTCTCTGGCGCGCCAGCCTGGATCCATTGCGTCAAGATGTTCAGCTCCTCGGCGGTGAGCTGGCCGAAGTGGGCCTGGTCGCCGGATTGTTTTTGTACGATCAGACTGCCTTGAGGATCGCCGGGCACCACCGCTGGTCCGCTCTGACCACCCTGCATCAATCCTGCGTAGCTGCTCAAATCCAATCCGGCTATGCCGCCTGTGTGATGGCAGCTCACACATTTGGCTTCCAGCATGGGGGCGATCTGATCGGCGAAGGTAAGGACAGCTCCTGGCTGCAGCGTGGGCGCCACGGATTCGGGTGTTGGCGTGATGTACAGCTTGGCCTGTTCGATCAGCGTGGTGCGGATTCCCGGCGCGTCAAAGCCGGCGTACTTCCAGGTCTGCCCGTGGCAGGCGCTGTTGGAGCAGAAGGACGTGTTGCTCGTACCGCCCGGATCGCGGGTGGTGTGACAGTAGCTGCATGTTTCGTTGTAGACCTGGCGGTGAAGGTTGATCCAGTTCGAATTGAGGTGCGATTCGGGTTCCAGGCCGCGGTTGAGCTCAATGTTGGATACGAGATCATTCGGGCCGGCCACGACAGGGATGGAATGGCAAAGGTTGCATTCAAGGCGCACAACCTGCCCCTGAGCGTTGATATGTTTGCCATCGTGGCAACGGAAGCAGCCGGCGGAATACTCATGACCGATATTGTTGGGATGTGTATCCCAGTTGAATTGCTGTTCTGGGTAAACCGAGTTCTTGTACGTTTCTTGAAGAACGTTGATCGCCTGGATGATCAGGGTAGCATTTTTAGAGAAGAAATCGGGGTAATTTTGCTGGTAGAAATCGCGCAGGCCGGCAATCCCCTTCATCGCCTCGTCGGTGTTCTGATAATCCCCGCGCAGGACTTCGACACCCTTGGCGCGTATCTCAGGGATCTTGGCTGATATCAACCCGCGGGCCAGGTTTTGGTCCATGGCCTCCTCGGGCTTGAGCACCTGGTGGGAAGCGCGGTTGTGGCAGGTGATGCAGTCCATCTTTTCCAGCTTATCCTGGGGGATGGACTTGGGGTCGATATTACTTTCGCTGTCTATGTATTCGGTGACCGTACCATCATCATTGATTACCTTGACATAAGGGATCTGCTGTTTTTCGTCGTCCAGGGCCAGATAATAGACTGGATTTTCGGTATGCCAGTGGATGCCGTAGCCCAGACCCTCTCGGCGGGTGCCGCCGCCGGTTTTCATTAACAGGTAAGTGATGCTTTCGGTATTGTTTTCGTCCTCCGCGAAGTGCTTGATCTCCAGCATGCTGTCGGAGGAGAACAGCTCGGGATAATGGCACAACTCGCAGGATTCGCGCGCCGGGCGCATGTTGTGCGCACGGATGGGAAAGTTGTAGTTTCCAGTGATGGTGGCAATCACCAGGCCGATTTCGCCAACTTTACGGCTGAATTGAACCGGGAAGGACTCGCGCCCGATGTGGCAATCTGAGCAGGTAACTCTTGCGTGAGGCGATACCAGATAGGTGGAATATTGCGGCGGCATGGTATGGCAGGTCTGCCCACAGAAAGCTGGCGAGTTGGTGTATTCCCAGGTCCAGGTGCCGAGGCCGATCACCATGATGGTCAGCAGACCCAACACCGCATAGGGCAAAATGCGGATCGCCAGGGGTTTGTCGGGACCAGGGAAGAGGAAGCTTTTCAGACTGCGGAGTAACTTTTTCATACCAACGCTCGCTCCTGATCAAAGTCAATTGAAGAGATAGCTGAAGCGGCGCCGCCCCTCTTTGCTCCTGATTTGCACAAGAGAAGGACACCTTCTGATATCAAAGCACCGATCAATGAGATCGTCGCAAACCCAACAAACGGTTAATCGTACGTTTGTAACCCCGCCAGGCATACTGTTATCGCCTGAAGCATCAAGCCATAACAGATTAAATCAATATGAGAGACTTAGCTCATTATACATGAACAAGGGACAATTTCGGTAATAATGATTATTTTTGTCAGGGGAAATAGCGCAATGTGTCACATATGCGGGTGATGCCTTATATCAGGTGATACCAGGCTATATGGCACTCTGGTTTTCTATGGAAATCTGTTATAATCCCAGCGACCTAACGGACAATTCCCATGATTTATGGTCATTATGCGCTTAAAATTCTCTCATGGCATCATCTGCGCATCTCAGACAAATTTAATCCTTATATGAGAAAATGATTACGGGAGAGAGCCTCAATCTTTATTTAATAAATAGTCCAGAGGTTTATTATAAGAACGGCCAAACCCGACTCTGTTTTATTGGAGGTACGTCCTTATGGATCAACCTGTCGTACAAACCGTAAAGCCTGCCAACCGCACCAAATTTCTGGTGGGGGGCCTGCTGATTCTGGCTGCCGTGTTATACCTGATCATCTCGTCCACGCGGGCGAACGCAGAATATTTCCTCACCATTGACGAGCTCAAAGCCCGCGGCGCCAGCGCGATCGGCAAGAACGTGCGCATTTCCGGTGCGGTGATCGGCGATACCATCCAGTATGATCCTCAGACGCTTCAGCTCACCTTCGAGGTGGCAAATGTGCCGGCGGATAATAAGCTGATCGAGGCGCAGGGCGGTTTGGCGGCCGTGTTGCACGCCGCCGTGGTGGATCCGGGGCGCACTCATTTGAAGGTCATTTATACCGGAGTCAAGCCGGACCTGCTGAAAAACGAGGCCCAGGCGATCATGACTGGTCAGCTCGACCAGAACGGGGTCTTCCACGCCAGCGATCTGCTGCTGAAATGCCCGACCAAGTATCAGGAAGCCCTGCCCAACCAATCGCAAAGCGAGTGAACCGATCTGCCGGCCGGTTTATCGATCCTCCAATCTGTGCGACAGATGCCCGCTGTTACCGGTATGAGGGGTGTCTGTGGATAGAAGCTTTTGGCTCCTTCATGTCATTGGAAGGGCCGGTTGTCTATGAAGCATTGCGCCCCCTGAGTTCTTGTGGGTCAAAGTTAACAACGAGGTGTCTTGATGCTCGCTAATTTCGGATTTGGCGTTCTGGTCATAACCTTCCTCTTATCACTGTATGGGATCGGTGCAGCCGTATGGGGCATCCATCGCAAGTCACCCACCTGGGTGGACAGCGCTCGCGCGGCCATGATGCTAACCTGGCCGCTGATCACCCTCTCCGCACTCAGCCTGATTGTTCTGCTATTGACCAACCAGTTTCAGGTCAATTTCGTCTACCAGGTCACCAGCCGCAGTATGCCGTTGTACCTGAAGATCACCGCCCTGTGGGGAGGGCAGGAAGGCTCGCTGGTCTTCTGGTCCTGGCTGATGTCCTCGTTTGCTTCGGCGGTGACCCTGCGCAAATGGGAGCGTGACCGCGAGTTCTTGCCCTGGGTGATCATTGTAGCGCTTGTGACGCTGACCTTCTTCCTGGGTCTGGTGATCTTCGTCGAGAACCCGTTCGCGCGCTACTGGCAGACGCCCGGCGGACAGACGATCATCGCGATGATCCCTCCGGCCGGCGCCACCGCGCTGATTCCGCCGGATGGGAACGGCCTAAATCCCCTGCTACGCCACCCAGGAATGATCGCCCATCCGCCCATGCTCTACCTGGGCTTTGTCTCTTTCGTGATCCCCTATTCGTTCGCGATCGCCGCGCTGGTGACCGGGCGCACGGATGACCGCTGGATTCGCCTGACGCGGCGTTGGACACTGGTGGCTTGGCTGTTCCTTTCCATCGGCCTGGTGCTGGGTATGCGCTGGGCTTACGATGTGCTTGGTTGGGGAGGCTACTGGGGATGGGATCCGGTCGAAATCGCCGCGCTCATGCCCTGGTTGAGCGGCACGGCGTTTCTGCATTCGGTGATGATCCAGGAAAAGCGCGGGCTGATGAAACGCTGGAACATGATCCTGATCATCCTGACCTATGATCTGGTCATTTTTGGCACTTTCCTGACGCGTTCCGGAGTGCTTTCTTCGGTGCACGCTTTTGCGCAGAGCTCTATCGGCCCGCTTTTCTTCGGATTCATCGGCTTAACCTTCATTATTTCGCTGGCGTTGTTGCTGTACCGCTGGAATGATTTGCGCTCCGAAGGGGAGATGAACTCGCTGCTCAGCCGCGAATCCCTCTTCCTGCTGAACAATCTGCTTTTCATGAGCATCCTGGCGGTATGTTTCTGGGGGGTGATTTACCCGCTGATTTCCGAACTGTTCACCGGCCAAAAGGTGACCGTAGGCCCGCCGTTCTACCAGAGCACCACCGGCCCCCTTTTCGCCGGTCTGTTGCTGCTGATGGGCATCGCCCCGCTATCGGCCTGGGGCCATTCTTCAATGAAATTATTGGGTCGTCATATCCTTAAGCCATTGGTTTTTTCGCTCGTACTGTTGGCGGTGGCGGCCTTTTGGTTGAAGGTGACTTTGTGGGCTGCCTTGCTCGGCTTCTGGCTGGTGGCCTTCGTTGGCTCGGTAACTTTGTACGAGTACGGGCGGGCGGTTCTGGCGCGCAGACGAGCCACGCGGGAAAACCTGCTCGCGGCTCTCTGGCATCTGGCCGCGCGCAATCGCCGGCGCTATGGTGGGTACATCATCCACCTGGGCGTGATCATGATGGCGCTTGGCGTGATCGGCATCGATATGTTCCAAACCCAGACGCAGGGCACACTGAAGCAGGGCCAATCGTTGCAGCTCGACGGTTACACGATCACCTACAACTCCCTGGCTGTGTTCGACACCAATGACAACCGCAACGTGGCCCGTGCGGTGGTGAGCGTATCTAAAGATGGCCGCTTCCTGGCCGAGCTGCATCCGAGGCGCGATTATTATTACGAATCCCAACAGCCTATGACCATTCCTGGCCTGCGCACCACGCTCGCAGATGATATCTATGTTATTCTGGTGGATTGGCAACCAATCAGCGCGCAGGGTGCAACCTTCAAGGTCTACCACAACCCGTTGGTGCTTTGGATGTGGCTGGGCGGCATCGTATTCATCCTGGGCACGCTGGTGGCCGCCTGGCCGGAGCCTGATCCCGAGGCGGCGATTGAGCGCGTGAAGCGCCGTGCAACGGCGCCGGCGAGGGCGTGAACCGGGGAATTGGACGGTATGAACCGGGGTGGAGTATCGCAATGTTGAAATCACGAATGGAAATCATCGCATTGGCTGTGCTTGGATTGACGCTG
>Ga0207433_10004849_pt1 | contig 24407 bp, 20 predicted proteins | sample YelNatPaOPGAMG01_FD_187559 | JGI IMG/M metagenome (GOLD analysis project Ga0207433, IMG submission 187559) | Hot spring thermophilic microbial communities from Obsidian Pool, Yellowstone National Park, USA - OP-RAMG-01 (SPAdes) (version 3) | ecosystem: Environmental > Aquatic > Thermal springs... | reverse complement strand
TTGTATTACCTGCAATCTTGTTAAATAGCCCATCTCTTTCACCTCCTTTTTTTATACATATTATATAACTCGCTATATCGCAAGTCAAGTAAAAAATTTAATTTTTTTTTAATTTTTTCACACCTTCAGGGATATTAAGAGGGATTTTCAATTTTTATTATCACCTCCTATAACTGAGGAATTACTCTTTATCATTGAACCCAGTTTTTTTTTATGTTATTATCACTTTAAATATTTTAAGGAGATTTTATGAATCAAATTGATATTATTTTAGTCCTGATAATTTTTATTTGCTTTTCAATTGGCTGGAAAATACGTGGTATTTATCTTATTTTTCTCCCCATTGCTTTTTTTGCAGGTATTATACTGGCAAATATCACACATCCTGTTTTTGCCAAACTATTTTTTAAATCAATAACAACTGAAACGAAAAAAATATTAATATCATATTTAGTATCATTTGCATTTTTTGCTTCAATTATTATTATATGCGGTCTAATAATTGCAAAATTTTTTGATTCTTTAAATTTAACAGTGTTTGATAAATTATTAGGAGGGCTTATTTTAGTAATTATAATAATAATACCCGTTTATTTTCTTATTAATTTTTTATCCTTTAATAATTTATTTGGATTTAAAGATGCTTCCAAGACATCGCTTTTATATCCTTTGTTAAATAAACTTATTGTATTTTTGTTTAAATCATCCATATTTAAAAATATAAAAATTCATTTACTTACTTTTTTCTCAAAAAAAATAATAATTTAATCATTTTTATTCAAATCATCTTTAAATATTTCAGTTAAATCCATTTTATCTTTTTTTATTTTTTTAACATACATAATCCTCTGGAAAAAAACAATTATAAAAATAACAAACAAAAAAAATAGCATAAATGAAAAAACCACCAGTGGATTTATTTTTAAAAAAGTTCCGGCAAATAAGCCGGCAATCAAAAATAAAACAATAATACCTATTACAATATTCAAAATTGCATATTTTTTCATTGAATCAAACATATCTTTTAAAATATTTTCCTGTTTTTCTTTTATACCTATATCCATATCAGAAGTAAAATGTTTTATATTATCAATTATTTTAATATATTTATCAATAAAGGCATCTTCGTATTTACCCCTGTTTTTTTCATACCAGTTTTTTAAATCATCAAGTTTTTTAAAACGCGAATATAAAGTAATGAGCATATTATGAGCATAATCATTATAAAAGTTAAATTGCAAAACCTTAAAATACATATTTGCCGCATTTTTGTCATTTATTTTAAAATAAAGATTTCCAAGTTTTAAATAAATCTGCTCGTTTCCCTGAGAATAAGTAAGCGCCTTATTATAATTTAATATTGCTCTTTCAATCTCCCCTGCTTCTTCTGCCGCATCGCCTTTTTCAACAAAACTGATAAATGCCTGTTCTCTATCAAGCGTTTTTCCGCACAGCGGACATATGGTGATAGCATTACCTGTCTCTGCGCCACAATGTGGACAAAGCATATATTATCTCCTGAAAAATTATTTATATGGATTAGGAAAAACTGTAAATCTGAAATTTATATAGCCAATCCAGGAATAACCCCCCGGGAAATGAAAATAGCCAATATTAAAATTAATAAATCTATCTATAAATGTATTAATTAAATAATAATCAGGCATTAGTGGCTTTTCATTTGATTGCCAGGGAACTAAATATTCAATTCTAAAAGGTAATTTTTCAAAAAATGGAATCCTTCTATCCATACCAATAAAATAAGCAAAACTTGATGGTTTGATATAATTTTGCCCTGTTTCTTCTGAACTGATATAAGAAGACAACCATCCCATAAAAGATACCGGTAAATAACCTTCTGGAGAAAGCATTGCCCCAAGATGAAAATTAATATTATAAATTGTTTTTATACTTGAAGCCAAATACCCGCCATACATCTGCACCAATGTTGAATCTTTTGTAAATGTTTTTTCTATACCAGAAACACTGGAGGCACCAAGAGAATCTTTAAATAATAAAGTATAAATTCCACCAACACCAAAAGAAGCAGGAAAATCAAAATCATTTATGAAAGTCCATTTTACATCTGCCGTTAACAGAGAAACTCCTATTTTTCCCATTCCATCTGTTTTTTTAATATCTTCATCTGTATGTTCACCATTTATTGAGCCGATAATATAAGTGAATAAAATATCTGCATTCAATCCAAAATTATCAAAAATATTGTTTCTATATCCTGTTGGCATTGTTACAAGGCCTGTTCTTTGAGCAGGAAATGGAACAACATTTTGAATTTCTGTTTTTTCTGATTCATTTCCCTGTGCATCAACAGCAGATATAAAATAAAAATATCTTATTGCTGGTTCAACTTCTTCATCATTATATTTTGTTTGTCCTTTTATAAACTTATAAAATTTTATATCTTCTTTTGTTTTTCCCCTGTATATATTATAGCCGACAATTTCAAAAGAACCCTTCATTGAAGCGTCCCATACAAGAGAAACCTTTTCAATATCCTGCCTTGCTTTAAAATTATTTGGTTTATAAGGTAAAATAATAGAAGGCGATGTTATTTGTGCTGTCTCAGACAAAGTTTTTGTATTAAAGGAATCAACGGCTTCTATTTGATATATATATGTTGTATTTGAAGTTATATTAGTATCAACATAAATATTTTCATTTACATTTTGTGTGTTTATTTTTATAAAATCAGCACTTCCAGCAGCTGATGAAATTTTTCTATATATATTATAATAAAAACCCTGCTCTCCAGGTTTTTGCCACTGTATCTTTATACTATTAACTGCCGAAGTATCAAAAATTATATTAAATTTGAATTCATTCTTTGCAGAAAAAGAAACAGAAGTTGTTGAATTTTCTTTTGCAGTACTTGTTAATGATAAATATTTATTATTAATATTCTGTGAATAAACAAATGTAAATAAATAAAAAAATAAACTAAAAAATAATATTTTCTTTTTCATAATTTTAAAAAATTCCTTATTATTTTTTTACCTTCTTCTGTTAATATTGATTCTGGATGAAACTGCACGCCAAAAAGCGGATATTTTTTATGTCTTAGCCCCATAATTTCCTTTTCTCTGGTCCACGCAGTAATTATTAAATCTTTCGGCAATGTTTTCCTGTCAGCAACCAGTGAATGATAACGCGTTGCTGAAAAAGGATTTTTTACATTTTTAAAAATATCTTTTCCATTATGAAAAACCGGGGAAATTTTGCCATGCATAATTCTGAAATTCCTTTTTATTTTTCCGCCAAGCGCCTCTGCTATGCATTGATGTCCAAGACAAACTCCAAAAACTGGTACATCTTTCATAAATTGAAGTATAACTTCCTTTGATATCCCTGCATTTTCAGGCCAGGAAGGACCCGGCGATATAATTATTTTTTCTGGTTTAATTTTTTTTAATTTTTCTATTGTTATTTTATCATTTTTAAAAACAGAGATTTTATTTTCAAACTCTCCAATATATTGAACTAAATTATATGTAAAAGAGTCATAATTATCAATTACAACAATCATTTTCACTCCTTAAATTAAATTAAAATCCTTGCACCTTTCAACTGACTCAAACATTGCTTTTGCTTTATTTATCGTTTCTTTATATTCAAAATCAGGCTGGGAATCAGCAACTATTCCTGCACCTGTTTGTATTGTTAATTTCCCTTTATTATAATATATTGAACGAATAGAAATACATGTCTCCATATTGCCTGTAAAACTTATTATCCCAACCGCACCCGCATATGGACCACGCTTGTAATCTTCAAAATCATCAATTATCTGCATTGCCCTTACTTTGGGCGCACCTGAGACAGTACCTGCTGGAAATGTTGCCTTAAAAACATCAAAACAATTAACTCCTTTTTTTAATTTTCCAATAACACTCGATACAATATGCATCACATGGGAGTATTTTTCCACAAACATTAAATTATTAACTCGCACACTGCCTATTTCACAAACTTTACCAAGATCATTCCTTCCAAGGTCAACAAGCATTATATGTTCTGCTCTTTCTTTTGCACTTGATAAAAGTTCTTTTTCAAAAATTTTATCCTGCTCATTTGTTTTTCCCCTTGGTCTTGTGCCTGCAATTGGCCGCACCTCTGCCTGATTGTCTATAACTCTTACCATAAGTTCCGGTGATGCACCAATTATAATCCTATCTCCCATTCGCAAATAATGCATATAAGGAGATGGATTCAAAGCCCTTAAACTCCTGTAAATTAAAAGAGGGTTGCCATAAAAATCATTTTCAAACCTCTGGGATAAGACAACCTGTATTGCTTCTCCGTTTTTAATAAGTTTGACAATTTCTTTAATACTTTTTTTAAATTTAACCGGTTGGGTAAGACATCTGATATTATTGATTTTTGCTTTTAAATCAAACTTGAAATTTCTTGGTTTTTTTAAATCTTTTATAACATAATTTATCTTTTCTTTTGCCATCTCATATTTTTGTTTTTTTTGTTTCAGGGTATCATTTTTATTTAAAAAAATATTCTGAACTACCAGAATTTTATGATACACATGGTCAAAAATCATAAACAAATCAAAGAACATAAGATAAATATCAGGCCATTTTAGCGTGTCTGTTTTATTTCTGTGTGGTATCGGCTCATACAATTTTACCGTATCATAACCGATATAACCTACCGCACCGCCTGTAAAATCAGGCACCCCGGTTACAGGAGCGCATTTATAGTTATTAAAAATCTTTTTTAATTCAAAAAAAGGGTCTGCTGTTTTTATTAATATTTTTTTATTTTTTTGCTGTCTGGTTATCATACCATCCTTATATGAAAAAATTTCATAAGGACTCCTGCCCAAAAAGGAATAACGCGCAATCTGTTCTCCGCCTTCTATTGATTCCAGCAAAAAAGAATAGGTTGGGTCATTAATTTTTAAATATGCAGAAAGAGGAGTATCAAGGTCAGCCAGTGTTTCTCCATAAACTGGTATAACATTGTATTTTTTTGAAAGTTCTAAAAATTTTTTTATATCAATATTTATCATATATTTTTAGTTATTTTTTATATACTTTTTCAGGATCAAAAATCTTTTTATCGCAAATTTTCAAGTTCATATTTTTTGAATTTATTTTTCTATAAAAACAACTTCTATATCCTGTATGACACGCCGCTTTTCCTATTTGCTCAACTTTTATTAAAACAGCATCCATATCACAATCAATGTAAATTTCTTTTACCTTCTGGATATTACCTGATTCTTCGCCTTTTAACCATAATTTATTTCTTGAACGCGACCAGTAATGCACTTTCTTTGTTTTTATTGTTTTATTAAGCGCTTCTTTGTTCATCCAAGCAATCATTAAAATATCTTTTGATTTATAATCCTGAGCTATTGCCGCAATTAAACCATCTGAATTAAATTTTACTTTTTCAATACTGAATTTTTCCATATATTTTCTCCTTATGTTTATTTTATTATATTAAACTAAAAAAATTAAAAAATCAAAGGCAAAATTAATGGGTTTTACAATTTTCTAACCTTCCCCTCTCTTTTAAAAATTCCTGCTGTCGCTCTCGCTCTTCTGTCATTCCTGCGCCTGAATAAATCAGGGACGGGAATGACATTTCTTGTTTGCAATCGCTGATTTATTTTGTCATTCCTGTGCAAACAGGAATCCAGTTTTTTGTTTTTCCAATTGGCAATTGACAACCGGCAATCGGCAATGTAATAATTGAATCTTCCAAATCTACCAAATTTAACAACAATGTTTTTAAACCGTAAATCTTAAATTTTAAATCGTAAATTATTTGATTTTACAACCTCCCCCTCACCTTTTTCCTCTCCCCGCAGGGTAGAGGAAATTTTAATTATCAATTGCCATTTGCCGATTGTCGTTTCGGGCGACCACACAGGGTCGCCCCTACCAATAATCTCATTTCTCGCTCTCTTGCTCAATTCTCGCTCTCGCTCTAATCTCGCTCTCTTGCTCTCTTGTCATTCCTGTACCTGAATAAATCAGGGACGGGAATGACATTTCTTGTTTGCAATCGCTGATTTATTTTGTCATTCCTGTGCAAATAGGAATCCAGTTTTTTGTTTTTCCAATTGGCAATTGACAACCGGCAATCGGCAATGTATTTATTGCCCCTACGTTAATTAATTTTCAATTGTCAATTATCAATTTTTTCAAATCGAAAATCGAAAACCGTAAATCGTAAATTGTATGATTTTCTATTTTTTAATTTCCCTCACCGGTATTCCGTGTTTTGCGAGATATTTTTTTACTGATTCTATTGAATATTCCTTATAATGAAAAATAGATGCAGCTAAAACTGCATCTGCCTTGCCTTCGCGTAATACTTTTAACATATGTTCCGGACTTCCAGCTCCACCTGATGCTATAACAGGAACTGAAACTGATTCAGAAACTGCCTTGTTTAATTCAATATCATATCCCTGCTTTGTTCCATCTGCATCTATTGATGTTAAAAGTATTTCTCCTGCTCCAAGTTTCACTGCTTTTTTTACCCAATAAATGACATCTATACCTGTGGGTGTTCTGCCGCCATTTATATATACTTCCCATTTATTTTTACCTGTTCTCTTTGCATCAACTGCAAGAACAATGCACTGACTGCCAAATCTTTTTGAACCTTTTTTAATAAGCATAGGATTTTTCACTGCCGCAGTATTTACAGACACTTTATCAGCACCATTAAAAAGTATTTCTGCCATATCTGAAATAGTTCTTATACCACCACCAACAGTCAAAGGTATAAAAACTTTCTCAGCTGTTTTTCTAACAACATCAACTATTGTTTTTCTTTCTTCATAAGAAGCTGTAATATCCAAAAATACAATTTCATCTGCTCCATTTTTATTATATCTACAGGCAGCTTCAACAGGATCACCTGCATCTTTTAAATTTAAAAATTTTATACCCTTTACAACCCTTCCCTTATTTACATCAAGACATGGAATTATTCTTTTTACAAGCATTAAAATATCCTTTTTTAATTTAATATTGTCTTGCTATTTTTATTGCTTTTTGCAAATCAATTGCCCCAGTGTATAACGCTTTACCAATTATTACGCCTTCTAAATTTTCATATTTTTTTTCTATTTGCATCAATTTTTCTATATCTTTTAATTTTGAAATTCCGCCAGAAATTATAACCTTCATATCGGTACTTTTTAAAATGCTAATGGCTCCTTTTATATTGGGTCCTTTTAAAACGCCATCTCTTTTTATGTCAGTATAAATTATTCTTCGGACACCACTTTTTTCAAGTTTTTTAATAAAACTTTTCACTTTAACATTAGTTACATTTTTCCAACCCTTAACTGCAAGATATCCATTTTTTGAATCAACGCCAACAACAATTTTATCCTTATATTTCTCTATCATTTCTTTTAAAAACTTTTCATCAAGAGCTGCAGATGTTGATAAAATAACCCGTTTTACATCCAATCTTAAATATTTTTTAATAAATTTTTCATCTCTTAATCCGCCGCCAACCTGAACCTTTATTTTTAAAGCTTTAATAATTTTAATTATTGTATCTGTATTCTGAGGATTACCCGTTATTGCGCCATCAATATCAATAATATGTATTAATCTAGCACCTTTTACCTGCCATAGTTTTGCAACTTCTACCGGCTCTTTTGAATAAACAGTTTTATCTCTTAAATCACCCTGTATAAGACGAATACATTGTCCTTTTGAAATATCAATTGCTGGTATTATTTGCATTTTTCACCTTTTTCTTAATTTTTGCATATATCAAAAAAATTTTTGTATATTTTTAAAGCAATTTCTCCGCTTTTTTCCGGATGAAACTGAAATCCAAAAACATTTTTATCTGCAATTCCAGAAGCAAAAATAATATTACCATATTTTGTTTTTGTCAATACAACATTTTTATCTTCCGGCACACAATAATAAGAATGAACAAAATAAAAATATGATTTATTTTTTATTCCAGAAAGTAATCTGCTTTTCTTGCAAATTTCTACCTGATTCCAGCCAATATGTGGAACTTTTAATTTGGTTTTAAACCTGATAACTTTACCTTTGATAAAATTAAAACCATAATATTTACCAAACTCATAACTTTCAGAAAATAAAAGTTGCATACCCAGGCAAATCCCAAGTATTGGTTTCCCTTCTTTTACCTGATTTTTAAGTAAACTTATTAAATTTCTTTTTCTTAACTCTTTTATTGCATCACGAAAAGCACCAACACCCGGCAAAACAATTCCACAGCTATTTTCAATATCAATTCTTTTATCTGTTAACTTTGCAGCTATGCCAAGATGTTGAATTGATTTAATCACACTGTGTAAATTTCCCATGCCATAATTTATTATTGATAAATATTTTTTCATGATTGCTCCAGTATTTGATCTTATATTTTATTTTTTGTGCTTGGTATTTTGTTACCGGCCACAGATATCGCATCTTTTAAAGCAAGTGCAAAACCTTTAAACATTGATTCAATTATATGATGTGTGTTTTTACCTTTTATCTGATCAATATGTAGTGTAATTTTTGCACCACGAACAAAACCATTAAAAAACTCTTCTATTAACTCGGTATCAAAATTTCCTATTTTTCTTGCAGGAATTTTTACATTATAGTCAAGAAATGACCTACCTGATATATCAATTGCAATTCTACAAAGCGACTCATCCATAATACCAAAAGCACCAAATCTTTTTATACCTTTTTTATTACCAAGTGCTTTTAAAACAGATGTTCCAAGGGTAATACCAATATCTTCTGCGAGATGATGAGAATCAATATTTACATCACCTGTAGCATTTATTTTAATATCAATACCACTATGCTTTGAAAGCTGTTCAAGCATATGAGTTAAAAACGGTTCATTTGTTACAATCTTATACCGTCCTTTACCATCCAGATTAATTTTTATATCTATTTTTGTTTCGGTTGTCTCTCTTTTTATTTTTGCTTTTCTTTTCATATTAAAATCCTTTCTTTAAAATATTTATTATCATTTCATTTTCTTTATGTTTTCCTATTGTAATTCTAATATAATTCCTTAATCTTGCATCATTAAAAAATCTAACACAAATTCCCTTTTTAATAAATTCTTTTTTTAATAATTCCGGATTCCTAACTTTTATGAAAATAAAATTTGAACGACTGTCAGGGAAATAATACAAACCTTCTAATTTTTCTTTCATTATTTGCCTTTCTTTAATAATAAAATTAACGTTTTTTCTGATTTGATTTTCATATTTTAATGCATTATATGCCGCAAGTTGAGAAAAAGAATTTACATTATATGGCAATTTTACTTTTCTTATTATATTTATTATTGTCTCATCAGCAATAATATAGCCGGTTCGCAAAGATGCAAGAGAAAATGCTTTTGAAAACGTTCTTAAAATTATAAGATTTTTGTATTTTCTTAGTTCATTTAAAAATGTTTTACCGGAAAATTCAAAGTATGCTTCGTCAACCACCACAAATGTTTCCTTTTCCTGTAAAATTCTTTTAATAGCATTTTCAGAAAAACAATTTCCGGTGGGATTATTGGGATATGCAATAAAAACAAATTTTATTTTTTTGTTTTTAATAATTTCAATTATTCTTTCTTTATTTAAATCAAAATTATTATCCAGAGGCACTTCAATTACCCGCGCACCACAGATTTTGCTTAAAATTTTATACATTTCAAAAGTTGGATAAGGCACAATAACATTATCTCCTTTTTCAATAAAAGAAAGTAAAAGATAATAAATAAGTTCGTCCGAACCATTTCCAATAAGAATTTTATTTTGATTTATTTTTAATTTAACAGAAATAAGATGCCGTAATTTATCTGAATATGGATCAGGATACCTGTTATATTCAATTTTTTTTGCTTCTTTTAATATTATTTTTTTTATATTTTCAGGTAAATCAAATGAATTTTCATTCGCATCAAGTTTATACTTCCCATTAAAAAGCCCAGGGTTATAAGTTTTTAAATATTTTATTGATTTGTTGATTTTATCAAATAACATTTTTCCCTCTCCTTATCGCCATACTTTTTGAATGATTATACAGTTTTTCTGTTTTTGCCATCATTTCTGCATATGGTCCGAATTTATCAATTGCCGGTTTTGAACAATCAATTATATGTGTATGTTTTAAAAAATCCAAAACAGAAAGTCCTGAAAAAAATCTCGCGGTTCCGTTTGTTGGCAATATATGATTTGCTCCTGCAATATAATCACCAAAAGCAACAGGCGTATAATTACCGATAAAAATAGCAGGCGCATTTTTAATTTTATTTAAAATCTTTTTATTATCTTTTGTAATTACTAAAAGATGCTCAGGTGCTTTATAATTTGCAAGAAATATTGCCTCATCAATTTTTTTTACATAAATTATCATAATATTGATTTCTCTTTGTTCAAACTTTTCTTTTAATTTTTTTTCAATTGAAAAAGCAACCTGTTTTGATGTAGTAATTAAAAGCGAATGACCGTTTGAATGCTCTGCCTGAGCCAGTAAATCATAAAATATAAAATCAACATTTGCTGTATCATCAGCAATTATGGTTATTTCAGAAGGGCCATTTATACAATCAATACCGGATATTCCAAAAACATATTTTTTAGCAAGCGTAGAATAAATATTTCCCGGCCCTGCTATTTTGTCCACTTTTGGTATTGTTTCTGTTCCAAAAGCAAGTGCAGCAATAGCCTGAGCACCACCCGCTCTGTAAATATCTTTTATTCCTAAAATATCTGCTGCAACCAAGATATATGGATTTATTTCTCCATTATATCTTGGTGGTGACACAATAACTATGTTTTTTACTCCTGCAATTTTTGCAGGAACAGCAGCCATAAAAACAGTTGAAAAAAGCGGTGCCTGCCCCCCAGGTATATATATTCCAGCCGACTCAATTGGTATATATTTCTGCGTAATTGTATATCCGGAATTTTTAAAAATAAAATTCCTTATGTTTTTTTTCTGTAATTTATGATATTTCTCTATATTCTTCATTGCAATGCGCATAGAAAGCAATACATTTTTATCTATCAAATCATATGCTTCTCTTATTTTAGATACAGGCACTTTTAGTTCTTTTAATTCAACATTATCAAATTGTTTTTCATATTTTTTTATTGCTCTGTCTTTGTTTTTTTTAACATCATTAATTATTTTTATAATATTTTGTGGCACTGAAATTTCTGTTTTATTAATCATATTTATATAATTTAAAATATATTTTTTATTTTTATTATCATAATTTAATATTTTTATCATAAATTCCTCCGTTATTTCGTTTTTCTCTCTTTGGAATATTTTTGCCTTTTCTCAACAGTTAATAAATTAACTCTTTTTAATTCATTTTTGATTAATTTTTTTGTGACTTGTTCGCCAAATTTCAATTGCATTGCTTTTTCATAATTTGCAAATCCCCATTCAGGATGCTCAATAACCATTGCCATAAGTTCTTTTTTCTGTTCTATAGTTAAAAATCTTAATTTTTCTTTTCCCTTTTCCTTTGTTTCTTTCATCAGTGCTTTTAAAGACATTAAATCAACCCCTAATTTCTTTTGTATCTCTTTTGCTGATAATCTCTGCTTTCTCAATTTTTCAATTTCTCTATGCATTTTATTTAACATTGCAATATCTGTCTTTTTCTCTTTTATTGCAATTATTGTTATATCATCACTCTGCGGATAACCCATAGTAAATTCTCTTATTTCCCGCTCTAAATTATCAATAAATTCTCTGGGGGTTAATTTCCCATATTTCTTTATACACTCAACAAATCTTTTTTCTCCATATAACTCTTTTTTACCATTCATTGCTTCTGTTATACCATCTGTAAAAACTACAATCATGTCATCTTTCTGTAATTTAAGTTCCTCTTCTACTAATGTTTTTCTAAATTGGTCATCATCAGGTAATGATATGCCAAGAGGAAATCCTTTTGGTTTTATATAATAAACTTTATTTTCTTTTGCTCTGAAAAGAATTAAAGGGTCATGACCCGCACTTGCAAAATTTATTCTTCTTGTAATAGAATCAAGAACAAGATAAAAACACGTTACGAACATTCCTTTTTTCATATCTTCTTTTACAAAATTATTTACTTTTGTAAGAACACTCTTTGCCGATTTATTCTGAATAGCCGTTAATCTGAAAACTGTCCGGGTAATAGTCATAACAAGTGATGCAGGAACTCCTTTTCCTGATACATCTGCAACAATTACCCCTATTAGATTAGGTCCAATTTTAATAATATCATAATAATCCCCACCAACTTCTTTTGCTGATTTATAATATGAAGCAATATCAAATCCTTCTGTTACAGGGACTTCTTTGGGTAAAAGAGTGTTTTGTATTTCTTTTGCTACCTGAATTTCTTTTTGTATTCTTTCCTGCTCAATCAATGATTCCTGAGCGCCTTTAAATTTTACTGCCATATCATTAAATGCTTTTGCAATTTGCGAGAATTCATCTTCGCCTTCTATTTCTATTCTATGGTCAAGTTTTCCTTCACCTATCGCTGTAACACCTTCCTGCAAAATTTGTATTGGTTTTGTTATCAAACCGAGCAATAAATAAAGCCCTACGGCAACAAGCACAAAAACAAACAAAGAAATAATAAAAATATTTATTTGTTTTGAAGCCATTACTTTGTCTATATTTTTATTGGAAATAACAAGCCTGACTTCTCCGAGTTCATTGTTTTGAAATACAACCGGCTCAACAAGTTCATATCTATCCTGATATTTTAAAACAAGAGTGTTATCAACATAATATTCTTTTTCTAATTTGCCACGGGATTCAAATTCAGTATAAAGATACTGTGCATTATCGTGGGCAATTATTCGTTTATCAGAATTTAAAAGCATTATTGCATCAATATTTTCATTATTCTTTTTTATTTCTTTAAAAATTTTTATTAAAGAAAGATAATTTGACCTTATTATTCTTTCTTTGGATGCTTGAGCAATGCTTTGTATAATTTCTGTATTATAAGCAATAAATTTTTCTTTTAATGTTTCTCTTTGATTCAAAACAAAAAACATATAAATTCCAAAAAATAATATAATAACAAACGTTGTGGTAGCTAAAACAAATTTCTCTCTTACACTTCTTGTTCTTGTTATAAATCTTATGAATTGTTCTGTTATTGAAGGAAATGAATGATATTTTACAAGAGTAAGTTCATTTCCCCTTTGTGTAACTTTATAAAAACTTTTATCTGTAAGTTTTCTTATTATCCAGACACCAAGCCCACCTTTTTTTCCTATTGATACATAATAATTCAAATCAGGAGTTTTAAAATTGTTCCAATCAAAACTTTTACCCTTATCAACAAGTGTGATATAAATCCCCCGGTTTGTTACTTTGGTTTCAATTAAAATATCACCCGGGAGCATATCCTTATAAGCATGTTTGATTATATTAGAACACGCTTCATCAATGACAATAATAATATTATTCAAATCCCTGTATGAAAAATTATTTCTTTTACATATATCTGTAATTTTACGTTTTATTTCAAAAATTGAACTTACACTTGCCGGATATGTAAAAGATTCTTTTTCTATTTCCTTTTCTTTGCTAAAAAACCAGAACATTTTTATCCTTTATTTTTCTTCAAGATTTCTTAATATGGAATTTACCTCACGTAAATTTTCAATTGCCAGACGGTTATAAGGGTCAATTTTTAAAATTTTTTCCCATTCCTGTTTAGCACCTTTATAATCTTCTTTTATATATTTATCAACTCCACTCCTGTATAACTTCATAATTTCTTCACTATAAAGCATATCTTTGGTCTGTCCTATTATATTTTTTATAAGCGAAATATAATATTGTGTATTCATATAACTTTTATCTGCCTGATATACTGTTTCAAATTCAAGCAAAGCCATTTTCAGATTTCCATCATAATAATTTTCAAGCCCTCTTGTATAATGTATTGCTTTAAAAAATTCTTTTTGCTTTGATTCGCCTGCTATTTTATCTATTTTTTCACGCATATTTTTAAGTTCTTCTGCAGCAAGAAGCCGTGCTCTTTTTTCGATTTTTTGTGCTTCTATTTTTTCTTTATTTGCTCTTTCTTCTATCACATTATCTCCGAAAAACGATTTCAAGGATATTCTATGTTGTATTCCAATTTCAGTAACAAAAAAACCGTAATCAAAAGTTATAGTATTAAAAATTTCCACACCTGTTCCAAAAGAATAAATATTATAAGAATCATATCCTAATCTTATAGAAAATATCTTATATAATAAAATTTCTATACCTGTTTTGTAGATAAAATCAATATTAAATGGAGCATATAAATCTAAAAACAATTGCCCCTTTATATCCTGATTAAAAACTTTTTCATAATTTATACCCAATATATACTGTCTTGGAATTATATCATTATGTAATGAAAGTTTTATCTGTGGTTCAATTAAATTTCTTAATACAAGCCCAAAATTAATTTTGTCATTTTCTGAAAAACCAGCAAGATATAACAAACCAAAATCAGAACCAAAACCCACATCATTATATTCTGATAATGATTGTAAATCTATTTTTATATTCAAACCTATTTGTAATTCTTTCATAAAAACACTGGTTCCCCAGCCGGTAATTATCTCCATTAATGTCTGAGAAATAATATCAAGCGGATTTCCCGAAATATCCCTGAAAGTAATTTCTTTTGTATTAAATGCGGCAAAAGAAAATCCAAATGTGCCAAAATCACGTGTTGGAAATCCAAAAATAAAGTAGCCATAATATGTGTCATAAAAAAGCGGATTATAAGCAGCCAAAATCTCTAACTTTGTAAGTGTATTTAACCCGGCCGGATTATAATAAATACAACTTGAATCCCCGGTTGCTGCGGTAAAAGCACCACCCAGCGCTTGAGAACGGACACCAACACCAATATCAAAAACAGGTGTGACACCGGATGCCCCATATAATAATGAAATAAAAAATATAAAAAATAAAATTAAAACTGAATTTTTTTTCATTATTCAATCTCCAGCAATAGTTTTTGGGTCTCCATATCCACTCGCATTATTATAACAGAAATTTTATCACCTATCTTATAAATTTTTTTTGTTTTTTTTCCTACAGCCATCATTTTCTCCATATCAAAAATATAATAATCATCCATTGTATCAAAATTAACAAAACCCTCTACAGGATATTCATCCAGTTCTACAAAAATACCATTTTTTATAATTTTTGTAATAATTGCAGAAAACGTATCTCCTGTTTTTTCTTTTAAAAATTTCAGAGCATATATTCTGAAAATTTCATTTTCAGCATTTTCAATTTTTTCTTCACGCTCAGAAATATGCTTTGATAATAATTTTAATTGTTCTTTTTGTAATGTATCATATTTATATAAACCAAGAGATTTTTTGATTATTCTATGAACAAGTAAATCAGCATACCTGCGTATAGGAGATGTAAAATGAGTGTATTTTTCAATGCCCAAACCAAAATGTCCTGAGTTTTTTTCTGAATATTTTGCAAGAGGCATTGCTTTTAAAAGATTTTTTTCAATCAAATATCGGAAATCCGAATTTGTAATCAAATTTAGAATTTTTTGGAACTCTTTATTAGTTCCTTTCTTTAATCTAAAACCAGCTCCTAAACATTTCAAAAACATATTAAATTCTGCAATATCATCTTTAAAAGGCCTAGGGTGGATTCTAAAAATACCATATTTATTATTTTTTAAAATAAAATCCGCAGCACAAATATTGGCTGAAATCATAAAATATTCAATTATCTTATGTGACTCAAGGGTTTCTTTCCTTTTTATATCAATAATTTTCTTGTTATCATCCAGCACAAGTACCGGCTCCCCAAGAGAAAAATCAATATTACCGCTTTCTTTAAAATTTTTCTTTAATTTTTCTTTTAATTCATTCATAAGAAGCAACATATTTTTTATTTCTTTGTCTTTTATCTCTTTTTTGTTATTTAAAATATCTTCTACTTCTTCATATGTAAATCTTTTTTTATTTCTTATAATTGTTTCCTTTATATCATAACTTTTGATTTTTCCCGCATCATCAAATTGCATAAATATTGAAAAGGTTAATCTGTCTTCATTTTCACGAAGAGAACAAATATCAGATGAAAGTTTATCCGGGAGCATAGGAAAAACTTCCCCTGGTAAATATGTTGAAAAACTCCTTTTTAAAGCCTCTTTATCAAGAAGTGTTTCTTCTTTCACATAATTTGAAACATCAGCAATATGAACACCGAGGAAATAACAGCCATCCTTTTTATACAAAGAAACAGCATCATCAAAATCCTTTGCATCAATCGGATCTACTGTAATAACAATATCATCTCTTAAATCAACTCTTTTTTGAAAATCTTTATTATCAATTTTTATATTTTCTGCTTCTTTTAATACACTTACAGGAAATGTTTGTGGAATCTCATATCTGTTTAAAACAAATTCTTTATATTGACTAATATCATTTATATCATATAACTGCGTAATAACTTCGCCATATAATTTTTCATTTTTTTCAATAACTTTTACTAAAATTATATTGCCTTCTTCAATGCCGTTAGTTTCTCTGATTTTAATAAAAGGGCTTTGCCTGTAAAGCGGCACAGCAAAATAATCACCGTATTTTACAACTCTGCATATAACAGGACTTTCAGTTCTCTTGATAATCCTCTTTAAAATACCTTCTTTCCCCCCACGAGAAGATTGTTTTATATAAACTTCAATTTCATCTCCGGGTAACAACCTCTCAATCACATTCCTTCCCAGAAAAATATCTTCTCCTTCTTCTACAAGTAAAAATCCAAAATCTTTTTTTAATTCCACTTTCCCGGAAATAACATTATCATTCCTTAAATTTTTTGAAACATAGGTGTTTCTGTATTTATCAATTATACCTTCCCTGTTTAAAACCCTTAAAATTCTTTTTACCAATGATTTATATTTTCTATTAATCTTTAAATTATCAAGAATTGCATTTATTTTTAAAGGTTTTTTGGAATTATTTATTAAATTAACTATTTCATTTTCTAATGGTTTTCTTTTCATCAAACATCCTATTCAATTTATAATTTTTTAAATTATCATCATATTTATTGTTTTACTCGTGGCTCTTCCATTTCTTTCCATGAATCTGGTATCATTTCATCATCAACACCTTCTATCTGCCACCATTTTTTCCTTTCAAATTTAAACTTTTTTTCTTCTTTTTCTTCTTTTTGTTCTTTTCTTTCAGCATTCATTATATAATTTAACTTAAAAATATACTGCGGTTTATCATGTTTGTTTAAAAAAGAATTTTCAGCAAAAAAATAAAATTCCACCCCGATAATAAAATATAAATCATTATAAAAACTTATTTTAAATTCCGGGATAAAATAATAAACATAACTTAAAAAATCATAAAAAATATCCATTTTAAAATCATTTTCTACATAAAAACCAACTTTTTGAAATTCCGTAGTTATAAAATCAATACCCGCAGTTAATATGATTTCTCTTGTAGCAATATAATCATCAAGATATAAATTTTCTTCATTAAAAAAAAGAAATGAAAATTTATAAATATCAAAATTAAAATTTAAAATCAAGCCCAATAATAAATTTAATCTGTTGCTTTTATTGATGAGATAAGGATTTTTTTCCATATCAAACACAGGAATTTCTACTCCCGCCACAATATTAAACCAATCAATGTTTTTTTCAAAAACTAAACCAAGTGTCTGTAAATTATTATAATCCAAAAGTCCTGCTTTTTGAAAAATAAAATCAAAAGATAAATTAAAAGTATAATTTTCAGGTAACCCAACACGCAATATAACATTATGTTCGATTCCTTTTAATGTCTCTGTGTATAAATAATTTATATCTTCATAATAATCAAAAAAATTATATTGTGTATAATATATATTATTTTCGAAATATTTTTCTTTATATACAAGTTGAAACGACCATTCGGGAAGCAATGTATTGTCATAAATAAATAAGGAGCTGCCATAACACAAACTGTTTAAAATAAAAAACAAAATTAAAAAAATTTTTTTCATTTTTTAAACTTTCTGTTTATTTTATATTTGTATTTTGCCGCATTATGCTCTTCAATCGTTTCTGAAAAGGTATGCTGACCATTTTCATAAACAACAAAATATTTATAATTTGTTTCTTCCGGATGCAAAGCCGCCTGTATTGATTTTACTCCAGGATTACATATAGGTGTTGGCGGCAAACCAATTATTATGTACGTATTGTAATCTGACTGAACCTTTAAATCCTGATAAGTTAAAACACCTGTCTTTTTTTGTAGCACATATCTGACTGTGGCGCAGGATTCCAGCCGTTTCATATATGGTTCTTGTGACTTCAATCGATTATAAAACACAGAAGCTATTTTGGGACGTTCTGAATCAAGTTTTGATTCTTTTTCTATGATTGAGGCAAGTTTTAAAATTTTATAACCAGTCATAGAAAGTCCATATACATTATAAATTTTTTCAAGATTTAAACCTGCTTTTTCAAGAAATTGATTATACATTGTTTTAATGATTGTTTTCTCATCAATTCCTTTAATAAAATTATATGTATCAGGAAATAAAAGGCCCTCTGCTGATTTATAATTTATTCCAATGGTTCTTAAAAATTCCTGGTCTTTTACAAGAGCAAGAAAAATATCTTTTACTGCTATATTATTCTGCTGTAAAATCTCTGCAATGTCATATATATCAGAACCTTCCGGAATTACTATTTTATGTGAAATTACATCGCCTCTTATCATTTTTTCTGTTATGTCATATATACTTTGCTTAAAATTAAATTCATACTCACCTGCTTTTAATTTTTTATGATTGCCTGATAAAAAAACATACATCTCAAATATTTTTTTGTTTCTTATTAATCCATTATCATATAAATCTTTTGATATTTTTTTTAAACCCGAACCATAAATTATATATACTCTTTTATATTCATTATTGAAGAATCTTGTAGGCAAGAAAATTGAAATAATCAAAGAAAGCAAAAAAACCATAAAAAGAATAATAATTATTATTAATATATTTTTTTTACTTAAAAATATATTATCCATTTTTTTATCTCAATCTATTACTGTTAAGATAACTACGTAAAATCAACGCCGCTGCTACCATATCAATTTTATTTTTTCTTTTTTTTCTTGACGTGTTTGCTTTTATCATAATCTCTTCTGCATCTTTGCTTGTTAATCTCTCGTCCCAGAAAATTATTTCTTTATCAGGAAATAAATTTTTTATTTTATTTACAAATTTTTCAATAAAATCAATAGAATTATTTTTTGAGCCGTCCATATTAACAGGATTGCCAATTAAAATTTTTTCCGGATTATATTCTTTAAATATTTTTTTTAATTCTATGTCAAGATTATTATTATTTATCAATGTTTTCAAAGGGGATGCAATTATCTGATTTGCATCACATACAGCAACACCTATTCGTTTTACGCCAACATCAAAGGAAATTATAACCATTTACTTACCTTTAACAATGTCATCAATTAAATTCAAGGCCTCATTAATCTTTGTTACATCCTTTGCACCTGCTTCTGCCATATCACGTCTGCCGCCACCGCCACCACCGCATTTACCAGCTATTGCTTTTATAATTTTTGATGCATCAAACTTATCAATTATGTCATCTGTTAACATTGTTAAAAATGAAACCTTATCTTTAAAAATATTAGCAATATTGATTATGGTTTTCTTTGATTTATGTTTTAAAATATCCCCGAGTTCTCTTATTATATCCTTTTCAACCTCATCTAATTTTATATTTATAATTTTAACACCGTTTATCTCTCTTGCACTTTTTAAATATTCATCAACATTTTTCAACACATTTGTTTTTATAGTTTGTTGAATCTTTTTTTCTAATTCTTTATTTTCATCAATTAATTTTATAATCTTCTCATTTAATTCTTTTAAATCAGTGGCCCTGAATTTTTCTTTTAAATTTTCTATAAAATCATTAAAAGATGTTAATAATTCAAGTGCTTTATGTCCTGTTACTGCTTCTATTCTTCGAATACCGGCAGATACAGATGATGATGATACTATTTTAAAAATTCCTATTTCACCCGTTGAATCAATATGTGTGCCGCCGCATAATTCCATTGATATTTCTCCAATTGTTACGGTTCTAACTTTTTCACCATATTTTTCTTCAAATAAAGCAATTGCACCTTTTTCCTTTGCTTCTTTAAAACTCATTTCTTTTTTGGACACAGATAAATTTTCAAGTATCCATTTATTTATTAACCTTTCTACTTTTTTTATTTCTTCATCCTTTAACTGTGCAAAATGTGTAAAATCAAAACGCAATCTATCATCACCGACAAATGAACCAGTTTGTTCTACATGAACTCCTAAAATAGCCCTTAAAGCAGCGTGTAATAAATGAGTGGCGGTATGATTTCTCATTATTGATTTTCTTCTTTCACAATCCACATATGCTTTTGATATATCACCTTTTTTTATTTCACCTTTTAAAATATTTAATTTATGTATAAATAAAGAATCTATTTTATATGTATCTATTACTTCTGCTTTTGCATTTTGTGTAATTATTTCACCTGTATCGCCTATCTGACCACCTGATTCTGCATAAAAAGGAGTTGTATCAAGAATAATTTCAACTTTTTGTCCTTCTTTTGCCTCTTTAATTTCTTTGCCTTCTAATAGTATTGCTAAAATTTTTGCATTTTCTTCTGTCAGGGTATCATAACCTTTAAATACGGTATTAGAAAAATTATCCAGAATTTCTTTCGGAATTTTTGAGGCACGTTCAAAATCATAACCACGCCATGACTTTTTTGCTATTTCTTTTTGTTTTTCCATCAATTTATCAAATTCACTTTTTTCTATTGACATATTATGTTCTGATATTATTTCTTCTGTTATCTCCAGAGGAAAACCAAATGTATCATATAATTTAAAAGCAATTTCCCCTGTTAACTGTTTTAAATTTTTTTCTTTTAATTTTTTTATTTCTTCTTCAAGAATTAAAAGCCCGTTGTCCATTGTTTTTTCAAATTTTTCTTCTTCAAGTTTTATTATTTGAATAATGTAATCTTTTCTATCAACAAGTTCAGGATATGCTTCTTTCATTATATTAACTACAACTGATACTGTAGAATATAAAAACAAACCCTTTAAGCCCAATATTTTGCAATGACGTATTGCTCTTCTTATTAATCGTCTCAAGACATACCCACGGCCGTCATTAGAAGGAATAACACCGTCGCTTATTAAAAACGTAATTCCCCTTGCATGGTCTGCTATAACTCTCAATGAAATATCTGTTTTTGGATTTGCACCATATTTGACTCCGCTTTTATCTGAAATAAATTTTATAATTGGCATAAATAAATCTGTCTCAAAATTTGAATAAACGCCCTGTGAGACAGCAGCTAATCTTTCAAGCCCCATTCCTGTATCAATGTTTTTTTGTTTAAGTTCTGTTAATTTGCCATCTTCATGTTTATTAAACTGGGTAAATACAAGGTTCCAGATTTCAAGAAATCTGTCATCATTTTTTTCTATGTCTTCAATTGTTACTTTTTCATTGTGTCCGCCTTCCAGGTCAAAATAAATTTCACTGCAATATCCACATGGGCCAACAGGCCCCATTTCCCAGAAATTTGTTGTATCACCCATTCTGAATATTCTGTCTTCCGGAATTTTTGCTTTATTTTTCCAGATATTAAATGCTTCATCATCACTTTTGTATATTGTAATATACATCCTTGATTTAGGTAATTTAATAATCTCTGTTAAAAATTCCCATGCCCATAAAATTGCTTCTTCTTTAAAATAATCCCCAAAAGAAAAATTGCCAAGCATCTCAAAAAAGGTGTGGTGTCTCCTTGTTTTACCCACATTTTCAATATCATTAGTTCTTATACATTTCTGAACAGATGCTGCCCTTGTAAAAGTAAGTGGTACTTTTCCAAGAAAATAATCTTTAAATGGCACCATTCCGGCAACAGTAAAAAGAATCGTTCTCTCATTTGGTATCAATGACGAACTCGGCTTTATTATATGGCCTTTTTTACTAAAAAAATCTAAAAATAACGCTCTTAACTCATTGCTGTTCAAAATCATCCTCCTATTAATTTTTGATTCATTATTTGATAATTTTCTTTGAAATCAAAAGATTTTTTTGTTATTATTATATTATAAAATTCATTACTGTCAACTTGTTAAATTTAAAGGAGGCAATATATGTTGCAATTAAATGAAAAGAATAAAAACACACTTATTAGTATTGGACTTATTATTCTCACTCTGATAATCGCTTACTTTATGGCAAGATTTGAAGTAATAAAAAGAGCAAAAAGAGAATATTTAGAAGGTGAAAAATTTTTATCTTTTTATAAAAATCCTGATTTAAAAAAACAATACTATGATGAAAAATTAAGAAAGAAAGAAATTTCTGAGCCGGAATATGAAATGCTTATGGAAGATAATGATTTAAAAAATGCATATGTTCAGTATGAAACAGTCGTTGACCTTTTTACTCCACCTGAATCAAAATGGGTAAAATTATCAAGACAGCGCTTGAATGAAATAACACCACTTTATAATGAATGGGTTAGCAAACTTAAGGCAGAAATAGAATCTGCCTCTGCAGAGCCAAAGAAAACATCCCCGGCTGCAAAGAAATAAATTTAAATTTTTAAGTTTATAATATTTTTTTATTTATCATACTGCTTATATTATTTTATGATTCAATAAAGTAGAACGCCGTTATTTATAATTTTTAATCTTTTATTTTTGTATTTCGTTTTTTATAAATCGAAAATTCGTTTTTAATCTTCTAATCTCTTTATTTTGTAATTAGCACCTGTCATTGGTCTTTGTCATTGCGAGCAAAACAAACGCTAATCTTCAAATCTTAAAATTTATAATTTTAAATTTTTAGAACATTTTTTAATCTTGCAAATTTGGCAATCTGAAAATCTTGCAAATTTACAATGGTTTTGCGAAGCAATCTTGCTTTTATTAACGTTTGCTTTCAAGCGTTTTTAACCGCAAGATTACTTCGTTTGGCTCATAAACACTTCTCGTATTTCCTCACCTGATTTTTTCGCCAAACTCATAATGACATCTTTTTACATTTCACATCATAAATCATAAATCTTACATCTTAAATGTATTATACAATCCGAAATCGACAACCGACAACCGACAATCGGCAATGTAGTTTTAAATCTCCCCTTTCCCCTCTTTTTCCAAGATGGGCAATCACTTAACTTTCTTTCTCCCTTACACAAAGATATCCATTACTCACATCTTTCATTTTATGAGTTAGAAGCAGGTATATCCTGATTTTTGAGGAAAATTACGGGTGATTCGCAGTGTTGTCTATTTTACTTACTCCCAATTTTAACGCCCTTCTTAATCTTATCCAAGGGTTGTTGCGTAAGCCACGTCTACCTTTGACTGCAAACTCTTTGCCCGAATTTTTCTCAACCGTTTTTTACGAAAAAATCAGCGGTATACCTGCTTCTTGATACTTATGGTTAATGGACAGCCCCGCAGGGTAGAGGAAATTTTAATTATCAATTGCCATTTGCCGATTGTCTTTTTCGGGCGACCACATAGGGTCGCCCCTACCAATAATCTCATTTCTCGCTCTATTGCTCGTTTCTCGCTCTCTTGCTCTAATCTCACTCTCGCTCTAATCTTGCTCTCTTGTTCTCTTGTCATTCCTGCATCTGAATAAATCAGGTGTAAACTCCAGCAGGAATCCAATTTTTTATTTTTTCAATCCGCAATCGGCAAACAGCAATCGGCAATGTAGTTATCCCCCCTCACCTTCATCCTCTCCCCGCAGGCTGACCATTACCCACATCTTTATATAATAAGAAGCAGGTATATCCTGATTTTTGAGGAAAATTACGGGCGATTTGTGGCGTTGTCTAGTTTACTTACTCCCAATTTTAACGCCCTTCTTAATCCTATCTAAGGGATGTTGCGTAAGCCTCGCCTACTTTTGACTACAAATTATTTGCCCGACTTTTCCTCAACCGTTTTTTACGAAAAAATCAGCGGTATACCTGCTTCTTGATACTTATGGGTAATGGTGAGGAATAAATCAGGGGTAAACTCCAGCAGGAATTTAAAATCTGGATGCCTGCCTTCGCAGGCATGACATTTCTTGTTTACAATCGTTTTTTTAATTTGTCATTCCTGCCCCTGAATAAATCAGGGGTAAATTCCAGCAGGAATCCAATTTTTTTCAACCCGCAATCAGCAAACAGCAATCGGCAATGTAGTTATTAAATCTTCCGAATTTTCTAATTTACTGATTGCCTAATTGCCTGATTTTTTAATCTCTTAAATCCTGCAAAT